>JAANMV010000111.1_pt1 | contig 90529 bp, 83 predicted proteins | sample 7279661 | NCBI WGS metagenome assembly JAANMV01 (sample SAMN14094540, study PRJNA606508) | bioreactor metagenome | isolation source: A lab-scale SPAN reactor treating ammonium-rich wastewater day 121 | place: Ireland: Galway | collected 2017-05-16 | reverse complement strand
ATCGCGACAGGAGGTTTGGGACGCCGCCTTCTATCACGACATCGGCTGTTTGTTGCTGGCCGGGCATCCTTTCGACGAGGTGCTGCGCGACCACTCGCGGGTGGGGGCCGAGTTTTTGATAAGCACCGGGGCCCTGTGCCACCTGGCACCGCTGGTGGCGGCCCACCACGACGTCTACGAGCCCGGCAGCAAAACGCCCATCGAAGCCTGGGTCCTGGCCATGGCCGAGGACCTGGACCGTTTCTTCAGCCTGCACCGCCACGAGGACTACCAGAAGAACACGCGCGCCTTCTATGCCGAGCGCATCTCCCGTCACCATCCCGAGACCATCGACGCCCTCAGCGGGCTGATGGACTCGGGCAAATTGGCCCGGCTTTACCGCTGAGCGGGCTGCAAGAAGCGCAGCCAGCTGCCGAGCTCGCTGCGGTAAATGAACTCTTGGGCACGGTCGATCAGCTCAGGATCGGCTGCCACCACGGTGGGGGTGTAAAGTCCCCGGGTTCCGCAGCTGATGGCATCGTAGATCTGCGGGTCGGACGGGTCCTTGACGGCCACGGTGATCTCCGAGGCCCCGATGCGCCGCACTGCCACACCGCCGATGGCGCGCGAAACGGTCTCCGGGAGCAGTCGGCCCACCTCGCGCTCAAAGTCCATCCTGGCCAGGTCGACCCTGGGTACCCGCGCTTGGGCAGACGGCGCGGGGACTTTCTTCTTCCCAAAGAGGAGTTGCCACATGGACGGCTTGCGAGGCACTGCCAGGGCGGGCTGCTCGGGCAAGGCAGCCAGGCTCTCCGGCACGGAGATCTCCTCCAACGGGGCGGCCGCCTGAGACGACCCGGCCTCCACCCACTCCAGCAACTCCCCCACCGATTGAGGGCGCGCTTTGGAGTCGGCCGCGGTCAGCTTTTCGATCACTGCGGCCAGGTCGGCCGGAAACTCGGGCCCCGGCGAGGGCAACGGACTGTTGGAGCTGAAGCGCTTCACGGCCTCGGGCGGGGCGGTACCGGTGGCCAGGAAGTAGAGCATCGCGCCCACCGCGTAGAAGTCGTTGCGGGGATGGCTGGTATCGCCCAAAAGCTGCTCCGGGGCGGCGTAACGCGGATGCCCATGGGCCTTGAAGGCGGTGCGGGTTCCGCCCTGGCTCTCCTGACCCATCTTGGCCAGTCCAAACTCGGCCACCTTGAGCACCCCGTGGCGGCTGACCAGAACCGTCTCGGGACGCAGGTCGCGGTGCACGATAGGGGGCGTCTGGCCGTGCAAATACTCCAACACCGACAAGAACTGTTTGAGATAGCGACGGATCAGCTCGGGCTGCAGGGGGCCCTCCTTCTCCACAGTAGCCTGCAGGGTCGCTCCGGTCATGTCCTCAAGGACCACGTAGATGTGGCCCTGGTCCTCGACCACGTCCAGCACCCGGGGCAGGTTACGGTGGCGCAGGCGGTGCAGGATGCGCCCCTCGCGTAAAGTCTGCAGACGAGCCTCTCGGCTCTTGTCCGGATCTTCCAGGTGGCGCAATACCAGCGTGCTGCCGGTTGCCCGGTCGTGGGCGCGGTAGAGCGTGGAGAATCGACACGAAAGCAGCTGCTGGTCCACTACGTAACGTCCCGCCACCTGGGCTCCGGGACCCAGTGCCTGGCCCTCGCTCGGGCCCACCTGGCCGACCGCCTGGCCCAACTCGCGGGCCCGGGCCAGCAGTCGGGCGGAAAGATCGGGGGGAGGCGGGGCGGCCGGCTGGTCGGCGTAAAGCAGCAGGGCTACCCGGCCGCAGTGGTCGAGCACCGGCAAGCACCATCTGTTCTCGGAGCGATGCAGCGCTTTGGCCGAGAAAGCCTCGTCCACGAGGTCGGAGACCGAATCGTCCTGCCAGGCCGCCGCCGGGTCGAGCCCGACCGCGTGCACCGGCTGCAGGGTGGCTCCAGTAGCCGAGCGCACCACGTCCACCACCAGGGCCCGGCCCCAGCCCAGCTCCTGACAGGCAAAGTCGGTGGCTTGTTGCCAGATTTCAGACACGGCGACTGCTCCTCGCGAGAAGGTTGGCTGAGATTCTCGCCCTCCTGGCATTGACCTTCCGACCAGCAGGAACCTTCGTCCGGACGGCAGAACCGCCCCCGCTGTGAAAGGCACTCTCGCTCTGTTGCTGGGTTTGCTGCTGCTCTCACTGCCCGTGGCGGCCCAGCAGGGCTGCGCCACCTGCGGCAAAGGAAGTCAGAACGCCCAGGGCTCGGACGACCTGCTGGACCTCGACCTGGAGCAACTGATGATGCTGGACGTGATCCAGGTCACCGTCCCTGGCGCCCACTGGCATTGGGAAGGCGATTGGATGGTGGGCGTGTCCCAGATGCACCTCGAGCAGGATGGCAACCTGGTAGGCACCACCTCGGTCAGCAACGCCCAGGTTCTGGGCCAGTTCCCCACCATCCACACCTCCATGCAGATGGACATGACGATGCTGATGGTCATGTACGGCGTCACCGACGACGTGACCTTGAACCTGATGATCCCCTACACCAGCATGTCGATGCCCCATCTCAACCGCGCCGGACAGACCTTCACCACCTACTCGGACGGTCTGGGAGACATCAGCCTCACGGCGATCACCCCGATCTTCGACGACTATCCCCATCGCATCCAGGTCGAGGGCGGATTGAGCTTTCCGACCGGCCAGATCGACGTGCGCCATCCCACCCCCACGAACCCCAACCAGCTGCTGGAATACCCCATGCAACTGGGCTCGGGCACGGTCGACCTGATCGGGGCCTTGACCTACCTGGGAAATACCGACAGCATGAACTGGGGATGCCAGGTGCGCGGGCTGGTGCATCCTTACCGCAACGCGCGGGGCTGGTCTCCCCCGGACAACCTGTCACTGACCGGCTGGGTTTCTCCCCGGGTCAGCGACTCGTTCAGTCCTTCCTTCCGCCTGCGCGGCTCGACCTGGGGCAACGTAAGGGGTCAGGACCCGGAGCTCAACCCGGCGGCCAACCCCAATTCCGACCCCACCTTGCAGGCCGGCACCCGGCTGGATGCCCTGCTGGGCATTAATTTTGCTCTGGGAGTCAATGACGAGGGCCATGGCCACCGCTTTTCGGTGGAAGGAGGCGTGCCCGTTTACCAGAATCTTTCAGGACCCCAGTTGCGGACACGCTGGATGTTGAGTGGAGCGTGGAATTGGACTTTCTGACCCGCCGTCTGAGCGCCCTGGTTCTTTTGGCGCTGGTGCTGGCGCCAGCTGTGGCGCAGCCGCGTGAATATCAGATCAAGAGTGCCTTCGTGCTCAACTTCCTCAAGTTTGTGGAGTGGCCCAGCGAGAAGGAGACCCTGATTGTCGGGGTGCTGGGCGAGCACGCCATCAGCGGTGAGCTGAAGGCTCTGGAAGCCAAGACGGTGCGGGGCATGAAGGTCTCGGTGGTGCCCCTGAAGAGCGTCGGCGATGCCCGGAATTGCGCTGCCGTTTTCGTGGCCGAGACCGAGGCCTCAAGAGTGGACGCCGTCGTGACCGGCTTGAAGGGTCTCTCGGTGTTGACCATCAGCGACATCCCGGGCTTCACCGAAAGGGGAGGCGCCATCGGCCTGGTGACCGAGCGCAACCGGGTTCGCTTCGCCATCAATTCCAAGGCCCTCGACGCTGCAGGGTTGAAAGCCAGCTCCAAATTGCTGCAACTGGCCGTGGCCGTGCGCTGATCAGCTCTCCTGGGGGGCTGCCTCCTGGGGCAGCTCGAGCAGGCGCCGCACTTCGTAGAGCAGGTCTTCGGCCTCAAAAGGCTTTCGCAAGAAGGCATTGGCCCCCGAAAGCCCCACGGTGTCGGCGAGGCTCTGCTCGGTGATGGAGCTGAAGATGAGGATGGGCAACTGCTGATAGTCCTCGTGATACTTGAGCAGACGAGCCACCGCCAGGCCGTGCAGGCTGGGCAAGATCAAGTCGAGCAGCAGCAGATCGGGCGGGTCGAGCAACACCTCCTGGTAGGCAGCCAGACCGTCGTTGAAAAATCGGACCTGGCAATCGGGGAGGAGTTGGAGGATCTTGCCCACCCGCAGGGCCTGGGTGGGCGAATCCTCGGTTACGTAGATCCGCTTCACTTTCTTAAAACGCTGCCGAGAGGTTCAGGAAGGGCAGACCCATGCACACGATGAGCCCACCCAGCGCGATGCCTACGAAAATCATCAGGATCGGCTCCACCAGCGAGCTGAGGGCCTTGAGGGCAAGCTCTACCCGGGTCTCATAGAAGTCGGCGATCTTTGTGAGCATGACATCCATGGTTCCGGTAGCCTCGCCCGACCGCAACAGGCCGAGCGTGAGCGGAGTGAAGAAGCCCGAGGCCCGCAGGCACTGCGACAGCCCCTGGCCCTGGGTGATCGGCTCGATGGCCTCCTTGACAGCTTGCTCGAGGACGCGGCTCCCGGTGGTGGTGGAGATCAGCTCCAGCGAGTCGATCATGCCCAGTCCGGCCGAGAACACGGTCGAGAAGTTGCGCGCAAAGCGGGCGATGGCCAGGTGTCGGAAGAGCTCGCCCAGCACCGGCAGGCTGAGCTTCCAGCGGTCGAACCACATACTGCCCCTGTCGGTGTTGAGCGTCTTTACAATGAACCAGACCCCACCCGGGATGACCAGGGCCCACAGGAGCCAGGTCTTGCCCAGGAGATGGCTGATTGAGATCAAGAAACGGGTGGGCCAGGGCAGGGTGCCTCCCAACGAGCTGTAGATTCCCTCCAGCATGGGCATGCCAACGGTCATGATGATGAAGCTGAGCAGGCCCGAGAAGGCCAGGATGATACCGGGATAATAGAAGGCGCCCCGCACCTTGGCGGCCAGGATTTCGGAGTTCTCGATCTGGTGAGCCAGACGGTCGAGCACCACGGCCAGGGTGCCCGAGGTCTCACCTGCGGCCACCAGACTGGAGTAGTAGCGCGGAAAGGCCTCCGGATGCTCGCGCATGGCTTCGGAGAGGGTTCCGCCTCCTTCCACGTGGCGGGATACCTTCTCCACGATCTGCTGAAGCTTGGGGTTGTGGGTGTCCTCCGAGAGGAGATCGAGACCCGCCTTCAGGGTCACGCCTGCTCCCACCACGGCCGCCAGCTCCTGAGTGAAGCCGAGCAGGTCCTCGGTCTTCACCCGCTGACCCAGGAACCGGCGCACCATCATCAACAGCCCGCCCGCCCCTGCTTCCTTGAGGGTGGTGACCATCTCATAGTGCGAGGAAAGGGTGTTCAGGGCGGCGGCCTGATCGGAGGCCTCCAGAGTGCCTTTGTGCACCTGGCCTTCCTTGTCTACGGCTGCATAGCGAAAGCGGGGCATCAGTCCTCCATCACGATGGTGAGAGCTTCTTCCAAACTGGTAATTCCCTGCTCCAGTTTTTCGCCGGCGCTCCGGGCCATAGAGAGGAAACTGTTGTCCTGACGAGCCAGGGCCACGATAGCCTCCGGGGTGATCCGGTCCACGTTCATGGCCCGGATGGAGGGGGTCAGCTCGAGCAACTCGTGCACGGCCACCCGACCTCGATAGCCGAGCTGATGGCACTCGGTGCAGCCGCCGGGACGATAGAAGGTCGCTTCGGGTGACACTCCCAGCGCTTCGTGGTTGCAGCGGCGCTCGTCCACCACCTTGCAGCGGTCGCACAACCGTCGTACCAGGCGCTGGGCCAGGACCCCGTTGAGCGAGGCCATGACCTGGTAGGGAGCCACCCCCATGTCCACCAGGCGCGTGATGGCCTGGGCCGCGTTGTTGGTGTGCAGGGTGGAGTAGAGCTGATGGCCGGTCAGGGCGGCCCGGATGGCGATCTCAGACGATTCCAGGTCGCGCATCTCGCCCACCAGCACGATGTCGGGGTCGTGGCGCAAGATGGCCTTGAGACCCGCTGCGAAGGTATAGCCGATCTCGGGCTGGATCTGGATCTGGGTAACCCCCTCGAGCTGGTACTCCACCGGGTCCTCCAGGGTGATGACCTTCTTCTCCAGCGTGGTGACACGCTTGAGAGTGGAGTAGAGCGTGGTGGACTTGCCCGAGCCGGTGGGTCCGGTCACCAGCACGATGCCGTAAGGCCTGGAAATGAGGCGCAGGTAGCGCTCGAGCAAGTGCTTGGAGAAGCCGAGCACCTCCAGGTCGAGCTTGAGGGCATAGGGGTTGAGGATGCGGATCACCACCCCCTCGCCGTGCAGGTTGGGGATGACCGAGACCCGCAGGTCATACTTGCGCCCGTCTACCACCAGCGAGCCGCGCCCGTCCTGAGGCAGACGGCGCTCGGAGATGTCCAGCCCCGAGCTGATTTTGATGCGGGAAACCACCCCGGCGTAGATGCTCTTGGGGGGCGAGGGATATTCATGCAGCACGCCGTCGATGCGATAGCGCAAGAGGGTGCGGTTCTCGAAGGCCTCCAGGTGCACGTCACTGGCTCCCAGCCTGATGGCCTGGCTCAGCATGTGATCCACCAGCTTGATGATGGGAGCCTCGCGGTCCTCGAGCAAGCCCGCCTCGGTGCTGCCGTCAACCGCGCGCGGTTTCGCGGCGGAGGCGATCTCCTGCATGAACTGACCGGACCGGTCGGCGGTGAGCAACCAGCGATTGAGGGCCTGCTCGATCTCCTCGGGCAGGACCAGCACCGGCTCCACCACCAGGCCGGTCAGTTTGGCTACGAAATCCTGGATGCGCAGGTCTTCTGGATCGGCAATGGCGAGGTAGAGGTGGTCCTTGACCTGAAAGAGGGGGAGAACCCTCAGCTTGCGGGCCTGCTCCTCGTTCAAGAGCCCCACGGTCTCGGGGTGGGGCACGTAACGGCTCAACTCCAGGGAGGGGACTTTGTAGTAGCGCGAGCGGGCCACCTGGAGCTGGCCGACCGTGCAAAGACCCGAGTCGAGCAAGTGGTGATATGGCTTACCTGAGCGGCGCGCCTCCTGCCGGGCCTCCTCAGGCAACGATTCCAGGCATTCCAGCCAGTCGCTCATTCGTGCAAAGCCAATCCGAGCGCCAGATCATAGTGAATCAGCGAGTCGTCGATCTCGGGAGCCACCGAGCTGTGCTGAACCCGGTTCCAGGTATCGGTGGTGACGCTCAGGTCAAGGTGCTCGGACAGTCGATCTTCGAGGCCCTTGAAGGCTGCCGTTCCTCCCGTCAGGAGCACGCGGCCGACCTTGAGCGCCGCCTCCTGTTTCTGGGCCTGGTCAAGCGAGCGCTTGACTTCGTCCAGCCAGCGTATCAGGAAGGGCTCCAGATGGTAGCTGCGCTCCTGGCGCAGATCATACTGGTGCTTGAGCTCCTGGGCCCGCTGCCAGCTGACCTGCACGGCCATCTGGAAAGCATAGGTGAAGTCAGCTCCGCCCAGTCTGAAGTCGCGCGTGAAATAAGGCACGCCTTGCTGCAGCACGACCACGCTGGTCAGCGAGTGGCCTGCCGAGACCACGGCCACGGGCTCGGTCCACTCGCCGTGGTTGCGGACCAGGGCTCGGATGAGGGCCAGCAGCGCTGGTTCGGCTGACTTGATCTCCAGCCCTGTTGAGGTGAGCAGTCGGATTCTGGCCTGGATCGACTCGCGGGGAACCGCCATGAAGAAGACTCCCGTTCCGCTCTTGCCAGGCAAGACAGGAACTCGCAGGTTGAAGAGCTCGACCTCCGAGAGCGAGTAAGGAATCTGTTTGGCGATGGCGGACGGAATGGCGGTCTGCAGCTCTTGTGGCGCCAGGGGAGGAAGCACCAGGTAGCCTCCCACACTGCCAGGATCCTCCAGCGACAGGTTGACCTGATGCGACCAGTGGCTGCTGCGCTGCTCGCACTGCTTCAAGATCGATTGTACCCGGCTCTGCAGCTCTTCGCCTTCGAGTCGGTCCTCCCTGGCCTCGCGGTTCGGCAACAGGGCTTCGCTCCAGATAGAGCACGATTGCCTTTTGCGGTCGAGAACACAGCATTTGAGGGCATAGCTGCCGAGGTCGAGGCCGATGCGAGGTTTCTTGCTCCAGAACACCACCGAGCGGCTTCGCGGGCGCGGGCGGAGACCCTCTCCCGGCAAGAAGAGGACTCCCCCGCGCCCGGCCCAGAATCAAGCATTGTGAAGAACGCCGCCGCTAAACCGAGTGTGGTGTCTATGCTGGTCGAGCACCCTGTTCGCCTGATGCTGGTCGGCCCGGGGCTGGACTCCCTGAGGCACCAACTAGAAGGCCTGGGCTTCGAGGTTGACGGGGCCCCCACTGTTGCTCGCGCCTTGAGTCTAGCGCAGACCTGGTTTCCTCTTCTTTTCGTGCTCAGCAGCGAACTGGGACCCGAGGCATGTCGCAGATTGCGCCAGGACGACAGCCTGGTTCACGTCCCAAGTATCTACTACAGTCCTCGTCCTCTGGCCGAGGATGCTCTGATTCAGGGGTTGGAAGCCGGCGCCAACGACTTCGTGGTGGAGCCTTGCTCGCCGGCGCTGCTCACCGCCCGCATCGGGGCTCAGTTAACCATTTACCGCAGCCATATCGCCCTGCGTGATCGCATGGTGCGCGACGAGTTGACCGGCGTTTTCTCACGCCGGTACCTGTTCGAGTCCATGCGTCAGCACGTGTCGCGCTTCTCCCGGCCGGGTCCGCCGGTGCTGGCCTGTCTCATGCTGGATGTGGACCATTTCAAGGCGGTCAATGACCGCCTCGGCCATCTCGAAGGCGATCGCATCCTGCGCGACGTGGCCTCGCTCATCTATGCCATGACCCGCAAAGGCGACGTTGTTGCTCGTTTTGGAGGAGAGGAATTTGTGGTCATCTTGCCCTCTACCAGCCCCAACGGTGCCTCCCAGGTGGCCGAGAAACTGCGTCGGGCAGTGGAGCGTGAGTGTCGGCAGGAAAAAGTGACCGTGAGCATCGGGGTATCCTGGTATCAGTCGCGCCCCAGCGACGATTGGGGTCATTCTCCGGGAGACGAAGAGGTGATCAACTGGTTGCTCGCACGCGCCGATGAAGCCCTTTATCGAGCCAAGTCGGCCGGCCGCAACCGGGTTAGCCTTCAGTCAGAGTTCCTGGGGGAAGAGCGGCGCAACTTCCCGCGCCTGGGGCTGACCGTGGGAGTATCGCTGGGCTCACCAGGCGGTCAGGTGCTGCATCGCATCGCCGAGGTCTCAGCCGGAGGCATGGCCATTCCTGATGTCGACCTGCGGGTGGGGGACAGCCTGGAGGTCACACTGGCCTTCGAGCCGCCCATCAGGGCGGTGGGGCATGTGGTGTGGTCGCGAGTGGGGGAAGGCTGCGGGCTGGTTTTCGACAGCTTTGGGAAAGGCGGGCGTGAGCACTTGATCCGGCTCCTGGGCCACCGGACGAGAATTCGGCGCCGCAAGAAATAAGTTCCCCCGGTTTGCGACCGGAATGTCATCTCGATGACAGATGGGGGTTTCGTGAGAACTGCCTGCCTCGGTCTGATGCTGTGCCTGCTGGCAAGCCCTTCGTTGGCCCAGTCACACAATCTGCGCGATCCGTTTGTGCCGGTCCGACCCCGGAGCCCGGCTCAGGGTCGACCCGACCTCTACTTGACCGGGGTTCTCCAGTCGGACGGTCGCTGCACCGCCATCGTCTGTTACGGGGGAGCAAACCGCGTCCTGCAAGTGGGCGATTTCTTTGAGGGAACCCGGGTCTTGCGCATCACCCCGGACGGGCTGACGCTGGTCACGGCCGGGCAGGACAAGCGCATATCGGTGGGTGAACGCGAGATTACTCTGAGCTTTCAGTATGCGTGGAGCTACACTCTGGAGCCGGATGCGGGCTACGCGACGGCCAGATGGAAGTAAGGATCAACAGGCCGATCCCGGTCGAGATGCCAATGTCGGCCACGTTAAAGACCGGCCAGGTTACCAGGGGTCGGAAATTGAGGTCAATAAAGTCCACCACGTAACCCAGGCGGAGCCGGTCCAGGAGATTGCCCAGAGCACCGCCCATAATCAGTCCGTAAGCAATGGCGCTGGCCCGGTCGAGAGTGCGAGTGCGGGGCAAGGTCCACAGCAAGACCCCGATCACCCCGACTCCAGTGCCCAGAAAGAGCAGACTGGCCCCGGGAAACAGCCCGAAGGCCCCACCCCGGTTATGCACGTGGGTCCAGAGCAGCCAGTCTCCCGGAGTCGTCTGGCTTTCGTGGAGTCTCAGATGGCTCTGCACGAGCCACTTGCTGCACTGATCGGCCAGCAGCCAGCCGAGGGCCAGCAAGAGGACAAAGCGACGGCGAAAGGCAGGTGCGGGGTTAGGAGCCGTGTCGGTCAGCTCAGGCCTCGCCCCAGCGGCGCACCTGGCCCTTAACGCTGGCCACGATGCCTTCCTTGATCGATTCGCGACGCTCGGGGTCAAGCTGGTTGAAGAGATAGTAGAGCAGCAGCGAGCTGACGGCGCCCAAGACGGCCACACCGATCAGGCGTTCGGGAGAGAACGGGTCGGGCCCGCCTTCGTCGTCGAGATCGAGAACCTCAACTTCGCTGCGATCAAGAGCTTCCATGGCGTCCTCCAGATTCAGACTGTCGGCTGGTCTTCCACGTGAACGGCCCGAATCCCGCGGGGTTTGAGCCGTCGCAGGCGAACGAAGCCTGGATAGTGCCGCTCGAGTTCCTCCAGGGCCAGGACGGTGGTCTCCAGCAGCAGGTCCCAGGCGGGGTCCTGGCAGCGGGCGGGACGGCGGACCAGGAACAGCCCGTCGGCGGCCTCAGGGGAGACGGGCAGGCGAGCCACCGCGGTCAGCCCCAGGCCCAGCGCGCCCAGAACTGCGGAGACACCTGCGCAGACCAGATCCTGGCCCGGATGCGAGAAGCGCGCATGACCCCGACAGGCCAGCTCCAGCACCCGGCCCGAGGCATCGCGCCGCAGGCTGACAAGAATCAATTACAGGTTGATCGACTTGATGCGCAGCGCTGTGTAGGGCTGGCGATGGCCATTCTTGATGCGATAGCGCTTGCGTTTCTTGTACTTGAACACGATCACTTTGCGGCCTTTGTCGTGAGCCAGAATTTCGGCTTCGACGCGCGCCCCGGCCAGGTAGGGGTCGCCCACCCTGGTGTCGCTTCCAACGCCACCCGACAGAACCTTCTCCAGCGAAACCGAGGAGCCCGGCTCTCCGGGCAACTTCTCGACCCGCACGGTCTGACCGGCCGTCACGCGATACTGCTTTCCTCCGGTCTCCACCACGGCATACATTGTCTTGATTCCTCCGCCTGAACTCTGGAGCTTGTCTGTCGACCGCTCCTGTGGTCGCTGAATTCGCTTCTTCGCCGCACAATAAAATACAGCCGGGGCATGCTAGCACAAGCCCTGGTCGCTGTCAACGAGGAGTCCCGTCCCCCTTCCAAGAAATCCAGAGCGCGGAACCTGGGCTTTTCCTTCGGGTGGAAGGAAATTCAAGAGGTGAGCCGAACATTTAGCTCGACCGCAAGCGAAGCGTGCAGCGAGTTCGCCAGCGAAGTCCAGAGAAACTACCCTTTAAGGGGTGCACAACATGCCCAGGATGGAAGTTCTAACCGCCGTCGATATCGGCACAAGCAAAGTTGCTTGCGTGATCGCCGAGCTCGATGCCGGTGGCGAGCTCGAGGTCGTTTCGCACGGAGTCAGCCCCTGTCTCGGTTTGCGCAAAGGAGCCCTGGTGGACCCGGAAGAGACCGTTCGCTCGATTGAAGAGGCGGTGGGCGATGCTGAAAAGCAGGCTGGCTATCCCGTTGGTCCGGTTTACCTGAGCCTCTCCAGCGAGTATTTGCGCTCTCTGCCTGCCCAGGGTGTTTGGGCGATCTCCAGTCCCGAAGGTGAGGTCACTAACTCGGATGTACGACGCGTGATCGACGCAGCCCGCATGATAGGAATCCCTTCGGACCGCGAAATCCTTCACATCGTACCCCGCGGATTCACGGTAGACGGCCAGAGTGGAATCCGCAATCCTGTCGGTCTGTCGGGGATTAGACTGGAAGTGAACACCCACGTGGTCGCCGCTGCTTCGGCCTTCCTGCAGAACATGCGAAAATGTGTGCAGAAGGCTGGTCTCGAGGTCGAGAATGACGGCATGGTCGCCTCGTCGATCGCTTCTGCTCTGGCCGTGATGACCGAGGAAGAGCGCAAGTTAGGCACGGCCATGATCGATATTGGCGCAGGTACGGTCGATCTGGCTGTGTACTGCGATGGAGAAATTGGGCATTCGGGTGTGCTCCCCGTGGCGGGCGACTTCCTGACCCACGACCTGGCCCGGTTCTTTCGCATTCCTCCGGCCGAAGCCGAGCGGCTCAAACTCGAACGTGGCGTCGCTTCTCCGGATTATCACGAGGGTGACGACGAGGTGCTTGAGGCTCTGAGTCTGGCCGGAGATCAAAAGGTTCCCGTGTCGCGCGTGCAGTTGGCCGAGGTCTTGGAAGCTCGCTTGCTGGACGTGCTCGAATGGGTCGGCAAGCAGATCCAGCTGGCCGAGCGGATGGGACTGGTGGTCACCAACCTGGTCATTACCGGGGGGACGGCCCAGTTGCCTGGAATCGCTCACCTGGCCCATCGCGAGTTGAGCCTTCCGGCCCGCATCGCCACGCCGTGTTACCCCCCGGGCTTGATGGATTCGTTGGCCTCGCCGATCTATTCCTCGGCCATTGGTCTGATTTTGCACGCCGCCATTCGGCGAGCCGTGCGCAGCGCCGACTCCCTGGAGGAAGAGGGAGGCCCGTCCAGGGTCAAGGTCATGTTGACTCGGGTCGGTCGCTGGCTGAGCGAGGTGTTCTGATCTGCGTTGCCCCTACTGCGAGCACCTTCAGAACAAGGTCGTCGATTCGCGGTTGACCGAGGACGACCACTCGATTCGCCGCCGTCGCGAATGTGAGGCGTGTGGGCGACGCTTTACAACCTACGAGCGCTTTGAGGAGACTCTGCTGATGGTGGTCAAGAAAGACCGTCGCCGAGAGAAGTTCGATCGCAGCAAAATCCTGAACGGATTTCTGCGAGCGTGCCAGAAACGCCCTGTGAGCTATGAGCAGATCGAACAGTCTGTCAACTTGATCGAGCAGACTCTGCGCTATCGGGGAGAGTCGGAAGTCTCCGGTCAGGAGATTGGCGAGATGGTCATGAAGACCCTGCGCGATCTCGACGAGGTCGCTTATGTGCGATTCGCTTCTGTGTACAAAGAGTTCAAGGATGTCAGTCGCTTCGTAGAAGAGCTGAAAGTGCTGGAGAAGCTCCGGCCCGCTCTGGAGCAGGGCGAGTAATGTCCTGGGCGCCACGTGATGAAGGTTTTGCCTCCCCTCCACGTTTGTCGGCGCAGGCTTCTGCAACACCTCGTTAAAGAAAGACGCTCGCGGCGGGGAATAAGGGAAAAACCTCAAGGAGTGTTGGAAACACGTCCCCCGCCGTGAGCTAGATTATGATAGACGATTTGGTCCAACAGGTAAAGAGGGCCGGGGCGGAAAACGGGGCTCAGCAGGCACCGACCGGCAGCGAGCCGGGAAGAGAATGGAAAGGACGAGACATTTCTTGGCCGACGACCTCTACGACAAGATCCAGGTGGCCGCGGAGCGAATTCGCGCACGCGTCGGGAGCTTCAAACCAGAAGTGGCCCTGATTTTGGGCTCTGGCCTGGGGAATCTGGCAGACGACGTTGTGAGCGCACAACGCATCCCTTATGAAGAGATCCCTCATCAGCCCCGTTCCACTGTGGTCGGGCATCAGGGCGAGTTGGTGTTGGGCCGCCTGGAAGATACCCCTGTGGCTGTCATGCGAGGGCGCGTACATTACTACGAAGGCTATGACCTTCAGGAAGTTACCTTCGGGGTGCGCTTGCTGGGAGCCCTCGGCGCTCACACGTTGATCGTCACCAACGCAAGCGGGGGAATCCGCCCGGACCTGGTTCCCGGCGACCTGATGCTGCTCACAGACCACATCAACTTGATGGGCGCCAACCCTCTGCGCGGTCCCAACGACGAGCGGCTCGGCCCGCGCTTCCCTCCCATGTCGAGGGCCTATGATCTCGAGTTGCGGGAGCTCGCCCATAAGGTCGCGTCCGGTCAGGGTTTTCGCATCAAAGAGGGAGTGTATCTCGGCCTGGCCGGTCCGAGCTTTGAGACGCCGGCCGAGATACACTTTTTTGGAATGGTCGGAGCCGATGCCCTGGGGATGTCGACCGTGCCTGAGGTGATCGTGGCCCGGCACCAGGGCATGCGAGTGCTGGGTATCTCGTGCGTGACCAACGTCTTGCATCAGGGCCCGTCGCAAGATACGCACGAAGACGTGCTGGCCACTGCGGCCGAGGCTGGACCACGCTTTATCAACCTGGTGCGGGGAGTGGTCAAGGCTATGCCTGGAGTGCCTGCCCGATGAGGGTGTACGACTTGATCCGCCGCAAGCGCGACGGAGAGTCCCACAGCGAGGAAGAGCTCCGCTTTCTGGTCGGCGAGTTCGTGGCCGGCCGCATGGAGAGCTACCAGATGTCGGCCTGGATGATGGCGGTCTTTTTTCGCGGTATGACCGACGAGGAGACCGGCTGGCTTACCGAGGCGATGGTGGCTTCAGGGGACACGGTCGACCTGTCCAGCATCCCCGGCGTCAAAGTGGACAAGCATTCCACCGGAGGGGTGGGAGATACAACGACGCTCGTTCTGGCACCGTTGGCAGCGGCAGCAGGGGCCCGAGTGGCCAAGATGTCGGGGCGCGGTCTGGGGCATACCGGGGGCACCCTGGACAAATTAGAATCGGTGCCCGGGCTGCGCGTCAACCTGTCGGCCGAGGATTTCCTCGAGCAGGTGCGCCGTATCGGCGTGGCCGTTATCAGTCAGACCGGGAGTCTGGTGCCTGCCGATGGAAGGATGTACGCTCTGCGCGATGTGACTGCCACGGTCGACTCCATCCCGCTGATCGCCAGCTCGATCATGAGCAAGAAACTTGCCTGTGGCGCTGATGCGATTCTGCTGGACGTGAAATTCGGTCACGGCGCGTTTATGAAGAATCTGGAGGATGCGCGTCGCTTGGCCCGCTCGATGGTAGCCATCGGCAAGCGCCTGGGTCGCAAAGTTCGAGCTGCGCTGTCGGACATGGAACAGCCGCTGGGCACACACATCGGCAACGCTCTCGAGTTTCGGGAGGCCATCGAGATCTTGCAGGGTCGGCGGGCGGATTCGGCGCTGGCTCAGGTGGCCTGCGAGTTAGCCGCTCATCTGTTGGAAATGGCCGGTTTGCAGGCGGACCTCTCGGCTGCCCGAGCCGAGGCGGCCCGACTGATTCGGTCCGGTGCGGCGGCCGAGAAACTCCGCGAGCTCATCAGTGCCCAGGGCGGCGATGCCCGGGTTGTGGACGACCCCGGACTCTTCCCCACCGCGTCCCACATGGAGGACTATCCAGCCTCTGTGGCCGGCTATGTCGCCAGCCTGCAAGCGGAAACCCTGGGGCGCGCCGCCATGGTGCTGGGGGCGGGCCGTCTGCGTAAGGACGATCCCATCGATCACGCAGTGGGACTTGTGCTTCACAAGCGGCTCGGTGATCGGGTCGAAGTCGGGGAGCCCTTGCTGACGTTCCATGTTAACGACCGTTCCCAGCTTGAGGCCGCGCGAGCCCTGATAGCCGAAGCCATCGCGATTGCCGACGCCCCTCCCGCCCCTCGGCCACTGATCGAAGAGGTCGTTTCCTGAGGCCGTTCCTGGCCGGAGAGGAAACTTGACTTTCCTCCCGAAACAACTCAGTGTCGGGTAGCCGTTGCGATGACAGCGTGGAAAGCAGGCCACTTTCCGCTCCAGGCCGCCGGGTAAACCTATCCCGACATCCCCAGGGCCCGATGCCCTGATACCGAAGGGGAATGCTCCGACGCGAGCAACCGATGGCGACAAAGAGAGAGCCGATTCGGCGCAAACTGAATAGTGAAACGTCTGGTATCGTGGAACCACGTTCACCGGCCTTTGTCGCGCCATCCTTTCTGCGAGACGAAAGGTCGCAGACACGGAGACGATCGCGAGCAACCTCCCCGAGCGGTGCGGCCGGTGCCCAACATCATCGAAGGGACCTCGTCGGCGCCCAAGCCATGCGCCCGGTCCCTTATCCGCGGAGGTTTGTGAATCATGTCTGTCCGAGCGGTGCGTGGCACCCGTGATCTACTACCGGAAGAGACATCTCGCTGGCAACTGATTGAAAATCAGGCCCGACTTCTCAGCCAGCAATACGGATATCTCGAAATTCGTACCCCTCTGTTCGAGAAGGCGGAGCTTTTCGTGCGAGGGATGGGGGTGCTGGCAGGGCTCGTCGAGCGCGAGTTGTGGACTTTCCACGACAAGTTCGGCCAGAAGCTTGCCCTGCGGGCCGACGTCACCGCCTCGGTGGTACGCGCTTACTATGAGAACAACCTCAACGAGAAGACCCAGGGCGTCAGCAAGTTCTACTACCTGGCCCCGGTTTTTTTGATCGGTCGGGAAACCGAAGAGGGGAGCCGGCAGAGTCACCAGTTCGGGGTGGAAGCCCTGGGCTCGCCGCACCCGGCCCAGGATGCGGAGGTAATCGCACTTGCCTGGGCCTTCCTCAAGCGTATTGGCTTGAGCGACGTGGTATTCGAAATCAATTCACTCGGATGCGACAAATGTCGCCCGGCTTACCACGACGTCCTCAAAGAATACTTCTCGTCTCATTCAAACGAGCTGTGCGGTACCTGCAAGCGAAAGCACAAGACGCACCCGCTGTGGACGCTGGGCTGCCACGAGAAAAGTTGCGTCGAGCTCGGTCAGGTGGCTCCCACGATGTTCGGCCTGCTCTGCCCGGCCTGCAAGCAGCATTTCAGCCAGCTCAAGGCCTATCTGGCCGAGATGAGGATTCCTCACGATCTGAATCCACGCGTGGTGCGCGATCTTGAATACTACAACCGAACCATCTTTCAGGTTCGACACGGCGAATCTGTGCTGGGCACCGGTGGGCGCTACGATGGGCTGGTGGAGACCCTGGGTGGGCCAGAGACCCCGGCGGTGGGCTTTGCCCTCCAGTTAGAGGCGATTCTCGAAGCAGTGCCGGGAGAGTTCACGCGACCCTCTCCTTCGGTCTTTCTCCAGCCGGAAGGCGAGGAAGCCACGCGTCTTTTGATGCCGGTCCTGAACGTGCTGCGCGAGGCCGGGATCTACGCAGAGATGGCGCTGAGCGACGAGGAATCTCCGGAATCACCTCGTTTCCTGGTTGTCTTGAGCGAGAAGGATGCGATTCGCGGGGTGGCTCAGGTTCACGACCGTCAGAGCGACCACAAGGACCGCTACAACCTGGGCGAGCTGGCCCATCGCCTGGCCAATCGGCTGGGAATGGGAAGCGCGGTGGCGCCGGCCGAGCGTGCTCCTCGTGAGAGAGAGAGTCGACCGGGGCGAGGTGGCACGCGGCGTAATGGGGCCCTGCGTGGCCGGCATTTCAACGTGGAGTCCGACCTTGAGGTCCACTACGACCAGCAAGAGCCCGCCGCGGCGCCCGAGCGGTCGGATGGATCGCAGTCCAAGCGTCGCCGTCGTCGTCGGCGCGGTCAGGAGGATGACGCTCCTCTGGCGGAAGCCCAGACGTCCCGTCTGCCCCGTGAGGCTGAAGAGGAGCGCCCTTCCAGTCGCTCGCGAAGGCGTCGCCGTAGTCGGCGTGATTCTGGCTCGGAGAGCCGCTCCTCGACTTCCGAGCGGCTAGCGGCTTACCCTCCCGACGACCGCTACGAGGAGAGCTCGCCTCGCCGCTACTATGATGACTATGATCGAGAAGACTATGCGCCGCGTTATGAGCGAGACGAGTATCGTGACGAGCCGCCCGCTTATCGTGAGCGGGACGAGTACAGCCGTGAGGAGGTTCCTCGCTCGGGTCGCGGACGCGACGATCGTTACCGCGCTCCACGTGAGACCAGCGTCGAGACGGGCGCCTACGAGAGCTCGGGGCACGGGCGGCGTGGCCGCGGCCGTGGCTCGAGTTCGAGCGCGAGTGCAAGTGCGAGTCGGAGTGTTGGCAGGAGCGTGAGCGAGCCTTCTTACGAGGACGACTACCGCCGCAGCGAGCCTGCCCCTCGCTATCACGACGACGACTACTATGACGAGCCGCGCGGCCGTCGAGCTCGAGATGACGATGATGAGCCCGCCCCGGTCGATTCCAAGCTGGCCTTGCTGGAGTCGAGTCGAGCTGCCGCTTCCCGCTACCGGGCATCCGAGGGGGATTCGGATGGGTCGCGTCGCCGCCGTCGCTCGGGCGGAGGCTCAAGCGGCTCGGGCGGAGGAGGACAACGTTCGGCTGCTTCAGGCAGCGGGGGCGGTCGCCGTCGGCGCTCCTCCTCGTCTACTCGGCGTTCGAGCTAGCTCGCCTGCAAGAGTCCGAATTGACACACCTCATCCGTCAAACGGTCCTCCTAGAGTCCATCAGCCTCTAAGCTTCGATGCATTGACGGCCACGAACCGCGCGCTGAGATCGCCGCTCAACCCGGGGAGTGCTGAAGGTCCTGCAATCGACAGACCCGTTGGCAGGAGAAAGAGGTCGAGAGCGCGGGGTTTCTTGACATTCTCGCTGGATTTTGGCATGGTGAGGCGACTGTCGCGGCGGGGGTCCCCGATGGTCATGGCTTGGAGCAGGTGGGATGCCCGCTCCTCAGCGAGAGGTGAGCGGATTGAAGGAACATCTCGAATTGGCCCGGGCTCTGGCCCGGGTAGCCCGCGAAGAGGGTCTGGCCGAGATCGATTATCGCAATGAGAACGCACGCATCCATCTGGTGGTGGATACGGGTGAGGTTCAGCCGGTAACGATACCGGTCCAGACGCCGCCGGCGGCCAGACGCTCGGCGCCCCGGCCTGCCGCGGCTCCATCCGAGCCCGTCAACGAGAATCTCAAGCCGGTGGTTTCGCCCCTGGCCGGGGTTTTTTATCGTTCCCCGAGCCCGGGAGCTTCACCCTTCGTGCAGGTGGGTGACCGCGTCAGCGTGGGCCAGACTCTCTGCATCATTGAAGCCATGAAGCTGATGAACGAGATCACCGCCGAGATGCCGGGTCGGGTCGCCAGTATCCTGGTCGAGAACGCTGCCGTGGTGGAGTCCGGCCAGAAGATATTTCTGCTCGAGCCGCTGGGGTAAGGCAAGGTGGGCACGGTTCAATCCATGCGGATTTTGGGCCGCATTCTGAGCTATTCTCGGCCTTATTGGCGGTACATCCTCGGCGGGTTGCTGATGACGTGCCTGGGCACTGTTACCCAACTGGTTCAGCCCCTGTTTGTGGGCCGACTGTTCGGCTTGATGACCGAAGAGAACTTCAACTATCAGGGACGCGACCCGCTGGCCGAGTTGAACCTCATTTGCGGCGGCTTCATGCTGGTAATGCTGGCCGGCGGCGTGGTCGGTTACCTGATGCGCTACCTGGTGGACATGGCCGGTCAATTGGCCGTGCGCGACTTCCGCAACGCGATTTTCCGTCATCTTCAGCGCATGAGTGTGCCCTACTTCGACCGCAACAACCAGGGGGACCTGATCTCACGGCTATCCAACGACATCCAGACAAGCACCAGCGTCTACCCGCTGCTGGCCGATTTTGGGAAGAACCTGCTGATGGTCACCGGCGCCTTCGGTCTCATGGTCTACTTCGACTGGCAGATGACCCTGATGGTGTTGACTCTAAGTCCCCTCCTGGGCATCACCATCTCGCGCATCGGGCAGAAGATCAACACCGTGACCGAGCGCATCCAGGTTCGACTTGCGGATCTGATCTCCATCCTGCACGAGAGCCTGGGCAACATCAAGGTGGTCAAGGCCTACACCCGGGAAGACCTCGAGATCGCGCGCTTCGAACGAAAGAGCGATGACAACTTCTCGGCCCAGCTCAAGCTCATTCAGGTTTCCTCGTTCCAACTCCCACTCACCGACATTCTTTGCGCTCTGGCCATCGTGGCCATTATCTGGTTTGGCGCCCTGCGGATTCTCCAGGGCACGGTCACGTTCACGGCTGTCATCCAGTACTGGATGCTGATGATCATGACCTCCAACCCCATCAACAAGCTGGCCGACAGCTACGCCCGCTTCCAGGTGGCCACCGCTGCCGGGAAGCGGCTCTTCGAGGTTCTCGATGAGCCGCCCGACATCGCCGACGCGCCCGATGCCCGCGAGCTCCCCTCCATTCAGGGAGAGATCCGCCTGGAGGGGGTGGGTTTTGAGTATGAACTGGGCAAACCGATTTTGAGCGATCTGACGCTGACCATCGCACCCGGGGAAGTGGTGGCAATCGTTGGTCCAAACGGCGCGGGCAAAACCAGCCTGGTGAACCTGATCCCTCGATTCTACGATCCCACCGCCGGAGTGGTGCGGGTGGACGGCCACGACATCCGTCAGGTGACAGCCCACAGCCTGCGCCGGCAGGTCGGGGTGGTTATCCAGGAGTCATCCTTGTTTACGGGGACTATCGCCGAGAACATCGCGTGCGGCTTTGTGGCTTCCCCCGAGCAGGTCGAGCAGGCGGCGCGACTGGCCAACGCCCACGATTTCATTACCCGCCTGCCGGAGGGCTATGCTACCCAGGTCGGCGAGCGCGGAGCCCGCTTGAGCGGTGGTCAGCGCCAGCGGATCGCCATCGCCAGGGCCATGCTGCGCGATCCCAGGATCTTGATTCTGGACGAGTTTACGTCCTCAATCGACTCCGAGTCGGAAACCCAGATCACCGAAGCCATCGAGCGCGCCATGCGCGGACGTACCTGCCTGGTCATCGCTCACAGGCTCAACACCATCCGCCACGCCAACCGAATTCTGGTGCTCGAAGGCGGGCAGGTGGTTGAAGAGGGTGAGCATGCCAGTCTGCTCGAGCGGGGTGGTTTTTATTCGCGAATCTACGAGTCGCAGCTGAGGCCCCCTCTGCTGCTGTCGGAAAGGCGGGGAGCGTGAAGATTGTCACCGTGGTGGGGGCCCGTCCCCAGTTCATCAAGCTTGCACCCCTGATCGAGCCCCTGGCGGACCGTTTCGAAAGTGTTCTGGTGCATACCGGCCAGCACTACGACGAGGGGATGTCTGATCAGTTTTTCCACGAGCTGCGCCTGCCGCGCCCCCAGCACCACCTGGGGGTGGGCTCGGCGCCGCACGGCGCGCAGACCGGTCGCATGCTCGAGCGGGTAGAGGAGATTTTGCTCCAGGAGTCGCCCGACGTTCTGCTGGTTTTTGGCGATACCAACAGTACTCTGGCCGGGGCGCTGGCGGCTGCCAAGCTGCACATTCCGGTGGCCCACGTCGAGGCCGGGATGCGCTGCTTCGACATGCGCGTCCCCGAAGAGGTCAACCGGGTTCTCACCGATCACCTGGCTCGCTGGAATTTCGCCTCCTGCCAGACGGCCGTGGACAACCTGGCTCGTGAGAGCATCACCAGCGGCGTGCACCTGGTGGGCGACATCATGGTGGACTCCCTGCGCCGCACTCTGACCGGCCCCCCCGCCGAGCCGGCTCCGGAGGGCGACTACCTCTTGCTGACCATGCACCGGGCCGAGATGACCCCCGAGGGCCTGGAAACCATCCTGACCGTGCTGCGCGAGCACGGTCAACCGGTGCTCTTCCCCTGCCATCCGCGCACCCTGCAGATTCTGCGTCAGACGGGTCTTGACCGGCTGCTTGCCGAAGGGCCGGTACGGCTGTTGCCGCCCGCCGGTCACCGCCAGATCCTGGCCTGGATTGAGCAGGCCAGCCTGGTTTTGACCGACTCGGGAGGGTTGCAGAAGGAAGCCTACCTCCTTAAGACCCCTTGCTTGACGTTGCGCGATGAGACCGAGTGGGTCGAGACGGTGGCCGCCGGCTGGAACACGCTGGTGGGTCACGACCGGGCCCGCGTTCAGGCAGGACTGTCGGCTCGTCCCCCGGCTGAGCACCCCGAGCTTTACGGAGATGGCCGCACGGCCGAACGAATTCTGGACGTCCTCGCGCGCGTAGCCGTCCCGAGCAAGAGAGCAAAGGAGACCGTATGATCCCGATCTTAGAGCTGACCAGCCAGTACAAGAATATCGGCCAGGAGCTGGAAGAAGCTGTTCTGCGCGCGCTGCGCGGCACCCACTACATTCTGGGCCCCGAGGTTCAGGCCTTCGAGAGCGAGTTTGCGGCCTACAACCAGGCCGCCTTTGGAATCGGTGTGGCCAACGGAACCGACGCGCTGCACCTGGCGGTGCGGGCCCTCGACATCGCCCCGGGCGACGAGGTGATCTGCCCCTCATTCACCTTCATGGCAACCGCCGGCGCGGTGGCGCTGGCCGGGGCCAAACCGGTTTTTGCCGACATCGACCCCACCACTTACTGTCTTGACCCGGTAGCCGTGGAGCGAGCCATTACCCCTCGCTCTCGAGCCATCGTGATTGTCCATCTGTATGGCAATGCCGCCCCCATGGATGAGCTGATGGCCCTGGCCTCACGCCACAAGCTCGCCGTCATCGAAGACTGTGCCCAGGCCGCCGGCAGCACTTACAATGGGCGTAAGGTGGGAACCATCGGCGACTTCGGTTGCTTCTCGTTCTTCCCATCCAAGAACCTGGGCGGAATTGGTGACGGAGGGATGGTGCTCAGCAACCGTCCCGAGCTGGCCGAGAAAGTGCGCAAGCTGCGCGGCCACGGCAGTGCCAAGAAATATCATCACGAGATTCTGGGCACCAACAGCCGCCTGGACGAGATTCAGGCCGCGGCCCTGCGGGTCAAGCTGAAGTATCTCGACCAGTGGAACGCCGGCCGTCGTCAGGTGGCCGACCGCTACCACGCGCTCTTGAGCGACGTGGTCGAAGTACCACAGGCGACCCCGGGCGCCTACCATGTCTACCACCAGTACACGGTTCGTACCGCCCGACAGAAGGAGCTTCAGGCTTACCTCATCGAGCACGGCGTGGGCAGCGTGGTTTATTATCCCGTCTGCCTGCACCAACAGCCCCTTTTCGCCCATCTCCAGATTCCGGCGGGAAGCCTGCCTGAAAGCGAGAAGGCCCAGCACGAAGTGCTCTCTCTTCCGATGTTCCCCGAGTTGACCGAGGACCAGACGGCCACCGTCTCTCGGGTCGTTCATCAGTTCTTTGGCGCGCCCGTGGGCGCCGTCTGAAGGCGGTTTGTTCAAGGGGCTGAAGAAGCGCGTCAAGACTCTGCTGGGCCACCAGGAAGACCTGGAGGCGCGGCTCGCAGAGCATGTGCACGAGCGACTTCCGCTCTTGCTCGAGGAGCCCGAGCTCTACTTCCAGATCAATCCGCTGACGGCGGCGCTGGAAGAAGCTCGGGCCTCAGCTCGGGCCCAGCGGCTGCATGAGGCTTCTGAGCACCTGCTCGAGCATTTTCACGACCGGATCCGTCCGCTCTTTTTCCTGCACTTCACCGAGTGCGAGATGCTACGGCCGGCTCTGGCAGAGCGGCGCGACGAGGCCAACCGACTTCTGAGCGAGGTAGAACGGTCTCTGCACCACAACTTTGGCCCTCTGGGGGTGGAGGAGCAAGCCTTCCAGGGCGCCATCGACTGGTTCTCGGATTTTAAGGGCGGCTCCTGGATGTATGGCTCGGTGGACGACCTGCAGGAGCAACTGGCCGGGACGACCCCCGAAGCGGCTATCCAGGTTACCTGGGAATTCAATCGCCACGGCCACTTCGTGGACATGGGGCGGGCCTACTGGCTGACCGGCCACGAGCGTTTTGCCAGCGAGTTCATCGTGCAGATGGTGGACTGGAGCGAGCGCAATCCGCCGCTCTTCGGCGTCAACTGGATGGACCCTGAGACGGTGGCCCACCGCACCCTGAACTGGCTACTTGCCCTGCACTATTTCCTCAAGTCGGCCCAATTGACGGCCGACGTGCTCGGACGAGTGCTGCGTACGCTGCTGCTCCACGGCCTGGTTCTGTCGCGCAGCTTGCACAGTCAACCCCGCCTTTGCACCGCCTCCTCACTTCAGGTGCTGGCCCAGACTCTGCCCGAGCTGGTGCTGAGCAAGAAGTGGCTGCGCCAGTCGTTGGCAGCCTTTCCGATCTGCCTGCAGAAAGAGCTTGGCCCGGACGGACTGCACAAAAGCGGCTCTTCAGCGGCCCATCGCCAGGCCTGCGAATGGCTCCTGCTGCCGGTCGCTCTGCACCGTCTGAACCAGATGCAAACCTCTGACAGCCTGGCTGCCCGGGCTCAGGAAGCTCTCGAGGCCCTGTGCCACTTGCGTCCCCCCAATGCCCTGGTGCCCGAGCTAGGGCGGAGCCAGGGGCCTGGATTGCTGGGTCGTTGCTGTGGCCCATCCGAGCACGCCGAGCGCCTCCTCGCTTTTGGAGCTCTGGCCCTGGGACACGGGGCGATGGCGCAGCTGGTGGGGGAGATGCCGGTCGAGATGTTGTGGTGGTTTGGTCCCTCGGCCCAGTCCCGCTACGACTCTCTTAGCGGGACCCCCTTACCTCCGGTGGGGGGATACTATCCCGAGGCCGGGCTGGTGACCGTGCGCGACGGTTGGGAGTCGCGCTCGAGCTGGTGCTTGCTGCGGGGCCTGCCGCTGGAGGCCCCACCCGAGCCCGCATTCCCGCCTCGCCTGCCTCATGACGATCTGCTCAGCCTGGCCCTTACCCTGGAGGGCGAGCCTGTCCTGGTCGAGCCGGGAGGGCCGGGGGCTCCAGGCTCGGTAGCTCAGGCTTTCGCCACCCTCTATTGCCACTCGGCCCCGCGCGTGGCCGGAGAGCTCGAGCCATTGCTGTTCACGGGCGAGGGCCATCGCCTGGCCGTGGAGCAGCGCCGCGACGGCCTCTTCATGGCCGGCGGACGCGATGTCTGGATGACCTCCGAGCGTGCCTTCCGTCTTCGCCGCGAGCTGTTGTTTCAGCCCGAGAAGAAGCGCCTGGCGGTGCGTGACACCATGGAGGGCGACGGGGAGGTGCAACTGGAGGAAGTCTTGCTGCTCGCCCCCCACATCGACGTGATGATGCGAGGCGACATGGGTTGCCTGCTCCGAGGGCGTCGCCTGCAGGCTCGCATCCACCCGGTCTTTCCGGCTCGCTTTCGCTACGAGATGCACAAGGGCCGAACTCAGCCCTTCGCCGGCTGGGTGTGGTCAGAGAACGGCAGGCCGGTGGCTACCCAGCGGTTGCGCTACTACTGCCGGGTCAGTCTGCCGGCCGTGGTCTATCTCTGGTTTGGCTGGGAGCCGGGAGATCCGGCCGTGCCGCGGGCCGAGGAGCTCGAGCGGCTTTTCAATCGCTGACTGTTCGTGCCGGAGCTACCCGACGTGGTTGTCTACCTGGAGGCGCTCAAAGAGCGAATTTGTGGCGCGGTGCTGGAGAATCTCGAGCTGGGCAGCCCTTTTCTTCTGCGTAGCGTGGACCCGTCCGTGCCCGAGTTGATCGCTCGCAAGGTGGTGGGATTGGAGCGGCTGGGGAAGCGCCTGGTCTTCGAGCTCGAGGGTGAGCTGTTCTGTGTGCTGCACCTGATGATCGCAGGCCGTTTACGCTGGCGACAGGTGGGCCAGAAGGGCCCGGCCCTCAAGAGCATCGCTACTTTTACCTTTTCGACCGGGCGGCTTCACCTGACTGAGGCCGGCACCAAGAGACGCGCTTCCTTGCACCTGGTGCGCGGCCGAGAACGTCTGGCGGCCTTCGACCCGGGAGGTCTGGAGGTGCTCCAAGCAGATCTGGCCGCCTTTCGTTCCGTGCTGCAGCGCGAGAATCACACCCTCAAGCGCAGCCTCACTGACCCCCACCTTTTCTCAGGCATCGGCAACGCGTATTCCGACGAGATTCTCCACCGGGCACGCCTCTCGCCGGTCAAGCTCTCTCAGAAGCTCACCGCCGATGAGGTCGAGCGGCTTTACCAGGCCACCCGGGCCACCCTGATCGATTGGGTGGAGCGGTTGCGGAGCGATGCCCAAATGGGGTTCCCCGAGAAGGTGACCGCCTTCCGCGAGGACATGGCCGTGCACGGACGCTACCAGCTGCCCTGCCCCGACTGCGGCACACCGGTGCAGCGCATTCGTTACGCCGAGAATGAGACCAACTACTGCCCCACCTGCCAGACGCAGGGCAAGCTGCTGGCCGACCGCTCGCTGTCGCGCTTGTTGCGCCAGGACTGGCCCCGCACCCTGGAGGAGCTGGAGCAGAGAATGCGGAGGATCTGAGCATGATGCGATGGGCGATCTGGCTGTTGTTGTTGACCGGGCTGGCCCTGGCCGCTCCCCGTGGCAAGATGGTGCAGTACACAGCAGGCGATGAGATGGTGAGCGGCTATCTGGCCTTGCCCGAGGGCAGGGGGCCCTTTCCGGCCGTGATCGTCATCCATGAATGGTGGGGTCTCAACGACTGGGCCCGGGAGCAGGCCGACGCATGTGCTCGCAGGGGATACGCGGCCCTGGCCGTTGACCTCTATCGGGGCCAGATCGCCACCGATCGCGATCTGGCCCACGAGCTCTCGCGCGGCCTGCCAGCCGACCGGGCCCTGTCTGACCTGGAGGGGGCGCTAGACTACCTCAAGGCCCGCAAGGATGTGAAGAAGAGCCGAATCGGTTGCATCGGCTGGTGCATGGGTGGTGGTTATGCACTGGAGCTGGCTCTGCATCGCCCTCTGCAGGCCACGGTGATCGCCTACGGCCAGGTCAAGACGCGCGCCGACGGAGTGAAGAGTCTGCAGGGGCCTGTTCTGGGCATTTTTGGCGAATCCGACCGGGGCATCCCGGTGGATACTGTGAAAGCTTTCGAGAAGGCTCTCAGCGAGGCTGGCAAAGACCACAAGATTGTGGTTTTTCCCGGGGTGGGCCACGCTTTCATGAACCCGAACAACCAGACCGGCTACGACAAAAACCAGTCACAGGCTGCCTGGACGGCCATCTGGACATTCTTCGAAAGCAACCTCAAACGCTGAGGCTTACTCCTCTTCGTCGGGCTCTTCGTGCAGGCTTTCCAGAAAGTCTTGCAACATGCTGGCCATTTCGTCGAGAACGAGCAGCATGGTGGCGCTCTGAGCCTTGTAGAGCAAGGACATCCCCTGGGCGAACTGGCGTGCCGTTACCGGCTTGTCGGCGTCGCTTTTCTCGAGCGACTTGAGGTGCTTTTGAAGAGCCCGATCGGCCTTCTTGAAGGCTTCCTCGCTGTCTTCCTCATAGTCGTTTTCGGCGGGCTCGGCGCGCTTGGCCATGGTGACCTCCTCGATTCGGTTTCTCGAAGGCTGGGCCTTCGGCCCGATCCGGTAGGGTCCTCGCGACCAGGGCACGAAAGAGCCTGATCTGGCTTTGACACTCGATTTTCACGATTCGGCTCGGGGCCGCAAGGTGCCCGTTGGCCTCTATCCAGCACCTGGCCCGTTGGTGCTGTTCTCCCCCGGCTATGGCGGGGCTTGCAACGGCTATGCTTATCTGGCTCGTGATTGGGCCGATCAGGGGTTGGCGGTGGCTGTCGTAGAGCACGCCGGTAGCAACCACGAGGCGCTGGCCCGGCTCAAGTCCGAGGTGGGCCGCGGCTTTGCCTCTCGCATCGAGCAACTGGTCGAGCAAGATCACCAGGAGTTTCTCGACCGACTGGAGGATCTTCGGTTTGCTCGGGCTCAATTGCTCGCGCTTTACCCCGCGCTGGCCAGCGCGCCAGTCGGACTGGCCGGCCACTCCTATGGCTCGGCCACAGTGGCCAGCCTGGCCGCTCAGGAGGGATGTGCCGGCCTGCTGCTCATGTCTCCCCCCTTTCCGGGCGGCCTCAGCGATGAAGCCTTGCTGGCTCTTCAAGCACCCACTCTGATGGTGACCGGTACCCGCGACCACTCGCTGACGGCCACCAAAACTTATGAGCAGCGTCTGGAGTTGTTCCCGAAGCTGCGGGCCAGACCACGCTTTCTGGCAGTTTTCGACGATGCCGAGCATCTCACATTCGCCGGGTTGGGGATGAAGCTCGAGCGTTGGCTGCCGTCCATCGCGCGTTTGACCCGCCGATTCTGGATGAGTTGTCTGCAGGGGCGAGAAGAGCTCAGTCTTGAGAATTCGGATGTGATTACCCGCTGGGAGGCCGCATGAAAACCGAGGAGTTCGCAGCCCACCTGGGCCAGGCCCTGCAGCGGAGGGGCTACCAGAACATCACCACCCGAGCTACCGAGGCTCCCGGAGTCTCGATGGAGTGCTCGTTTGACGGGGTGAAGGTGCAGTTCGAGCTGAATGTGGGCGGCAAGGCCATCCTGCGGGTACCCGTGCCCCAGCCGTATCAGCTCAGCGTCTCGCCCGAGAGCACGGTGACCAGAATTCTCGATGAGGTGGGCCAGTCGCGTGAGATCAAGACCGGCTTTGCCCAGTTCGACGACAACTATCTGGTGCAGCTATACCCGCCCACCCTGCCGCTGTTCACCAGCGATACGCTGCAGGCCATCGCTGGCCTGGAGCCTTTCATCGAGCTGACTGCCGGGCGCTCGGGCCTGGAGGTGCACAAGACCTGGGAGCTTGGGAGTTTCGGCCCCGAGGAGGCAGCCCGCTGCGTGGATAGTTTGCTGGTGTTGTTCCACCTGGCTCAACTGGCGGCCCGTAGCTAAAGTGCAAGGCCATTGGTCTTGCACTTTAGCGACCGGGCCGCCAGGGTCAGCGCGGACTCATCGCACGGTCGAGCCGACGGTGCTCCAGCTCCGGCGAGGGCGCAAGCGGGCCACGAAGATCATCTCCTGACCCAGTCCGCTGTAACGTTCCCCGAAGTACCCCCCCAGGAGCTGCTCAATCTTGAATCCGCTGCGGGCCAGCAGGTGGACCATCTCCCAGCGGAAGAACCATCGCTGGCTCAGGCGCACGAAGCGTCTTTCCAGGACCTGCCCTCCCGGACCGATCGTTTCGTAGAAGCGCTCTTCGAACAGGCACTGCAGCTCGGGGTCGTAGCGTGAGGCTGAGCTGAGCAGCACCTGGCGACCCTGCTCATCCACATAGTCTCCGCCGGGCTGACGGTACAGTACGGGGTCGGCCGCCTGGCGGCTGTGTACGAGCGTAACAAGGTCGACGTCGTAGACGTTGACGAGCAAGCGCCCCTCGCTTCGCAGGTGGCGCCGGATGGCGCTCAAACAGGCCAGTTGCTGATCCACCCGGGTCAGGTGCATGAACTCGCGGAAAGGCAGGTAGATCAGGCCGAATTTCCGGTTGAGTCGAAAGGAGGTCATGTCTTGCTCGACCAGGGTCACTCGCTGGCGCGTTTCCAGCGGTCGGGAGCTCAGTTTGGCGCGAGTTCGGTCGAGCATGGAGGGACAGCTGTCCAGACCCCAGATCTCGATACCCTGATCGGCCAGGGGCAGCAAGATGCGGCCGGTACCACAGCCCAGCTCAAGGACCGGGGGATAGGCCTTGCGGGCCCACTCGAGATAGAAGGCTACGTCGTCGTCGTAGCCAGCGTACTCAGCGTCGTAAATGGCGGCGTAGTCGCTGTAATCCATCCGTACAAGCAAAAAAGGACGGGCCTACCCGTCCTTTCGCGACCCGACGACCCGTTTCCCTCAGCAGAGGAACTGACGGGGCCCGTGGCAGTGACAGGGCGGCATCGGCGGGCGAGGCGGAGGGCACTGCGGGGGCTGTCCGCAACAGTGCTGCTGCCCCTGCTGGGCGCTCATCTGGCCCATCATGAAGCCCATCATGAAGACCATCTGCGGGTCCATCTGGCCCGGCATCCCCATCGGGGGCATTCCCATCGGGGGCATTCCATACTGGGGGCCGTACTGGCCGGGCAGCATGGGCATCTGGGTCATCGGCATGCCAAACTGGGGCATCATTGCGTTGGTCATGCCGAACTGCTGATTGTTCTGCATCATCATCTGTTGCATGAAGGCTTGCTGCTGCTGGGCCGCCTGATGCTGCATGAACATCATGCTGGCACCCGAGCCGAGCTGCCCGCCCAGGCCGGCCCCAAGCATCGCTCCGATGGGTCCGCCCAGGGCAAAGCCGAGCAAGCCACCACCAACGGTGCCCAGCAGGCCAGCGAGCATCGGGTTGCCCAGGATGCCCTTGGCGATGTTGCCTACCATTTTGAGGGGTGCGGTCGCGATGTTGACGACCCCTTTGACCACACCGCCTACAGCTCGGGCCACTCCCCCGACCACTCGTCCAATGGCGCGTCCTACACCACCCATCTCGATATCCTCCTCAACAACATCTTGTCTTGTCTGTCTTGCCCTTCCTATACCGCGCAGGTTTTGCCCGTCTAGGGCGTGTCGGTTCGGTTACATCGCGGCAACATGTGCCTCAGCGCATCGGCTGCTGTCGGTAATTACCGGCCCGGGCGTAGCGGCCGCTCATGTACTGCACGAGTCCCCCGGCCAGGCGCTCGGCGATCAACTGGCGCACTTGCGGTTGCACCAGCCGCGAGGAGTCGTGTGGATGGCTCAGGTAGGCGGTCTCCACCAGCACCGCCGGCATCCTGGTGTGGCGCAGCACATAGAAGGAGTCGCGCCGCAAGCCCTGATTGCCGACCCCGATGGCCTCACCGAGCATAGGCTCGAGGTTGCGCGCAAACTCGTAGTCTTCTTCCTTGTACCAGTGAATGGAGGTGCCGTTCCCCTGGCCACTTGCGCTGGCATTGCAGTGAATGCTGATGAACAGGTCGGCTCCGATGTCGTTGGCCACGTCACAGCGCGCCTGCAACTCCATCTTGTCGGGCGAGCCGGCGTAAGTCACGTCGCGATCGGTCTCGCGAGTCATCAACACTTTCCAGCCCTGGCGCTCGAGCACGGTCTTGAGGCGACGGGCAATGTCCAGGGTGACGTCCTTTTCGTAGACCCCGTGGTGACGGCTGTAGCAGCCCGGGTCGCCGCCGCCGTGACCGGCGTCGATGACCACCACGCCCCGTCCTCCGGCGGCTACGTAGCCCCGGGTAGCGGCAGTTCCTTTGTTGTCCAGCCGTGTCAGGCTGGTCTCGGGGGCCAGGCGCAGCACCAGGGAGCCGCGTGCATTCTCGATCTCGAAGAACTCAAAGGCGTAGCCGGGGGCCACCTGCCCGGTAAATCGCAGCACCGGGATGCCGTCGGCGTCGAGCTGCTCAAAGCGGCCGGCCGACAGGGGATTGCCGGGCGCCTCCAGGGGAGAGGGTGGAGTGTCCATGGTAACACCGGGTAGCTCCATCACCAGTTGGCGAGTGCCGGGTTCGAACTCCCAGCTGAAGCGGACCGGCTCTTCGGCGTAAAAGATGACAAGGTCGTCGCCTTCGGCCCGACGGTAGTCGATTCGCTGAAGTCCCACCGGGGGCCCGGCTCCCACCAGCTGGGAGCTGGGGACCGTTGTGATGGCCAGCTCGTTCTTGAAGGTGCCTGGCTTGAGTTGCCCATCCCAGGCGGGGGGAAGCTGCAGGCGCACCTCCAGCGCTTCTCCGGGGAGGCTGCCTCCGATTACTTCGGCTTTCAGGCTTCCCTGGACGTAGTTGCGCTCCTCGCCGGCCCAGATCAGGTCGGTGAACTTGAGCACCACCAGACCGGCCTCGGGCTTCTCAACGGTGTAGGTGAGCGGGGCCGAAGCTCGGATCGTCACGGTAGGATAGGCTTCATTGGAAATCGAGACCGAGTGAAGCATGGGCATGAGCTGGGTGGGACCTCCCGCGGTGGAGGGCACAGCTCGCAAACAGAGTGCGTAAATCAGGGCGGCAGGCTCGATCATGGTGGTGGTCTGATCGCCGAACATACGCCCGGGCGCCGTGATATCTTGCCCGTTGACCGTGACGGTGGGCGAGTTGAAGGTCCAGAAGCTCTCACGACCGGGAGCGTAGACGAACAGGGTCTGGCCGGTGGTGGACCAGCGCAGTCTGCCCGAGGACAGATCGATCAGGCGACGCACGGCAGGGTCCTGCAGGTTGACCAGGGCGCGGGGACCCTGCTGTGAGACGGCAGGGGTCAGCTCTTGATTTTGAAAAATCATCCGGTCGTAAATGGTCTGGCCGAAGGCCTGTGAGGTCAGACACCACAACAGAAGGGCCAGGATTTTTCCGGTTCGGTTGGACACCACAATCACCCCAAACAAAGCGTTCTAACTTGAAATTTATTCTAAAAGCGGTGAAACTCCTAAGTTCCCCGGAGACTCTCCGGGTTCCTGCCCCGCAGGGACTGCCATTGTTCACCGCATAGGGGCGATAAAGTCTTATTTAAGAACGAAATTCCACGACTGAGTGAGGCCATCCCAAGCATCGTCGCCAAGTTTTGGCACGCCGGCGGCATCGAGCTCGACGGGTGGGGGCATGGCCAGCACCAGCTCGTCCAGGATAGCTTCAAACGCGTCGATGAGCACCGGACTGAAGAACTTTCCGACCAGTTGGCGCATCTCGTTCATGGCCACCCCGGGGGCCAGCGCCTTGCGGTAGGGTCGGTTGGTGGTCAGTGCGTCGTAGAAGTCGGCCACCCCGATGATCTGGGCGGTGTAGGGGATGTCTTCCCCGGCCAGGCCGTGAGGGTATCCGGTACCGTCCCACTTCTCGTGGTGGTGCAGCACCATGGGGATAACGTCCCAGGGGATGCGGTAGATGACCTCCTTGCCCTCCACCTCTTCCGGAAACACCTGACGGAGAATCTCAGCCCCGATCTCAGGATGGCGCTGGATCAACTTGCGCTCCTCGTCGGTCAGCTTGCCAGCCTTGTTCAAGACCTCGTCGCGGATGCCGATCTTGCCAATGTCGTGCAGCCAGCCCCCGATCATGATCTCCTTGAGCTTATCGTCGGGGAGCCCCAACTGTTGCGCTAAGCGGGTGCCGATGTAGGCGACCTGCTTGGAATGGAAGCGGGTGTACGGGTCCTTGGCGTCCAGCGCCGAGGAGATGGCCTGCACGAAGCGGATGAAAACCTCTTCCTGAGCCAGGGCAAATTTCTGAAGCTCGCGGCCTTGCTGGGCCAGGTTCAAGCCCACAGTGGCCTGCAGTTGCAACACCGCGAAGAGCTGCAGGTCGGCCTCGGTGTCGGGGCGCAGCTCGGTTGCTTTCTTGTATTCTTCGATGGCGTGATCGTATTGCCGGTTGTAAGAGTGAAAAGCGCCCTGCGTGAAGTAGCGGAGCGCGCTGTTAGGATGCAGGTTGGCAGCGTTCTGGTAGGCCTCGATAGCCAGGTCGTAGGCGTGCTGCTTGAAGTGCACCACCCCCAGGAAGTACTGGGCTTCGGCATCGCGCGGATTGGCCTCGACCACCTTTTCGAACTGGCGTCGAGCCAGAGCGTGCTGCCCCTTCTGGAAGTAAGCCATGCCCAGGGCTGTTCGCGACTGGCTGTCGCGTTCGTTCTGCTCGAGCGCCTGGCGGAAGGCCTCGATGGCCTCGTCGACCTGGTCGCACTTGAGCAGGGCTTTGCCCAGCGCGTAATGAGCGTAGGAGTGGCGAGGCTGGATCCGGAGAGCCTTTTGATACTGCGGTACTGCTTCGGCGTAGCGATTCAAGGCGCTCAAGATAACCCCGGCCAGGTAGTAGGCCTCCGCTTCATTGGGGTCGAGCTCGATGACCCGCTTGAGATACTGGAGGGCCTGCACGTGCTTGCCCAGGTTCTTGAGCAGGAATCCCAGGCTCAGGGCGGCTTCCTTATAAGTCGGGCGGATCTCCAGGGCCTTCTCGTAGGCCTCCACCGCCTCGTCCATGAGATACTGTTTCTCCAGGCAGCGGGCCAGCTCGAAGTGAGCCTGGAACAGGTTGGGCTGGACGTTCAGAGCCTTACGGAAGCACTCTGTGGCCTGATCGAACTGCATCATGTTGGCGTAAGCGGTGCCCATTTTGACATGCAGCTTGACGTAGACCGGACGCTCTTGCAGGGCCCGGTTGAAGGCCTGCAAGGCCTGGGGTGTACGCCCTAGCTCCACCAGGCACGCCCCCGCGAAGTAGAGAGAGTTGAAGTCGCGAGGGCGCGACTCGAGCTGGGCCATGAATTCCTGGCCCGCCTCCATGAATTTTCCCAGCCGGTGCTGGGCCCGGCCGCGATAGTAGCGAACCCGATTGAAATTCTGGTTGAAGGCCACCACCTTGTCGAAGTCGCTCATGGCCTGCTGGGGTCGGCCCAGGACCAGGGCGGCGATACCCAGATAATAGAACTTGAAAATGTCGTCCGGGGCGGATGCCCGGTACCGGTCCCACTCTTGCAGGGCGCCGGCGATGTCCTGACCGCGCGAGTAGTCAATGTCGTCCAGGTTCAGGTCCTGGTCGTGGTCGGTCATCTTCTCCCATTCGCGGATGGCCGACTCGTAGTTGCGCAGGCGTGTATAACAGATGCCCAGCTCGAAGCTGGCCCGGGTCATGCGCGGATCGAGTGTGGCCGCCTTTTCGAGAGACCGTTGGGCGCGGACCCATTCCCCTTGCTTGAAAAAGTAATGTCCGAATTCGTAGTGAAGCGAGGGATCGTTGGGGCGCTCCACCAGAGCCCGCTCCAGACGGGCTATGAAGAACTCACTTTTCAAGGCCTAACCATTATAGCATCCACCAGGGATGGCTCTCAACACGGTGAGTAGCATCGAGTGATCTTCGCCGCCCGCGCCTGGGATACTCTTTCTTGCGAATTGAAAGGTTGACAGGCATCAAACGACCAGGCTCGCGGTGAGCCTGGTCAGAGGGACATTCCTGAAGAATTTTCGACCGCTCGGGTCAGGCTTCGGCGGCCTTCTCGTCGCTGGCCGAGTTGGGCGTGCGGCGGGCTCGCCGCCAGATGGCCGGCAGGTCCATCCAACCGTTGCGGCGTTTGTCCTCGGCCACGGGGCGCGGGTCGACCGTTGGCTTACGCTCGAGTCGCTCGATGGAGCGCTCGTTGAAAGTAAAGCCTTTCTCGACCAGACCGGGACGTAGGCGACGCTCGCTCAGACCGACTTCGGGCGAGGGTGCGCCAACCGTCGCAGACACCGGTAGCAATTCGTGCTGCTGCAGTTGGAACTCAAACTCGGTGGCCCCGGCCAGGAAGCCTGGCTGAGAGACCATTTCGGCGTTGGCTTGCACCTGCGTGGCCACCACCGTGGCGCGCACGCGACCTTGCATGGACGGGTCTTGCACCAATCCGCAAAGGATCAGGGCTCGAGGCGAAGCGGCTTCCTGCAACAAGGCGCAGGCGCGGGAGTAGTCTTGAATGGACAGGTCGGGTCCGGCAGTGATGTTCAAGAGGGCCCCGGCCGATCCGTCCGGCGAGCCACCCACCAGCGGATTCTTGAGGGCCTGCTCAACAGCCGCCGTGGCGGTCGGGGCGGTAGCCATTCCAAACAGTCCGCGTCCACCGTTCTGCAGCACGGCTCTTACGTCGGCGAAGTCGAGATTGATCACCCCGGGCGTGGTGACCAGTTCTGTCATCCCACGCACCGCGTCGCAGAGCACCTGATCCACGATGCCGAAGCTCTCGTGGAGTGGGCAAACGCCGGCACCGATGGAAAGCAGTTTCTGGTTGGGCAACACCAGCAGGGTATCCACCTCTGCCTCCAGGGCGGCGATGCCCGCCTCAGCGATTCGATTGCGTCGCGTCCCCTCGAACTCGAAGGGTGTGGTGACCACGGCTACAACCAAAGCACCGGCTTTGCGCGCCTCTCGAGCAGCCACGGGGGCCGAGCCAGTGCCGGTTCCGCCGCCCATTCCGGCCGTCAGAAAGACCAGGTCCCCTCCCTGGAAGAGCTCGCGCATCTTACCTACCGAGTTTTCGGCGGCCAGGCGCCCCAGTTCGTGATTTGCCCCGGCCCCCAGGCCTTTGGTAGAGCCTTCGCCCAGGTGCAGCATGGTGGGTCCGCGACGCGCCGCGTGCAGAGCCTGGGCGTCGGTGTTGGCCAGCACCAGGTTAACCCCGGCAGGTGGGTTCTCGGCCAGACGGTTGACCAAGTTACACCCGGCTCCACCCATTCCGACAACGAAAATGCGGGCGGGATACAGACTATTGGAAGGCGACGGCATCAGCGGCTTCCACCTTTCTTGAAGGAGATTCCAACAATCGCAAGCTCGAAACTTGCAGTCTATGGATCAGGCAGGTATTGATAAATTTTCTTCAAGTGCTGAAGGTGTCCTTTCGAACGCAGTGTTCGATTTTGAAATTTTGTCCGAGCTCCGATGGATGAGTGCCAGACTGTGGACACCAGCGCTACTGCGCTCGAATCTGGCCGGCTGCTCGGGGAATGGCCTTCGAGCAGTTCCTCTATCATCAACAACGGCAGCGTTTCGAAAGCAGGTGAGTGAAGAAACCTCCGCGTTGATTCCCAAATGTGACCAGGTTTGTAAAGAAAGTACAAAGCCTGTCCCACCAGGGGATCCGAGGTTGGTCGACGAGAGCTTTCCAGCCATGAGCCATCGTGGCCGCATTCTGGTGGTGGACGACGAGGAAGAGATTCGCGACATCCTGCGGCGCTTTCTCGAGCGTGAGGCTTCGAGGTGGTGTCGGCCCGAGACGGCCACGAGGCCCTCAAACTGGCGAAGAACCCCATCGACCTGTTGATTCAAGACCTTATGATCCCCGGGAGGTTACCCGCGAGGTGCGCAAGACCAGCCACGTCCCCATCCTGATTCTGACGGCCAGGGGCGAGGAGGCCGGCTGAGCAGACAAGCACCCTCGTCTGCTCAGCCGGGCTCTGGAAAGCCTGGAGCGCCACTACCCCGATCTGCGCCAGGACGCCCTTCTGGCTCTGGAGACGGAGCTACCCGGCCTGAAAGACGACCTGCAGGGCTTTGTGAAGACCAACTACCCCAACCTGGTGGCTGACCTGACCGGAGCGCTGCAGGGCGGACGCTGACCAGGTTCGAATGCCTTGCCCTCCATGGGCCAGGCTCAAGCGCTTCACGACCGCATCCACGCCAACCTCGAGAAAGTGATCCGAGGCAAGCCGGAATCGCTGCACCTGCTTGTAGTCGCTCTCCTGGCCGGGGGCAACATCCTGATGGAGGACGTGCCCGGGGTGGGCAAAACTACCCTGGCCAAGGCCCTGGCCCAGACCGTCCAGGGGGACTTCAAGCGGGTGCAGTTCACGCCCGACCTTCTGCCCACCGACATCGTGGGCTCGTCCATCTACAACCCCCGCGAAGGCTCGTTTGACTTTCGCCGGGGGCCGGTCTTCACCAACATCCTGCTGGCCGACGAGATCAACCGCGCCTCGCCGCGTACTCAGTCCAGCCTGCTGGAGGCGATGTCCGAGCGCCAGGTGACCATCGAGGGCAACTGTTATCGCCTGCCCGATCCGTTCCTGGTGCTGGCCACCCAGAATCCGGTCGAGTTCCACGGCACCTACCCCCTGCCCGAGGCCCAGCTCGACCGGTTCTCGGTCAAGCTCGAGCTGGGCTACCCGGATCCCGATCACGAGCTGGAGATGTTAGAAGGCCAGCGCACTCGGCACCCCCTGGAGAGCCTCGAGCCGGTAGCCGAGCTCGCCGAGGTGATCACCGCTCAGGAAGAGGTGCGCAAGGTGCGCGTGGAGCGCCCCGTGGCCCAGTACATCCTGGCCCTGGTGCAAGCCAGTCGACACGAGCCGCGCCTCAAGCTCGGCTCCAGCCCCCGGGGAGCCATCGCCCTCTACCGGGTTTCCCAGGCCCTGGCCCTGTGCACCGGGCGCGACTACGTGCTGCCCGACGACATCAAGCGACTGGCCGCCCCGGTGCTGGCCCACCGGCTCTGCCTGGACACCAAGTCCAAGTACGGCGGAACCTCCAAGGAAAGCATCGTGACCGACCTGCTCGAGCAGGTCAAAGTGCCCACTTAGTGGCCGAGCCTCCCAAGATCCACCTGGGGGAGAGCTTCATCATCCGGTGGATGCGCCATCTGCTGCGTGACCGCCTGACCCCCACTGGCCGCGTGGTTTTCTGGATGATGCTGCTGGCCAACGGCACCGGTGGGTATTCCTTCGTCATCAAGATCTACTTCGTCATCTGCATTCTCTTCGGATTGCTCTTCGTCTCGGTGGTGCTGGCCCGACTGGCCCGCGTCAGGCTGAAGGTGCGAGCCTCCTGGCCCGACCGGGCCACTTGCGGTCATCCCCTGCGGGTGGGCCTGCTGGTCGAGAATCTCTCCCGCCGTCCCGGGCTCGACCTGGCTCTACGCGTGGCCTATCCCCCGGTTCCGCTGGACCATGAGCCCGAGGGGGGGCTGCAGATTCCCCGCCTGGAGCCAGGCGAGCAACTCAGAACCAACCTCGACCTGTCCTTCGACCAGCGGGGGGCTTACGTGCTCAAGGGCTTGCGCCAGGAGACCACCTATCCGTGGGGCCTGTGGCGCGATCTGGTCTACCACCTCGAGCCCCACACCCTGTTGGTGTATCCGCACTTCCAGCCGATCCTCTCGCTGGACATCCCGGTAGGGCGCAAGTATCAGCCGGGGGGTATCGCGCTGACTTCGTTCCTGGGCGATTCCACCGAGTTTCTCTCAACCCGCGAGTTTCGCGAGGGGGATCCGCTGCGCTCCATCCACTGGCGTTCCTGGGCTCGGACTGGAAAACCCGTGGTGAAGGAGTTCCAGGAGGAGTACTTCTGCCGCATCGCGCTTCTGCTGGATACCTTCCTGCCGCCTCCTCGCAGGAAGGGGAAGGTGGATCGGCGCGCTTTCGAGGCGGCGGTTTCCCTTTCGGCTGCGGTGGCCGACCGGTTGGCCCGCGAGGAGTACGTCATCGACCTGTTTGCGGCCGGACCGGAGATCTACCACTTTCAGGCTGGCCGCAGCCTGGCCTACCTTGAGAACGTAATGGACATCCTCTCTTGCATCGAGCCCTGCCATGAGCCGCCCTTCGAGAAGATCGAGCCGGTCATGTTGGAGTATCTCGAGAACATCACCACCACCGTTGTGGTGCTGCTCGACTGGGACGAGCGACGCGAGCGCATGGTGCGGGTCATTCGTGACCGCGGCTCGGAGGTCAAAGTGCTGCTGGTGCGCTCGGCCCCCGCTTCGACCGATCCCACCGCCGGGCTGGATCTTGCCGGCGGCATCACGGTGCTCACTCCCGAGGAGGTCGAGCGGGGCGTGGAGTCGCTGTGAGAGAGAGACTCCCTTACGCGGGACTTCTGGCGGTGCTGGTCTCGTATTCCGCTCTCTACTCGGCGGGAGGGGCCGACCCGCTGATCGTCTTGCTCTGCGGGTTGGCCCTCATCGCCTGCTGGTTTCACGGAACACTGGCCATCCCCCAGCGGGCCCTGTTGCCGCTGGCCTTTCCGGCAATGGTCGTGTTGCTCTACCCGCCCAACGTCACCCCCCTGAACAGCTCGTTCGTAGGGCCGGGCAGCTTTCGGGTGGCGACCATCGTGGCCGCCTATCTGCTGATCCTGATCGTGCGCCGGCACGATTTCAACGGGAAGCTGATTCTCGCCGGGGGCTCGATCACGCTCTTGATCGCCTCCGGCATGAGGGCGGACGGCGAGCTCTCCTATGGCATCCTGTGCCTCCTGGAAGGGGCTCTTCTAGCTCTCTATCTGCGTCAACTCAGGTCCCCGGTGCCCCGCAAGAACTGGCTGGCCATGGGGCTTGCCTTTCTGCCGGTGGTCGGGGTTGCGGTGACCATCGCCCTGGCAGCTCGCTATTCGGAGACCCAGTTGGGGAATCTGCTCAATCTCTTCAGTACAACTCCCGTCTCCATGCAGTTCGCCACCCGCAGCGCCCTGGACGGTATGCAACGTAGTGCCGGGCAAGATCAGCTGGTGCTGCGCCTCTTCTCGACGGCCCCCTCCAACTACCTGGTAGCCCGTTCCTATGGGATCTTCACCAAAGGCGAGGTCTGGGACAGCCCGCCCGGCGAGTCCAGGTCCTTGCCTCGGGCCAGCCAGCGATTGGAAGGCCAGAATACTTACCTGCTGGCTCCCCCGCGCAGCCTGGAGCGAGTCGACCGCATCGAGTTCTTGACCGCTGCCGGGGGGCAACTTCTCTCGACGCGCGATGCCTGGTTGTTGGCGGCTCAGCTCGAGAGTATCGAGCGCACCATCTCGACCGGGCTTCATTTCAAGGGTGCCCCGGGCTTCCCCGGCCTCTTCTGGCTCGGTCGTGGAGGCACGCCGCCGGTCGATGAGGGGGTGCCGGCTTACTACCTGGAGCTTCCTCCTGATCTGCCTCCGATCGTGGCCCGCCTGGGAGCCGAGTTGACCGCCTCGGCCCCCACCCCACTTGCCAAAGCCGCCGCCATCGAGTCGTACCTGCAGGACAATTTCCAGTATGGCTTCGGCTACCCGTTCCAGAAAGGCAGCTCGGCTCTGGAGCAGTTCCTGGAGAAGCGCCCACCTGCCCACTGCGAGTTTTTTGCCACCGCCATGGTGATGATGCTTCGCACTCAGAAAGTCCCCACTCGCTATGTGGTTGGTTTTATCGTGGACCCCACCGACTACAACGACCTGGGCGGATTCTACGCCGTCAGGGCCCAGCATGCTCACGCCTGGGTGGAGGTCTTCCTGGAGGGATCGGGTTGGGTTACCTACGATCCCACTCCGCCCGAGGCCCGCATTCCTCAGCGCGCCTGGTGGCGGCGCTGGTTCTCCCAGCTGGGCGACCTGACCATGTATGTTTTCATGCGGGTGCGCAACTTTTTCCGGCTCAGCCCGGCCCAGATGCTGCGGTCCGCGCTGGCCTTCGTCAGTCATCCGATGGTGCTGGGTGGGCTGGTGGTTGTGGTGACCCTGTACTATGCCTGGCGGATCAGATGGCACCGGGGGGGCAAGCGTCGCCGCGGCAAAGAGCGCCCCGAGGGTCGACTGGGAGAGCTGCTCGAGCGCTTTGAGAAGCGCCTGCGCAAGGATCAACTTGAGCGGCCGGAGCACTGGACCTTGCTGGAATGGGCCGGCCAGCTCGAGCATCCCGAGTTGGGTAGACCGGCGCGCCAGTTCCTGGAAGCTTACTGCCGAGCCCGCTATGGAGCGCTGGTGGCCGAGGATGAGCTCGCTCGCCTGCTCGAGGAGGTGGAAGCGATCAGGCCGACTCCTCGCCGCTGAAGTTCTCCAGGGTGTTGATGGTGGCCTGACCGAGCTCGCCGGCCATGGCCCGGTCGATGAAGCGCTCGACCCGCAGGCGCGCCTCGCTGCCGATCTCGATGAACTCGACCCCGATCAGGAACTGCCCGAAGGCATTCTCTTTTTGCCACTGTACCCGGGCGGTCACCTCGATGGGCTCCTGGTCATACTCGAGCAGAATGCGGAAGTGGATCTCCACGTCTTCCGGCAGCGGAAACTCGTGGGTGATGCGCATGCCCGAGGCCGACAGGTCCAGCGTAAAGACCCCGAACTTCTGGCGCGTCGAGCCGAGGATCATCTCCACCACCAGGATGCGGTCCAGGCGGTAACTGCGGCGTCGATTTTCGGGCGAGTACTTGTCCAGGAAGTGCTGGATCTGGGCGGACTGCTCCCGGGTCAGATCGGTAAACTTCAGGCCCAGCACATGCATGCCGCCGATCAGCTCCTTCTGCCATACCACCTCGACTTGCACCTCGAGGGGCTCGTCCAGAGCCATGCGCACCGGGAAGACCTCGCCGTCTTGAAGCGAGAAGTCGGAATGAATGCGCATGCCGCTTTCGTGCAGGTCGTAAATGTGCACGAAGCAGTTCTTGCTGACCCCGTCAGGACGCGTGAACTCGGCGGCGAAGATCTTCTTGACCTTAATCTTGCGCCGCGCAAGCTGCCTTCGTTCGGCGGCGAGGTCGCGCTCGACCTCGGCCGCGCCCCCTTCGATCATGGGCATCCTCCGCTCGGCCTCAAGGTTCGGTTGAACGCGTCTGGAACCCTACCACCAGCTCAAGATTCCCTGGAACCACAGGCGCATCCCACCCAGATCGTCCATGGCGATGCGGGTGAGCAGGTTGGGCTGAAAGCGCCACTCCAGGCCATACAGGCTCTCGGAGAGACCATTGCCATACATGATGCGGGTCAGCGTCAGTAAGAAGCGATCATAGGAGTCCAGTGCCTTGGCCAGCTTGACCACGTAGGTGGCCGGCAGCTGGTAGTCAAAGCTGACCTCTGACAAAAAGAGCACTTTGCTGATCTGCTGGGTGATGGGATTGGCCACCAGCCCCGAAAGCACGGCCAGCCCCTGAGCCTGCAGGAAGTTGTTCATGGGAATGCTGGTCGAGCCGACCTCGCTCCCCCCGCCGGGTAGACCGCTGACGGCCACCAGGCGCAACAACTGGTTCTGAGCCAGAGGCGGGTTAGAGAAGAGATCCAGCTTCAGGTTGGGATACTGGCCGTCGATCCGGGCCATGATCTGGTAGCCCCCGATGGTCGTATCCGCTTCCACGTTCTCCAGGGTCGGGATCAAGCTGCGGTCCCAGTAAGCCCAGCCCTGGCGAATGTTGAAGGTCACACTGTAAAAAGGGATCTGGAGCAGGCCGCGAGACAGGAAGGCCTGCCCTGACAGCACCGGCGCCCGGGTGACCGAATCGGGCTGCAGCTTCAGGTTACCCTGGGCGCGGACGCGCGAGTCACCCACATGGACCCAGAAATTCTCGCCCATGACCAGGTCGACGTCGTAGCGCAGGGGCAGGCGGAAGGTGCTCAGCTCTTGCTGAGCATCGGTCAGCTGGAGGTAAAGGTCACCGGTCGGCAGGTCCACCTGTCCGGTGACCACCGGGATGAGGCTCAGATTGGGATTTTCCCGGGTGCGGCCAGGTCGGGCCTCGAGGGTGAGGGCCACATCGGCGGTGCCCTGGAAGCGCTCTTGCTGCAAGGGGATGCCCTGACCGGTCAGGCCCAGGTTAAGGAAGGTCGGCTCGAGGCCTGCCAGCTCGGCTTTCCCGGTCACCTGGAAAGGGTGGCCACCGATCAGGCCGTCGAAGCGGTCGATCGAGTAGCGACTGCGGAACATCCCCTGGTAGCTCTCGCCGCCGGCCACCACCTCGGCCTCCTCCGGGCGGATCTGCTCAAACCGGGTCTCTACGTTCAGAGCCGTAATCGGCTGAGGGAACAGGCTGGTGGTCAGGCTGCCGTTCTGGATACTCAGCCCTCCCTGCACCTGGGGCAGCTCCAGGGTGCCGGTCAGGTCGAGCCGCCCCTGCACCTTGCCGGAAGCCTGAGACACCTGGGGCAGCAGCGTGTCCAGGAGCTGCATGTTCTGGTCCTCGATGTGAGCCGAAAGACTCATCTCCCCGTCGCTGCGCAGGCGCAGCCCGTCCCAGGCCCAGTTGAGCCGGTCAGGCAGGTTGGCGGCTTCGCGCACCCAGCGCAGGGGGAGTTGGCCACCCAGGGTCAGGTGCTCGGCCGCCCGCACGGCCGAGCCGATGGTGAGAATCACCCCCGGCGAGCCGAAGTCGACCAGGTAGCCCCCGTTGCTCTGGGGGCGGCCGGTCACGTGGCCCGCCAGCGAGAGCTCCACGCCCTTCACCAGCTCGCTCTCGCGCACGGTCCGAAAAGAAAGGTCCAGATCGGGCGTGGTCAGGAGGCCCTGCAGTTTCAGGTCGAGCTGCTCCACGTGGCCCCGCACAGCTGCCGCACCGGGATACAACCAGGCCAGGGCTTCCAGGGGCATGTCCCGCACGGTGGCGGTCAGGCTACTGTCCTTGCTGCCGGCCAGCACCAGCTGACCCATCGCCTCCAGGAAACCGCCGTTAGCTTTGAGCCGGGTCGAGCTCAGGCTCAGCACGGCATTAGATCCTTCACGCCCGAAGCTCAGGGTGGCCGGGCCGTCCAGGCTCAAGGCCAGCCGCCTTTCCTCGAGTTGACGGGCCAGCTCCAGCGAGCGCACCTCGAATCCGTATTGGGGCAACCGGGTCACCCCCAGTGTCTCCAGGTCGCGATACCACTGGCCCTCCAGGCTGACCGTTCCGCTCACCCGCCCCTCCAGGTCGGTGGTCAGGCCCAGCAACCCGGCTAGCTGGCTCATGGTGAAATTTTCCATGCGGGCCTGGAACGGTCCCGTGCGCAATGTCCCAAAATCGGGCCCACGGGGCGATTTGAACCAGTCAGAAAGCTGGTCGTCCGGTTCGAATGGCTGGAAACTGACGGAGCCCTGGGCTGTAAGGCTGGCTCCCTGGGTCTGGAAGCTGAACGAGTCGGGCGGAATGTCGAGGGTGGCGCGGATGCCGTTCCACGCCAGCTCGATTCCCTGCCCCGACCCGGTGGAGAGGGTACCGTCTTGATGGCGCTGCAAACCACCCAGGCGTACCCCATCGAGCAGCATCGTGCTGGCAGGCAATCCGGTCAGGGCCGAGGGGCTCCAGGAGAGCTGTTCAGACTCCAGGCCCAGGTAAGCCACAGGTTGTTGCCCCCGGGTCTGCAGGCGCAGGGCCAGGTCGGCGTTGCCACTCAGGGCGGTGAAGGGCGCGCCCAGACCGTGGAAGTAGCGCATCGGTACGTCGTGCGAGTAAAGCTGGGCTACGTAGTCCCCAGAGCTGGTGCGATTCCCGCTGCCCAGCATGCGCAACTGGCCTGACTCGAGCTCCATGCGCGAGATAGCAAACTCGCCTGCCCGGCTCTTGAAGTCGACGAGCAAGCGGTCGAGGGGGAAGATCCGGTCCTGCAGCGGCAAGCCTCCGCGAGTCATCTGCAGCCGGCCGGCCAGAGACGGTCTAGACAGGGGGCCGGTCAGGCGCAGACGGTCGAAGGAAACCTGTCCGTAAAGGCGGGCGAAAGGCGTGGAGAAGCGCTCGGGTAGCAGAGCCACCGCTCGAGGCGCATCAAAGCCCCGGGTGCTGAAAACCAGGTCGGCAGGCTTGTTGGGCTCGAAGGATACCCGTCCGCGCACCTCCATCAGGTCTTCACCCGGCCCGTGGCCCAGTCGGGCATCGAAGGGGTGGGCGCTCACCCAGATGGGCTCGAAGGCCATCTGGCGGCGGTTGCCGCTCAGTCGCCCGCGGGCCGAGTAGACCTGGCCCCCCTCCAAAGACATCCAGGGCATGTCGACCTGTCCCGTGACCATTGGGATGGCGAAGGGGCCGCGTATCGTGCCTACGGCCTCGCCCACGCCGGCGGCCACCTGATGGTCCAGGGCCTGGTTCAGGGTGCGCCTGTCCAGCCAGGGGCGGGAGGCCAGCCAGCCCAGCTCGATGTCTTGAGCTTTGTAGCGCAAATCGACCTGGCGCGCGGCCAGGTCGACCGTGCCGCGCACACTCAAGAGGCCCCAACTCGGGGTCGAGAACTCGCCCAAATCGCTCTTGTGCAGCGGAGGGGCGAAGATGGGGCCGGGGAACGGATAGGCCTGACCGTGAACCCCGGTCGTGGCCACCCGTCGGGTAGGAGGGTAATCCCAGGCCAGATAGCCCTGCTCGAGCTTCAGCAGGGCGCCCTGGCGCTGGCCCCAGGTGTTCAGCTCCACCGGACTCGTGAGGCCGAGTTGGGGGCCAGCCAGCTCGCCACTGGCGATGAAGGAGAAGGCCTGAGCCGGCCCATCAAGTCCGACCAGGCCGGTGAACTCCTCGGCCACCCGATGAAAGGCCGGCATGCCCAGTACGCGTAGATCGACCTGGTCGGCCCAGACCATCGCCTCGAGCGAGTCATCCTGGCGCCGCACCCCTTCGGTGGCCATTCGGCCTTCGTGGTTGCCGGCCACGGCTTCGAACCAGTCCGGTCCGGTATCCACGTAGAGGAGTCGGGCCTGGATGGGGGACTGGAAGGTGAGCGGCAGGGCCAAAAGGTCACGCAAAATGGTTCCCGGCAGGTTGGTCCCGTCCAGCGCCAGGCGGGTATCCTGCCCCTTCAAGCCATAGCTGCCCGCGGCTTCCACCTGTCCCTGGTCGATTCTTCCTGTCAGGCCGGGGAAGTAAAGCCGCCCGCCCGACAGCAGGAAGGCGCCGGCCAGGTCGCTCAGGACGTGGCCGCTCATGGCCAGGCTCGAGCCGCGCAGGGTGCCTCGGGCGGTCAGGTCGGAAGGTTTGTCCCAGAGCCCCCACAGCATTCCCTTGCCGCTCAGGCTTCCGCTCAGGCTGCGCCCGCGAATGGTGAGCGGGGGGAAGGCCACCTGCTCGGCTTCCACCCCGGCCGCCAGGTAGCGTTCCTTGAAGTCGAGGTAGGCGCCCGGCACGCGGATCTCGGTGCCGCCCCGGGCCATTGTGGCCGAGCGCAACAGCAGCGTCTGCGAGCCGTAGAGGAAGTTGGTGCTGGCCGAGTCGAGCACCTGGCCCAGCCCCTGAAAGGCCAGCACTTTGGCCGTGCCCTGCACGATCGGCTCGGCCAGCGTGCCCAGCACCGAGGCCTGGAAGCTGGCCTGGCCTTTGAAGTCGGGGGAGAGCGCCTGGAGGGAGGCGCGATCGCCTCCAAGGTTCAGCAGCAGTGCTTCCTGGTCGAGGAAGACGAACCCGCTGCCCCAGAGCTGGCCTCCGGCCGCCTGGGCACTGGCCTGCTCCACCTCCAGCAGCCGATCCGAAAGGCGGAAGCTGAGATCCAGGTCGTGCAGCTCTTGCTTCCCGCTGGCAAGGTGGGCCGAGCGAACCGTGCCCCGCAGCTCAGGATTGCGGGCCGAGCCTTCCAGGGAAAGCTCGAGCCGGGCTTCGCCTTGCAGCTTCGGAGCTCGGGGGCTCAGCTCGCGAAGGCGTTGGGCCTGGATTCTGGGAAAGTCGGCCTGCAGATCGAGCCACAGTCGGGGGGGCAGGAAGACATCACCGCGTACCCGGAAAGGCGTGTCATCGGCCTGTCCCTGAAAAGACTCCAGGTGCAGAGCGTTGCCCGCCAGGCTGGCCTGGCCGTTCAATCGCTCGATCGGCCAGGGAAGGGCATTGGCGCTGAGTGTGCCGTCCTTCAGCTGGAGGCTCCCCGACCAGGAAAGGGCCTTCGGAAGGCCGGCATAATTGGGAGCGCGGCCGGCTGCCTGGATGTCGCCGTCGAACTGGCCCCCGGACAGGCTGGCCAGACCCTGCAAGCTTGGAAAGCCTGAGAAGGGCTTCAACTCGAGATTCTGCAAGAAGAGGCGCAGATCGAGGACGGGAGCCTCCCGACCCAGGGCGCCAGTCAGCTTGAGCTCTCCTGGCTGCCGCTGGACCGGGCGCAGGGTCAGCTCGAGAGTAGCCATCGGATCCGAGCCGGCCGTCTGGAGCAAACCTTCGAAGCCCGCCTGGTAGACGAACAGGTTGCGCCGCTCGTCGCGGTAGAAGGTGGTGCCGTCCACGACCTGGATGCGACCCCGGTAGCGGGCCAGCCAGGGACGACCGGGGGGACGGGCGCGGAACAGCCGGCTGAGGTTGAGCACTCCCTCGGGGTTGACGCGCAGCGTCAGCACCGGCTTTTGAACGCGGATGTCGCCCACCAGGGCGGTTCCGTCGCCGCTGGACAGATAGGCCAGCGGGCGCAGGCCCACCTGCACGCTGCCCGCTTCCAGCACCAGCCCGTCTTGCCTGGATTCGACCCGCAGACCGTCCAACGCGATCGAGCCCAGTCCCGGCCGGGCACGCTCGAAGACCAGACGTCCGTCCAGGTCCCGCGTCAGAGGGCCCAGAGCCAGGCGGACCAGAGGAGTGAAGAACAGCCAAAGCAGCAGCAGAGCCACCACTCCCAGAGCCAGTCCGAGAGTCAGGGCCCGGAGAACGAACCTTCGTAGCTGCGCGGCATGAGGACGCATGATCGGGCGAATCCGCAGGAGAATTCTGGTTGCCCTTCCCTCATCATGGGAGCGAGTCCTGCATTTATCAGGGTTTTTGGCAAAAAAATTGAATTTGGCTCAGAATCCGCCCATGCCGGTCCCCGAGCACTGGCATGAGAGAAGCCAGTTCCCAGGGTATTAAATCATCGCGGAGCACGCGCATCGTCTGTTCTGACAACTCGTCTTCGGTCGGTTCCGGCTTTGCGCAGCCTACGACAATAATCACAATGAGTATCACCAGAGCGCTAACTGACCGCCGGGTCATACCTCGGGAAACTTCAACTTGCGTAGGGCTTCGAGCTCGCGCACGTGATCGCGGTCTTTCGGGCGGTTGGCTGCGCGTTTCATGGACAGCAGATCATCCAGCGACGCGACCGGGACAGACAGCCCTCCAACGTTCATCACCTCGGCTCGTTCCCGAAGCTCGGCATACGGCGGTGCCCCCGGTGCGAGTCCGAGTAGATCGAGATCCCCCAGGTCAGTGCTGAGTGTAAAGTTGAGGCCTAGCTCAAGAGTTCGGCTGTCCCAACGGAAGGGCAACTCCGCAGGCGCTCCGCGGAGTACTGGATGAAAAGGGGCTAGCGACGTTGCCAGGGCTTCCAGATTCGACCGGTCTCGGGCATAGACGAAGTCGATGTCACGCGTAAGGTGCGCCGAGCCGTGCAACGCCATAGCGACCCCACCGATCACGACGACTTCGACGGAATTCTCGAGCAGAACTTCGAGGACCCTGCGGAACTCAGGCGGTTCTGGCACGCTCGATCTCGAGTAAGAACCTCGCTCCGGCCTGAAGCTTCTCCAAACGTTCGCCAGGTGTCAGGGCGAGGTTCTGCCGCAGGAGGGAAAGGTCCACCCCATCCTCGTTCTGATGGGGAAAGCCCTGTGTCAAAGCTTGGAACAATTCGAACTGTTCCAGGGTCATGCCAAGCTCTTCGTGCGCCTTCATCGCAGGAATCTTCGGGCCCCGGTGCCGGGACTCCCGTCCAGCAGGTTTGGCATCTTGTGATCAAAGGGTGATCATTTGGCCCACCAGGCGCCCCCCAAACCCAGTCGGGGCGCCATCGAAGAGGCCCCATGTAGGTTCCCCGGGTAAGAGCGACGATTCTTGCGTTCGTGCGGGTTCGGAGAACCGTAAGCTGATTCTACCCCAGCCTGCCGTGCCCGTCGGTGAAGTTTTCCCGAAGATCAGCTGGTACAGAGTGCTGAAAAGGACGACCCCCTGCCAGAGAGGAATCGGCCTGCATGCTCCCCGACGACCCACCTCCGGACGCCACGGTCGTCCAGGCTCCCGACCAGCTTGAGCAGGCCCGCACCGATTCGGGGGCGATGCCGGCGACTCCGCCAGGCTATCGGCTGGAATATCGGCTGGGGGTAGGCTCGTTTGGCGAGGTGTGGGCAGCGGTGCAGCTGCGCACCGGCCAGCACGTGGCCATCAAGTTCTTTCGCCGCTCCGGCCTGGATTTTGACTACCTCAGGCTGGAGGTCGCCCGTTTGCGCGAGGTGGCCAGCCATCCCTTCGTGGTCGGCCTGCTCGATGCCGATCTGGAGCATGATCCGCCTTTCTACGTCATGCCGCTGCTCGCTCGTTCGCTCGACGACGAGCTGCGCCCCCCGCTCAAGACGGCCGTCAGCTGGATTCAGCAACTGGCGACCGCTCTACGCTACCTGCACGATAAGGGCGTGTTGCACTGCGACTTGAAGCCCTCCAACGTCTTGCTTGACGAAGAGCGCCGGGTGCGACTGTCTGATTTTGGCCAGTCGCGCAGCCAGAACGAGAAAAGCGGAGCCTTTGGAACCCTCGGTTTCATGCCTCCCGAGCAGGTGCGAGCCGAGGCCGTTCCGGACGTCTCCTGGGACGTCTACAGCTTCGGAGCGACATGCTACGCGCTCTTGACCGAGCGCTACCCGCGGCTGTCGGAGGAAGACCAGATCTCGCTGCGCTCCAGCGCCAACACTCTGGAGCAACTGGACCTCTACAAGAAGCTGCTTGCCTCCAGGCCCCTCACGCCGCTGCGCGAGCTTCGCTCGGAAGTTGACCCGGAGCTGGCCTGCATTCTGGAGTGCTGCCTTCGAGTCGATCCCATCTCACGCACCCCCTCGATGCACGAGGTGGTGGACGACCTTCAGCGCTGGCAGGCTCGCGAGCCGCTGCTCTGCCGTCGGCCCTGGGGTCGCCGTTATCGCCTGGAGAGGTTCCTGGCCCGACCTCTGGTGGCCTTGAGCTTACTGCTGTTGGCCTTCTTTCCACTCTTCGTGAACACGTACCTGACTCTCAAGACGCGCACATTACTGGCCGTGGAGGTCAAGCTGCGGGTGCAGCAGGGGTGCCAGATGGCCCGCAGCGAGCTGCTGCGCGAGCTCTCGCCCCACCGCGATGCGCTCAACCGCCTGGCTGAGAGCCAGGGTCTGCTTCAGCCGCTGGAGGGGTTCGAGAATCTGTTGTTGCTTGACAGCTCAGGGAGGGTCCTGCAGTCGCTCGCCCCCTGGAGCGCGCCGCTGGGGGCTCCCACCGGAAAGGTGCTGATGCCCCCCGGGGACCGGTTCCTGTTGGTCGCCGGTCGGTTGGACCCGGATCGGTTTCTGGCCGGAGTCCTGCCGCGTTCCATGCTCGAGGACCGGCTGGCGGAGGGTTTCCGACTCGCTTTGCCGGGTCGGGAGGAACTGCCGGCGGTGAGCCGCTATGTCAACCAGGCCGGTCAGGATGTCGTAGGCGCCAACCTGCCGGTGGACGGCTTCATGCTCGTCTACGAGGTGCCGGCTGACACGGCCCTGGCGGCTGCCGACGAGATCCTGGTCAAGAATCGCTGGTTGAACCTGCTGGTGGCTTGCGCGCTCTTCCTGTTCGTGCTGGTGGCCAGCACCCGCCAGCCCGGGGGAGCAGGAATCTGAAGTTCATTCAAGAAGCGCGCAGTACTCGGGCTGACCAGAGGCGTCGAGCCCCCTTCCTCAAAGGATTGTCCTTTGGCTCCGCAGACCCACTCGGGGATATCCCCTTTCTCTCGTCGAATCCAACCATGCAGAGGTGAACCATGCTCGCACCTGATCAGGAGGAGTTCTACCCCTACTACGAGGACACGGTGACCGAGTCCGACTGGCACGTGGTGGCCATCCACTACCTGTTCGGAGCTTTGCGGGCTCACTTCGCCGATCACCCCGATGCCTGGGCCTTCTCGAACATGTTCGTGTACGATCAGCCGGGCAATCGCGACCGCAAGGTGTCTCCCGACGTCTTCGTTGCCTTCGGCTGCACCCACGAGAAGCGTCGCGTTTTTCGAACCTGGCTCGACGGGGGGCCTCCGGTGGCGGTCTTCGAGATCACTTCCCGCACCTCGCGCAAGACCGATCAGCAGGCCAAGCGGATTCGCTACGCCGAGATGGGCGTGCAAGAGTACTTCTTGTTCGACCCGCTGGGCGAGTATCTGCCCGGCCAGTTTCGGGTCTACCGCCGGGAAGGCCAGGAGCTGGTGCCGGTCGTGACCCAGGGGCGTTATCGCAGTGAGCTTCTCGGGCTCGAGCTGGTCGTGGAGCAAGAGCTCTTGCGTCTCGTGAACACCACGACCGGAGCGCCTTACTTTTCGGCCGAGGAGGAAAGGGCTGTTGCTCTGGCCGAGCGGAACCGCGCCGAGGCCGAGCGGGACCGCGCCGAAGCTCTGGAGGAGCAAGTCCGTCAGTTGCAGCAACGCCTGGACCAACTCGAAGGCTGATTACCCCGAGGCCAGCCGACAGGCCCCCAGGGCCACGCAGTCTTCGGGCTGATCCGCCACCCGAACTTTGACCCCTAAAAGTCGCTCCAGCATCGTGTCCAGTCCCACCAGTCGGGCCGCTCCACCGGTCAGCACGATGCCTCGCTCGTAGACATCTCCCGAAAGCTCGGGCGGGGTGCGCTCGAGAACCTGGCGCAGTCCCGCCACGATCTCGCCCAGGGGCTGCTCGAGCGCCTCGCGGACCTCGGATTCGCTGACCGTGACCGTGCGGGGCAGACCATCTACCAGGTCTTGCCCGTTCACATCCATGGTGCGCTTGCTGGGCTGGGGAAAGGCGCTGCCCAGTTTAATCTTGAGCTGCTCGGCGGTGGCTTCCCCGATCATTACGCTGTGCACCCGGCGCAGCATGCGCTGGATGGCTTCGTCTAACTGCTGGCCACCCAGGCGCACGGTTCCTGCGACCACCAGCGCGTGCATGGAGAGAATACCAACGTCGGTGCAGCCTCCCCCCAGATCGACGATCATGTGGCCTTCCGGCTCGCTCAGGTCGAGGCGGGCTCCCAGGGCGGCCGCCAGGGGTGCGGGAACCGGCTCGGCCCGGCGGGCTCCTGCCTTGAGGGCGGCCTCCACCACAGCTCGCCGCTCGACCTTGGTGACTTCGGCCGGGACGCTGATGGACACGGTCGGGCGCCAGACCCGATAGCGGTTGGCGCGCTTGAAGACGTGATGCAGCAGGGCGTCGGCGGCTTCCAGGCTGGCCACCACGCCTTCGCGCACCGGGCGCAGGGCTACCAGGCTGCCCGCCGTGGGGCTCTGCGACTGCATCAGGCGGGCCGCTTTCTCACCCGTCTCGACGATTTTGCCTGAGTTGCGCTCGACGGCGACCAGGGTGGGCTCGCTAAGAATTACCCCGCGCGAGGAAGTGGCTACCTTGACCCAGGTCGTGCCCAGGTCGACGCCGAGATGCACGAGGGGTCAGGCGACCTGGGGCAGGGGGCCCTGCACGCGCACGATTTCGGCTCCCAGGGCTGAGAGGCGCTGCTCGAGGTCTTGATAGCCGCGGTCGACGAACTCCACGCCCGAGATCACGGTCTCGCCCTCGGCCACCAGGGCTGCCAGCACCAGACCGCCTCCGGCACGGATGTCGGGAGCATCCACGGGGGCACCGCTGAGCTTGCTGACCCCTTTGATGACCACGTGACGGTCCTCGGCCTTGACCTTGGCCCCCAGTCGTACCAGTTCCATCACGTACATGAACCGACCCGAAAAAATGTTCTCCTGCAGAGTGCTGGTGCCGTCCGCCAGACACAGCAGAGAGACCAGCTGAGGGTGAAGGTCGGTCGGGAAGCCGGGGTAAGGCGCGGTGGAGACGTCCAGCGCCCGGATGGGCTCGCGCCCCTGCACGCGCACCCAGTTGTCGCCTACGGTCACCTCCTGGCCAGCTTCCCGCAGATGGTCGAGCAGAGCGGCTACGTGCTCGGGCTCGCACTCGGTCAGGGTGACATCGCCCCCGGTCACGGCTCCGCCGATCAGGTAGGTGCCGGTCTCAATGCGGTCGGCCACGATGGTATGGCTGGCTCCGTGCAAGCGCTCCACACCGTGGACGCGCAGCCGCGACGTGCCGATTCCCTCGATCCGGGCTCCCATCTTGACCAGGAAGTCGGCCAGATCGCCGATCTCAGGTTCACGGGCGCAGTTCTCGAGCATACTGACACCCTCGGCCATCGTGGCTGCCATGAGGCAGTTCTTGGTGGCTCCCACGCTGACCTTGGGAAAGCGAATATGAGCCCCCTGGAGGCGGCCGGACACCCTTACGTGGGCGAAGCCGCCTTCGCTCAGAATCTCCGCCCCGAGCCTCTTGAAGCCTTCCAGGTGCAGGTCCACCGGGCGGGGGCCCAGGCGGCAACCGCCCGGCAGCGAGACGCGGGCTTCGCCGTAACAGGCGAGCAACGGCCCGGCCACGTCAAAGGATGCGTTCATCTTGCGCACCAGCTCGTCCGGTGCGGTTGTCGTTGAGATGTGGGAGGAGTCGAGCACCATGCGACCCTTGCCTTCGAACTCGACCTTTACTCCGATCGCTCTCAGGATGTCGGACATCACCCAGACGTCGGAGATGTCCGGGACGCGCTCGAGCACAACCTCGCCCCTGGCCAGGATGGAGGCGGCGATGATCGGCAGAGCGGCATTCTTGGCCCCGCAGGCCGGGATGCTTCCCTGGAGAGGTTTACCGCCCTGCACCACCAGCCTGGCCAAACGATCCGCCTCCTTTACTTGTGGCCCGCGATTTCCAACCGGGCCTGAGCCGCCTTCAGCTCGATTCGCAGTGCTTCGCGATCAGCCGTAGTCACTCCCAGGTCTTGCAGCTTCTTCTGGACCTCATCGAGGCTCTTTTTTGCGCGGTCGAGGTCTACCTCCTCGGGCCGCTCGGCAAAGTCGACCAGACAGACGGCCTTGTTCTCGGCCACCTGCACGAAGCCCGCCCCGGCAGCCATCCGACTGACCTTGCCGTTGGCATCGGTGTAGGCCATCGTACCGGGCTGAAGCATCGCCAGCAGCGGAGCGTGATGGGCCAGAATTCCCATCTGCCCCATCACTCCGCTGACCACGACCTGCCGCAGCTGACCGGCAAACTTGACCTCGGTAGGGGTCACGATTTCCATCTGAAATGTATTCATGACCTAGGCTTTCGCACCAACCTCGGTGCCGAGCTTCTGGGCCTGCTCGAGCACTTCCTCGATGGGGCCGACCATGTAGAAGGCCTGCTCGGGGAGATGGTCGAGCTCGCCATTGACCACGCGCTTGAAGCCCTTGACCGTGTCAGTCAGCTTGACATATTTTCCACTTCTACCCGTAAAGCCCTCTGCCACGAAGAAGGGCTGGGACAAGAAGCGCTGGATCTTCCGGGCCCGGGCCACAACCGTGCGGTCTTCCTCGGACAGCTCTTCCACGCCCAGGATGGCGATGATGTCCTGCAGGTCCTTGTAGCGCTGCAGAATTTCCTGCGTCTGGCGGGCCACCTGGTAGTGCTCGTCGCCCAGGAAGCGTGGCTCGAGGAGGCGTGAAGTAGAGGCCAGCGGATCCACGGCCGGGTAGATGCCCTGCTCCACGATGGCGCGTGAAAGCACCGTCGTGGCATCCAGGTGGGTGAAGGTGGTGGCCACGGCCGGGTCGGTGATGTCGTCAGCGGGCACGTAGATGGCCTGCACCGAGGTGATCGAGCCCTTGCTGGTCGTGGTGATGCGCTCCTCGAGCTGGCCCATCTCGGTGGACAGGGTGGGCTGATAGCCCACGGCGCTGGGCATACGGCCGAGCAGAGCGGATACCTCGCAGCCCGCCAGCACGAAGCGGAAGATATTATCCACGAAGAACAGCACGTCTTGCTTGAGCTCGTCGCGGAAGTACTCGGCGATGGTCACCCCGGTGAAGGCGATGCGGAAGCGCACCCCCGGCGGCTCGTCCATCTGTCCGAACACCAGGGCGGTATTCTCGATCACCTTGGATTCCTTCATCTCGAGCCAGAGGTCGTTGCCCTCACGGGTGCGCTCGCCCACTCCGGCGAATACGGAGTAGCCGCCGTGCTCTTTTGCGATGTTGCGGATCAGCTCCTGAATGAGCACCGTCTTGCCCACCCCGGCGCCTCCGAAGAGACCGGTCTTCCCACCGCGCGAGTAGGGGGCGAGCAGGTCCACCACCTTGATGCCCGTCTCACGAATCTGAGCCGTCGGCTCCTGGTCTGCCAGTGGCGGAGCGCTGCGGTGGATGGGGTAACGCTCCTTGACTTCCACCTTGCCCATGCCGTCGATGGGATCGCCCAGCACGTTGAACATGCGACCCAGCGTCTCCTTGCCCACCGGAACCGAGATGGGACCGCCGGTATCCTCGCCTTCCATCCCGCGGCGCAGGCCGTCGGTCGTGCCCATGGCCAGCGTGCGCACGCGGTTGTTGCCCAACTCGCCCATCACTTCCAGGGTGAGATGCTTGATGTCCTCGGGCAGCTCGGCTCCGGGCTCGTAGCCTCGGAAGACCTCGCGCGGCACCCGGATGGCGTTGTACAGGTTGGGCAACTGGCCCGGAAGAAACTCCAGGTCCACCACCGAGCCCAGGATCTGCACGATTTTTCCTTTACCAGCCATCTTTCGTTCCTCCAAGTTCTGAAGTGCAACGCCTTTGGTGTTGCACTTTACAACGCGCTGGAACTACATTCCAGCGCGTTCGCCAGATTGTGCTAATGTGCACGACCAGAGGGAGAGCACATTATCGAGCCTTGAGCGCTTCGGCGCCGCCGGAGATCTCCAAAATCTCTTTGGTGATGTTGTCTTGCCGAATGCGGTAGAACAACAAAGTCAGCTCACCGGCAAGCTTGTCGGCATTGTCAGTGGCGTTGGTCATCGATTTGAGTCGCGAGCCCAGCTCGGCCACCCGGCTCTCCATCAAGATCCGGAACATCAGGGTCTGCAGGTAGCGGGGCAACAAAATCCCCAGCGACTGCTCGGCGCTGGGCTCGAACTCGTAGGGGAGGGGACCGCTCTCCTCCCCTACCTTCTTTTCGGGCTTGAGCGGCAGCAGAGTCTCCAGGACCGGCTTCTGGTTCATGGCGCTGATGGACTGGGTGTAGAAGCAAAGCACCTGGTCGACCTCACCAGAGGTATACCAGTGACTCAGCTCCTGGGCCAGCTCCTGGGCCAGCGGATACTCGGGGTTCCACTTGACCCGCTCGACGGCGATAGCTCGCCGGCGGCGGGTCAAGAACTTGACCCCCTTCGAGCCCACCGCCATCAGCTTGACGTTCTTGCCGCGCAGGGCGGTCTCGAGGTAGTTGAAGGCCAGTTTGAGCAGATTATTATTGTAGGCGCCGCAAAGACCCTTGTCGGAGGTCACGATGACCACTCCGATCGTCTCCACCGGACGTACCTCCATCAGCGGATGGAGGGCTCCCTCGAGCTGCGAGCAGAGCTCGGTGACCACCTCTTGCAGCTTGAGGGCATAGGGCTTGGAAGCCTTGAGCCGGTTCTCAGCCTTCTTGATGCGGGCCGCCGCCACCATTTTCATGGCTTTGGTGATCTGCTGCACGTTGCGGCACGACTTGATGCGCCGCTTGATATCGCGTTCGCTGGCCATGGAATCTCCTAACCGGCGGTTGCCCTGAAGGCCTTCTTGAACTCCTCCACGGCGGTCTCCAGGGCATTCTTGACATCGTCGGTCACGGCTTTCTTGTCGCGCAGCATCGTGAAGACCTGGGGAAACTTCTCCTTCAGCAAGGCCAGGAAACCGGCCTCGAAGCGCTGGGCCAGGTGAGCCGGGAAACTGTCGATGTGGCCGTTGGTGGCCGCCCAGATACTGGCCACCTGCTCTTCCACCGTGACGGGAGCGAACTGGGGCTGCTTGAGCACGTTCGTGATACGCTCGCCGCGCGCGAGCTGCTTGCGGGAAGCCTCGTCGAGCTCATCGGCCGACAACTTGGTGTAAGCGGCCAGGTTGCGGTACTGGGCCAGGTCGAGCCGCAGCGGACCGGCCACCTGCTTCATGGCCTTGATCTGAGCAGCGCCTCCCACCCGCGATACCGAGAGGCCCACGTCCACCGCCGGGCGGATGCCCTGGTAGAAGAGGTCGGTATCGAGGTATATCTGACCGTCGGTGATCGAGATGACGTTGGTGGGAATGTAGGCCGAAACGTCGCCGAGCTGGGTCTCGATGATCGGCAGCGCGGTCATCGAGCCCCCTCCCAGTTCCTTGGACATTTTGGCGGCCCGCTCGAGCAGCCGCGAGTGCAAGAAGAAGACGTCGCCGGGATAGGCTTCACGTCCCGGGGGCCGGCGCAAAAGCAGGGAGATCTCGCGGTAGGCCTTGGCGTGCTTGGTGAGGTCGTCGTACACGATCAGCACGTGCTTGCCGCTGTACATCAGGTCTTCGGCGATGGCGCAGCCGGTGTAGGGAGCAAGATAGAGAAGCGAAGGAGGCTCATTGGCGTTGGCGGCCACCACCACGGTGTGCTTCAGGGCGTCGTGCTTCTTGAGCATGTCGACCACCGCGGCCACGTTATTGGTCTTCTGGCCGATGGCCACATAGACGCAGATCACGTCGCCATCGGTCTGGTTGATGATGGCATCCACGGCGATGGCAGTCTTGCCCGTCTGGCGGTCGCCGATGATCAGCTCGCGCTGGCCTCGCCCGATGGGAATCAGGGCGTCGATGGCCTTGAGCCCGGTCTGGAGAGGCTCGTGCACCGGCTGACGCTCGGGCACGGTAGGGGCGGTGAACTCGACGGTGCGCTTGCGCTTGGAGGCGATGGCCGGCCCGCCGTCGATGGCTTCACCCAGGGCGTTGACCACCCGGCCGATCATTTCCTCGCCCACCGGAACCTCGACGATGCGCCCGGTGCTCTCGACCCGGTCGCCTTCCTTGATATCGAGGTCCGAGCCCATGACCACGCAGCCGATGGTATCCTCTTCCAGGTTCATCACCATGCCCATCTTGTTGTGAGGGAAGCTCAACAACTCGCCCGAACGAGCCTGCTTCAGGCCGTAGATGGTGGCGATTCCGTCACCAACCTGGATGACGGTGCCGTAATTGAGCTCCTCGACGTCGGGCTCGTAACTCTCGATCTCGCGCTTGAGAATATCGGAGATTTCCTGAGAGCGAATGGCCATGAGATCCTCCTTAGTAGACAACCGCTCGCTCGAGTCGAGCGAAGCGCTTTCGAATATTGGTCAATTTGCTGCTGAAGCTTCCGTCGATGAGGCGGTCGCCCACAGTGAGAATGGCGCCGGCCAGAAGCTCGGGCCGCTCCACGACCTCGAGCTCGACTTTCATTTTGGTGGCCCTGGCGATCTGCTCGATCAGGCGTGCCTTCATTTCGTCGTCCAGAGGCGAGGCGACCTCAGCGCGGCACTTGACCACGCCTTCGTCGCGCCGCAAGAAGTCGCGAAATGAGTCCACCACTGCCCGCACGTAAAGCTCGCGGCTCTTGTCCACGAGCAGGAAGAAGAAGTGCAGCGTGCGAGGGGTGAGCTTCTCCCTTTTGAGCACATCGCGCAGAATGTTCTTCTTGACCTCGGCCGGAATGGTCGGGGACTGAATGGCCCTTCCCAGAGCCCGCGAGTCGGCGATGACCTTATGGACCTGCTCGATCTCTTTGAGCTGCTGCTTGGCCTTGCCCTCCGCCTTGGCCATCGCGTAGAGCGCTTCAGCGTAGCGATTTGCGACCGTTTCAAGAAGCATGGGTGGTGCTACCTACCCGTTCTACGAAGTTGGCCAGGATGGCTTTCTTGTCGCCCGCGGCCAGACACTCCTCGAGCAGTTGCCTGGCGCGCGTCACCGATTGCTCGGAAGCAAGATCCTGCAGCTCCAGGGTTGCCTGGCGACGCATCATGTCCGCTTCGGAGGTCGAGCGCTGGCGGACCCAGTTGGCCTCGCGCACGGCCTCCTCTTCGAAGTACTCCTTGATCCGCTCGGCTTCTTCCTGAGCGTGCCTGGCGATCTGCTCTTTCTCAGCCGGCAGCCCGACCAGGAGTTTCTCATACTCGGCTTTGTGCTTCACAGCATCCTGGTAGAGGCTCTCGGCCTCGTCCAGATTGTTCTTGGCCTTGACTTCGCGGTCCTTGGCGGCCTGGATCATCGGCTTGATCAAGATGATGTCAAACAGGACGTAAAGGATGGCGAAGTTGATCAGGGTGATAATCCAGCTGAAAATGTTCTCGCCGTGCATATCAGGATGCGCTCCGAATCTTGCTCAAAAGCTTCTCCTTGTCGGCACCCTTCAAGGCGGGGGATACCAGTCGATCGACGATGGACGTCGACAGATCCTTGATGTCCGCTTGCAGGCTCGCCAATGCCGCCTGGCGCTCGGCCTCCACCTTCAACTGGGCCTCTTCGATCACCTTACGAGCTTCCTCGCGGGCTTCGGCGACCCTGACTTCTTTGTGGGTCTTACCTTCGTGGTCGGCCTGGGCCAGGACGGCCTGGGCCTCCAGTTTGGCGGACCGAATCGCCTCATCGTAGTCGGTCTTCAGTTGCCGGGCGGCTGCCGCCACTTGCTCGGCCTCTTTCAGTCGGCCTGAAACTTTGCCGTCTCGTTCCACACGCACCCGCATCAAAGGGCCGTAGAGCAGTGCTTTGAGTGTGTAGTGGAACACGAAGAACATGAAGAATTGAAACCAGAATAAGACTGGATCAAAACTCAGACTCTTCAGAACCGAAGCGATCGTTTCCATAGTTCCTCAAATAGCGCGCCTGGCCGGGAGCCCCGCAGCGAGGCTCCCGGTGGGAAACAGGCGAAAGTTCTTACTGGGCGCCCTGGAGAATGAAGGCGATAACCAGCGCGTAGATCGAGAGGGCCTCGATGAACGCCAGACCGATAAGCATGACGTTGCGGATGGTGCCGGCTGCCTCGGGGTTACGCCCGATGGCTTCCATCGCCTTGCCCACACCGCTGCCAAGGCCGATGCCCGGGCCGATGGTTCCCAGCCCGATGGCCAGACCCGCGGCCAGCAGGGCTGCGTAGCGCGGGGAAGGGGCTGCTCCACCATCTTGAGCGAAGGCGCAGGCCGTCATGCTGAGGAGCATTCCTACCAGCATCGGCAGCGCTTTACGCATCTTGAAAAACATTTCCATGTACCTCCTATGCCTGGTTACCCAAGTTGCTGATCCTCAGTGTTCGTCCGCCACGGCGTGGCCGATGTAGCTGAGAGTCAAAACCGAAAAAATCATGGCCTGGATGAAGCCTGCCAGGCCGCCGAGACAGGTCGCGAAGATGGACGCGCCCCACAACACCACCACCATCACGCCCATTCCCAGGCCGCCCAGGTTGCCCTGAGCCAGCGAGGTCAGCGCGACGTTGAAGAAGTTCCACATGGTGGCCATCAGGTTGTGGTGGACGCTGGACTCGCCAAAGATGTTGCCGTAGAGCCGAATCGACAGCGACATGATGCGTGCGAGCTCTTCCACGATATTGAGCAAGATGAAGAGGACGCAAAGCACCGGCACCAGCGTGTAGCGCATCGCGCCCTCCATCGAAGCCCACAACTGGGGAGTGGGCTGCCAGAAGTGGGCGATCCAGACGCCCAGGCCAGCCAGTCCACCGGGGTTGTGGTGGTGGGCTACCGGGTGGCCGGGAACCTCGGGCTCGTGCTCGGCGTGACCCACCTGTGACTGCTCCTCCTCCTTGGGCGGGAAGATCCGCTTCTGGAGGCCAAACAGGTTGAAGGAGCCAAACGAGATCAGCGCCAGTGCCAGAGTGGTGTTGAATGAGGTCGAGGGGGGAATGTAGCTGATGGCGTCATGCCCTTCCCCGAAAGTGGGCCAGGGCAGCAGCCCCGACCAGTTGGACACCAGCACGAAGAGAAAGATTGACATGGCGAAGGGCACGTATTTGCGCCCTTCCGGGCCCATCAAATCCTGGGCCAGACCGTCGAGCCAGTCGAAGATGTGCTCATAGACAGCCCCCCAGCCCCGGGGGATGATACCGATACCGCTGCGGGCCATGGAGGCCGTCACGAAGATGATCAGGTAGACGAAAAGCGTCGAGCCGATGGGGATGTAATACATGCTGTAATCGCCAGCGGCGTGAGCGCCATGGGCGCCATGGGCTTCGACTTCTTGAGCCAACCACAGCATCATCTCAGACCCTGCCTTCCCTGGGCATTGGAATCATCATCAGGCTGATGCGATACGCGTACAATGCGATCAGCAACCCGGTTCCCAGACCCAGCGCCGAGATACCCGAGCGAACCATTGCATAGCCGGCCGAGGCGGTCATCAAAAAGCGCATGGCGCTGAGGGTGAACGCTACCCAACGCGCAGCCGTGGGGCGGCGAATGGAGCAGGCCAGGTTCACCCCGCGGTGAAACAGGGCCAGATGGGCCGCTCCCAATAACAATCCCGCCAAGATGCCCGTGGGCATTTCCCTTCAGTCCTCCAGCAATGGCTTGATCAGCCGGTAGCCCACAAATACACCCAGCCCGAGACCCACCAGCACCATCACCGGAGTGTAGAACTGCGAATGGTAGCGCTGATCGAGCCAGTGCCCGGAGAGGTAGCCGCCGTAGAGGGCGCCTACTACCGCGAAGCCCAGCGAGAAGACCAGGGCCATTCCTCGCCCCAGAGTCAGGTCACCCTTGCGGGGTTCCTTCAACTCACGAATTTTCTGTTCTACTTCCTCGAGCGAGCGTTGCGGGCGTCCGCTGGACTCCTCTTCATCGCTCATTTAAGGGTAGCTCCGATCTCCGAGCCAGAGGGCGCGTAGACAAAGTCTGGCGGCGCTTCTGGTAGATGGCCAAACCGGTGTAACACGGCCTGGACGATCCGCTCGGAGGCTCGGCCGTCTCCATACGGGTTGGCGACCTGGCTCATCTTCCGGTATTCCTCCGGGTCGGTCAGAAGCCGGGAAGCTTCCTCGACAATGAGCGCCGGGTCGGTTCCCACCAGACGGGAGACTCCAGCCTCGATGCCTTCCGGGCGTTCAGTGGTCCGTCTTAGAACCAGCACCGGTTTACCGAGAGCGGGAGCCTCTTCCTGAATCCCCCCCGAGTCGGTCAGGATAAGGGTTGACTCTCTCATCAACCGGAGCAGCACCGGGTAATCAACCGGCTCCAGCAGGTAGGTACGTTCCAGGCCTTCCAGAGCCGGGAAAACGACCTCCCGTACCTGTGGATTCTTATGGACACTGAACACCAGGACGGTGTTTGTGAACTTTTTCACGAGCGTTCGCAGGGCCTCACAGATATCCTGCATGGGCTTGCCGAGATTTTCGCGGCGATGCGTTTCCACCAGCAGGATACGGCTTTGAGCTGAAATGCCGCTCAAGTCGCTCGGCAGACCTGGAGGGGTATCGGCCAGAATTCGATGCAGGGCGTCGATGACCGTGTTGCCGGTCAGGTGGATGCTCGACTTGCACACGTCGAGGTTACGCAGGATCGAGTAGGACGTATGAGTCGGGGGGAAGTGCATCTCGCACAGGGTGGTGAGAAGCCGCCGATTGATCTCCTCGGGAAAGGGATCATAACGGTCGTCGGTGCGCAGGCCTGCTTCCACGTGGCCGACCGGAATCTTGTGATAGAAACCCGCCAGCCCGGCCGCAAAGGCGGTGGTGGTATCTCCCTGGACCAGGATCAGGTCGGGCTGGTGGTGCCGCAGCACGGGCTCGAGTCCCTCCAGCGTGCGGGTAGTGATGGCTGAGAGGGTCTGGCCCGGCTGCATGATGTTCAGGTCGACGTCCGGAGAGATGCCAAACAGTTGCATGACCTGGTCGAGCATCTCGCGGTGCTGGCCGGTGACCACATTGGTGACTCGAATACGCGCATCTTCCGCCAGGGCGAGCACCACGGGAGCCATCTTGATCGCCTCCGGGCGCGTCCCGAAGACTGTCATCACGTGAACTTTATTTTGCGGCGTAGGCAATGGCGAGTCCGGCCAGACCGAAGAGGATGTTGATGAAGTAGATCCACATCACGGCCTGGCGCTGGGACAAGCCCAGTCCGAGCAGGCGATGGTGCAGGTGCCCCTTATCTGGTTGAAAGATGGGGCGCCGCGCCAGGCTGCGACGGACGATAGCAAACGAGGTGTCCAGGATGGGCACCGCGAGAATGCACACCGGGATGGCCAGCGCGAAGGCGGCCGTGACCTTGAGGGTTCCGATGACGGAGAAACCGGCAAACATCAGCCCGAAAAACAGGCTGCCTGTGTCGCCGAGAAAAATCTGAGCTGGATTAAAGTTGTAGCGCAAAAAGCCGAGGGCGCATCCGGCCAGTGTTGCCATGACCAGCACGGTGACCCACTGGCCCTGCCCGCTGGCGCTGGCCACGACGGCGAAGATGACCGCTGAGATCAGGGACACGCCCGAGAGCAAGCCGTCGAGTCCGTCGAGCAGGTTGATGGCGTTGGTGATGCCCACGATCCAGAACATGGTCAATCCGATGGCCTGCCAGGGCTCGAGAAAGATCAATCCATGAAACGGGATCGACAGATAGTCGATGCGGATCCCGAAGGAGATCATGATGCAGGCCACCAGAATCTGCAGGGCCAGTTTGACGGTGGCCTTCATGCCAAAGCGGTCGTCGACCATGCCGACCGCTACGATCAGCGATCCTCCGATGAGCATGCCCAGCAGGTGGTTGAGCATGCGCTCGGTCAGGCTCTCGCGCAGCGGCCACAAGACCAGGGCCATGGCCCCCACGCAGGCCAGAAAAACACCTAACCCACCCCAGAGCGGGATGGGCACTTTGTGCACTTTGCGCGGGTCGGGCTTGTCCATGGCGCCTGCCCGACGGGCCAGCACCTGGACCGCCGGGGTCAGCGCCAGAGTCAGCAGAAAACCAAGCCCAAAAGCCCAAACATAGGGCGCCGTCATACTCCGACCTCCGGCCCTAATCTAGCATACCTGACCATGGGCGTCTACTCCTCATTATGGTCGGTCGCGAGCGCGTCCCAGGAGGTGGGAGCGTCGGTGCGGGGACGTTCGCTGGCGGTGGTCTCAGGAAAGCTCGACTCTCCGCCCCCGCTCGAGGCGATCTTTACCCGGTTGCTGCCCTCGCTTTTGGCCCACACCAGAGCTCCCCGGGCGGCATCCACCAGGGTTGGGGGCTCGAGCCCGTTCTCGGGAAAGATGGCCACCCCCACGTTCAGTGCCACCCGGAAGCGGTCGCTCTTGAGGCCCTCGGCAGCGGGTGCTCCGGGTACCTGCCCCAGGAACCAGTGGCGCTCGACGCGGCTGCGCAGTCTCTCTCCGGCGATCAGGGCTCCCTCGCGCCCGGTCTCGGGCAGGAAAGCAAGAAAGACCTCTCCATCAAAGCGCGAGGCCAGATCGACGTTACGCAGGGTGGAGATCACGATGGGACCGAGTTGCTTGAACAGCGTGTAGCCCATCGACCAGCGCACGTCCACGTCCGGATGGAAATAGGCATAGTCGAGCTCGAGCGCCAGGACCGAAAGGGGACGCCGATAACGGGCGCAGCGCTTCACTTCGAGGTCGAGCTGCTCGAGGAAGTACTTCTTTTGATAGAGCCCGGTCAGTTTGTCCAGCATTATCCCCCCTGAGAGCGGGAAGCCAAAATTCAGCGGAGCGGTCGAAGGTTAGTTCGCAGAAATTGAATTTTTCCCTGCCCGCTCGGGCAGAGGTTAGCCCACGATCCAGTTGGAGTTCTTGAAGTTCTCGTAGTTGTCCACGAAGGTTGCGATCAGGCTGCGCACCTGGCTTTCGGCATGCTCGGAGAGCGGGTTGACGCTCCCCAGGCGCTGAGGGCTCAAGATGCCCTGCTTCTCCAGAAAAGAGATCTCGCCGCTATCAGGATCCTTGATCACCTGCAGCTCGAACTCGGTGGGACAGGCCAGCGTGAATTGCAGAAACTCCAGGTTCTTGGGTATGTGGGGGGTGTGGCACTCGTTGCGGTAGCGCTGGATCAGCTCCTGGAGCAGGGGGTCGAGCACTTCGGTCTTGAGTCGGTGGGCGGCGGCTTCGAAATCCTGGCCCGGATCGACGCCAGGCAGGTAGACCTGAATGTTGGCCAGGTTGCGCAGACGATCGGCAAAATCCTCGGCACGGGCGATACGCTCTTCCGGCCACGTTCCCAACGAGTCGTAGATGATGCGGGCCAGCTCGGCGTCGACCTTCACGCCCAGGTCTTCGAAAGCCGGAAAATCGAAGTCCTGCGGCTTGCGTCCGGTCAATAGCTCGTGCATGGTGGCTCCCAGCGCATAAAGGTCGGAGCTGGGCTCGGGCTGGTTGGCCTGTTGCTCGGCCGGGGCGTAGCCCGGGGTGCCGATCCAGAACCCATCCGCAGGGCCTGTCACCCGGGCGATCCCGAAATCGATCAAACGAACCCGATCGTCTCTTCCGAGCAAGATGTTGGAGGGCTTGATGTCGCGGTGGGTGACCGGGGGGTCCTGGCCGTGGGCGTAAACCAGCGCATCCAGCACCTGCAGGGCCCAGGTGACGACCCGGTGGGCGTCCAGTCCGGGGGAGCCCTGCTCTTTGAGCACCTGGCCCAGGTCCACCCCTTCGATGAACTCCATCACGAAGAAGAACGAGTTCTCGTGGATGAACTGGGCCGTGATCCGGGGGATGTTGGGATGGCGCAGGGCCTGCATCACCTGGATCTCGGAGATGAAGCGGTCCCGGGCGGCCAGGCGCTCGGCCGGATCGCTGTTGAGGTCGGTCATCTCCTTGAGGGCGAAGATGCGGTCGTTGAGCAGTCGGTCGGTGACCTCGTAGACCGCTCCCATGCCCCCGGCCTTGATCATGCGCACCACTTTGAAACGACCGTCGAGCAGAGTGCCGCTGGCCAGGCGCTCCTTGCCCGACGACCGCTTGGGGATCGACGGTTGAGGAGCCTCCTCGCGCGTGAAGGCTTTGTGCAGGGCCTCGTGGTTCGGATCGTAGTCGCTCACGGCTCTGTTGGGGAGAATACCACGGAAGGTCAACCCGGACCACAGGGGGAACCGGAACCCAGCATGGAGCGCAAAGTGGCGCTGGTCACCGGGGCTGGAGTGCGGCTGGGGCAGGCGGTGGCCGCCGCTCTAGCTCGTGAGGGCTACGATCTCTTGCTGCACGTGCATCGCTCCGAGCCGGAGGCGCTGCCCGGGCGGGTGGAAACGGTGCGGGCCGACCTTAGCCTTCGCGAGGGGGTGCAAGAGCTGGTGCAGGCGGCCCTCTCGCGCTTTGAGCGGCTGGACCTGCTGGTCAACAACGCCGCTCTGTTCGGGCCCAGCCCTCTCGAGCAGGCGCTGGAAGATTGGGACCGCTTCCGCGGCCTCAACCTGGAGGCTCCCCTGGGCCTGGCGGTGGGCCTGGCCCGGCGGCTGCGCGCCTCGTGCGGCTCCATCGTGAATCTGGCCGACATCTACGCCGAGCGCCCCCTCAAAGGCTATCTCCCTTACTGCCTGAGCAAGGCCGGAGTGGTCATGCTGACTCGCTGCCTGGCTCTGGAGCTGGCTCCCGAGGTGCGCTGCAACGCGGTCGCTCCCGGGGCCGCCCTGGCCCCGGCCGAGGCAGACCCCGAGCACGAGCGTCGGCTGGTCGAAAAGATCCCGCTCGGACGCCTGGGTGGGGCCGAGCCCATCGCCGAGGCGGTGGTCTTTCTTGCTCGAGCCGAGTTCGTGACTGGCCAGGTCCTGCAGGTCGACGGGGGGCGCACACTGGTTTGATTTTCCTCGATCTGGGCTCGAACCTCGAGCGCGAGCAGAGCTTGCGCTCGGCCCTGTCAGCCCTCCAGCGCACCTTCCGGGTCAAGCGCCGCAGTGCCGTCTACGAGAGCCCACCCTATCCACCAGGCTCGTTGCAGCCGTGCTTTTTCAACCTGGCCGTGGAGATCGAGACCGACTTGCCCCCGGCCGATCTGCGCGCACGCCTGCGCGAGCTGGAGGCCGAGCTAGGGCGCCGCCGCAGCTGTGACAGGTTCGCCGCGCGCACCATCGACCTTGATCTGACCCTGTATCACGACCGGGTCGAGCGCCACTCCGACTGGGAGCTACCCCATCCTCAAGTGGCCAGCCAGCCCTTCGTGCTGGTGCCGCTCGTCGAGCTCGAGCCGGAGCTGGTGCATCCCGGGCTGGGGCTTTCTCTGCGCGAGCTGCTCCAACAAGTTTCCCACGGGCCGGAGCAGATCTGGAGGTCAGCCTTCCAGCCCTGAGGCCTGCATGCGAGCGATGGCGGCGGCCGATTCGATGGGCACCACGCGCAGCACCTCCGCAAGGGAGGTCTCGCCTGCGTCCACTTTGCGCAGTCCATCGTGCAAGAGGGAGGAGAAGCCTTCCTTGAAAGCCGCCTGGGAAATTTTATCCTGGCTGCTTTCGGCGTAAATCTGCTCGCGCAGGCCGTCGGTCATTGGCAGGATCTCATACAGGCCCACCCGGCCCTTGAAGCCGGTCTTACCGCACTGATCGCAGCCCGCACCTTCCCAGAAGGTCTTGGGGAGCTCCTGCTGGGACGCCAGCTTGACAAAAGTGAGCGTGCTGTCGTCAGGGCGCATCTCGCGCTTGCAGGCCGGACAGATGCGGCGCACCAGGCGCTGGGCCACCACCGCCAGCAACGAGGAGGCGACCAGGAAGGGCTCCACCCCCATGTGGGCCAGGCGGATGATGGTAGCGGGAGAGGAGTTGGTGTGCAGCGTGGAGAGCACGAAGTGGCCCGTCTGGGCGGCCTGGAAGGCGATCTCGGCCGTCTCCAGGTCGCGGATCTCACCCACCATGATGATGTCCGGGTCCTGGCGCAGGATGGACCGGAGGGCCGAGGCAAAAGTGACGCCGGCTTTGGGATTCATCTGGATCTGGGTGATGCCGGCCAGCTGGTACTCGATCGGGTCCTCGACAGTGACCAGGTTGTCGGCGGTGCGGTTGCGCACGTTGAGGCTGGCGTAAAGGGTGGTGGTTTTGCCTGAGCCAGTGGGACCGGTCAGCAGCACCATCCCCTGAGGGCTCTCCAGAACGCGCGAGTAGACCTGGTAGTCCGCAGGGGACATCCCCAGGTTGTCGAGGCGCAGCAGGCCCACGCTCTTGTCCAGGATGCGCAGCACCACCTTCTCGCCATAGTAGGAAGGGGTTGCGCTGACGCGCAGGTCCACCCAGCGTTGCCCCACCCGGGCCTGGCTGCGGCCGTCCTGAGGACGGCGGTGCTCGGAGATGTCCATTCCCGAGGCCAGCTTGATGCGCGAGACCACCGCGTTCTGCACTTTCTTGGGAAGCTCGCCGAAGACGCGCAGCACGCCGTCGATCCGATAGCGGATGCGCAGGCTGCCCTCCTGGGGCTCGACGTGGATATCCGAGGCCTTGAGCTGGATGGCATCGGAGATCAGGGCGGCCACCAGGTCGATAATCGGGGCATCGTGCTCATGGAACTCGTCCGGCACGGCCCCCTCGGATTCGTCCCGACCGGCGAAGAACTCCACCTCCTGAGCCGGCGAGTGGGCCACGAACCCCTCAATGGCCTGAGAAATCCCCCCTTTTGGCCCCTGCAAGGCTCGCAGGATGTCGCTGCGGCGGGCGACCACGCGGCGCAGCTTGAGGTGGGTCAGCCCGCGCACGATGTCCTCGGTGGCCACGTCCAGCGGGTCGGCCACGGCAATGGTCAGCTCCTCGCCGTCCATCCGGTAGGGCACCACGGCCGCGTCCTGCATCAAAGAGCGGGGGAGCAGCTGCAGAAGCTCGGGGCGCACATCGTCGAGCACCACGTACTCGAGGTGGAAGAGCCTGGCCAGGAAGTCAGCCAGCTCAGCCTCTCCGATCAGCTTGCCCTCGACCAGGGCCCGGGTAACCGGCATGCGCTGAAAGCGAGGATCGGCCAGCACCACCCGGGCGGCCTCCTCCATGACCAGCCCGGCTTCATCCAGGCTCGTGACCAGGTCGACTTTCTCCATCTCAGCGCACCACCGTCAGTCCTCGCGGGGGCTCAGGCAAGGGCAGCTCCTGGAGCATCTCCAGCGATTCGCAATCAAGGATGAGGATCGAGCTGGCCGTGGCCAGCCACAAACGGGGCCCGGCCCGGACAGCATCCAGCGGGCTGCCCCAGGCCTTCGAGCTGGCCAACACCTTTCCGCTGACCAGATCCAGCTGGCTGACCTGGCCATCCTCGTGCACGGCCCAGAGTCGACCCTGTCCCTCGTCGAGCAGGAGTCTGACCACCGGCTTCCCCGGCAGGTCCAGCCGACCCTCGTCCTTCAGGCTGCGGGGATCCAGTCGCAGCAGCCGGTCAGGCCTTGCCAGATAGAGGGTCTTGCCGCCGGTGGACAGGCTCAGGGCCGTGAAGGGCTCCAGGCTGGCCCTGGCCAGCAAGCGTCGCTCCTCGGTAAGGTAGGTGGCCAGCCGACCGTGACAGGGATCGCCCACCACGGCCAGGGTCCCGCCTTCGTCGTGGGCCGTGGCCACGATGTCGCGGCCGCAGCCAGCCGCAAAGAGAGCCAGTGGATTTAGAGGCGGATTGCGGCCGGTCCACTGGTCTCGAGGACGAAGGGTGTAGCTGAGCGCGGTGCGAGAGCCCGTATCCATCACCATGAGATGGGTTCCGTCCCAGTCTCCTACGAGCCGTCCGGGCTCTTGCTCGGTGAGGCCGCCGACTCTCCAGCGTCCCTGGCGCAGGTCATACACCAGCAGCCTCTTGGCAGGGCCGGCCGAGGCCACCACCAGGCCGTCGTGCGAGCCCACGACATCGGCCAGCTCTTCGGGAGCGGGGACGCGGACCAGCAGGCTCCGCCCCACCGAGGAGTAGATCAACAGCGCTCGGGGGAGGGCAACCACCACCGCGTCTTCGAGAACCGGTTGATAGACCTGCTCGCGACCCAGAGCCCAGAGGCCCCAGAAGGCCGCCGCCAGCGCCAGGGCGACCAGGGCGGTGGCCACTTTGCTGCGGGGCTTTCGTTCGCGGTGGATCACCGGGGGCAGGCGCCGCTCGTCGGGGTGAAGGCGGGTGGGATGGGGCCGCCGGGCCAGGGCCTCGGTGAACTCGGAGAAGCTCCGGAAGGAGCGCTCGGGGTCTGCCGAGAGGGCCCGCTGCAGGGTCCAGTCCAGGCTCAGGGGGAGTTGCTCGTGCATGCTTCCCGAGCCCGGTCGGGTCAGCAAACGGGTCACATGGGCGGCCAGCTCGGCCAGCAGGGCGCTGAGCCGGGGAGGTCCGTCTGCTCCAAGCAGCCGGGCCAGGCGCAGGTGGCCGGCCGGGTCCTGACCCAGCTCGATGGACCGGGGAAGCTGGTATTTGCCGATCTGCCAGAGCCGGTCCAGGGCCGGACCCAGCTTCTGGATCTGATCCAGAAGCTCGTCTCTTGGGAGCCCGGTGCCGGCAGGCTCGATCCATTCGACCGGCAGGTAGCGCCTTGAGTCGATTCGGATTGCCGGGGCAACCCGAGGCAGCACCTCGTCCTTCGTCCCGGCCAGCGGTTGGAGTCGCTCGTCCTCCAGGTCGGCCGGCACGGGCTCGAGCCTCCAGAGCGTGCTCTCCGGCCCTTCGGCCTTGAGGCAGCCGTCAGGCAGGGTATCCAGGACCCGGAAGTCGGCGACCATGGTGGTCAACTCACAACCTCTGCCAGGACATGACCTGGATGATTCCCCCCGCCCCTGATCCGCCGAACCAATTCTCAAAGCCAGGGACCTTGAGACCCGGGTTTGGTTTGATTGTCAGGCTGGCGCCCACTTTGACGCTGACTCCGCCGAGCCCACCACACGCGATGACGTAGCCACCGGGACCGTCGTCAGGAGCGACGACCCTGAGCTCTTTGGCAGAGATCATCCCTTCCGAGTAGATGAGCCCAACAATTCGAGTGTCCCTGGTAAATTTCAGGGAGGCATCGCCCAGGCCGATGATGTTTACGTTCTCCGGAGTATTTCCGTTTCCAAACTGGTCGAAGGTAGCGCTTGTGCTCGTGCCCGTCTCCCCCACAACGATGGTCCCCGGTCCCACAACCTTTCCAACCTTGAGCCCTGCCGGGAAGTGGTGGGTCTTCCCAGCCAGCACCAACTCTTTCTCGTCGAAGTAGTCGTCGTGAACCACGGTACCCGGAGCAAGCAGGGTGGCGAGATCAGGATGAGGCAGGCTGTCCGAGCCGTCCGGATGGTCGAATGGCAGAACATCGGTGCCGGAGCTATAGGGCTCGGTGGTCCCGTTGGTGGCATCGCCTGAGATCTGGCCCTTCGCCCTGACAACCTGTCCCTGGCCCTCGTCCATTTTGAGCGAGCCGAGGGTCACATCACCGGCGGATAGCAGATTTCCGCCAATCCCCCCCGCTGTATTGTCGAAGTGAAGGTTGACATTGCCTCCAGTGGTGACGCTTCCGGTGGCCTTGATGCTTCCGGTGATGTCACATCCGGCAGATAGATTGATCGTGCCCCCCGAGGCAATCACATAGCGAAAACCGCCACCTCCGCCAGCCTTAAGCATGACCGCGACCCTTCGGGGATTGACCCCCTTGCACGTTCCGGTGGCCAGCAAGTACACGCATCCGGCCGGAACCTCGGTCCCATCCGGAGCAGTCATCAGGCCTCCGCCCAGGTTGTTGTTGGTGACCGCGACCGAGTAGCCAGGGTCCCACTCTCCCACCATCTCGACGTTCTGGAAGCCAGCCGACCAGCCCCGGTTGGCCTTCAATTCCACCAGGGACCTTGCGATGCCGGCCTCGGCGGCATAGATGGCGGTGGTACTGCGCAGGTTGGCTCTGACCAGGTTGAGGTGCTGCGAGCCCAGGACCCCTACGGCCACCACCATCACGACCAGGACAACCAGGACCATCAAGGCGATGGCCAGCGAATGGGCGGACTGTTTCTTGGCAGACATGACTTGCCTCCCGTTCTGAACTGTCAGGTAAACTCAATTCCCCTGCGGTCGGAAAGTGGTCCCCGCCGTAACGTTGATGCTGGTCAATCCCCTCAACTCGTTGCTGGCCGTGATCGTGACGGCTTCCCCCGGGATACCGCCAGAGGTCAGACCGCTGATATTGTTGGCGACAATCCGGACCGGCAGATTCGGATTGGCGATCAGTCCGTTGACGTCCGGAGCGGCCGGTGGATCTGTGGTGGGCGTAATGGCCAACTCCTTGCGACGGAGAACGCTTTGCAGGTCACGGTGGTAAAGAATCCACTTCTGCCACAGCACGCGTCCCGAGCCGTCATAGACAACCCGACCGGCCGGGCCGACGGCGGACAGGAAGAGAATCCAGTCGGTTCCAGCCTGCACCGAGGCTTTGGGCGACCTGGCAAGCTCGGTGGAGAGCTCGCTGGCCGACTTCATGGCCTCCATCTGCAAAGAGGCGAAGTTGCGCGTGTTCTGAAAGACCTGGAGGACCATGATCAGGGTGGTGTAGACCATCACCAGCAGCAGAATGGCCACGATCACGTAAACCAGCACTTCAACAAGCGTGAACGCCTTTCGCTCAGTAGTCGGCGACATACGTGCTCACCTCCAACTTGCGAATCTGCTCGTGCGTCCAGCTGACCAGGACCCGGATCCTCTTGAGACGAGTCGATCAAAATCTGGTCGGGGTTCTTGGGGTCGATTTCGGACACGTCGACCTCGATGGTGTACCTCGTGTCCACGGTGATTCCCCGGTTGGTCGTTTGCACCGTAACGTCTCGAGGCGATACCGCGACGATGGCATCGTAGTCCATGGCTCGAACTAGCTCGATCTCTTGCTCGGCCAGGTAGGATGCGGTGAGATACTCGTTGGCCTGTCGGATGGCCCGGGTGGCGGTGGGGAAGACTCCCAGGAGGAGGAGAAAGGCGGTGGCAAAGATCCCCACCGCCACCACCAGTTCCAGCAAGCTTAAGGCTCTAGGTTTCATCGTACCCAGAGGATAACTCCCCCGGGTGGTGGCTCATATGATCCAGGTCAGGGGGTCAGCGTCAGGCTCCGGCGCCGCGACTGCTGCTCGGTCAGCCTGGCCAGGGTCTCGAACTCGGGCATGAAGAAGCGCTCCACAAGGTGCTCCTTCTCCCCGTCCGAAAGGTGCAGGCGGGCCCGCCAGGAGGTTCGGTGGGAACGGGTGCAGATCAAACGCTCCCAGAGGAAACGCATTTTCGAGCCGCGCTGCTTGACCAGTAACCCCTGGGGATGGGCTTCATACTCCAGGCCCCCGTGGGCCCAGGCAACATACCCGATGGACCCGAAGATCATCGTCACCATGACGATCAGGGGGAGGGCCACCCCCAGCCGTCCCTCCAGGCCCGCGGGCCAGACCTTGAAGAGCCACCAGAGCAGATAGAGGCACCAGCCTCCCAGCAGTCCTCCCGGCAGGGCGAACCACCAGAAAAAACGGCCCAGGCTGGTGCGAAAGACGACGGACCTCTCCACTCTTTCATTCTAGGCTTTACCAGTCGGTCAGGAAATGACCTGGGTCAGGCTCAACCCGGCCGCACGATGCGCACGGCCACCGACTCGGCCCCTCGCAGGGCCCCCGGCTTGGCCAACTGTAGACGCACTCTCTGGACCGGGAACTCGTTCAGAATCAGGGCCGCCAGGCGCTCGGCCAGGGTCTCGATCAACTGGTACTCCGACTCGGCGATGAAAGCCTGCACTCGCTTGGAGAGGCTGCGGGTATTGAGTACCCCCTCCACCACCTGGTCGTGCTGGGCCGCCAGGGCCACCTGGCAATCCAGCCAGAGGTCTAACGAGACGCTCTGGCGCACCATGCGCTCCCAGTCGGCCAGGCCGATGATGCAGTCGGCCTTCAATCCCCGGATGACGATCTGATCGGCCATCGGCTTACTCTCCGTAAAAGTAATGGCGGCACTCGCCCATCAGGCCCACGAACTGGCCTTCCTCGGGACAGGTGGCGGCGGCGTTAAAGTCTGCCAGCGCTCGGCTGAGGGCCTGGTAGACGCGGCCGGTGTGCTGGTTGAGAAACTGGATCTGGTGGTAGAGCGAGGGATTTTCGCCGGCCACCTGGGCGGTGGTCTGGAGCTGCCGGGCGAACGTGCTCGAGGCCAGGCGCCCCAACTGCTCGAGCGGCAGACCGAAGCGGGCCAGGGTGAGTGCAAAGACCAGGTTGACGGCGTGGCTCATCCCCAACACCACGCTCATGACCTTGTCGTGCTCCTCGATGGGCAGGTCGCAGAGGCTGAGAGCGCTGTGCGAGAAGAGCGCGCGCGCCTGGCGGGTGGCTTCGGCGTTGCCCGCATCGCAGACGAGCAGGGTCTGGCCTGAGAGCACCGCCGGCCCGGGGCCGAACATCGGGTGCAGGCTGGTCACCCGGTGGCCCTGACCGGCCGCCTGGCGCAGAATGGGGATCAGCTCGCCTTTGAGGCTGCAGATGTCGAACACCAGCGGGCGCTGGGGCAGCTCGAGCACCTCGCGCAGCACCGGGGGAGTGGCCGCCAGCGGAGTGGCCAGCGCCACCACATCGGCCTCGGCCACGCCCTCCCGCAAAGGCAGGCTACTCTGGCTGGTAGGGTCGCTGATGGCGACCTGATGGCCCTGGTCGGCGAAGAATTGCCCCAGCCAGCGGCCCATGCGACCGCCTCCTCCCACCACCAGCACCCGCTGTTGGCGTTCTGACGGAGTCATGTTGTGCTGGCTCTGGGTGCTGACCGAGGCTTCGATCAACTCGCGCAGCACTCGCTGGGCGAGCTCTTCGTCAAAGCCTTTCTGGCGGGCCGACCGGCGGGCGCGGGCCAACACTTCCACTTCCACCTGAAAGTTGCGCACGGGGATCTTGCCGCTGCGCTTGGCCTCGGCCACGGCCACCGCGGTTTCCAGGCGCTCGGAGATCAGGCTCAGGATCTGCTCGTCGATCTGGGCGATGCGCTCACGCAGAACGGATAGCTCGGCCTCGCCCACCTACAGCTTGACCCCTGGCAGCACCAGCAGGCGCGAGGGGATGCGGGTCTCCTCGGGATCGTTGTCAAAGGTGATGGCGATATCGTAGTTGCGCTCTTTGATGTGGCGCACGGCCAGCCCGCCGGCCCGATTGCCGGGAGCGATGTCCTTCATGATGAGCTTGGGCGGAGGAAAGCCGCCGCGCAGCATCCACAGCTGGCTGCTGCCAAAGGTGCGCTTGTCGTGGGACTGGGACCCGAGCAAAAGGAGTAAGCCCTCGCCCGGAATATACTGCATGTCGGCCAGAAAATACGGGGTGTTGGTGGTCGGATCGGTCTCTGGTTTGAGGTCGGTCTTCAGTTCTTTGAGCTCGAAGCTCTTGTCGCGGGCCAGGAACTTGTCCAGCTTGCCTTCGTACACCAGGGTGGTTTGCTGGCTGGACATTGGTTGCGAGCAACCGAAGAAGATCCGTTTGTTCTTGGTATCCACCGCCAGACCCTGAAGCTCGAGCGGCGTGGCCGGGGACTGGCCGAAGTTTCCAGTGGCGCGCAGGGCCCGATCGGGCTCGAGGTTCACCTCGCCGCACCAGCGGGCCAATTCTTCGCCTTCCAGACCGATGCGGAAGACCACGCTGCGGGCGCTTACGTAGCGCACGTGGTTCTTCTCGTGGTAGTGAGAGCCCGCGGTGAGATAGCTGGTCTCGTCCAGGGGCGTCAGACAGGAGAACTGGGCGATGGGGATGGAGCGCACCGGGTAGGAGAGGAACTTGTAGCGCCGTCCCGTCAGGTCGAAAATGTGGAAGTCGTTGAAGCGCCGGTCGCAGACCATGACGCGGTCGGGCCCCAGCCAGGCCGCTCCGGTGGCCTTGAGGTCCATCAGCAGGCCCTCGTCGCCGCGCAGATCCACCGGACCGGTCTGGGCCCGAGCCGCCAGCAGCGTGGACAAGACGATCAGGACGATCAGGATGAGTTGCATGGTGCCTCCCCTGGGCGAATTCCAGAGCGGCTTTGCCCCCGTCCCTCCTTGCCCCTGCAAGTCGCCCGACACTCCCGCGCGTGGGGCGCCGCGTTCTACCCGCGGCGCTTAAACCAGCTCCTCGGCCGGTCGATCCTCGACATCCAGGGGCGCCCCCACCCGGCCGCGCACCACCAGGACGTTGCAGTTCGCCTGACTCATCACCTGGCCCGATACGCTGCCCAGAAACAGGCGCGCCGGGGCCGACAGCTCGCGACTCCCCATCACCACCAGCTCGGCTTCCAATTCGCTGGCCGCTTTCAGGATGGCCGGCGTGGCCTGACCTGTTTCCAGGCGGGGTGAGCAATGAACCGTCCAGTCCGCCAGACGCCGGCTGACTTCGGCCAGTACTTCGCGGCGGAGGGGTTCCTTGGACGGCTCGCCGCACACGGCCACGGGAGTGACGGTCACCCCCTCTTTGGGCCAGGGGAACTGAGACAGGAAGTCCAGGCAACGGTGGGCTGTTTCGAGCTGGTTCACGGCCAGGACCACGTTGCGGATGGGTCGCCCCGTGCGGGCGATACCCACCGGACACTGGCAGCTCTGCACCAGCCTGGCAGCCAGTCCGGCCGACTGCTCATTGGAAGAGGAAACCCCCAGCACGACGAGATCCGCAGGGAGCTCGGCCGCCATCTTCAGGATAGATTTGGCGGGATCGCCCGTCAGGGTCAGGGTTGTCGCCTCCACGCCCGGTCGGCGTTGACGCTCGGCGACATTCTTCAGGCGTTTGCGTACGTCTCCGCCAGCCGGTCCTCCAGCCGCGGCCACGACCGCCACGTAGCTCGGATCGGGCAGGCTGAGATTCTGCAACAGTTCTTCGGCCAGACCGACTTCGTCCACGGCCAGGAGGACGTTCATCGGGAAAACTTCGTGGCCTCCCTGCAGGATACCCTCCCGCACAGCCGGGAAGCCATGAAGACGGAGGAAAACTCTGGAACCAGGTCACGTCTTGCTTGACCGCTTTGTGATCGTGCGCCCCCTCGGTCGGGGGGGCATGGGCGCGGTTTACCTTTGCGAGGATCGGCGTCTGTCGGGCAAACTGTGGGCCATCAAAGAGATGGTCTGCTACGACCCGGTGCTGCTCAAGGAAGCAACCGAGAATTTCAACCGCGAGGCCCACATGCTTGCCGGGCTGCGGCACAAGAGCCTGCCGATGATCGTGGACCACTTCGAGGACCAGGGCAAGAGCTATCTGGTCATGGAGTATGTCGAAGGTCAGAATCTGGCTAAAGTCGTCGAGGTCGAGGGCCCTCTGAGCGAGTTGCAGGCCATGCGCTGGGCCCTGGAGATCGCCCAGGTGCTCGGTTATCTTCATCAGCAGAATCCTCCCGTGATCTTTCGCGATTTGAAGCCTGAGAACGTGATGATCACCACCTCCATGAGCGGTCCAGCCGGCGAGGGCCGCGTGGTCAAGCTGATCGACTTTGGCCTGGCGCGCCACTTCGATCCCAAGAAACGTCGCGATACCCAGGCTTCAGGCTCGGTCGGCTACGCCGCCCCCGAGCAGTGGGAGGACTCGCGACAGACCGACGGCCGCAGCGACATCTACTCCCTGGGCGGCACCCTCTACTATGTGTTGACGGGCAAGCCGCCTTCCCCCATCTATGGCAGCCACCGCATCCGCCCTCATCGCAAGGATATCGGCACGGATACCGAAGCGCTGGTGCTGCGCTGTCTCCAGCCCGATCCAGGGCAGCGCTACGCCGATACCAGCGAGCTGGTGCGGGACCTGCTCTTGATTCTGGCCCGACTGGGGGACAAGCGGCCCGAGGCCCCGGCCCGGCGTCGGGTGGCGCGGCCGTCTTCCGAGCCCTCTCCCCTGGCCGCTCCCCGGCTGAGGCCCGGGTCGGGTGCTCCCCGCTGGCTGGGGACCTTAATGGTATCGGCCACGATCTTGTTCTTGACCGCCGCGCTGGTTGGACTGGTGCGGCCCGGAGGGGCAAAGCCATCCTTTCGCAGTCTTGATAGCCTTACCCGCACCGGCCTCTCTGAGAAGAACCGGGCCCGACAGCTCATGGAGCAAGGCTCTCCAGCCAAGGCCATCGAGCTGATGGACGGCCTGGTCACGCGCAACCCGGCCGATGCCGAGGCCCATATTCTCAAGCAGAACGCCCTGGCTTTGCTGCTCGGGAAGACTCCCGTGCGCGTGCCCGTGCTGACCTCGATGTCTGGCCGTGAGGGGAACGAAGGCGTCAGCCTGCTTTACGGCCTGGCTCTGGCCCAGGCCGAGGTCAACCAGCTGGGCGGGCGTCCCCTGGTGCTCGACCTCTACAATGACGAATCCTCGCTCCCTCTGGCTCTGCAGCTGTCCAAGGAGGCCATCTGCCCGCGGCCCGATTACCTGGTGGAGATCGGGCCCTTCAATTCCCAGCACACTCTGGCTGTGGCAGCAGTCTACAATGACGCGGGGCTTGCCATGGTGGCTCCGGTGGCCTCAGACCCGCGCATCTGGGAGGCCGGCCCTTACTGCTTCACGGGCTCTGATTCCAACCAGGAGCGTTTGGACGCCCTGGCCGCTCATTTCACCGGGCTCGGGTTGAAGCGGGGGGCCATCCTCTACGATCCGGCGCTGACCCTGTCCAACACCATGGCCGGCGAGTTCAGCTCGATTCTGCTCAAGCGCGGCGGTGAGGTCGTTTTCGAGCAACCCTACGGCGAGAGCAGCCTGCCCATGCTGATCAAGTCCCGCCCCCAGTTTGTTTTTCTGGCCGATTACCGGGCCCAGGTGCTCGTCGACCTGATGCGCCAGCTCCGCCAGGCTGGGATTCAGGTACCCATGGCAAGCCAGGCTCGGCTTTTTGGCGCCGAGCTGGTCCGCACGGGGGGGCAGGACGTGGAGGGGCTGTTGCTTTCGGCCTACTTTCATCCGGACGTGAGCCGTCCCGAGGTGGCCGACTTCAAGCGCAAGTTCCAGCAGATGTTTGGCGAGCTCGAGCCCTCCCACCGTGAAGCCACAGCCTATGACGTGCTCAAGATGGTCTTGCCTGCGCTGGAGACGCCTGGAGCCACCCGGCGCTCGGTGCGGGACTATCTGGCCGGACTGCCGGAATACGTCGGGGTGACCGGGAGCTTTGCTCCCGGGAAGAAGCTCGACCGTCGCCGTGCCTACGTGGTCGAGGTGCGAGATGGAACTTACCAGCTGGTCAGCGAGCCTTCGGCGAGGGGGACGGGGACGGGGTCGGAACCAGCGGTGCTTCCATCTTCCCGACCGTCACCGTGACCGGGCTCAGGCCGGCTGACTCAATCGTGACCGTTCCGCCGCTCAGCTCGAGGGGGATCTCCAACTGCAAGCTACCATCGGTCGGAATCTGGAAATCGGACTCGGCACAGCGGATCGGCACCGAGCCGACCTGGTTGCCCCACTCGTCGTCGACCTGCACCGCCACGACAGCAACCTGGCCTGGAGCTTGGTATCGCTGGCGCACCAGGCCGGCCCTCAGGCTGCGAGGGGTGCCGGCCAGGTAGCGCACGCTCTCCTCGGCCCGGGCTCCACCGCATTCGACTTTGACCAGACCCGGCCCGGGCAAGCGCAGGGAAGTTAGCTCGACGCTGGCTCGACCATCCTTGATCGTGGTGGCGAAGGTCGATAGCCTGGCCCGATCGCCCAGGAAGCGGATGGGCGTGCCATCGGGCACGCTCTGTCCCCCCGGAGCGGTCACCTGGGCGACCACCCGGGTCTTGCTCGACCCGTCCGCCGGCAGGTTGGATTCCTCCACGGTGAGCTGGATGCGCTCGGGATAGGTGGCCGGGTTCTCGTCATGCACCAGCACGGCCGTGGCTACGGGCTTCTCGCGGGTGGTCGAGCCCGGCCCCGAGCTGACCACGTCCCCCCCGATGACCATGTCCACGCTGGCCCCGCCGTCCAGGTTCATGGCCTCCACAGCCCCACGCCGGATCAGCCGCGAAGCCAGCTCTTCCAGGCGCAGGCCCTGAGTGTGGGTATCGCGCCAGCCGGCCGCGGTGGCCAGGAGCATGCGCCCGTCGCGGGTGGTGGCCAGGGCGGTTCGGCCACAAGAGCGGGTGATGTCATTGCCGCTGCGCCCCAGTGCTTCCTGGTCGGTCGTCAGAGCGAGTGCTCCCCGGTGAACCAGCTGCGGACCCCCTCCCAGCGCCAACAGCACGTCGGTCCAGGTGTTGCCGTCAGTGGAGACGAGCTTCCCTCCGCGCGCAGCGATGCGGCTGAAGCTGACTTTGCGATCGCGGGTCTGGGCCAGAGCGGTTCGCGGCGGCCGACGGCCAACGTGCGGAGCCAGCAGCTTGCCCTCTTTGACGACCAGCCCCAGCGGGCCGCCCGAGGTGGCGAAGTAGCCACCGTTGATGCCCACCCGCGCTCCGGTGCGGCGCACCATCGAGCTGACGGTCTCGCGGGCGTCCAGCCGATCCTGGGCCAGGCCCACGTCCAGGCGCACCTTGGGGTCGTCCAGTGGATAGCTGACGTCGTTCCAGAGAAGGTAGCCCGTCGAGTTGGCCGCCTCGCGGCGGGTCCACTTGAGCCCCGAGCTGAGCGCGATCGTCTCTTCGCGAGCGTAGTAGGGATCGATGTCCACCACCAGCCGGGGAGGATTGTCCAACACTTCGGTCTTGACCTGCGAGGACGGAATGCGCTCACGTAGATTGAGTGTCCAGCGTACCCGGCTGAGGCTCTCCTGCTGCAGGTTGCTCGACAGGAGCCAGGGGGCGCGGGGCGTGGGCCGGCGCAGCTTGTCGGGCAGCTCGGCGCTCACAAGGTCGATGACCAGGCGTTCGGGCTTGCTGCGCTGGTAGACCTGGCAAACGGGCGCGTTCTCCGTCTCCAGGACCAGGCGCAGCGTGTCCCCGTGCTGGCCGATGCGCACCAGGGTGACCTGGTTGAGGTCATCGGCCAGGGCGGGGACAAGCAGCCCGAGGGCCAGCGACAGGCTGAAAAAAAGGCGAGCAATAGCTTTCGGCATGGCTACTGAAGTTTTTTCCAGCCGAGACCGGAATCCTGCTGTTTACTTGGAGCTGGCCACAGGACTGGGGATTTCCCAGGTTTCCAGCGCCTTCATGACTTGCACCCGCGTGCTGAATCGGCTCTCTACCTCGCGTCGGAACTCCTCGGGGTCCTGTTTTATGGGCTCGAAGGTATTGTAGTGGATGGGGATGGCGAAGCGTGGGGCGACGAACTCGATGGCCTTGACGGCCTCGAAGACGTCCATGGTGAACGTTCCCCCGATCGGGATGAACATGATCTCGGGCTTGTAGAGCTCGGCGATCAGCTTCATGTCCGAGAAGATGCAGGTATCTCCGGCGTGATAGAAGACCCGTCCGCCGACCTCGAAGACCACGCCGGCCGGCGTGCCCATGTACTTGCCGTGGAAGGAGGAAGAGTGCCAGGCGGGCACCAGCTTGGACCACCCCCAGGCGTGCTTGACCCGGCCGCCCAGGCCGCAGTGCACCACCTCGGCTCCCAGATCGGCCAGCCGGTTGGCCAGCTCGAACATGGCCACCACGGGTGCTTTGTGCTTCTTGCTCAGCTCCACCGCGTCGCCCACGTGGTCTTCGTGGCCGTGAGTGAGCAAAATGGTGGTGGGTTTGAGGTCCGAAGGGATGGTCTTGACCCAGGGACCCCCCGTCATGAAGGGGTCGACCACGACGGTGGAGGCTTCGTGCTCGACAGCCAGAGCAGAATGACCCAGATAGCGGATTTTCATGGCGTTTCCTCCCGAACTGTTGATGGGTAGTGTCGCAGCAGCGCGGTCGCCAGCGCTGCAATTCCTTCCGAGCGGCCGATGAAGCCGAGCTTCTCCATGGTGGTGGCCTTGATGCCGATCTGCCAGGGCTCCAGGCCGAAGGCGCCGCCCATGCGCTCGCGCATGGCGGCCGCGTGAGGGGCCAGCCGGGGTTTCTCGGCCATCACGGCCAGGTCCAGGTTGACGATGGCCCAGCCCGCCTCGTGCACGGCCCAGGCCACCCGGCGAGCCAGCTCGAGACTGTCAGCGCCCCGAAACTGCTCGTCGGTGTCTGGAAACAGATGGCCGATGTCGGGCAGGCCGGCCGCGCCCAGCACGGCGTCCATGGCGGCGTGCACGATGACGTCGGCGTCGGAGTGCCCGAGCAGGCCGACCTCGCAGGGGATCTCCACCCCTCCCAAAATCATGGGCCGTCCTTCGGCGAAGCGGTGGACGTCAAACCCCGAGCCCACGCGAAAGGCGGTTTCCTCGCGGATGATCCGACGCAGTTCGGCCTCGGTCAGGCTCACGTTTGGCTCTCGCTTTCCTGGCAAGCTGGTGCGGGGGGCTTATCGCGCCGCAAGGGCCGGTTCGCCTCGGGTCGGGGTTGCTCCCTCCCCCGGTTCTGGATAAACTGGTAATATTCTGGCAACCGCCCTGCCTGTGGATCGGTCTATACTGGAGCAGGGCGTATTGTTTCAGTCTCTTTTGAGAGGCTCGCGGTAGGTTGAGGAGCGAGGGGTCTGTGGAAGGGAGGTGAGCTGATGGCGGTCAATCCGATGGTGCCCGGGTTCGATCCGAGCATGGCCGGTCGTCCTGTGACGAGCAGCGGCAATCCGATCGTTACCAGCTCCGAGCCCGAAGATAAGGTTGGCGCCCCGGTAGACCCCTATGAGCGGATGGCCCAGATGCGCAAGCAAGGACTGGGCAGCACGGCGATGGGGCCCATCGTCGCCGGACAGGTCTCCTTCGGCCAGACTCCTCCGCCGACAGCAGCTCCCGAGCTGCCGAGCGCCGCCACGCCCACCCCCGAGCCACCGGCCGTGGAGAGTCAACCCGCCCGACCCATCGTGGTCAAAGAGCCGGTATCGGAAGAGATGCGCGAGATGATCGCCAACATGCGCCGGGCCGGTGTCGAGATTCCCGAGCCGCCTTCTCCATCCACTCCGCCTGTTGCTGAGCCGGCCCTCTCTTCGACACAGGTCTCCGAGCAATCGGTAACCTCCGAGCAGGCCCCGCCGACCGTTTCGTCACAAGCCTCCGAGCAGGTTTCTTCCTCGGCCGGCCAGGATCCCTGGGCCACTCTGGAGGGGATGCGACGCAACGGCCTGGGCAGCACGCCGGTTTCGGGCTTTGCGGCCCAGCAACTCGGTTTGCAGGCACCCCCGGCAGCCGAGCCAGCTCCGCCAGCTGAGGTGCCCTCGGCGCCCGAGCCTCAGGCTCGCGAGGTTGTTCAGAACCCTACGACATCCCCCCCTGAGACGCGCGAGATTCCTCGCCCTCTCAAAGAGCCGATCAGCGGCGACATGGCCCAGATGCTCGAGGACATGAGAGCCAATGGAGCACTCCCGCCCGAGACTCCGGCAGCTTCAGAGCCTGTGGCCCCACAGCCTGCGGTCGAGGCGCCATCCTCGGCTGTTGACTCGGCCCGTCCATCTTCTTCTCAGGCGGCCGCGAGTCAGCCCAAAGACCCTTACGCCCGGATGGAGGAAATGCGCCAGCAGGGCCTCGGCTCGACAGCGGCAGGCGGATTCGTGCGCTCGCAAGTCAATCTTGACGAGTTTGACCGTCAGCATCCGGCCCCGCCTCCGCCGCAGGAGTTCGAGATCGCTCCGCCCCCGAAAGAGGAGCCGGTCATCGCTCCGGGTGGGCAGAATCGAGTTTTCGATAACTTCCAGGTCCCTCCGCCTCCTCCTCAGAGCGGTTGGTGGGGGGAATGGGGCGATTTGGGCCAGGCCCCACCTGCGGCCCCTCAAGCGCCCCCTGCCTCCTCGGCCCAGCCGGGGGATGGTTGGTTCGGGCAGTGGGGGGACTTCGGCTCTGCGCCATCCCAGCCCCAGCCTGCAGCCAATCAGCAGTCTCCGCCAGCATCTCAGCCCGCTGGCAATGGGTTCCCACAGTGGGCTGGCTTCGCGAGCGCCCCGGCCTCCGCTCCTGGCCCCAGTCCTGCAGCGTCCAACCAGTGGTGGGGCCGCTGGGGGGACTTTACAGCCAACCCTGCTCCCACCCCTCCCGTTCAGCCTCAGAGCTACGCCGACGATTGGCAGCAGATGGGCGGATTCCAGGCTCACCAGCCCAACTACCGCCCGCAGCAGCAGGCCTACTACGACCCCCAGCAGGCTTACTACGATCCTTACCAGGCTTATTCAGGCATTCAGATGCCTTACCAGCCTCATCCCGGCAGCCTGCCTCCCTCGATGCAGTCCTATGGGCAGTTCCAGCAACCCTGGCAGCAGCAAATGCAGATGCCCCAGATGCCCCCCATGGGGCCTCCAATGAGCAACGCCCCGATGTGGTCGATGATGAGCCTGATGCCGGCCATCAGCATGATCAGCATGCTGCCGATGATGATGATGCCCATGATGATGATGCCGATGATGATGACGCCGTTCATGTTCGGGGGCTTCGGCTTCTAACGTGTTGAGCGTTATGTGCTGAAGGATCTACCTATCCTTCGGTGGCGCCTCCAGACAAGTCTGTCGGCGCCAAATTCCTGCAAGACCTTCAGTAATTCACTTTCGTTACGTCTCATGCTCGGCTGAAGCGATGCTCCGGGGAGGATCTGAGCCCCTCGGCTTGAATTCTCATAAAGTCGTGCCGCCCAGGGCCGAGGCGGCCACTCAAGATTCGTGCGGAGAAGTCGCTTGATGGCGCTGCGGAAGTCGTTGCTGATCCTGTTTGTCCTGTGGTTTTGTTCGGTCGCCCCCCTTTGGGCCCAGGATGGCTACGAGCTTGACCCTCCCATGGTCGGAGTCTGGCTTTCTCCCGACTGGCTGTTTCCTGGCACGCGTCAGTACGGCGAGTTGGAAGTGCGCCGAGTGGCCCGACAGACCATGGCTCATCTGGCCAAGCAGGGCGTCACTGCCGTCTTTCTGGAGACCTTCCTGCGCGGCTATTCCATTTGTCCCGCCGTCGAGATCAAGAATCATACCGCCAGGGTGGTACCCTACAGACCCGGAGAAGGAGGCGTCCCGGTCTATCCACATTTGAGCTGGAACTTCCGAACCGAGGGCGATGAGGTGATCGACACCCTCCAGATCTTCATTCAGGAAGGGCGCAATCAGGGCATCGAGGTCCACGCCTGGTGTCACATGTTTTACTGGAAAATGGACAACACGACGGCCATGCTTCCCTGGCACAGCGGCCCCAGCCTGTGGAACGACTTGATGGCCGATTACCTGCGCCACGAGGCGGCCCGTATCGACGGCAAGCCGGGAGCGGCACCCGATACTGTTGCAATCATGCGCGAGACCGCCAGGCTTTTTGAGACCAGCTCCGAGGCGCGCGACATCGCGCTCATCCTGGCCCGGCACCGGGTGGATGACCAGGGAGGCCCGCTGGGAACCGTCCTTCGTCAGGCCATGCGAGCGGGGGCTAACCCACCCGATTTTCTCCTGATTGGGCCTCAGGAAGACCCCTTTCCCGCACCTCGCCGCAAGATTCTTCGTCCCATCTACGTCAACCCCGAGTCCGAAACCGTGCGCAAGCGACTGACGGCGGCCCTCACGGGCATCATCCAGGGCCACCCGGGCGTGGCCGGCCTACATATGGATCACGTGCGCTTCCCGGTAGACGGTCAGGGCCTGCCTGAGTGGTTGGGTATCCGCGATGGTGCCTACAATTACTATGAGGCATCCAATCCCACCCTGCGTGAGCAGTATGCCCGATGCCACGAGATTCTTCGGCGCCGGGAAGAGAGCCTGAGGCTGCTCGTGGACGACATGCGCCGGGCCCTGGGCTCGCATCGCTCGCTCTCGGCGGCCGTTTTACCGCTCTACTACCGTGACCGTGACAACGGTCGCTTCCGACTCTCTGGCTACGATTTCTGCAGCCAGGACTGGATGAGCTGGAAGGTAGACTTCGTCGTGCCCATGATGTACGAGTTCAATCCCTGGATTATCCGCAATCTGCTGCGTCAGTTCGCGGCCGACCTCGAGCAGAGGTTCGGGAGTCAGACGATCAAAGTCTATCCGGGCGTCTCCAGTTGGAGAACCGCCGCCCGCGGAGACCTCGCCACTCGGGCCTGGGTTTTCTTCGACCTTACGTTGGCCCGCGACGTCAAGCTCGAGAAGCAAGAGCCCGAGGACTTCAACTTCGGGCCCGAATGAAGCTGGTCGTAACCCTCGCGACGGCACACCAGGCTGACCCCCCCCGGGCTGGCATGGGGATTACTTTGGAGAGCGACCAGCTCACCGTGCGCCGCATCAGTCAGGGAGCGGGCTCGGCTTCGGTCGAGCAGGCCCAGCTGATGGCCCTCATTCGCAGTCTGGAAGAGGTCAATCGCAACCAGCCCCAGGAAGCCTTGATTCACACCGAGGCGGAGTGGCTGCGGGCGCACCTGCTGGAGGGCCAGCCTTCTCCGGACGATCGGGCTCTGGCCGAGGGACTCTCCCGAGCCCGAAAGCAACTGCGTGAGCTTGCTTACGAGTTTCGCTTCGAGCCGGTCCCCCCCGACCACCCGGCCAGCCAGTTGGCCCAACAGGCACTGGCCAGCAGTCCCGGGCAGTTCTCCAACTTTCTGGGAGGGCCGGTTCGGTTCGGCTCCGAGGGGGCCCAGGCGGCCACGGCCACGCCCGAAGCGCTCCAGATGTCCGCCGGCGGGGTGGTCTTCAAGCGCGAGAAAAACAAATACAAGGTCTGTCTGGTTTCTAAGCGTGGGGGGCGAATTTGGGCCCTTCCCAAGGGCCGGGTGGACAAAGGCGAAACCTATGAGCAAACGGCCGAGCGAGAGATTCTCGAGGAAACCGGCCATCGCACCCAGGCGATCGACAAACTGCACGAGATTGAGTATTACTTCTTCCTCAAGGAGACCCAGACGCTCTACCACAAGTTCGTCTTCTTCTACCTGATGCAACTCGTCGAGGAGAACGCCACTCCCCGAGACGGCGAGGCGGATGAGGTCGCCTGGTTCGAGATCAGCGAAGCATACCGCAAGCTGTCGTACATCAACGAGAAGAACGCCCTCAAGAAGGCCCAGAAGATTTTGCGCTAAATCATCGCACGGTCGCCCGCGGCGGCACAAGCAGGGACGCTCGCTCAGGTGGTGTAATACCGGACGGCCATGGAAGAACTGTTGTCAAGAAGCGAGCTCGAGCGTCCATTGCGCCGCGCCCTGCGCCGTTTCGGCCAGGATGAGCTGAGCGAGAGCGTGCTGCAGAACCCCATCTTCACCGATCTGCTGGTGCAAGAGGTGCACGCTGAGCCCAACCTGGCTCCCGCCCTGCGGGCCGAGCTTTATGCCCGCCTGGCTGGTCCCGGTCCCGGGGGCATCCAGGCTCTGGGCTGGATGGTCAAGAGCGGGTTGGCCCGGGCGGAGGTGGTGTTGAGCTTCGTGTCTCGCCTGCCTATCGGCCCGCCCGACGAAGGGGCTCTGAAGGAAGCCGAAACTCTGGAAGTGGCCGAGTCCTTGCTCCCGCTCGAGGAGCTGCGCCGACCCTTGCGAGTGGCCGTGGCCCTGCAGCTGCTCAGTTGCAGCCTGCTCTCCCCGCGCGGCCGGGCGGCCTTGCTGCAGAAACTGCTCACGGCCTCGTGGATGCACCCGGCCGATCGCCGCTCGGTCCTGCTGTGGGCCCTGGGGATGGACGTTCCCGATGAGGTATCGGCCGTGTTCAGCCAGGTACCTCCCCCTCCCTCCGAACTGGTGAGGCCGGCTCTGGTGGGATTGGTAGCTCAGGGCGAGGATGCGCCGGTCGTGCTGAGGATGGGATTGGAGCGCCTGGCTTCCTGGGAAGACCCGGTTCACGCGGTTCACGGGCTGTTGGATGTGCTGGAGTCCGCCGGAGGCTCGCTGCAAGCGCCGATCCGGCGCCAGGTGCTCGAGCTATCAACGAACCACGAGCAGGCCACCATCCGGCGCCGGGCTTACGCCCTGGGCGAGAAGCTCGAAGGAGAAGCTTACATGCGCCTGGCGGTGCGCGACCCCGACTCGTCCATCCGAGCCTGGGCGGTCACTCGAGTCCGTCCACGCACCTCGACTTCGTCTTAAATTCGGGGGCGCAGAGCCAGGATTTGCAGTTGCATCATGGGCAGGTCGGGATTGAGCACGTTGCCATTAACGGGCGCCGGCTCAGCCTGCGTGGGAGGGGCGCTGGTGGTCATCGAGTGGAGCAGAATGCTGTTCATGTCGATCTTTTGACCTTCGTTCACCTGGACGGGGGTTTTGAACTGGGTGGGCACTGTCCACCGTTCTTCCTCGATCTCGGCCACCACTGCCGCCGGCTCGACCACCGGCTCGCGGTCTAGATTGTAGATGCCAGCCACGCGCTCGGCCCATTCGATGGTGGCCAGTAACTCAGCCCAGTGGCGACGGGGGGATTCTTCGACCTTTTTCTCATCCTTCTTGGGAGTCGCCGGGCCGCGCAGCAAGCGCTGCTGCTGATATCCTTGCTTTCGCTGCCCTTTGTTGCCAGAGAGAACATCGTAGGTTCGTCGCTCGCGGTCTTGCAGTGACTGGGACATCTCGGCTCTCCTTCCTGCTGGCTGTGGCTTGAGAATACCGATAGTTGCTGAAAACCCTCTGAAACAGGGTGGGCGCAGGGCTCTCCGCGAAGGGGGTCGGGTGAGACTCGAGCTGAACGTCGAGCGGCAGACCTTGCGCCCGGGGGACACGGTGGAAGGCGAAGTCGAGCTGACCGATTATCCAAAGGGGATCAAGGTAACCGTCTCTCTTCAGGGTGAGGAGATCGTCGGGGCCAATCACCTGTTTCGTTCCTATGTACTGCCCCTGGTGGAGCAAGTGCACACCTTCACCTCCTCGGGCGAGCGCTCGCAGCGCGAGCCCTTTCGGTTTCAGCTGCCCGAGCGCACGCCCCCCAGTTATGCGAGTTGGGACCTGCGCTGTCAGTATTTCCTGAAAGGGCGGGCTCGGCCCCGGATCCTCGAAGAGATCAGCCGGCTGCATCTGACGGTGCTCCCCCCTGAGGATCCCTTCCCCGAGTCGGCCGGCACCGAGCTGGTGGTGGAGAACCGCGGCATCAAGCTGACCGGGCTGTTGCACGCGTCCCACCTGTACACCGCCGATAGCCTGCGAGGCGAGCTGGTGCTCGAGCGCGAGCAACCCGAATCTCCCCTTCCCGAGCGGATCAGCTTCCGTTTTGCTGCCATCGAGGAATCCAAAGTGAGCGATTATCGAAAGGTGCTGTGGGTACAGAGCCACGACATCGAGCCCGCCCAGCAGGCCGAGCTCCCTCTCAACGGCTATTTCGAATTCCCCGTTGAGGAGACGGCTCCGTTCTCTGGCGAGTGGAGCCTGTTTCGGGTGCATTACGGTTTCCGGGTCGGCCTCACCCCTCAGGGTGGGGGGCGAGAGGAGCGCGCCTCTCTTCCCATTCAAGTGTATCGGGCCTACGAGCCGCTCCCCGAGGAGCCATCCAGTGCCGGAACCGGTTTTTCTCCCCCTCCGCAAACAGAACTCTAACGCACGCGCAAACGGAACTCTAACGCTACAGGGCAGGAAAGGCCTGCCGGGAGCCATAATCAGTCGCCGTCTCCAATTAGAACGGCCTGGTTGAAAGGTCTTTAGGACCTGAGCCGGGACGAGGAGTCGAATGACGAGGAGGAATCCCTGTGGCGACCAAAACTCTCACTATCAAGCCCCTGGCTGACCGCGTCGTGGTCCAGCCTGTCCCTCAAGACGACAAGACCGCCGGCGGCGTCTATCTGCCGGATACGGCCAAGGAAAAGCCGATGAAGGGCAAAGTCGTGGCTGCGGGCCCGGGCCGGATGCTCAAAGATGGCAGCCTGGCCAAAATGGAAGTCGCGGTCGGAATGACCGTGCTTTACAGCAAGTTCTCGGGTAACGAGATCAAGCTCGAAGGCGAAGATTACGTGATTCTCCAGGAAAAAGACGTCCTGGGAATTTTTGAATAAGAAAACGGAGGAATCTCTTTATCATGGCTGCTAAGATGATTAAATACGATATGAGTGCTCGCAAGGCGCTCGAGCGCGGCACCGACATCCTGGCCAACGCGGTCAAGATCACCCTCGGCCCGCGCGGCCGCAACGTGGTGCTCGACAAGAAGTTCGGCTCCCCCACCATCACCAAGGACGGCGTCACTGTCGCCAAGGAGATCGAGGTCGAGGATCCGTTCGAGAACATGGGCGCTCAACTGCTGCGCGAAGTAGCCTCCAAGACCAACGACGTGGCTGGCGACGGCACCACCACCGCCACCGTACTGGCCCAGTCGATGATCAAGGCCGGCCTCAAGAACGTGACCGCTGGCGCCAACCCGATGTTCCTCAAGCGCGGCATGGAGAAGGCCGTCGAGAACATCGTCGAGTCCATCAAGAAGATGAGCGTCAAGGTCGAGTCGCCTGAAGCCATCGCCCAGGTCGCGGCCATCTCGGCCAATAACGACCACGAGGTCGGCAAGTTGATCGCCGACGCCATGGACAAGGTGGGCAAGGATGGCGTCATCACGGTGGAAGAGTCCAAGACTCTGCACACCGAGCTCGATTTCGTCGAGGGCATGCAGTTCGACAAGGGCTACATCAGCCCGTACTTCGTGACCGACTCCGAGCGCATGGAAGCCGTGCTCAGCGAGCCATTGATCCTCATCTCCGAGAAGAAGATCAGCGCCATCGCCGACATCCTGCCCCTGCTCGAGAAGGTCGTGCAGATGCAGAAGCCGCTCCTGATCGTGGCTGAGGATCTCGAGGGCGAGGCTCTGGCCACCCTGGTGGTCAACAAGCTGCGCGGCACCTTCCAGTGCGTGGCCGTCAAGGCCCCGGGCTTCGGTGACCGTCGCAAGGAGATGCTGAAGGACATCGCCATCCTGACCGGTGGCCAGGTCGTCAGCGAAGAGCTGGGCATCAAGCTCGACAAGGTGACCGTCGACATGCTGGGCAAGGCCGCCAAGGTGAAGATCACCAAGGACGAGACCACCATCGTCGAGGGTCGCGGCAAGGACAGCGACATCAAAGGCCGGATCGAGCAGATCAAGCGCCAGGTCGAAGACACCGATTCGGACTACGACCGCGAGAAGCTGCAGGAGCGCCTGGCCAAGCTGACCGGCGGCGTGGCCCTGATTCGTGTGGGCGCGGCCACCGAGACCGAGCTCAAGGAGAAGAAGCACCGCATCGAGGACGCCCTGTCGGCCACTCGCGCGGCTGTCGAGGAAGGCATTGTGGCCGGTGGCGGCACCGCCTTCATCAACGCCCTGGAAGCGCTGGACAAAGTGAAGCTGGAGGGTGACGAGCTGGTCGGCTTGCACATCATCCGTCACTCGCTGCTCGAGCCGCTGCGCCAGATCGCCAATAACGCTGGCAAAGAGGGATCAGTCATCGTCGAGAAGGTGAAGACCCTGAAGAAGGGCCACGGCTACGACGCTCTGAACGACGAGTATGTGGACATGATCAAGGCCGGCATCGTCGACCCGGTCAAGGTCACCCGCTCGGCCCTGCAGAACGCCGCCTCCATCGCGGCGATGGTGCTCACCACCGAGACGCTGGTCACCGAGAAGCCCAAGAAG
>JAANMV010000110.1_pt1 | contig 90578 bp, 71 predicted proteins | sample 7279661 | NCBI WGS metagenome assembly JAANMV01 (sample SAMN14094540, study PRJNA606508) | bioreactor metagenome | isolation source: A lab-scale SPAN reactor treating ammonium-rich wastewater day 121 | place: Ireland: Galway | collected 2017-05-16 | reverse complement strand
GCGATCTTGCACTGGTGGGTCCTCCGGTCTGTTGAGGTCTCACCATGACCGTAGCATCCCGCCTCCACCAGTTCCAAGCGCGCTTACCGAAAGCTCACAAAACGCCCGATCTGGGCCCCCGAGCCAACAACGAAAAAAGCCCGCCACAGCGAGCTTTAGACAGTGGAGCCGGGGAGGCGATTCGAACGCCCGACCTGCTCATTACGAGTCCGCAATGGGGCACTTTGGCTGAGTTTGGGGGAGGTTGCTCTGGACCGGCGCAATGGCTGCGTGACAAGGTTCTTCGCCGCCTCGAGTTGGACTGAATTTCGGCTGGATGTCTGAATTTCGGCGGAGTTGGTACCCGCCTGGTACCATTTCTTGTCGCTATCCATCCGGCCACTTGCCCCAGAACTCGGGCCGCTTAAGTTCAGCCTCAACTAGCTCTAGAAACTCAGTTACCGTTGTGGCTAAAGGTTTCGTCTCAGTTCCGAGCGCCTGACGAACATCCGGGCCTAACGAACCGTCCGGGAAGACACGCGGCATAAAGTTTGTTGGATAGTAACGCTTGGGCCCTTTTCTCACTCCCGCTGATAGGTGCACCCAAAGAACCGGCGGGTCGAGATCCCAGTCGATCCCAAAGTGGATCTCAAATCCCGCTTCATCGTTTCCAAGTTTCACACAGTCCCAAGCGATAGCAAAGGGCGTCAAAACAATCTTTCTCTCGCCCATCCTCGAGTTCTTCGTCTGGTCATCAAACCGCTGAAGGGCGGCCGAAGCAAATTCGCCCGGCAGAATGTCAAGTCGCGTACCCTTTAACATTGGGCCCATAGAGTCAGCCAATGCTTGTCGGATGTCGTTGAGGCCACCCAAGATCACATCCACTTGAGGACTGGTTGCCTGGATGAGTGCCAGTACGGACTCTCTCTTCTTAACCGTTTCCTGCAGGGTTACAGCCTCAGAACCAGCCGCAATCTGTTTCAAGTCTTCAAAACTCGGCATTGTGGTTGTTTCAGTTCCCTCCGGGAAAAGCCTCTCAAGTAACGCTACCAGTGCGTCGGCGTCCGAAGGAACTAAAGAATCGTCGGAGCAAGCAGCCCAAATTGAGCGGAACTTCTCTATTCCTGGATGCGCCAGTAGGCGGTGAAACCGCCAGTGATAGAATTCGAACTTCAGGCCCGAGATCTTCTCGGAAAGCATCCAAGCCCAAATAGCTACCAGATCGTGACAGTCATCGGAAAACTGGTGCTCGTACAGTGCTTCGTACCTGTGGCGAATCATTACGTTGGCCTTACGGATGGGGTCGAGCGGGCTCACTCTTACTTCTTCGGGAGAATACTGCAACCCCAGATCACAAATTACTGGCCGATCTCCATCCATAATGAGGACATTGTTTGGCTTCAGGTCTCGGTGAATCCGCCCTTTCCTATGGATTGCCTGCAGTCCAGCTGCCAGCCCTCGCACAATGACCAGTGCAGCCAGAAAGGTTTCTGCCGGATCGAGATGCTCTCGTTTCCGACGCCACCAGTCGTCCAAGGCCGTCCCAACAGGCATTAGATACCATCTGGGCGGCTCTGAAGGGTCGCTTTGAATTATAGGGACTACATTCGGATGATCAATCTCCTGGAGTGCGTTGATTTCGCGGCGAAAACGCTCCAGCTCAGTCTCTGTTCCCGCCTTACAAACCTTAATCGCAGCAATTTGCGGACTGCCCGATTGCTTTCTTTTTAGAATATAGACCGCCGCGGTGCCACCCTTTTTGTGGACATGGTCCTCGCGCATCTCCCAATCCTGCTCAAGCTCGGGAGGCGTGGTGAAAAACTCCTCGCTCATGAACTGAGCTCCCCTGACCAAGTCCTTGGGTTTCGGGCTGGAGTCTGCCTCAAAGGTATGGTTCCTCCTTGCCCGAGGGGGCGCTGGTATTTCTGAGGGCCAGAAGGCAAGTGACTCCGACACCAGCTATGACGAGCAGGGCCGCCGCCAGCCACCCGAGGACCTCCTCGTTCTCTGAGGGCTCCGGCTCATTTGGCTCAATCGTGCCAGTGCGCGGCTCCGACGATCGAAATGGAGTCGGCTCAGCCTTGTGTTCCGTCAGTGCCCACATCCCTAGACCAGCTTCGCGCGCCGAAAGGGAAGTTTGAGCGAACCGTTCTTGGTAGCGCAAGTCGGGCGCAACCGGTTCGGCCGTGGCCAGTCCTTCAGCCAACAGTCTCTCATTAAGCATTGTCTTGTCGTCCAGCCATACATAGGCGAGGGTCCGTTGGTAGCGGTCAAGGCGGTCCTCGTCATATTCCAGCCACACCTGGCCGCCGGATACCAGCTCGTTGACCCGGGCGGAGGCCCGGTGCCCTAATTCCTCGAGAGCTTGCTCTTTGACTCCGAGATTGCTTGCTTGCAGAGACAGTCGCTCGCCCTTGCGGACTTCGGGGGTGTCGATTCCGATGAGTCGGACCTTGATTTCGCGGCCTGTCGATATGCGCACCCGCACGGTATCGCCGTCCACGACTCGAACCAGCCGGGCAGCCTCCAACGGCGGCTGCGAGAAAGCCGACAGGAAGAGAAGGAGCCACAGGATGGGTGTAGTTGCGGATATAAACGCAATTCGCTGGTTCATAGTTCAGTTTCTTGGGACCGCACATAACGCTTTCCGGACGGACCCGTTTCAATGACCACGTCGAACGGCACTCGCTCGACGTACTCGGAGAGCCGATTACTGAACCTCCTAACCTCTCTCGAGCCCCCCAAGATGGCCACCAACTCGCACTCCGTGATACTGCCGAAACTCTCCAGGTGCAAAAACACACGTCGGACCGGCTCGTCTTTAAATGACTTCGCCCAAAGTGGTGGTTCCTTGCCCATAATCCTCGTCTCAAGGTTCGGCGTGGGAGGCGGCTCCATTCGATTCGTGGCCGGCGAACTCGGAAGTTTCCTGGTCACCTTAGCCCCAGTGGGTTGTAGCGGTTGAGTTTTAGACGAGTTCTCAGGGGCGAAGCCGTGCCAAAGCTCGGTTCGGCATAAGGCCGGCGAAGACGAAGCGGTCACCGGCTGAGTCGGCGGCGCCGCGTTAGAATCGTTTGTCTGTCCAGTCAGGACGAGTTGGGCCAGTTGACACCTGGAGTCGCCGGCCAGTGCTTTTTGGGCCCAGGAGTGAGCTTCCGTTGATCTTCCGACGTGCTGCAGGGAAAATGCCAGTTGGGCCATTCGATCCGCGTCGGAGAGGTCCGTCCTCTCCAGAAGCTGGACAGCTCGAACATGGTTTCCGGCCATTTGCAGCACTCGAATCAGCATGTCGGAAGCCTGCTTGCCGATCTGAACGTCGTTCACTAGAGGCTCTAGGATTGCTATGGCTTCATCGCTCCGTCCCGCCTTCATACATAGGATCTCTGCTAGCTCCAGGTGATTCTTCCGTTCCCAGGGACAGAACTCCAGGTAGCGACGGAACTCCTCAACAGCTCGTCCGATGTTCCCCTCGCCAGCCAGGAATCGCCCCAAGTACAGGGCTGTAAGGGGGTCCCAGGGAGCCAGTCGCCTGAGAGCCATGGTAGCTAGGCGGCACTCTGCCGGCTGGTTAGTTCCCCAAGTCAATTGGATTTTCTGGCGCAGCAGGCTGGCTTCCGAAGGATTGGAACTGAGGCTATCATTTATGCAGAGAAGTGCGCCCTGAGTATCGCCCTGCATTGCATGTAGCTTGGTTGCCAGTACCCAGATTGGGGCTAGGTGAGGATACTGCCGGGCAAGAGCGTCTAACTCCGGGCGATTCTTGGCTCGGAACAGACCAAATGCTAGCGACAGAGGTCCCCGTGAGCCCTTGAGCGTTTCGTCGATCTGTGCACGCTCTGCCGGAATAAGGCTCTGCACGAAAGCGGTCTCCATCGTCACTTCATCGCTGGATTGGCATTGTCGTAACCAACCCAAGGCTTCATGCGGCCGGCCCGATCGGGTCAGGGCGCGGGCCAGTGGCAACCGCCAAGTACTCGCGTTGGGCGAGAGCTTCAGGGCTTGGCTGAGATGAGACACGGCGTGGAGGTTGACTCCCTGGCGATAAAGCTCCTCTCCTCGGGCTGCCCATTCTAGCGAGGAGAGCCCTTGGAGACCTCGGCTCAGAAGACAATCAGGGCAACAGTCAAGAAATGTAGGCGCGGCGAGGCTTGTGCAGAACGGGCAGCCTGCTGAGACGGGCGCCGGTGCCGGAACAAATTCAGGTCCCCCGTGCTTTAGCCACTTGAGAATGTCTCGAGCAGAAGGGCGTTTGGCGGGCTCATGCTCCTTGCAGGCCTCCAGAATCTGAGCCATTTCCTGGGGCAGATCGGGCCGTAAAACGGCCAGACATGGGTAGGGTGGCCAACTGGCGAGTGGGTGTTGCCGGGTGGCGGCAAAGAACATGGTGGCTCCCCATGCGTAGATATCTGTTGCTGGCTCGGACAGACCTGCGCATTGCTCGGGCGATGCGTAGCCTTCGGTCCCGATGACCTGGGTATCTCTCTGGCCTCGGACCCGCTGGCGAGAAATTCCGAAGTCCACAAGCTTGAAATCTCCCTCGTCGGTCCGCAGCAAGTTGGCAGGCTTGAAATCCCGGTGGACGATAGGAGGCGACTGTGAGTGAAGATAGCCCAAGATGGCTAGAGACTCCACCATAAGCCTGCGCAACTCGGTCTCCGACAGTCCGTGGGGTTGGTTTGCCGCGTAGTCATCCAGGGAATGCCCGATAACGAGCTCCATAATTATGTACAGGCCGCCGGATAGCTCGAAGTAGTCATATATGGAGCAGATCCCCGGATGGTGGAGCTGGGATAGAAGTCTTGCTTCTGCCAGGAAGGTCTGGCGCTGCTCGGTCAGCGTGTTCTGACCAGGAGGATGGGCAATTTTCAATGCCACGTCGCGGTGGAGTTGATGATCGTGAGCTCGGTAAACCGATCCAAAGCCTCCCTCTCCCAGGCGCTCTGCAAGCATATAGCGTTGGTGGATCATTTACAGTTCCTTTCCCCGCAGGCCAAAGAACCGACCTACCGCGTTGTTTTTGGTAACACGGACCTTTTGATCCTCAATAGTGATAATCCAAGAATTAAGTGTGCTCCGAAGCCGATAGACGGTACGGAGCGCGGGCACGGGGGAAACTTCGACCCGAGGTTTGTTCATCGGCACATTCAGCCGCTCGAGTTGGGGACGGAACTGGAGAAATTTCTCCCGCTCTTCAGGGTTCGCTGGTCGGAATGCCTGACATGCTGCGCACACAGAACCTTTGAGACAGCTGCCACAAAGCATTTGCTGACAATTGGAGCAGGAGTTGCGGTGCCTCACGCAACCGAGTTGCTGAGCACAATCCGCGCAGCGATGTGTTTTGCAGAACAATTCCGGGCTTCGCATGCCTTGCCCTGAGCGAGCGGCGCACTCTCGGCAAGGCTCGACGCACTTGGCACAGTTCTGCGCGCGGCAACCGGGCGCAGCGCAGGGAATTTGCTGGCACTGCGAGCACCCAAGGGAGGAGCAGGAATTGCAGTGCCATTCGCAACTCTTGCAACTGCCGACATGAAGGTCGCAAGCGGCGACCTCTGAGAGCAAGCGGATGCGACCGCAGCCACACCGGGCACTATGTCGAGCGCAAGCTCTTTGATTGTCGTCAGTGATATTTGCTGGGCAATCCTCACAGAGCGGCTCGCCACCCCCCGCGCAGGGTTCGGAGTGGTTTATGCAGCAGCTCCTGCCACAGGTATGGCAGACTCCCAAGCTCTTAGCAGCGCACGTGGGACAGAATGACTCGCCGAACCGACACAGACTGGCTTTGGACGCGATAGTCCAGTGGCCGCAGTCGCATTTCTCCGAGCATTTCTTGCAGGCGACCTCCGAACCCGAAACCTGCCACTTGGACAGGCCCGTTCTCCCGTACATCGGGTGGGTAGGGTTGGCAGAATACGCGCAACTAGGGCATACCAAGCCGCAAGAAGTGCACGTCAGGGTCGACTTCTGGCATAGGAGCGATCGGCAGGATACACAGCGCACTACACAATCCGCGCAATGCTCCCTCTTGCAAACCGAACAGGCAACCTTAGGACAGCGCGAGCAGCGAGTCCGCGAGCAGGAGTCGCACTTCCACGCACACTTCGGACAGTTTCGTCCATGGGCCTCGCAATCGGCGAAACGAGTCGTCAGTGTGTAGTGACCGCAGACGCAGTGGTCGGCGTGCTTGGAGCAGGCGCGTCGTCCGTCCTCAAGCCGTTCGGGTGCGCACCCGTCGCACACCAGGTGCTCCGCTCCCCCGCAGAGCCCGACATGTTGGGGGCAAAATTCCTGGCGACACTCCGAGCAAGACCGGACCAGCGCTGTCGCGCACGTTCGGCAGTATTCCTCATTGCCAAGAGGACACACGACTACTGCTTCGCGAGCCTCCCGGTGCTTGCAAGTGGCGGCCACTGTGAGACACTTCCGGCAGCGAGGCGCCCCCGCGTGCTCGACGATGCACTCCGGGCAGACCGGCCCACAGCCTCCCTCGCAAACTTTAGTTGTCTTCTTGCAGAACGACTTACCACAATCAGAGCAGAGGACTACACACTTCGTGCAGTGGTTCTCTCCGCAGCCTTCGCACAGGACCCGCTCGCAAGAACTACAGCAGGTCCGGGAGCAGGCCTTGCAGGTCCAGCGACAGCGAGGGCATGCTCGGTCGTGCTCCGGGCAGTTCACCATTGTTTTCTTCAGTTCGAACGACCCGCACGAGCAGTGGGCAGCGTGCTTGGGGCAACCTCGGCCTCCTCCAGCCAATGGCTCAGGGGAGCAGCGGTAGCAGGTCGTCACCTGGCACAATGCACATGGCCCACTGTGGCAGAGGCATACCGTAAATCCGCAGGTTCCGCACGTCGTAGTCTGCAGGGGGGCGCAGCTCAAGCAATACTGCTCATTCTCTACCGAGCACACCACCAGATTCTCGCGGACCTCCGTATGATGGCACCCAGTAGTTGTAACGACGCAAACCCGACATCGAATTCGTTCCCCGACCAACACCTCGCAATCGGAGCACACCCTTCCACAGCCAGTTGGGCACTCGCGCGTTGTCTTCTGGCAGTAAGAAAGACTGCAACTGGCGCACACGACGACACAATTCTCGCAGTGGGGTGAGGAACAGCCCTCGCACTGAGTAACCTTGCAGCCGAGACAACCGATCTTCTGGCAACAAGAGCAGGTCCATGCGCATACCGAGCAGGAGAACGCGTGCTCAGGGCAGGGTCTGAGCGCGCTCCTAAGAGTCAGGCGCCCGCATCCGCACTTCCCAGCGTGACTGGGGCAGGCTTTGCTGCCATCCCTGAGAGTTATGGCGCAGGATGGGCAGACCTTTCCGCCGTCCTCGGCGCAAGAGAGGAGGTGGTTGTTGCACGCGACTTTGCGGCAGGCGGTGCATGCGGTGAGAGAGGCGGCGGTGCAGTCTGCGCATAGCGTTTCTTTTCCCACAGTGCAATAGCCCAACTTCTTCTGAAGCTCAAGGTGGCCACAATCGGCCGCGACCACACATTTTTTGCAGTAGATCTCACCAAAGAGTTCCTGCTGGCAGCCAATGCAGGCCCAGCCGCAGCCGCTGGTGCATTCGGCGGCAGTCGTGGGGCAGAACGTCTTACGGCAGCGGTTGCAAGAGACCACACAATCTGGACAGTGTGACTCTTGGCACCCACTGCACCTGCTCTTTAGACACTGTGAGCAGCGCGCACGGTCGCAGACCTGGCACTCCCAGTAGCACTTTTTGCACGCCAGACCGTGGTCGGGACAGTGAGTGAGTTCGAACATGGGCCGGTCTGGATGGGCCGGACATTGCAACTCTTGCCACCTGCCGGCGAAGGGGTCGTAATTCAAAACAAAGGAATGCGAGCTCGGGCCTCGTTCCGCCAGAATCTGGGCCCGTGCATACGGAACGCGGTAAAGGATCACCGTGCGAGGCTCGAGATCCGCTCGGATCGCATAGCGCTGGTCGATGTCCTGCAGTTGCTTCGCTTTAAACCCCTGCAATTCCCCACGCCGGTTGGGCTCAGCTCGCATGAGACCGTCGTAGTATGCCTCGGCCAGTTGCTTCTCGCGGGTTGCCTCGGCTTCAGCTTCTTCTTCGAATTTCCTGACCAGGGGCTTGATCCGATTTTCGGCTACCTCAAAGGCTTTGGTGAGGAGAGGCTGTTCGCGGAGAGGAAGGTAGGTCCCGCGAGCTTGGTCCTCTTTTCCGGCGTCTAGAAGGTCTTCGAGATCGGATGAGGCTTCGCTCAACGACTGGCAGTCGAGTACCACTGGGAAAAACTCCTCGGCCCTTTCGAATCCATCCAGAGTCGCGCGGAACTGGATGCGCGCAATGGACCGATAACGAACTTCGATTTTGTCGAGCTTCAGCGTGATCCCCATTCCGCGCATGGATGCCGGCAACGCGCTTGGAACGGGGTGCGGACCGCGCAGAATGGACTCTGCCACCGAGCCCTCACGGGACAGAAGATTGCGAATGTCCTGAATAATAGGGCTGCCCAGCGTGACCATGCGCGCCTCCGGGTCTGCGCCCAGAAGATCGCGATGAAAGCATAAGACGAGCCGGCTCGACTTAAACTGCCGTTGAAGAGCCGGACTGAGCTGAATCTCCCAGAGCTCCGGATCACGCTCGGTGAGTGTGCACCCTGCCTGGAGAGCAAACTTTCGGCACAGACCTTTGAGGGCATCGGCGCTCAATTAGAACCCCAGAATATCAGACGCCGACTCGATCTCGTCCAGGTTCTCGGCCAGCTTGGCCTCCTTCTGAAATTCTCGTTCCAACGCCTTGCGAAGCTCAACGTTACCGCGCGCCTGGAGCAAGCAGTGGAAGATCCTCTCCGCGAATGCCGATTCGTCGCTTAGTTGCTCACCCAGAATCAGGTCGAGCTGTCCCACAGAGATCTCGAACAGGCGTATCTTCTGTTCCAAAACATCGAGGACGTGCTCCTCTACCGTGTTCTGGACCGCGAGGTTGAACACCATCACGTCGCGGGGCTGACCGAGCCGCTGGACGCGCCCGATCCTTTGCTCGATGCGCATGGGATTCCAGGGCAGGTCATAGTTGACAAGGATGTGACAATGCTTCTGCAGGTTTAAGCCCTCGTTGCCGGCCTGGGAGACTACCATAACCTGACCGGCCTCGGCAAACTCTTTGAGGGCTCTCTGTTTCTCCGCGGCCGAGCCTCGGAAGATCGTGGTGCGATACTTGCGCTCCTGCAACTGCGAGCACAGCATCTTCTGCGTGGGCACGTGGTCAGTAAAAACCACGACCCGGTCTTTCACCTGCTCGAGGATAGAGACAAGATTGTCCAACTTGGATGACTGTCCCCGTTGTCGCTCTGCAGCCCTCTGCAGGACATCGACCCGGGCGGCCAACCTGCCGGCTTTTCCGGACAGATTCCCGAGGCTCTCGGCCAAAGCCTCCGGACTGCTGGTCGCCCTCTGCTGAAGATGAATCAGTTGCAGTTGCCAGGGCTTGGCGGCTCGATGCTCCTCGGCCAGTTCGCGCACCAGGTTGGTCACGTCTTCATACAACTGGGCCTCCGACCGGGTGGGCTCAATGGAGCGCACATACGCTTGTCGTTCGGGAAATCGGACGTAAGCCTGAGCCCGCCGGGTCCGGATCATGGCCTTCTCAAGGTCGCTTCGAAGCTGTTGGTCCCGTCTGGCAGAACGACCATCGACCCCGTATCGCTTCTCGAAATCTTTGGGACTCGTGCCCAATAAGCCGGGGCGCAGAATGGAGATCAGGTTGAAGAGTTCCTCGAGTTTGTTCTGAAGTGGAGTTGCCGTGAGCAACAGAAAGTAGCTCTTGTCCAACTGTTCCAGAAAGGCCCAGCGCTTGGTTGTGCGATTACGGGCATGGTGGGCTTCATCCACAATCACGAGGTCCCATCGGCGTCCGAGGAGCGCCTCCGAGCAAGAGCGAGTGGCCATATCCAGAGAGATGATGACGCTCTTGAGCTTTTCGAGCCTCAGCTTGCTCCGGGTGCTGTTGTCGTAGATGTCAAATCGAACCCCGAACTTCTCTTGCAGCTCTTCCTGCCATTGCTCGCGAAGCGATGCGGGAACCAGCACCAGGGTGGTCTGAACCAGCCCACGCAGAACCAACTCCTCGCGCACCAGACCGGCCTCGATGGTCTTCCCAAGACCGACCTCGTCTGCCAACATCGAGCGGCCTAGGTGGTTCTTCAGCGCCTTCTTGAGAACCTGAAGCTGGTGGCGATGAGGCTCAAAGGATAGATGGTCGACTGACATCAGGGCATCGAATCCCAGGGGACGCGCGAGAGCATCCGCCTCCATACGAAGCTCCAGGGTGCCCCGGGTCACGAAGCGCGGGCTTTGCAGGTCGTTCAAGAAACGGTCCATGCCCGAGCGCGTGATGGTGCGGGACGGATTCCCTCGGGGCAGCTTTCCCTGTAGCAACAGGCTTCCGCACCTGTGACAAAAGCTAACCCCACCGGCCTGCTCCTGTCCGCATTTGGGGCAACTCCGGTGGCCAGTCAGAAAAGCCCGGGCCCGCTCCAGGGCGTGGCGAAAATCCCGAGCTGACCTCAGCCGGTCACGCGGATTGGAAGATAGACAACAACGCAGGACCCGTGTCACTTCCTCCGGGACCTCGGGGATGGGTGGCATTCCTCGCCCCTGCCAACTGGCGGGGTCAATCCCGCTGAGCAGTTGATGTAGAAGGGCGGCGCAGGCGAAGAGATCCCATGTCTTGCGAGGCGCCCCGCCTGAGAGTTGCTCGGGGCAAGCGTAGCCGGGAGTGGCCTGGATCTGCCGAGCTGGGGCACTCTCCCCAACATGAGCGGCGTCGAAGTCGATGAGAGTAACCTGCCCAAACTCGTCCTGGAGAACATTGCCAGGCTTGATGTCGGCGTGGATGACGGGCGGATTACGTTGATGCAAATACTCCACCACGTCCAACAAGCTCATGACAGTATCCAACGCTAGCTCGGGGGAAAGTTTCCGCCCGCTGAGCGGGCTACGGTCGTGGAACTCTTCCACCAAGTAACGTACGCTCCCCTCCGTGGCATCCGCGTAGAGCCGAGCGATGGCGGGATGGTTCAGACCGGCAAGGATGTCTCGTTCGGCATCAAAGGCCTGGGTCATAGCCGACGAGTTCCTCACCAGGGCCTTAACCACGAGCCTGCGACCCGGCAGCTGCAGGTCCTCAGCGTACGAGACCTTAGTGTTGCGGTTGGACTCGAACTCCGCCTGGATACGGTAGCGCCCGAGGATAATGCGTTCCGGCACCCTGCGGGCCCAGGGAGGCGGTCCCGGTCCAAGATTACGAGTATTTCCGTCGGCCATGAGCAGCTCCGGTCAGGACAAATCGGACGTGAAAGGCTCGAGTTCGTGAATTGAATGGACCAGACCTTTCACATCTTCGATTTAAGAGCCTCGAGGAGGCAGAGTGGCTCCAGTTCGTGACCTAGCTCCGCTAGCTATGCCCTTAAGAATGCAAGCCGCTCACGAACTCGGCATCGCTTTCGGCCATGTGGCAGATCGCCAAGTAGAATTACAGCAACACCCGACCAGACTGATCCGGTGCTCCTATTGAGGCCGTGGAAGGCCCGAGCATTCCCTGTGAGGAAGTGCCTTCGAACCCAAGCCATGCGGGGAGGCTAGCCGGTGAAAGCCATCGATTCCCAACTGTTGAAGATTCTGAACGGAAGTATCCAGTTCCGTATCCCTGTCTTCCAGAGAGACTACCGCTGGACCGAGGACCAGTGCGAGGACCTGTGGCGGGATGTGCTGCGGATGGGTACAGCCGCGGACGACCAGCGGCATTTTCTGGGCTCGGTGGTCTACATGCCTTCCGGTGACATCTCGGCCGGCTTCACTCGCTGGCTGCTCATCGACGGTCAGCAACGGCTTACCAGCCTGACATTGCTGGCACTGGCTCTGCGTGAGCACCTCGTGCAGACCGGATGGTCCTCCGAGGATCCGGACGCGCCCACTGCCAGGAAAGTCGAAGCCTACTACCTCCACAATGTACATGAAGACGGAGACAGACGGGCCAAGCTGGTCCTCCGCCGCCAGGACCAGGTTGTGCTCGAGGCCCTTCTTGAAGGCCAGGATGTGCCCCAGGTTGTTTCCAATGTGCTCGAGAACTACGAATTTTTCCGTGAGCGTATTGCCCACGTCGATCCCATGGTCGTTTATCGAGGCATGAGCCGCCTGGTGATCGTGGACGTCACCCTTGATCAGCACGATAACCCTCAGCTGGTCTTCGAAAGCCTCAACTCCACGGGCCTCGACTTGACGCAGTCCGACCTCATTCGAAACTTCATCCTGATGGGGTTGCCAGAGGCGGAGCAGACCCGGCTGTATGAGCGATACTGGTCCAGAATCGAGGCCTTGTTTCGAGGAGCCAGCCGCGTCTTCGACTCCTTTGCCCGCGACTACATGGCCTTGCGGACCCGCTCCACGAAGCAGGTCCGCGCAGACGCGATCTACCAGGAGTTCCGCAGCTTCTTTCGCCAGCAGACAGTATCTATCGGGCTGGAGCCTGCCCTGGAATCTCTGCTCGAGAGCGCCCAAGCTTACTCAGCTTTTCTGCCAGGGCATCAGGGCTCGGGCCCACTTCATGAGCAGCTTCGGCGCCTCCGGCAGTTGGCCGAGGTGGCGGCCATTCTGGTGATGCGCCTGGGCGAGTGCCATCGGCGGGGCACGATGTCAAGCTCGGATTTCGAGCAAGCCCTGGAGCTGCTGGAGAGCTACGTCCTGCGACGCTCCGTATGTGGCATGCAGACTCGAAGCTACTGGCGCGCTTTCGCCATAATGGCCCATTGCATCAGGGCCGGGGAGCCGCTGTCCAGTCTCCAGGTAGCACTACACGAGCAGCCCGACAGCTACCGCTTTCCTCGTAACGACGAGTTCGAGCGCGAGATCCAGACGCGCGACCTTTATGCCATGCGCAACTGCCACTACCTGCTCGAGAGGCTGGAGAATCACGGCAGCAGGGAGGAGAGTCCCACGAGCACTTATACCGTCGAGCACATCATGCCGCAGAACGAGCGGCTGTCGCGCGAATGGCAAGAGATGCTGGGCAGCGACTGGCGGCAGGTCCAGACCACCTGGCTGCACAGACTGGGAAATCTCACTCTGACCGGATACAACAGCACTTATTCCGACCGGTCTTTTCAGGACAAGAAGACCATCGCGGGCGGGTTCTGCGACAGCTCGGTACGGCTGAACCGCTACGTTCGCGAGCAAGAGGTCTGGACGGCCGAGACCATGGAGACCCGGGGCAGGACGCTGGCCGCGCGGGCCCTTTGCGTTTGGCCGCCCCTGCACGTGCCCGCGGAGGCTCTGAGACAGGCCCGGCAGGAGGAGCTGGAGGCACGAGCGGCTCGACGTGACATGGATGCCGTTCCGATGTCTGCTGAAGCGAGAGCTTTGTTTGCCCAGTTGCGGCCGCTCATCCGGGAGCTGGGAGAGATGACCGAGATGGCGGAGACCCGGTCTGTGAGCTACCACGCCGGTGAGTTCTTCCTGGAAGTGCTCCCCCGCGCACATTACCTCTTGCTTCTTCTCGACCTCGACTATGGCGAGTGCCGGGCTCTGGGCGACTGGGTCCGCGACTCGGCCGAATCGAAGTTCTACGTGGGAGCTCGATACAGTGGTGGAGTCTACTGCTCGGTTCGCTCTCCAGCTGAATTCGAGCGCACGTTGACTCTCATCCGTCAGGCCTTTCAGGAAGCACGAGCCTCGCCACTCGAGGTGTGCACAGGTTGAAGGATTCTTTCGCCGTAAGGAGTGAGCTGCCGTGAACCCGACCCGAGAAAACCCTCTGTGCTTCTCCGGCGAGCCTGCCGTGTTCATGAGCTCGAACGTCAAGAATTGGGAGCAGCAGATTCGAGTCGGCGTGGCGGGCTTGAAACCGCCCGACGAGCCCTTCGGCGTGCACCTGCGCTTTCGCGTAGGCAATTTCAAGCGCGGAGGGCACTTCTTTGATCTCGACAACCTGGTCAAGCCCGTCTTCGACTGCCTGGCGGTGCCCGAGGCCCGGTGGGTGGAGGCCACGATGGAGCTCTCGCCTAATCCGGGACTCGAGCTCTGTCTGACCACCAGCACCCCGCAGGATCTGCCTGCCCTTTCCATCTGGTTTGAGCAATCGGTACGTGGAAGTCGCCGCCCTACCGGGACGCACCCGGCGCTTGCCGGGGCGAGGTCGTTCGACGGAGCGGGAGCTGTCCAGGCGGTGCTGGTCGCGCACGAGAGCGTGGACTCCATCACCGATTTCGGGTTCGAGGGATTCGTCAAGCCCACGCTCGACCAGCTCTGGCCTCTCTTAGGCGGGGAGCCGAGCAAGCCCCATGACCATCGCATCCGTCGCCTCGTGGTCATGCGCTCGGACGGCCGGCCTTCAGGAGTTAGCCTAGGAGTGGCCCGCTGGTTCGCGCTCCCGGCACTCAAGGTCACGCCCAAGACGGGGCTCGAGCCGGTCACCCAAGCGGGCGTTCCACTGCCCCTCCGCCTGTTGGACTTCTGGGCCTGGAGCGGGTCAGACCTGGTCAACAACGCCTGGCGAGGCGTGCTGGCCGAATTCCTGGTTGGCTCGGCCCTGGGCTGCGTGGCCGGTACGACCCGCGTGGAGTGGGATGGCTGCGACTTTCGCTTCGAGGGCATCCGGGTGGAGGTCAAGTCGTCAGCCTACCTGCAGTCGTGGAACCAGGAGGGACTCACGCAGGGCCTCTCGTTCGATATCAAGCCCAAGCTCGGGTGGGATGCGGAGACCAACGTAAGTGCCACCGAGGCCAGCAGGATGGCTGACGTCTACGTCTTCTGCCTGCTGGCTCATCAAGACAAGTCCAGCGTCGATCCGCTCAACCTGGATCAGTGGACCTTTTACGTGGTCCCGGCTCGGAAGCTGGACGAGACTTTGCCTTCGGCCGGAAGGTTGGGCCTGGGAACCCTGATTAAGTTGGAGCCGGAGGTGGCTGCCTACCAGGTCCTGGCTGACGCTGTCCGGCGCGCGGCGGCCTGGAAAGGGCAAGTTCGAGTTTCCTGACTCCGGTTTCTAATCAGCATAATCCGGCCAGGTCCTCCCGAATTCGGCTAACTCCGGCGCGGCGCAAACGACCGTGAGAAAGCTCTGTTGCTCGTGCCGCGACAACCGGGTCAGGCCGGCGTAGATGGCCGCGAGCTGTCGCGGTCCGCGAGCCGAGCCAATCACGAGCAGCACGGCCCTGCGTTCCCAGCCTTTGAAGCTGTGGAGCGTGGTAACACGAACCTGACCGTCGCCCCAGGTGAAGTGGAGCTTCTTGCGTCGCTCTTCGTTCCGCTCCCCGAAGGTATCGACCACTCGGATGCCCCGGCGGTTCAAAAGGCCAACGAGCTCCAGTCCGGTAGCGACCCTGTCGACCAGGACACAGAAATCGGGAATGGCCAACAGGTTCGGGTCGCAGTGATAGAGCATCGTGGCCATCTCTCCCGCCGTGCGTGCCATGAGTTGCTCTTGGGTTGTCTGCACCCAGCGCAGGTGACAGGGAAAGAGATCCAGCTCGCCCTGAGCAGGAGGGGCCGGAAGGTCGCTCTGGCTGAGGAACCGTCGCGCAAAGCTGCTCACGATCGGCAGAAGTCCAGGCGGCATGCGGTAGCTCGTCTCCAACTGCACCCACGGGCCTGCGAACCCGGCACCCAGCATGGCCTCGTCGGTCCAAGCGCGGGCCGAGCCGTAAACATCCTGCGTGGCATCCGCGACCAGGATCATTTCTCGATCCGGCTTAATTGCGCCACGCAGCGCCCGCCACCATCCCAGGTGAAAGTCCTGACCTTCGTCGACCAGAATGGCGTCGTACTTTTCAACCAGGTGGCCCTGGCGCTCGAGGATCTCAATGATCAGCTCCGGCAGGCTTTCCGCGAGAATCTGGCTCGTCGAGTCCTCTTCCTCGTCCCGAAGAGCGCGCCAGAGGTCCAGGTAACGCTCCTCGTTTCCGGTCACGTAGGCGATTCGCCGGCACCACGTATGAAAGTTCAGCCAGGTAATGGAGTTGCTCGAGCCACGGGCATATCGCTCGGCCAGCTCCCGAAGAAAGTTGAGCAACGTGAGGTTGTACGTTACGACGAGAACGTTGGCTCCCGGTTGGCGGGCGACTTCAGCCGCCCGCGCCGCGAGCAACTGGGACTTTCCGGACCCGGCCGGACCGCGGATCCTGCGGTAACCCGATTCCGTTCGAGAGCGCACAAGAACTCGCTGCCGAGCATCGAGCACCACCGGTTCTCGACCTTGCACTGCGAAGTCGGGCTCGGTGAGCCAGCTGCGAAAGTCTTGCGCCAGGTCGGGACTCATGAGCCTGCTGGAATAACGAGCGCTGTCAGGTAGGATTTCTTCGGCCGTCGGCGCCGTCAGGTTTTCTCGATAGGCCACCCGGCTGTATCCCTTGTTTGTCTCGAGCAGGGGATACACGCGCAGGACCTCCTCGCGGCCGTGATGAGGGAAGATGATTCCGCTTGTGACGGCAGCGATCCCCGACCGGGTTTCGGTTCGCGGGCAATAGAGCTCGTGAATCTCTCTGCGGTAGTTGCCGACTTCACTGAGCAACTCCCTCTCAGCGAGGCTCTCCACCACTCGGTACGCTGCGATCCCTGCGTGAGGATTGAGCAGAACCACGCCGGGTCTCAACCCGTTGAGGTAGGGTCGGGTGTAAATTTCCCAGCCGTTGGGTAGGTAGCGCGTAAAGAAATCGACGACAGCCCTGAGCCCAGGAGTCAATGGCTCGCGAAGCCCCGGAAACGCTGACGTTGGAGGGGAGATCACGCGTCCCATCAGAAGCGAGGACCCCGGCTCGGCCGCCACGAACTGTCCGCGGAAGACTGGAGGGCTGCATCGTGGCCAACTACCTTATTATCGCGTCCGATATCCCGCCGTTGGAGGGAGAGGCCCTGAAAGCTCCCGATGTCTTCAAGCTCATGATGGACCACTCGTGCTGGGAGTTCCCGCCTGGGGCCCCGCACCTTGGTCAGCTCAAGGAGGGAGACACCCTCGTCTTCTATCTGGGCGGAAATCACGCCCGCTACTTCGCCGGCGAGGCGATCGTGGCCGGCCAGGGCGATGAGATCACCAAGAAGAGCCCCACAACCTTCGACCGCAACAAGATCCCCTTCTTCCACTGGCGGCTGCCCCTGACGCAGATCAAGCGGTATCCCCCCGAGGCGACCAGTCTCGACGACATGATGGACTTGAGCTTTGCCCGCGAAAAAGAGATCAGCCGTCCTTACATCGGCTTGCTTTTGCGGATGGGGATGCGCAAGTTGACCGACGACGACGTCAAGCTCCTGCGCGATCGCTCTCGCCGGACGGTGGCTCGAAAATAGCCTCACAACAATACCTGCCGGAGGTAGCGCAGGGTTCCCGGCACGTCCAGAAGATATTCCCGGACCACTTCCAGCGAGCGCGGGCGCGGCAGGGCCTCCTGGAACTTGCTGAGGCGGTACTCCGGCATGGCGGCCAGCAGCGGCTCCTGCAGCTCTTCCCAAACTTCAGGCCTGGTGAGCTCGCGCAAAGCGGTTTCAACCGGCGTCTCCCCCTCCCGGCGCACGCGTAGCCGGAAGTTGTCGCAGGCGACCGTCCACCCGTAACGCAGGCCGAGACCGTACTTGAGGGTATGGTTGATGGCCCCGCCCGCATAGGTCCACACCAACTCGTCGCCAGAACCGACTTCGACGGCCAGGCCCCGGTGGCTGCCACGCTCGGCGCGAAAGGTCCTCACGCACTCCTGCGCCGGCTCATCCAGATAGGGCAGGGCCGCATCGCCCCAGGCCAGCGAAGCCATCTTCTGGCACACTTCGAACCCCAAAAACTGGGGGACGTAGCCCGCCCAGGTGGGCTTCATCCCGGCCGGGGCGGGAATGACGCGTATCACTCGCTCTTGGTGGAAGGTCTCGCGCACCAGCCAAGGACGCCCCCCGAGCAGAAATGAGCTCATGTCCGCCACCAGCTTGTCCACGAACGACTGCTCCAGGGAACCGATGTCGCGTCCCCCCTCGGTGATGACCCGGTAGAGCTGAGGGCTCGAGAAGACCGCGTAGAGCTCCAGGAAGTTCTTACGCCCGAAGACCCGCTCGGCCCGGTCTCCCATCGACAGCAGGCCACCCGATTCGAAGAGGTACTCGCTCCGCACCATGTGCTGCACCAGTTCATCGAACTCGAGCCGGGTGATGCCCGAGAAGTCAGGCACGTGGCAGAGCTCGTCCCAGCAACGCTCGGGGGATACCGCTCCGTACTGCAGGCTGAGTGCCAGCAGCTGGTGTACCAGCACCGGCCAGCAGCGGCTTTGCACTCTCACCGACTCGACCCAGCCCTCACGAGCCAGCTCCACGATGGCCGCCGCTTGCATCACGGCCTCCGGATCCTGGCAGAGAAAGAGAGTATTGGCCTTCTGCCCTGCCCGGCGCCCGGTTCGGCCCATGCGCTGCAGAAACGACGATACCGTCGAAGGAGAGTCCGCCTGAAAAACCCGGTCCAGGTCGCCGACGTCGATACCGAGTTCCAGGGTCGACGTGCAGGCGATCATGGCGTTGCTGCCGTGATGGAAGCGATGCTCGGCCGCCTGGCGCTCCTCCAGGGATACCGAGCTGTGGTGGACGAAAACATCGATGCCTCGCCCGCGCAGCCGCTGAGCCACTGCTTCGGTGAGGGCCCGGCTCTGGCAAAAGAACAAACTCTTCTGCCCCTGCGCCACACTTGCGGCGCTTTTCGCCACCGCCTCCTCACTCGGACAGTAGCGGATGCGGATCTCCCTGGCGGTTGCAGGCTTGGGCGGATCCACGACGCGGCTTGGCCGCCTGGAGCTTCCCTGCAGCCAGGTCAGGATATCGGGAGGATTCCCTACGGTGGCAGAGAGACCAACGCGTTGGACATCGTGCCGAGAGTACCGCGCGATGCGTTCGAGCACCGACATCAAGTGGGCGCCGCGATCGGTGCCTGCCAGGGCGTGGACTTCATCCACCACCACGGCCCGCAGCTCGCTGAACAACTTCGGGTGCGGCACACGGGGCGACAGGAGCATGACCTCGAGCGACTCGGGAGTGGTCATCAAGAGCTCAGCCGGCTCTTTCAGGAACTGCCGCCTCTCGGTCTGGGGCGTATCGCCGTGCCAAAGGAAACGACGCAGACCCACCATCTCCGTGTAGCCACCCAGCCGTTCTGCCTGGTTGTTCAAGAGGGCCTTGATCGGAGCCAGATAGAGAGCCCCCACCGCGGCGGGTGGGTCGTCCATCAGGCACGCCAGGATCGGGAACATCGAGGCCTCCGTCTTGCCACCGGCGGTGGGGGCCAGGATGACCGCGTTGCAACCTTCTAAGAGCGCCTCGCCTGCCAGCTCCTGGACCGGTCGGAGTGAGGTCCAGCCCAGGCGGGCCACGATGGCTTCCTGCAGCCGGGCTGGAAAGCGTGCGAAGGTGCTCGGACGCACCGAGGGCACGCTCTAGAACTCCACCAGCTCGTAGCCGCCCGCGTCCTCAGGCTCCTCTTCATAAAGCGGCTTGCCCTCGACCATGGCTCTTTCCTCGGGCTTCAGCTCGGCCGCGTGCAGGCCCTCCAGTGTGCGGGGATCATAGTCAGGCTCCTGCTCCACCAAATCGAGCATGTCCACGAACTGGCGCAGGAACTGGCGCGGGACCACGCCCACGTCGCCCTTATAGCCTTCCGTCACCCGCCGCACCAGAGCATCGATGACGTCATGGGAAACCTTCTGCTGGACGCGATCGGAGCGGAACATCTCTTTGAGGCGGATCGCGACGTTGCGGAGCCGCTCGGCATCGAAGGGCTTGAGCTCGAGCTGGGGCTGGCGGAGGTTGACGAAATCGCCGGTCTTCTGGAACTTGATCCGGTCGTGAAGTGGGGCCAGTCCGGCCACGCCCCGGTTGGTGTCGAAGAACTCGGGCGTCCCCGTGAAGACCCAGAGGAGGCTCCGGTAGGCGTCGCTGGCGTCGAGAATCTGCCGGATGCCGTTCAATGACTTGCCGCGCACGTCGCTCCGCATCCGCAGGATCGTCTCGGCCTCGTCGATGACCACCACCAGCCCGCGGTAACCGGCCGCCTTGATGATCTCAAGGATGCCGTGCAGGTAGTTGAGGGCATCCTTGCTGGAGATCTCCCCGCGTATCTGCGCGTGCGCCTTCGCCGCAGCGGCCACGTTCTCGCTGCCGCAGAGCCAGGAGAGGAGTGCCCCGGCCTCGGCCAGCTTTCCCTCTTGCTTCAGCTCGAAGATGGCCGTGATGACCCGCACCATGTCAGGAGGCACCTTTCCCCTCGTGGCGGACTGCAGGTCGTCCTTGAGGCGGGTCACGACCCGCTGGTCGAAATCCGGGGCGTCCTCGTCCGCCCCGGCCTGGATGAGCCCTTCCTCGACCCGGCCGATCCAGCGGTCCAGGATGTCGCCCAGTGCGGCCCGGTCGCAGTAGGCGGTGGAGAGCTCCTGCATGATCTTCCGGTAGACGTCGTCAAACCGGTAGAAATGGAGGTCATTGTCCGAGACCACCACAAAGCTGGCAGCGAAGTTGCGCGCCAGGGCGTCGTTGACCACCAGACGCGACATGAAAGTCTTACCGCAGCCGTAGCCGCCCCGCAGGAACTTGAACGCGCCTTCGCCATCCTCAGCAATCTTGAGCTGGCGATGGAGCTCGGCTCTTGGCTTCTCGACGCCCACGGCGAACGTGTCCAGGCCCCTATTCGGGACGACCCCGGAGCGCAGCCGCTCGAAGATGTGCTCGGTATCTCGGGACATCGCTTCTTTACCTCGGTTTCTTCGAATTGCCCTGGCGACAGGGGATGAGCCTGATGACCATCGATCGGAGAGTCACCCAGACTCGGAGCCACAGGTTGGGAACCGGGGCAACAGGGTCATGCCGGACGTTTCCGGGCGCCTCTGTCGTCCGTTCGTGCTGAGCCAGGAGCGCGCGGAGAGGGGGCTCCGGCGGCTTGGACCAGAGCAGGGGCTCATCCATCCACTCCCTAGGAAATCGAAGCTCTTGCTCGGATTGCCGCCTGGGCCGCGCATATCCGGACTTCAAAATGGAGTCATGGCGGCTCTTCCCCCGAGGTGGGAAGCTCGTTTTGTAATGGTTCCTGCGAGGCTTACTTCGGGACATCGTCCTGGCTCCGTTCGGTCGCGGCCTTTTCATACTGCCTGGCTGCTCGACGCAGTGCCTCCTGGGCCGGGCTCAGGTCATACAAAGAGGTCTGATTCTTCCCGTGACCGTCATTTCGATAGCGTCTCTTCAAGAGCCCCTTCTGCTCGAGGGTTTTCAGGTGGCTTCGGACGCTTCGCTCCGACAGGTCCAGCTCGGCCGCCAGGCACGGTTGAGGGCGACTCGGCGACTTGCGACTCATGAGATTCAGCAGCAAGAGCGCCGCGTCGGGAGAGATGTCCAGATGTCGGAAAGCCCTGAAAAAGATCCGGGGCACGGGGAGGTATCCCTTGTGCTCGCGCAGCACGGAGCCCCACAGGAAAATCGGTTGCTTTACATTCTCGGGACCGGCCGGCTCGGAAGCAGGCTCCGGCACGACGAGCGGGTCGGGTGAATCGGGCTTCTTTCGACCGAACAGCGATTTCAGCACCGGTTCCCACCTCCCCGGCCCCACAACCAGGCGCTCAGCCTTTTCCACACTCCAGAACAGCAAGTTTCTCTCTTGCCAGGCTTCATGCGGCTGATCAACCTCGGCACGAGTTGTTCCCGCCGCCCGGGCGCGATCCCGAAGAGACGGTCGAGAGTGCGATAGAGCTCAAAGGAGCCTTCTTCCCGCACATGCGGTTCCTCGGTCTTGCGCACCAAGCCGTAGCCAGACTCCTCCAACATCATCGGGGAAAGCTCTTCGGTCAGATTCCCCTCGTCTATCTGGAACCTGTCGAGGAGGTGCCCTCGATTGTCACAGACGTAGAGGTCGGAGCAGGACGGGACCTCGATTCGCACGTCCCTGGCGGCGCCCACCTGGTTCAAGCGCCAGAGGCGCACCGCTTCCTCGGGCGAACTTGCCTCGACCGCTACCCGGATGAGAGCGAGTGCGTCGTATTCCAGGACATAAGTGCTCATGTTTTGTAGCTCCTTCCGATGGGGGTCCTGGACCGAGTCTAGCAGTGCCAGAGCAACTCGAACAGGAGGCCGCGCGCCAGCCTGTTGGCACAAATATTCTAAAGATACCCTGATTTTACTTCTGTGCAAACATTGCAGGGGTCCCCCTGCAAAAAACGATCAGGGTGAGGACCTGAAATTGCAGGGGTCAGTCGCGCACGTAGCGCTTGCTGTGCTCGCCTCCCTCGATGCGCACATGGAACGGCAGCAGCCGCAGGTATTCCTCAAAGTGCCGCGCGAACTTGCGCACGTTGCGGCTACCGCCCAACATGACGATCAGCTCGGCTTCGTCCACGCTCCCGTAACTCTCGACGTGGCGGAACACGCGGACCACCGCTTCATCTTCAAAGTGCTCGACCCACGAGAGCGCCTGGGGGGCAGAAGGTGCGGGCGTGGTTCGGGAGACCTCGAAGAACACCGGCAACCTGAGCGTGTCTACCTTCTCGGTAGCGTCCGGGTGATAGAGCTCCAGAGGGACCTTGTCCGAGCTCCCCCCGACAAGCTTGAAGAAGATCTCCGCGGGCTGGCCGACCTCGAGTTGGAGCTGCTGATTGACGAGCTGAGCCTGCAGCGCATCCTGAACGATCACTTCGGCGCTCGATCCCGACGGCACGCGAAGAGCGATGGGCAAGATCGGCGGGACGGCGAACCCGAGAACCCCGTCCGACTGATCTAGCAGAGTTACCCGCAGTCGGTGGCAGCCCATCACCGGCTCGAGCACAGAGGCCTCCAGCCGATAGCTGGCCAGCTGCGGGGCCCGTCCCGTGCGGTAGGAGACCGTCAGGACGGGGATCACCCGCTCCTGCAGGCTGTTTCCGCCGTGCACGAAGGTGGAGGCCGTGACGCCCCGCCCTTTGAAGACGCGGCTGTCGCGCAGAAACATCAGGTAGCCGTCCGACCCGCCATAGTTCAGGGACTTGAGCGAGACGCCGGCCATCGTCTCCTCCTTAAGGGGGGCATCCGTCAGGATAAACCGGCGGTCCACGGTGTCAGCATTGTACACCACGGGCTCGCGCGAATCGTCGAGCAGCAGGAAGCCGTGGTCGGAGGTCACCACGAACTCTTCTACGCCGGCGTTGTGCAGGTGTTGCACTGCTGAACGCAGCTGTCCGAGCCAGCGGTCGAAGGTCGCGAGACCCACGTCCGCCTCTCCGCCCGCATCGATCTCGCGGCTGTGCACCACGATTAGAGTCGCGTTCTTCACCTGTTTGGAGAGCCTTTCCGGGGTCATGTTGCTGACCTCGGATAGGCTGAGCGCCAGCGGGGTCCGGTGTGAGCCCGTGTGACGGGTGAGGCTCCGGTCCCTCATCGCCTGGACTCGTTGCTGCGGGTTCTTCACGCTGTACTCCCCGGCGCGAAATCCGCTGAAGGGCCGGGCATCCAGCGTCAGATTTCCGTCCCGGCACACCGGAGCGAGCACGTTCATGCCCACTGCCGTGATGGACGGCAGCTCGGACAGCCGCGCTTTCAGGTGGACCTGCCCCTCCAGCCGTGAAGCCAGCTCCGACGCCATCTCAAAGCGCAGCGCATCGACCATAAAGTAGGCCACGCGGGCCTCGGACGCCTGGGTGAGCGGATGCACTACCTGCTCGTAGAGATTGCGTTGTTGCAGTTGGGGTGGGGGCAGAAAGCCTTCCCTGGTGCACAGATCGGTGAAGGAGGCCGTCAGGTCATCGAGCCACTCACGGTAACGGCGGCGCACCAGGGTGGAAGCGCGCTCGAGCCCTGGGTAGTGCCGCAGCCGGGGGGTGAGATGCTGCATCCGTTCCTGCTCGAAGTGCCGATGGGCCCGGTCGACCAGGTGGGCCCCTTCTTCCCCTGTGTAGCCGACGAGGGCGTCCTCCAGACTGCGTGCCGCCCGCAGCGGTCGTCCTGCTCGAGCCAGCCTTTCGCCCAGGTCGGCCGCGTCGCGCACCAGGCTCCATTCCAGCCTTCGGCTGAGGTCCTTCTGCAGCCAGACGGACGGGGACTCGAGGCGCGAGGTCGCCCAGTTCAGAGCCTCGGTCCAGCGCTCGGCCTCGAGGCACGCCAGCGCGCCTTCGAGCAAGCGGGTATCCTCCCGGCTGAAGGTGTCGATCTTGCCCAGTTCCTCTGGGGAGCCGGCGGCAAGCTCGGTCTCGAGCCGGGCCTCGGTCTGCATCGCGTAGACGCAGTACGCGTCGGGATAGCGCTTGCGCAGCAGGCCAACGAGGTCCGCGCTGCTCTTTCGAAGGGGAGCCGACAGAGCGCGGAGGGGCTGGAGCTCGCTCATCGTGGGAGAGCGGTTGAGGTCGTGCACGTACTCCACGCAGAGGAGCCATGCCATCCACCCCTCCGCGAGCGTCCGCACCGTCAGGGTGGGCTCGCCCTCCAGGAAGAAGGCCTGGAACTCGGGCGAAAACCCGGTGTGGCGGCAGAGATACTCGCGGACGGACTCAAGGTCCTCGTCATTCTGGATGCGCCGGGAAAAATCACTGGGAGCCTCGACCAGGCCCTCGAGAACCCACTGCGGCTGCATGGTCTTCAGGGTGGCTGCGAACCCCTTGGGGTCCCGGTCCATGAGCGATGCCAGCCACTCCTCGGCCTCCTCGAACGAGGACCTCCCCTGACCCAGGTAGCGCTCGGTCTGCTCGGGCGAGACGCGGCCCGCTGCCACCTCGCGCACGAGCGTATCGAGGGCTCGTTCGAAACGCGTGCCGCACTTGTAGGCTTCGAGCAGAGGAGTGCCACGCACCGAGACGTCGGTGTGGCCCGGCAGGTGGAGCAGCAGGGGGGTGGGGTCAAGTCCGGTCTCATAGGGCTCCAATGCCAGAAGCGTCTCGAGAAAACTCCCCCGAAAGGCGACCACCGGGGCGAAGAACTGGCCCTCCTGGTGGCGCAGCTGCAGGCCGTCCACGAATCGTGTGTAGTGGCCTTCCCGGTCCAGCCAGAAAACCAGTCCCTTTTCGCGCAGGCGGGCTGTGACTTGCTTCTCCAACTCGGCGGCGATTAGGGAGGCGCGGGTGCTCTCCTCTACGAGCACGGCCTGGTCCCCGATCGATGCAGTCGGCCGGTTACTGACGCACAGGAAAACGACACGGAAGCTGGCCGCAGGCTCAGCACTCTGCGGGGTGGAGGCATCGGTGCCGTTTCGTCAGTCGCCAGTTTTACCCCTGGTTCAATCGATTTGATGCACACGGCAAGCTCGTGCCTATCAGCACCTTTGGTGAATGTAAGCGTGAACAGCAGAATGGATCCGGTGTTCTCGCCTTGCTATGAAGGTACCGGTACCGCATCAAGCCAGACCTGATCGCAAAGATCAAACGGGCTCATCGGGCCGCGTCCATCCGCTCGATACTCACGCCCGCCGCTGAGAGGCACTCGTAGAACCCCTGAAAACGGACCCATCGCCGGGCAGGCTTGTCGAGTTCGGGTCTCCGGTCACATCGTGTGATCCAGAGTCCTTGTTTAGCCCTTGAGATGGCAACGAGGAAACAACACCACTCCTCTTTGTCGTCGCTTCCGAAGAAGGCTTCATCTTCCAGGCCGAGCAAAAATACGGCATCGAACTCGAGACCCTTGCTCTTGTGAATTGTCATAATGCGGACCGCCTCGCGGCCATCAACCTCGTTGAGGGCTTCGAGCCAGGTTTCCGCCCCCTCTCGCGCTTTCCAAATAGCATCCCAGGTTCGATTGCAGACCCGCTTCAGGTTAGATTCTTGGGCATACTGGGGCCATGTCGCCCGAACCCGCTCGACACCAAGCAAGGCAACCAAAGTATCCGAGGTCAAGCGGCGGAGTTGCTCACCGTCGGTGACTTGCTGCCGAACGAACTTCCTGTCAGCCTTTAGTCTACTGTGAACCTGGTCTCTGAGGCGAGCTTCCTGGGTCGAGTCGTCATCTACCAGGCCGAAAGACTGCAGGAGAGATTCTGTTACGGTATCCCACGCCTCCCGATCGCGGGGCTCCCAAAGAAGTCGCAACCATGAGCGAATCAGGCGTGACAATGGCTCGGAAAGAACGTCCTGCAAGTCCGAAGTTTCATCTCGGTGCCTGATTCCACGGTGTCTAAGAACTCGCATAAGTCGCTTGGCCACATCCTTGGCACGGACCAACACAGCTATGGCTGGACGTGCATCGCCCTGTTGAAGGAGGCTCTGGATCTTGGAGGCGACGTCATCCGCTTCGACCTCAGAGTCGGCGTATTTGGCCAATTGTGCGGTCCCACCACTGCCTTGAGGGAGGCTGCCCACCGATTGGGGATCGATGGCTTTGATGACGTGCCACTGCACTTGCTGGAGGTAGGGGGCCGAGCGCCGATTGAGCACCAGGGCGCGTCTACCAGCCTCAAAGTCCCTTCGGAAGTCCTCAAAGACCCCTTCGAGGGCACCCGCCCATCCCATGATAGACTGGTTCGTGTCTCCAACAGCCGTGAGTATCGCGCCGGTTCCATGGAACATTTGCTTTACCAATTCGTACTGGGCGACGGTGCAATCCTGGAACTCGTCCAGGAAGACGTGGGAATACGTCGCGCGTAGAGCCCTCCGAATCGGGTCCACCTGTCGCAAGATGTCGCTCGCGATCGGTATCATCTTGTCGAAGCTTACATTGCCTGGTGGCCTGTGAAGCTTGCCAAGTTCATAATTCTCGGCAGGACGTCGTTGTGAGGGAATTGCCAGACGAAACCTGTCCATGAAGTGCTTTGCGTAGCTGTGAAAGGTTGAGCAGTCGAATCGCTCACTCAGATCCGGACCACAGCGGGTGTGCACGCGTCTCTTCAGGTTGTCGACGGCATCCACTTTGAAGCAAAGCGCCAGTATCCGCTGCGGAGGAGGGCAGGTTCCGGTTAGTAGCAGGTAGCTTGCACGTTGCGCGAGTAGCTCGGTCTTACCCGCCCCGGGCCCTGCAACGACTGCCACGCTCCTGTCTGAGGTAACCACCGGCATGGCATCCTTCTCGCTCTGCAGGTCAACCCCCGGGTCGGGGCGCCAGTTCTCCGGTCGCACAAAGGCCATTACTCGGGCAACTTTTCAGCCAGGTCTCGGACCGTCTCGATGAGTCGCTTTAGAACTTCGGGCAGACGCGACCGCAGTTGCTCGTCGGAAAGGTTGCCCAATGCAAGCATGTGCGAGGCAGGCTTGCTCTTGTTGATGAAGAGGTAACGGTACCAAGCGAGGTCGTCATCATGCTGGTCGTCGTAATGGTCTTGCCCTTCAGCCCTACCAAAGACCGACTTGAGCAAGCCCCTTCTGTTCTTTGGAAGCCTTGGTCGTCGTTCGCCCTCGACTGCCCGCCGGTAGTGGTCCGGGAAACACCTGAGCATCAGATAGTCAAAATCGAGTGGCGCAGAGAAGAAAACATTGTGCTGCTCGAGGTAGTCTAGCCACGTAATGCACCCTTCCTCTGGATTCTCATCGACCGGTGAATCTTCCGAGTCCCAGGCCGGAATTTCTTCCAGATACTCGGCCAACTCTTTCTTTTTCTTACCCGTCAGCAACTTGAACAGCTGGGTGGCTGCATACTTCACCCGACCCCATCCACCGCCTTCCCTGCCCAGGTCCAGGTCCAGCAACGTCACAACGGGAATCCTTAGAGAGTCCAGGAGACGCCAGAAGTGGTTGACGTGCCTACCCCCGATAGGGACGACAGAGATAAAGCTGTCATCTACCCGCCATCGCGCCGCCGCCTCCATGCTGAAGAGGTCGTCGGACTCCTCCACGCCGTCGCCGAGAGCGGCAAATACTCGCGGGATCACAACCCTTTCGCTCTCGCCCTCGGCGAGAATCACGACCCTGGCGAAGAATATTTCCGGATAAGTTCGAATGGCCTCGTTGACGAATTTACACGCCTCAACGCTCTCTTCGGGAAGGGGAATGGGCGTTACAACGCTCAGACGATTTTTGTCCAACCGAAGATATCGGAGAGACGATGGGCGGACCCGACTCACCATGGAAGACGAGTGAGTGCTGACTGCTGCCTGAGAATTGGTTCCGGCGCCGAACTCCTTCATGATTCTGGCCACACGCCCGAGGTAGTGCGGGGCAAGATTGTTCTCTGGCTCCTCCAGGCATAACATACTGAAGCTCGGGATCCTCATCCGGTGGATGCTGAACCCAGCGGCCTCTCCGGACTTCTGCGATTGCTCCGAAACCATGCGCTCGACCCCGTGTGCAGCATGCACCATGGCCATGTGAAACAGAGACCGGTGTCCATCGCTGAGCCCCAGGACATCCGCCTCGGGCCCGTCATGAGAAGGCCTGAAGACGACCGCTGCTCCACCGAGCACGCCCTCGAGATCGTTCTCGTGAAAACGAATGGCAGGGATTTTGAAGAAGTTGCCCTTGTGTAGGGCGCTCCAGCTGGTTGACAGCGCGTGGTTAATAGCTTGGATAGCGTCATGTTCGGTCAGGGGCTTGCTCGCCTCCTCGGAAGTGGCCCTGATCTCCGACCGAATCTCATCCGTCCAGGTGCCCGCGCGTAGAAGCCTGCCCAACGTACTTGATCCTGTCGATGCCATCTCGCGAACAGGATCCCGATTCGCACCGATCAGGTGGACTTGAATTCGATTTCGCACCGAGGCCCGCAGTCGGCTCTTGTGCCTCTCCTCTACAGTGTCTGCCAGGGTGCTGACGACGTTAATTTCTTCCTCCACCTCGCCGTCGGCCGAGCCCTCAAACGTCAGGTGACCTTCCAACCGGACACGAAGGTAGATCTTTCCGCCCTCGTCGCAGGTCAGGCCCTGAAAAACAGCTGGAACGGCCGAGTGGTCCTCATCCTCATCCTCCAGTTCTTCGAAGGAGAACAGAGCCTCCAACTGCAGTTCACGCGGTTCCTCGTGTGACTCGTCGGGACCGACATGAAAATCGTCACGCTGTAACCCTCTACCTCGGCCACCTGCTCCGAACATACGAGCCAGAGCTTGCAATACGGCTGTCTTTCCCGTGCCGTTCGCGCCGATGAAAACGGTGAGATCCGGCTCAAACTCGATAACCGTCGTTTTGGGTCCAAAACACCGGAAGCCTGACAGAGTCAGCTTGTCCAGCCTCATATCGTAATACCCCCAGAGTCAGGGCAGGCGCCGCTCCGACCGTCACCGAGGTGGCCACAGTCTAGCGCTTGGAAAGAGCCCACCCATATCATCCGGACTCAGTGTCATGCGAAGAAAATTCCTCAAAGGACCACTGACGCCCTGCAGACGAATGGTCGCCAAACCGGTGTGCAGGTCGATTCACCGAGCCTACTCGTCTTCGCTTTCCTCCTCAAAGTCAAGCTGCGGCTCCTCGTCCTCGGCCTTCTCCGCTTTCCGACCGCGGCGCCTCTGCTCGCCCTCTCGCAACCCGCGCACCTTCTCCGGATGTCTGTTCTCGAGGTCGGCCCGGTAGGCATCCGAGCCGGGCTCGTCGAGCCGGAAGTCCGGTCCCAGCTCCTCCGGAGCCTGCAGACGAAGCTCCCACTGATATGCCTTCTCCGAGTGGTACTTCCAGAAGCACCCGTGGGCCACCGCCAGCGATGGGTCCGTCTGGCACTTCTGATCCACCCGAGACGGGAAGTAGCGTTTGGCGAGATGGGCCCAGTCGTAGTCCTTGCGTCCTTTGGCCGTGCAGAGGTCGGTCCACCAGGTCGCCGGGTCCTTCCACTGAGGCTGGAGCAGCGGCCAGAGGGCCGCACTGTTGATCATCACGCCATCGTCCAGGTCCATCTTGAAGCGGGCGTCCGCCTCGCGCGGCGGGCACTTCGGGCCGGCGGGCGGCGCGCCCCGCTCGGCGATCTCCTGCACCGCCCGGATGAACGCCAGCATCTCCTCATAGTGCGCCTGCACCTCCGTGAACCGTCCTTGAGCACGGACCTGGGCGTTGCGATCGCCGGTCGTGCGCGCTTCGGCCAGATCGGCCAGCTCGGCCTTGAGGCGTCCGGCTTCGGGCTGCAGGAAGTCGGCCAACAGCACCTGCAGCGTGTTGTCGGCCCAGCGGTGGATGGAGCACCAGGCCACGAAGCTCTTCTTTTCGGAGGAGAGCGGGAAGTAGATGGGGCGCTTCTCGTAACGCTTGAGATGGTCGTCGGGGAAGAGTTTCGTGCGCAGATAGTCTCTTAGCTCGGGAGTCTTCGGGGCAATTTTCTTGCCGTGCTGCTGCCAGGCCTCGCTCAATGGGCGCGTAGCGGGATGCTCCAGGCTGTCGGGCCCGCCCGCGCCGCTCAGGAACAGGATGCCATGAGGCAGGGCGGTATCGGGAGCGCGGTCGAGGATGCCCTCGCCGTGGGCCCCGAACCGGCCCAGCGCTACTCCCAATGCGAAGCTCAAGTGGTCGATGGAGGACTCGGGGTCGAGCGTTGGCGGGTAGGGTAAGAGCGGCTCCCCGGCCGGCCGGTCCACGGCCCGCTGGCCCCACTCCTGGGCGGTGCGCCAGGGGGAGGGGCCTGGGCGGCGGAACTCCACCGAGGTCTCACGGGCCTGTTCGTGCTGGGTGAAGGCCTGGTCGAGTTGGGCGACGATCTCCTCAGCGGACTCGATGGGGAAGAGGGGCAGGCGATTCACGTCGCCGACTTCGAATCCGACGCCGGGATTGAGGGACTCCATGACCTGGCGGGCCAAAGCCGAGTTCATCAAGCAGAGGGCCTCTGGAATGTCGCTCGGAAAGACGGAGGAACCCTTGTTGCCGAATACGCTACGGTAGCGGTGGGCCCGGGCGGTGAAGCTGGAGCCGATCATTGAGAAAGCCACGCCGGGTTTGAAGTAATCTGCCTTATTTTGGCAGGAGACAAAGCCTTTGTATTTGTGCTCAAAGGTCACGAGGAACTCTAGACCTTCGGCCTTCCAGTAGACTAGGTTTTCGAGTGGTTCGAACCAAGCTAGCCCACGAGCACCCTTGATGTAAGGAACATATGAGGCGCTATGTGGTACAATTCGAGGAGCATTGTATGAGGCGACGCTGAGCCAAATCCGGCTTTGTGCCGGCTCCCAAGGAAGCCGAATCCAACGCAAATTATCGGAGGTTCGAAGCCCAACTTTGCCGCGACTGATATCGCCGAGCTTAGGCGTCTTGGCGTAACGCTCAAGAAAGGCTTCGTCCCACCAGTAGATGAGCGGATGCCCGGGCACCACCGCGAGGTGTTCCGGCACGAAGTCAGAGCGGCCCTCTCCGCAGAGCAGAGCGGCTTTCTTTCTCGGGGTCCGACGGGCGTCACGCGAGCGGTCATCCCGCGGAGTGGGGAGTACACCCACACAACTGCCGGAGGCGCCCTTCTGGCACCAGAACAGGCTGATCACTACAGCCACAACCTCGTCCAGAACCAACTCGAACCCGCCCCGGTCCAGATCGCCCAACAGCTGTAGGTCGAAATTTCGCGCTAACCGTGTCCGGAGATTCTCAAACTGGCCCAGGAACAGCCACCCTCGTAAAGTCAGCAGTGACGAATACCCGCCCGGCTTGGCCAACTCACATCCCCGCAGCAAGAAGGCAGCATAAAGGTCTGCCTTCCCCTCGGGATAATCTCCCGTCATGTATCGGAAGTCTTTCGCCTTGCCCGCGTTTTGATAAGGCGGGTTCCCGACGACTAGGTCGTACTGACCCTCCCGCAGCATGCGGATGAACCGCACCCCCGCCGCCAGCTGCTCACCTCGCAGCCGGAGCCCGAGATCGTCCCCGTGCGTATGCCGGGCCACGAATCCCTCGAGCAGCCCGACCAGGCTGGTGCGGGCTTCCTCGAGCGTCAGCTCCATCTGCACGGCCGGGGCCGGCTTGAAGAAATCCCCCTGCACGGGCAGCGAGCGCGCGAACCCCACCGTCTTCTCGTGCTCGGCAAGCGCCCGGTCGACCGCCTCGTTGACCTTGAGCAAACTGCCGAGGTAATCCGCGCCCTTGAGGGACTCGACCACTCGCCGGGTCAGGGCCGCCGGGATGCCGGTCTCCCTCTCAACAGACCGCTCCAGCTCCACCAGCCCCGGGTCGTCCGCCGTCAGCTGGCCCAGGCCCAGGTTGGACGCCACCAGGTTCATGCGCGCCGGCGTCGCCTCGGCGCAGAAGCTCCTCATCTTGAGCCAGACCGCCGCCGCCGCGATCTGCACCGCGCGCGGGTCGAGGTCGATGCCGTGGAGGTTGCGCTCTACGATCCATTCCGAGATCTGGCGCCGAGTCCAGCTCTCGCTCCGGCGACGCGCTTCCTCCTCGTACAATGCGGCCAGCAGCTCGAACGCGATCACGAGAAAGTGTCCCGAGCCACAGGCGGGATCAAGCAGCCTGACCTCGCGCAGGGAGGACGGGGCCGAGGCCGCCGCATCCGCTGGCAGCTCTCGCGGGACCCAGTATTTCCAGCGCTCTTCGTGCTCGTTCTCAAGCGGCATCAGGGCTTCGAGCGAGACCTCGCCCCGCTCGCGCTTGCCGCGCCATTCCGCCCGACGGGCCTCGAGGCGGTCGAGGGTGCCGTCCCGCAAGACCTCCGCTTTCCAGCCGTTCTTGGCGCACATCGTGAACCAGAGCTGGCCCAGGCTGTTCTGCAGCAGCCACTCCACCATGTAGCGGTCGGTGAAGAGCTGGGTCTTGGCCGCGATCTCGTGGTTCTCGATCTTGCCGCCGGTGCGGATCTTCTCGTCCAGGCTCTCGCGCTCCGGGTCGTTCCAGAACTGGTAGACCCAGCCCAGTAGGGTATCGTCTCCCCAGAGGCTGACCCGATCCGGCTCGTCGAGGTCGGCTCCCTCCAGGGTCTCCACGACCCAGCGCAGGGTGGCCGTTGGAATCGGGATGAGCGTATTGACCCCGACCTCTCCGAAAAGGCCGGGCAAGTCCAGAGCCAGCTCCTCCGCTACCAGGCGCAGCAGCAGGCTGAAGCCCTCGTCCGCGTCGCCCGCCAGGGCAGGGCCCGCCTCGCGGAACTCGCGATACCCGGGGCTGCTCCAGCCCCCGGTGACCACCTTCGTTCTCACCAGCCCCATGGATTCCATCGAGCGCAAGACGACCAGGCGATTAACGAGGGTGGCGCCGGCCAGCTTGATGGCCGCCAGCTTGTGACGCTCACGGGCCTCATCCAGACTCTCTCCCGCACCTCGGGTTCCGGCTCTGGTCTGCTCGTCGAGATAGCGTTCGAAGCGACCCCGCTTGGCCGCCCGCTCGGAGGAGAGCTCCGCGCGCGCCAACGGGAGACTCAGGCGGTAAACAGACTGGAGCTCGTCGGCCAGGTCTTTGAGCAGCCGGTAACGGAGATCGCGGATCGTCTTCGAGAGCCAGGTCTTGGCCTCCGAGGTCATCTGAGTTGAGCGGACCGTGGTGGTGCTCACAGCGCTTCTCCTTCCACCTGAATGGTCTGTTCGACAAGGACCTGGATCGGTGTGTAGAGGTCGACCTCGACAGTTCGCGCCTCGACCTCGACGACTGAATCCTTCGTGCCCAGCGATACGATCAAGCTGTAGCGGGCACGACTGGCGTATCGTTGCTTTGACTCAGCCCACCAGCCTTTTACGGGGTACACGGCCAGGCAAGCACAGTTAGCCAGTTGGGCCGCGGTGCCTTCCCACGTATCGCTGTGGATGGAGCCCCTATGGCGTTGAGGACCGATGACCCAGCTCTGGGCATCGCTTTCCGAACGCATCTCTTCCTCGTCCGATGGCTCAGCTTTGTTGATGCGCCGTGAGAACTGCTCGTCCGTCTCCGTGGGCCGCTTAACCTCGAACCTCAGGCCGTAGGAAGCGTAGCGATGCTTCGGCATTCGTCCGCGTTCCCCGGGATGAGGCTCGATGAAATACGAAAGGGTGACCCGAAGCTTCACCGGTGTGGGGCCCAGGGCCAGCAGTTGATCCTCTGGCCAGGGGAGTTTGTAGAGGTGCATTTCGTTGAGCTGGATTCTGCCCGACTCGTGCTGGATGAACGGCTGGAGAGAAGACTGGGCCACGAGCGTCGGGTGGTGGTTTGAGCTTGCGAGGGCCCGTTCCAAGTCGGGAACCCCATACCCATAGCAGCGAAGCCTGTTGTAGATGTTCTGGCGATTGGAGCTCTGGGAGAATTCACCCAGCATAGCTTCGGTCCAACTCGCGGAGTGCAAGATCAAGCCTCGAACCGACTCCGGCCAGAGGCTCGGATACTGGGCCATGATCTGAGCCGCAAGGCCTGCTGCTTGCGCGCACGCGGCGCTGGTGTCTCCGCTGACGGTAAACAATGCACCGGGGTTCCGAACATGCGAGCTTCTCGTGGTGAGCAGCTTGAGCTCATCGGGATCGGCGACCTGGCCCTGTGGGGACGCAGCGTAGTTACCGCCCTCGAGACAGACTTCGGGCTTGAAGGGACGGTCCCGGCTCCACAGCAAGGAGGTTGTGCTGCTCGGACAGAGTCCACCCTCCGCCGCGATGGGAGTCCAGCCCTCGAAGTCGCTCGACTTCAGCTCGCAAAGGTGGGTGGAGGCCCCGATGGTCAGTACGTTCCACGCCTGCGATGGATCCTGCACCTGGCTGCTGTGATTGGTGGTGGGATACTCAAAGTCGGACTCGTAAGGGTTCAGGTTCCCGGCAGAAACAATCACCAGTCTCTTTGGTTGGTCTTCCTCATCGGCGCCCGAGCAAACCTGGTCCATGCTCGCCGACCATGCTGAGGGCTTTCCTTCCACGCAGGGGTCCGCCGTAACCGCCATGGAGAAGACGCGACGCAGGCCCGGTTGGGCGATTTCAATGGCGCTGACGGACTCCTGGGTGATGACCCCGAGCGACTCCTCTGGATTTTGTCCGACGTCGGGGAGAATCTTGACCGACTCCAATCCATGGGTGAGTTGCACGGGCTGGGTGTCAGCCAACAATCGCGAAAGCTGATCTCCGTACAGGGATAGCCCGGCCATCTGGGTGCCGTGCCCACGCCGGTCGTCAGATGACCAGTTAGGATGGTGGGCGAGACAGGCAGCAGAGTGGCACGCCGGCCGGAGGACAGGATGCTGAGAGTCCACACCGGTATCCAGGTGACAAACCCGGGGGGCGGACTCGGGAGGCGGTCTGAGCCTCTCTGCCAGACCGGTTGCCCAGGTTCGCTGCTCCCGAGGCGCGAGATCTAGAAAACCATGCGCCGAGCTGGGGGGGCGCAACTCCGTCATACTGGACTGCAGAGTCAACACCTTTCCCAGCTGGTCCGCGGTTGCATTTGTCTGGACCACTTCCCGATCAGGAAAATGAAGGGAATTCGGGGATACTCGAATGTCCAGGCTGTAGGCCAGTTTTCGAAAGTCGGTGTCCATCCCGCCGAGGAGCCAGACCTCCCACCAGCAAACCCCCTCACTCGGAAACGGCCTCGCGTCATTCCAGAGGCTTTGGAGGTCCGGATAGTCGAGGTTACGGATCGTGTTGACCAGAGGCTCGTGCCTGCGTTTGCCCTTCGCAGTTGTCGGTCCGATCAGGTAGCGTTCGAGACGCCGCTCCAGCGCTTCGAGTTGCTGGTAGGGCGCAATGAGCACGGCGACCTCTGATTGCGCATCCTTCGCTTGAACCTGCGCGAGCTGTGCCTGGCCGGTTTCCAGGGATTCCAGCACCTTGGGAGAGGGTTGCTCCAACTCAAACCGCAGGTAGATCTCACCCACGGGTAGCCTGGCTCTTCTGCGAGCGTTCTGAATCTGGTCAGCGCGGCGGCGGGCCAGGTCAAGCTGAGCCCTTAGGTGACGGGTGTGCTGGGTCGGATCGCGGTCGGGATAAGAAGCTTTCCGCGGATGCACGCGAGGCCTGTAGGGAAGCCTCTGGCCCAGGTCGGGCAGCATGATGTGGTCGAGACCGGCCAAGTTTTATTCCTCGGCATTCCGGCCGCGGTGAGCGGACTTACGGCGCAGCAGAGCGTCCTGTAACGCTTCCGTGGTGAGCGGGAGGTTTTTCTGAAGGACCGCTTTCTTGGCGGCGTCCTCGCATGCGCTGATCAGGTCGGCGAAATTCATCCCCGACCCGGTCTGGCCTAACGATTCGTAGTCGAGCTCGTGCGTCGGGAAACTCTCCAATCTCTGGCGGAGAGCCTGCACGATCAGCTCCGCGGTCGGTAGCTCGAACCATAAGATGTCGTCGAATCTGCGGAAAAGAGCCTGGTCGAGAAGCCCCGGGTGGTTCGTCGCAGCGATAATCAGGCTGGTGGACTGGTCTTCCTCGAGAAACTGCAGAAAGCTGTTGACGACGCGTCGGATCTCCCCGACTTCATTGGGCAGAGCCCGCTGAGCTCCGATTGTGTCGAACTCGTCGAAGAGGTAGACCCCACGGACGTCACCCATGGCCTGGAAGATGAGACGCATCTTCGAGGCGGTTTCTCCCATGTATTTGGTGATCATCGCCTCGAACCGGACCACGAAGAGCGGCCAGGAGAGTTCCCCCGCCAGGGCTCGAGCTGCCATGGTCTTGCCGGTGCCGGGCGGTCCGGCGAGAAGGAGTTTCCGTCTTGCTTTCAGTCCGTACTGAGCCAGAGCATGCTCTTGCCGGTGCTCTTGCAGCAAGCGTGTCAGGTTCTCGCGGGTGTGGGGCGCCAGGATCATCTGGCTTAAACGCAGGTCGCTGTACTGCAGGCCCACCAGGTCCTGAAGCTCCCCGCGGGGACGGGCCAGCGGGATGAGCTGGTTGCGGCCGGGCAGGCTACGCTTCGTGCGGGCCTGGTCGATCATCTCCTTGAGCTCGCGAGCCAGCCGATCATGACCAAGCCTGGCCTCATGGGCCGCAAGTTGCAGCGCTACTTTGTAGAACTGCTCCTCGTTCTGGTCGGCAAAGCTGCGGACCAGTGCTTTTAGTTGCTCGCCAGTCGCCATGCGCCAGTGCCTCCAGAATGGCGAAGAAGATTCAAGGACCGGGCGGAGAAACCTCCCGGGAAGTTCGAATTCATACTGTCTTCCCGCTTCCATGAAGGCGCCCTGCCCGCAACCGGTTTCCTCCCTCTCAAACCACTCTCACCCGCACTCCCTCTCTGAGCTGATCCATCAGCCGCTGGCGCAGCTCGGTTACCCAGGCTTCCACCTCGGCGGCGCTCGAGAACTCTCTTCCCTTGAGCTGCACTTTGACCTGGACCACGGTCACGTGATGGATGAACTCGTCCAGCCGCCTGTTGGCCTCCTCGACGGCCTCTTTCAGGCGGTTCGGAACGGAGTCCCGCAAGAAGGCCAGGGCCGGGCTGATCGCTTCGGGCGTCGTATCGCACCGTGCTTCGCGCAGGGGGCGCAACACGCTGTCGGCCTGCTCCGGGTCGAGCGTGTTGTAGCCTTCCCGCAGCACAACGCGGGCACGAAGCTCCTCGAAAAGCTCCTCCTGGCGGTCCAGAAACGCGGTTCGAGCCTCCCTGTAGCGGTTCTTGATCCGTTCGGCAGCCTCGAGCACGTCATCCACACCTGCCCATGGTCTGGGCCCGTCCAACTGCTGCTCGATGGCATGCCAGTCGCGGGCCACCTCCTGCTCGAGGCCCACTTGCGTGAGCTGCTCGAGCTCGACCGTTCGCACCCGGTCCACCTGACGCAGTTTGTCCACCGCGGCATCGGTCAGGTCATGGAGGTAGATGCCCAACAGCTCCAGCCCCTCCCGAAGAGTGTCCAAATGCTGGCTGACCGCCAGGAGCGTGTCCTCCACCAGGCGCGAGCGACGGCACTTGGCCAGTGCCGCTTGCAGTTCGTCCAGAGCTTTGGGCACCTCGGGCTGCCGGGGAAGCCTGCTGAACCGGCGCTGGAGTTCCTGGAGGCGCTCGGCGCAGCCCGGGAAGTGGTTGAAGACCGCGTCCGCCAGATGGTCGTTGTCCGGATCGACCTCCAGTCCCAGACTTTCTTGCAGGAGGCGCCGGATGCTGACCCGCATGCGCTGGTTGATGACGCCGCCGCCGGGCAGGATGTCCGACTGCTTGAAGTCCTTGTCCTTGCGGAAAAGGTCGACCACGTCCGCGTCGCGCACCGAGGTGATCTTGGCCCCGGACTCGGGCCGGATGGAGATGTGGCTGCCTCGGAGCAGCCCTAAGACGCAAGCTTTTACCACGTCGGGCGGATACCCGTAAGGAGGGCCGCCGAACGCGTTCAAGAGCGCCAGACCGCTCACGCCGTTCTGCTCTGCGACGAATTCCTTGATGCGAGTCGGCACCACGCCGTTGCACGTCGGCTGGAATCGTCCGGCGTCCTGCTCGAGCAAACCGAGCCCATCGGCCAGGAATTTATGAGTCACACCGTGCAGGTCCGGGCTCAACAGTTGCTTCATATCCCCCTCGGTGATGGCTAACTCGATGAAGCTCGGATAGAGGGCCGGCAACACCTCCTCGGCAGCGCTCTGCACCACGCTGGCGAAATTACCGGCGTAGCTTTCCCGGGGAAGCTTGCGGGCCCGGAAGTAGAGCTCGCCGTCCAGGAAACAGGCGGCCACCAGGCCGGACAGCTCCTCCTCGAGGTGGTCGAGGCGCGTCCGCTCGTCGAAGAGCAGGCGCCGGCGTGTCTCGGGCAGGGATTGCTGCCGGGGCTCGTAGCGGTTGACCATCTGACGCGAGCGGATCAGCTCCCGAGCGCGTTGCTCGAGATGGGAGGTGGCGCCGCTGACCCAGAGGACGCGATCGCGGCGCAGGCCGGTGTCGCTCTCCTTGAGCCAGGCCTCCTCCTTGCGGTCATCCTGGCGGGTCAGGTAATAGAAGTCGAAGGCGACGTTGGCCGGGTCGTTAGGGGACAGCAGGCGTTCCTCTCGAGCCTGCTTCCCGTCGCTGAAGCTGGCTGCCAGCGGGAACGGCTTGCTCTTGTAGCGTGGGCGGGAAGCCTGCCCGAGCAGGTCCTTAAGCTTCTCGTGGACCAGCTCGCTCAAGGCCTGACCGGTCACACCGTAGCTGTCGCGCTCGCGGGTCCACTCCTGGCCCGCAGAGCTCTGGATCTTGTAACCCTGTTTTTCGGAGCGAGACAGGAAGCCGAGCTCGGTCAACTTCTCCAGGACGCGGCTCAGGGTGTCCACCTGGCTGCCCGCTCCCAGGTGCGGGTAGAGGCAGCGGGCCACAAGCTCGGCCGTGGTGGGCTCCTGCTCCTGGACCAACTCGAGCAGGGCGACGGCCTTGGCGGCCTTCATGGCCAGCTCATCGTTCGCGAGCTCGTCGTGCGTCGTAAGGCGCGCCATCGTGTTCTGCACGTCTGCGTCCAGTGCCGTGTGCTGCACGTCATAGATCTGGTCGATGGTCAGCAGGATGCCGATCGGCTGCTCGCCGAGCTTGAGCTCGCGGAAGAGCTCGCCTAGCAGTTGCAACAGACCGCGGATCGCGTGGTCGTCGCCCTTCATCCGGCTCGAGCGGGCCCGCAGGTTGCTGGTGATCTGCATCAAGAGGTCCACGTGCCCCGGCAGCATCGGGTAGACTTCCAGGAAGTCCGTGCTGGTGATGTGCTCACACTGGTAACCATAAAGCTTGAGATCGGCCCGGTGCCGCTCAAACAGCTCTTGCAGCTCTTTCTCCTTGTCGGGAGCCTTCTTCAGCAGGCGCTTGTGCACCACGTCGCGGATGTTTGTCGGCGCCAGATGTACCCGCAGGCGCGGAGGGAAACGATCTTTGAGCTTGCCGAGGTTGCCGCCTTCGAGATCCTCCTCGAGCTTCTGCTGCCCCGTCGCCAGGAGCCAGACGCGCCCCTTGAGCCGCTGGCCCAGGGCCTCCACGAAGGTCTGCAGCTTGAGCATCCGGCCGTCGTTGCCGTAGATGTACTGACTGACCTCATCCACGACCAGGAAGAGCGTCTTGCCTGGAGCGCGGAAGTTCAGCATGGACTCGATGTCCCGCACGGTTTCCTCCACGGAGGTTCCCGCCCCGGATTTCTCCCCCGCGCGCGAATCGAGCCAGGCCAGAGGGTTGTCGTAGACGCCGGGCAGCAGGCGGTGCATGACCTCCGAGAAGTGGTCCTCCGCCATCCGCTCGCGCAGAGCCTCACTCCAGGGCTTGCCGACCGCCTGTTCCGCCAGCCTGCAGAACTCCTCGTACTTGCCGTCTTGCTCCAGCTTGAGCTCGTAGTCGGCCACATAGTGGCTCTCGGGACAGTAGCCCAGCCTTTCCTGCAACTGGCGCTTGACCGCGCTGTGAATGTGCTCGTCGTCTCGAGCCACCGCGCCGATATCGAAAACGACCGCCAGCGAGTCGAGCGGCTCGGTCAGCGTCTTCCAGGCATCGTGAAGCTCCTGGCGGCGTGGAGAGTCATCGCGAGCCAGGAGAGCTTCGGAGAGACTCTTCCCGCTGGGCAACCGCCGATCGTCGAGCGACAGGCCCAGGAGCTTGGCGAAACTGCTCTTCCCCGAGCCGTAGAAGCCGGAGATCCAACTGGCGGGTAGATCTGCGCCACCCGGCTTCGCCATCTCCGCCTTGAGCGCCCCGAGCAAGTGGACGAACTGCTCGTGGATGCCCTCGCCGATCCGTTTGCGGCGGGGGTCGGTCTCCTCATACCCCCCGGTGATGATGTACTCGCTGACCTCGGCCTGCAGCTTCTCGGGCTTCTGCTCGTGGAAGTAGATGACCGGCGGGATGTCCCGGGTCACGTCAGATTGAAAGATTTCCTTGATTTTCACAGTTAAAACGTCTCCGAAGCATAGATGCGGGGTCGGTAGTCCCGGTCGGGCTCGAACTCTCCCATGAAGCTGAGGGCGGTTTTATCCCGCTGCTCGCCCGGGTACAACAGCACCACCGGAATCTGGCGGGTCTTGCCATCGAGATGTTTGAGCAGCGTCGAGGAGCGATAGAAGGGATACAGGGCCCCCACGCGCTTGATCCAGATGAGTGTTTTCTCGGGGTCGTGAGGCTGCGTCTCGGCGAACTCGTCGATGATGCGCACCAGGTCCGCCGCCAGTCCGTCCTCCCCACCGATCAGGCCACCGACCTGGTCCTTGACGCGGTTCAAAGCCTTCTCGGGATTGCTCTTGTACTGCCGCTTCTCCGTCTCCATAAGCCGCTGCAGATCACTCGAGTCCAGGCTCTTGAGGCGTTGGAGCAAGAGACGGTGCAAGGATATGTCCAGCACGCTCCATCCTCGGGCCTTCAGCTCGTCGGAAAGCTGGCGCACCTTGCGGCGTACTTCGAACTCCGCCTCGGGCCGGTAAGGAAGGATGGCGAAACGGTAGTTGCGCATGGTCGAGATGCGCGGCCCCTCCTCCGCGAGAAGATCACGCCTGAGGGCTTCGAAAGCGCTGTTCAAACCGGTCGTGCTCACACGGCCTCCCGGACCCAATCGAGCAGGTTGTCCTGCGCGAACTTCAGCTCGTGCACGTCACCAATGCGGGCGTAGTGAATTCCTGGAAGCTTGCGCACCCGTTGCTCCCACTCGAAAGCGTCCAATCCGACTGAGGCAAGGTAAGGGTTCTCGCGCAGGGTACCCTCGAATTCAACCTCGCGTAGCAGATAAAGGAGGTAGGTCAGGGCCCGATCGCCGACCCGCGGCAGCTTGAGCGGGCGCACGGCCGCGCTCCCCTCGCACAGCCCGGCCTCGCCCGCGCAGCTCATCAGTCCGGCCGCCATACGCTGGCTGGTCGAGGGGGCCCAGCGGCCCTCCGTTTTGCGGTCCACGAAGCGGACCGTGGTCGTGCGGTCGATGGTTGGCTCGGGGTGACTCCGGCGCTGGGGCAAAATACTCCCCGTAAACTCTCGGTACAACGGGTCGGAGAGCTGGACATGCCAGTGGCAGACCAGGTTGCGTTCTCGTGGGTCAGCCGGATTCCATCGGTGAAGAGCGGCCCGAGCTTGCGGAAAGGTCCCGAATCGATGGGCGAAGTTGATCATCAGGGTGCGCACGCGGGCCATCGTGCGGCTGCCGAACCAGCGCTCCTCGAAGGCTTTCTCAGCGCTCGGCTCGTTGTCGGCGTGCTCCCAGTAAGAACGGCTGTCTTCGGCGGCCAGGCCCATCCGCAGCATTCTGGTGTGGAGCTCGGTCGTCTCGGCCGGTTTCGTGACCGCTATCATCGACGGAGATACGGCGCGGGATAAACTGCCGGAAGAGGAAGCAGAGCCCCCGCCAGCAGTCTGGCAGCCTCAGCCGGGTCGGACGGCGCGGGCCCTTTCAGTTCTCGCCCGCCAGGCTGCACGGTGTAGTCGGGCTGAGGCGCGAGCGCCTTCTCGAGCTGCCCGAGGTCAAGACGTGCCGAGGGAAGGATGCTCATCGCCAGGGGGAGCACATCCTCCGGATCCTTCACGCCCCATTTGAGCTCACGGAGGCGTTCGGCCAGCTTCTCGTCCAGTTCGAAGCCCCAGAAGTAGAGGGTGATCACGCCGTCCGGATTGGCCATTTGTGAGCGCGCCTTCTGGTCGGTCAAAAAGGCGGCGCGGCTCACAGCTTCCAGGGCTGCCCAGCGATGGGTACGCGGGGCCAGGCGCTGCATGAGATCGCCCCCGCCTGCTTCGTCCACCAAGTCCGTTCTCCACCATTTGAGCCGCGGGGGCTCGCACAAAGCTTCTCCGGCCCAGGCGACCGAGAATTGCAGAGCCAGGATCGAATCAAGCGTTTTTGTCGTGACGGCTGTGAGTGACAAGACACTGCCCCCTCTGGATTGGAAAGAATTCGGAGCTTCGCGTTGTCTTGAAGTCGTTCCTGGCCCATGAAGACCGGATCGTGTGATCCCGAGTTAAGACAGGTTCGGGGATTGATCAGTGAACCCAGCGTTGGTAAATCCGCTCAAGAAGCGTCAGCTTCTCTCCGTCCCATTTCCAGAGATGGTCGTGAGTTTCCCCGCACAGGCGCCCCTCCATGGTTCGCACGCTGTGTATCCAGAAGCGTTCCGGGGGCTCCAGGGGGTAGGGTGGCTTCTCGCGCAGGCCCCTGGTTTGGAAGCAAGACTCGAATACCCGATGATGGCGCAGTTGGTAGTCCGGAAAGAGTCGCTGGAGCCTCATATACTCGCGTGGTGTTAGAGCCACCGCCTCTGGCCTGGACGGCAAGAGGTCCCGCGCGACCACAAGCCCCGCTCGGTTTGACACGAAAACGAGCATACGTTGCTCCAGAGGATGGTTCTCGAGGTACGCGGCCAGTGATTGCCTGATCACGGGGCACAGATGTTGCTCGACCGGGCGCAGCCCTTCCTGCGATGGTAGTGTCTTTCGTTGCCGTGCCACCGCGAGCGCCATCGCTTGCCACACGGAGTGAGATACGTGACGGTTCTCGTACTCGGGATAGCGCTCGTCCATGAGGTTGAGCAATCCTCTTTCGATGTCCGAGTGGATGAAGTCCAGCCTCATCTGCCACCAACGGTAAGCCGAAAGGAGACGAAGTGTCTCCTTCTGGCTGGCCAAGGGCGAAAGAGAACTCGGTAGGCCGAACCAGGGCCGGTTGCTCAGGGAATAAAAGTGGCCCGCCACCCGCTCTATCTGAATGGTTGCGGCGTCGTTGAGGTCGTCGGGCGGCTCGTCGGTTTCTAGCTCCAGCATGATCTCAGCCATATACCCTAGTATAACCGGTGTTTTTATGTGCGCGGCACGTTTGGATACTTGACGCGACCGTACCGCTGGGATATTCTGGTAACCATCAGGGGTCGGGAGGCTTTTATGGTTGCCAGAGGAAATCGCGAGCTGCGCGTCAGGCTGGAGAACGACATTCTTAAAGCTCTCCAGGAAAGGGCCTGCTCGAACGGTTCTACCCATCTCATCAGGGACCCTGGCAAGGCCGGGGGCGTTTCTCTTCTGGTTCGTCAGTTGATCTTTCGGGAGCTGGGACTGGAGCAGCCCCCTGAGCAGCTTCCACACAAACAGCGCCACACCCGGCCTGTCCCTACGAACGAGCAACCGACCCGGGACCCATTGGACTTCTTGCCTGGTGTGGCCGAGCGTCTTGGCTACTACGTCTACATGCTGATTGACCCGCGTGATGGTCGTCCGTTCTATGTCGGCAAGGGGCTTGGCGCCCGCGCCTACAGCCATGCTCGCGAGGCAGAAGGAGTCTTAGCTCCAGAGAACCAGAAACTGAGCCGCATTCAGGACATCCTTCGGCTGGGCTTGCGTGTCCAAGTCGAGATCATCCGGCATGGTCTGTCTGAAGAGTGCGCGTTTGAGGTCGAAGGCGCGGTGACGGACGCACTGGCTCTCAGCGGCGTGCTCACAACGAACTCCGTGTCCCCGCCCGGCTGCGATCGCGGCTGGCGACCCCTGGAGGATCTCATGGCCACGTATTCCGCGAGGCCCGTTGTGTTCGAGCCAGAGCATCGCGTCGTGCTGATTCGGATCAACCGCCAGTTCCGCGCCACGATGAGCCCAACGGAACTCTACGAAGCTACCCGGGGTTGGTGGCGGATCAACCCCAATAGGAGAGCCGAGTATGCATTCAGCGTCTTTGGGGGCATCGTTCGAGCCGTGTACTCGATTGAGAGCTGGTCCTCGCCAAACTCCGACAAACGACGCGCTTTCACGGGGCGGCGTGACCCTAGCATGGAGAACCGATATCTCTTCGCTGATGTCTCAGCATTTCTCAGGCAGAGCGCGCAGAACCCCATCAAATATATAAACTGCTGACCTCACTGCAGGTCCTGCGTCAACCGCCCTTCCCGCACGCCATAGAGCCCCGCATAGCTCACCGGCTCGGCCGCCAGGCTTGCCCAGTGCTCCGCATATTGACCGATCTGCCCGGCGTAGCGCTCCACCAGCTCGTCCAGGCTCTTGCGGTCCGTCTTGTAGTCCACCAACTCCCAGCCCTCTTGCTGCTGAAGCGCCAGGTCGAGCACCCCGAAGAGCAGCCGGTCCTGCATCTTCACGCCGAACGGCACCTCCACCAACCGCCGTCCGGCCTGCATCGCGCGCTGCCAGAACTCGGTCGTCTTCACCTTTGCCACGGTCTCCAGGGCCAGCGGCACCAGTTCGGTCAGCTCCGGCGCATCGAACGTGAACCAGAGCGCCAGCCGCTCCAGCTCCTCGGTGGTCAGGTCGGGCTTGCGCATCAGCTGCTCGAGCAGGCGGTGGATCAACTCTCCCCACTGCGCCCCAGAGTCAGGGCGCTCGCTGTGAAGAACCTCCTCGGGGATGGGCGCGCTCCACCCGCGCAGGCCGCCTTCGCTCTCGTTAGCCGTCACCGAGCTGCGCGACCAGGACGGGGTTCGCGCTGCCGAGCGCAGGAAGTCCCAATCCGGGGGCTCGGGCAGAGGCTCGCTGAAAGAGGGCATATCACTTGGCAGCGGGGATGGCAGCTCCTCCGTCTCGGTCAGGAACGCATCGAACGGCGCCCACGGACGCTGGGCCGAGCCGTGCGTCCCGGTCCACTGGCTCACCACCAGAACCTCGCGCGCGCGAGTAGCGGCGACGTATAACAGCCGGATGCGCTCCTCCTGGAGATAGCCAATCTCGGCGGCTTCGTGCTCGGGCCAGTCGGGTGGCTGTGCGAAGGTCTGGTACCGGTTTCGGATGGACAGAAAGGCCTCAGCCCGCCCCTCTGCACGCACGATGCGGCGGTCCACACGCACCGCGAAGCCGCCGGTCGGACAGGCCAGGAAGACGACGCGCGCTTCCAGGCCCTTGGCCTGGTGCAAGTTCATGAGGCGCACGACGTTCGAGCGGCCGCAGTCGAGCGCGAGGGGTTGGTCGGCACGCTGCAGGCTCAAGCTGCGCAGGGCCTCGGAAAGGGTCAGTCCCTCCTGGCACAGAAGGCGAATCTGGTCGGCGAGCTGCAGCAACTCGGCGGCCTCGGCGCCGCCGCCCGGCCGGGACGCAGCCAGGGCGAGCACACCGCTTTTCTCCAGCACCTTTTCCACGGCCGCCCCCATCGGGAGGCGTCGCACGAAGTCGCGCATCGTCTGCAGGCAGTCCAGGGCTTCCACGACCGCGGGCTCGCCCTCGCCCGGGCGGAGCGAGAACGTCCCTCCGGCTTGCCGGTGACGGAACAGGGTGTCGTCGTCCAGGCCGAAGAGAGGGCCGCGCAGTACGCCCACCAGTCCCACCTCCTCCTGCGGGTCGCCCAGCGCGGTCAGCAGCTCGAGCACGGCCTCCACCAATTCCTCGCTGCGGGCGTGGCCCCCGGTTACCTCGCAGGGGATGTGCCGGTCCTCCAGGGCCCGTACGTAAGGGGTGAGATCGTCCCGCCTGAGCATCAGGATCAAGAAGTCTCCCCAACGGTACTGGCCGCTGCCTACCGCCCCGGCGATCCAGTCCGCCAGCCGAGGCGCTTCGCACGCGGCAGCCTCCGTGTATTTCTGGCACGTCTCGAGGTTGCGGTAGATACGAGCTTGCCCAGTCCTGACGGGCTCCAGCGGAGAGAAAGCTGCCTGCCGCTCGGTCGGCTCGGCGGGAAGCAGGCTGGCAAAGACTCGATTGGTCCAGTCGCATAGACCGGGAAACGAGCGAAACGAGGCCGACAGCGGCAAGCTCTCATCCAAGCGTTCCCGCACCAGGTTGTAGGTCTCAATGTCAGCGCGGCGGAAGCGGTAGATGGACTGCTTGGGGTCCCCCACGATGAAGAGGGCGCCCGAACGCAGCCGCAGGCTCGTCCACTCGCGCTCGGCCTGACCCTTCTCCGCGGCCAGAAAGAAGAGCATTTCCGCCTGCACCGGGTCGGTGTCCTGGAACTCGTCTACGAAGAGCCAGCGGAAGCGCTCCTGAAGCTTTTCGCGCACCTCAAGATTCTCGCGCAGCAGCCCCGCAGCCATCGTCAAGAGGTCGTTGAAGTTGAGCAGGCCCCGCCGTCTGCGCTCCTCGGAGTAGCGCTCGCGGACCGTGAGCAAGAAGCTCATGCATACGCGGTAGAAATAGGCCCGCCAATGCTCCAGGAACGGCCCGACCATGTCCCGACGGAAGGGGTCGATCAAATCGAAGACACACTCCTTCACGGCATACTGGTCGGCGCGCGCGCCGGGCCACCACTTCAGGGTGAATCCGGGCTCCTTTTCCCACAACGACAGCAGCTTCACCAGGTTAAAAAGCCTTCGCTCGCCGGTCTTCCAAGCGCGCAGGAACTGTCTGCCGCGGTCCTGCACCTGGCACGTGGTCTGGAAGTCGACGTTGGGGGGAAGGAGCTCGGAGAATGCGCGCGCGAAGCTGTCCACAGCCTCCCAGACGGGCTCGACCTCGGGACGCTGGTGCGCAGTGACGGGAAAGTCAGCCTCCCCGTTGTCGCACACGATGGCCAGCGCGCCCAAAAGCTCCTCCGCGCGAGCTCCCGACTCGGAGAGCTCACGGGTCAGCCGAGCCCCCTCCGGATACTCGAGGCAGCGCCGGAAGATATGGCGCCGCAGACTGGCGTCCTCGGCTTCGTCCGTCTCGCAAAACCCGGGCGAGATCCCAGCTTCGACGGGAAACTCTCGCACCAGCCGTGCGCAGAACGAGTGAATCGTGCCCAGGAACATGCGATCCAGATTGCTCAGGGCAGCTTCCAGCCGGGGCGAGGGGTTCTCCCGCTGGGCTTCCTCGAGCGCGAGCTGCAGTCGGCCGCGCAGCTCGGACGCGGCCTTGCGCGTGAAGGTGACCGCAGCCATCTCCTCCACCCTGTAGCGCCCGGCCTCGATCCCCGCCACCATGCGCGAGGACAGGCTGTGCGTCTTGCCCGAGCCCGCGGGCGCCTCCACGATCAGGTTGCTCTCGAGCTCGCGGCGGATGCGGTCGCGGGCGCTCTGATCCGGCAGCTTCTTCATTGCACCTCCGAGGCCCGGCGGCGGTAGGCCAGGATGGCATTGTCCAACTTGCCCTTGGCGGCTTCCTCGCTGTGCGCCCGGCAGGCTGGCTTTAAGTCACAGTACACGCAATCCTTCTCCTGCGACTCCGTGTGGAGGAAGGCCCCACTGACCAGGGGCTCGAGGATGAGCCCGAGCAGGCTGTTCAACGCTCTCACGTCGGGATAGGGAAAGGTCACGCGTTCCTGATAGGCGTGCACACAGGGGAAGTAGTAGGAGGCGCCCATCACGTGCTCGCCGGTGAGCTTCTCCACCACCAGGGCGTAGAGGGCGTGCTGAAGCAACCGACCTCCCTCGTAGGTCGCGCCACGGCCTGTCTTCAGGCGTCGACCGGTCTTGTAGTCGACCACCTCGAGCCCGTCGGGCAGCCGATCGATCCGGTCGATCCGGCCCCGCAGGAGCAGCCCCGGCGCCACCTCGACCGGCTCCACGCGCGCCAACGACTCGTCCTCGAGCTCCTCCTGACCGAAGGCCACCTCGAACGCCAGCGGAGTGCGGCTAGAATCCTGACATTCCAGGCGCAGGAAGCAATCGACGTCTCTATGCAGCAATCGCGTCTCACTCCTGGCGATGGACTCGGATGGGGGCGGCAACGTGGTCCACAGAGTTTGTAGGGTCTGGTCGAGCAATTCCCTGAGCCGGGGCGCGTCGCGCTCGAGGGCCGGGCGCCAGCCGCGTGACCGCAGGTCGCGGTGGAATCTGGCAAACACAGCATGCAGGACCTGACCGCGAGTCGCTTCGTCGAGCCACCGGTCCGGGTCGGGTCGGGAAAGATCGGGAGGCCGAAGCCGGAGCCCACGCTCGAGGAAATAGCGAAACGGACAGGCAGCCAGGCCTTCCAGGCGGCTGACGGAGATGGGCTCGCCGGTCTTTCTCGGGTCGAGCACGCCAGCTGCCGACGGAGCCCAGCCGTCGTAAACCGTGAAGCGCTCCGAGCAGCGCTCTTGGGAGGCGCGGACACCCTCAGCCAGGTGAGGGAAGGCTTCCAGGACCTGGAGGGAACGGCCCGGGTGCGCCAACCACCACTCGGTCTCTCCTGCCCCTTGAGCGTGAGCGTAGCCAACCGGCTCACCGAGCCACATCGACAGAGCCTCATAGGAATCCAACGGCTCAACCCTGCGGGCGGCTTCGAAGAAGAGCCAGGACGGGAGCAGCTCCTGGCCCGAGCGCAGGTCGCGCGTGCTGTAACTCAAGGTGACCTCACCCTCGAGGGTCGCCATGCGCTCCCGGATCGTGAACAGGCGTTCGTCCGCCCGATCGGCCGAGCGCGCGAGCTGGGAATGGAGGGCCTGGCGCTCCCGGTCGGTCAGCACAGGGTCCTCGCTCTGGTTGAGATTCAAACGCCCTTCTTCGAGCGCCAGGATATAGACGTGGGGCCGCCCGGTCAGGCCGACGCGGTCAAGGGTGGTCACGTGCAGGTGGCCGGGCAGTGCCCGCGAGCCCCCAAACTCCAAGACCTCGAGCTTCTGGCGCAGCGAACGGACGGTCTCCTCGACGCTCCATCTCATCCCCTCGAGCAGCAAGAGCTCGTCCAGGGCGCGGACCAAGCGCCGACGAGCTGCCTGGTCGTTGGGAGAAGGCGTCGCCACGTCCTGCTCAAGGATGCTTTTCAGACCGCTCACCCAGGTGGCCCAGTCGGCTTCACCCCGGGAATCCACCGGCAGGCGCTTGAAGAGGCTCGCGATCCAGGCAGCCAGCTGGTCGACCTGCTGCGTCGCCGGCCCAGGGTCTTCGTCCCGGAGCGTGGCCCGGTGGGTCAGCCAGGCCCGCAGGTTTCCGAGCTGCCGGTGGTAAGTCTCGCGCTCCCAGGTGGCCTCGGAGCGCGCCAGCAGCGAGCCGGCTGTCCAGGGAGGCAGCTCGCGTGGCTTGAGGAGCTCGGAGAGGAGCAGCTCGCGCAGATCGAAGGCTGAATAGCGGTGCTCGATCCAGGTCAGGATTCCGAGAAAGGCCTGTCCCGGCCTGGAGACCGCCACCGGTAGCCCGGGCTCGAAGGTTGCGGGCAACTCATACACGGCCAGCTTGTCGCGAATGAGCGGGAAAGCGTCCGGGTCCGCGCAGGCCAGCTCGACCTGATCCAACTTCAAATGCTGAATGCGGCGGAGCACCTCCAGAACCTCGCTGTCGCGTCGACCGGCGTGGAAGAATCGGGCCCTCAAGTCGGGCGTTTGCACGCGTTGTCGAGCGGTTCCCTGGAGACGCCTCGGTAGCTCTAGATCGGGAGCGCGTGCGAGGAGTTTCTCCCCCGGCAGGCGAGCCAGAAACTCGCGCTCGAGCGGTGCCCAGTGCGTGGAAGGGAACTCCAGCAACAGATCGTCGGCCGCTACCGGCGTCCTCTCGGCATACTGGTAGACGACCGCCCGGTCGGCCAGCTTGTGGCTTTCGAGATAACCCTCGTAGGCTTTGCAGAGCGCCGTCAGCTCGGGCTTCTTCTCCGGGCTCAGCACTTTGCCGACCTGTTTGTGCGTCAGCCCTGCCATTCGGATCTCCTTCAGGGTGGCCCAGAGCGCCTCGGCCAGGCCCGGCTGGTCGAGCAACTTCTTGAAGTGCGGCCGGGTCTTCTTCGGCAGCTCGAGCATGAGCTTATCAATCAGCGTGGGCCCGAGGCCCTCAGGCTTTGGATTGAGGCCGCGCGCCAGAAGGTCAGGGGCGGCAGATTCCAGGGCGAGCTCGAAGGGGGTGACGAAGCGGAAGTTGGCCCAGGGCTGGCCGCCGTGCAGCAGGCGTTCGGAGAGCGTCCACTTCAGCGCGGTATCGGGGAGGAACACCCACTTGGTGCGTGTGCGCTGGGTTCGGGCCAGGTCGGCCAACTGCTCGACGAACGGGTTCACGGAAGAATTCGAACCGTTCCGCGGGCGAGGAGGGTCTCGAGGTCCGCTTCCGTGAATCCCGGTTTGGTCGTGTGATCGGAAATGTAGAACCCCAAAGCGCGAAGTTGCTTGCGGATCTGTTTCTGGTCCTGGCTCGTGGCGGTTTGCTTGGCGCGCAGGAGAGCTCGGATCTGGGCGAGCTCGTTAGCTGTGAAGGCTGTTCGGCTGGCTGGCATGGTGGCTCCTTTCGAATGAGTGCTCAGGTAACCCACCCTCCATAGCCCTCCTTGAGCAGGGTGGGGTCGTGTGCGTATTCCGCTGAAAAAGATCGCTCGTTCCGCCCGAAAGCGATCACTCATTCCGCTTGAACGCGATCACCCATTCCGCTTGAAAACGATCACCCGTTCCGCTCGAAACGATCAGGGCGGGTCTCAGGTGCGAGCAGTGGCACTTCTCACTGCCCTCCCTCCTTTCTCCTGGACTCGCCCTTCAGGTGAATCTGTGATGCACCCTGGATCAGACGATCCAGGAGAGCGTCGGCCACACTCGGGTCACCGATGCAGTCGTGCCACTTGCTCACCGGGAACTGGCTGGTCACCAGTATAGAGCGGTTGCCGCACCGGTCGTCGATCACCTCGAGAATGTCGTGTTGGGCCTGCCCGTCGAGGCGGCTCAATGCCCAGTCGTCTAGGATGAGGAGGTCAACCTTCGCGAGCTTGGCCAGGGTCTTGAGAAAAGTCCCGTCCCCTCTGGCCAGCGCCAGTTCGTGGGCCAGCCGGGGCACCCTCGTGTAACAGGTAGTCAACCCTTCCCGGCAAGCTTTCTCGGCCAGAGCGCAGGCCAGCCAAGTCTTTCCCAACCCGGTGGCTCCGGTGAGGATCAGATTACGTCGCGCGACAATCCAGCGACACGTGACCAGATCGACCATCACTTTGCGGTCCAGGCCCCGCGGGTGCCGGTAGTCAATGTCCTCTACGCAGGCCGCCTGCTTGAGTTTTGCGTCCGTGACTCTCTTCTTCCATCGCCGCTCCTGCCGCGTGGTCCATTCCCTGTCCACCAACAAGCCGAGTCGGTCGTCGAATGACAAGCTGGCCATGTCGGACTGTTGTAACTGCTCCTGAAGGGCCTGGGCCATCGCGCTGAGGCGCAGGTCGAGCAGTTTCTCCATCGTTTGTTGGATCAGCATGGGTCCGTATTCCTTTCCGTTTTGCAATAGTAGTCCGCTCCCCGAACGTTTTCGTGGAGCCGTGGTATCTCAACGGTGGTATGGTCGCTGGGCAGGGGCTGTTGCTCGAGACCTCGCTCCAGAATTGAGCGTACGCTCTTAAGCGAGACCGCGCCCAGGCCCAGTGCACGTCGACAGGCGGCTTCCAGGCGCTCAGCTGGGTAGCGCTTGGTGAGCCGTAAGAGGCCAAGACAAGCCCGAAACCCCTGCTCCGGCACTTGGCGGGAAGCCATCAGGGCTTCAGTCATACGGGTCATCTCTATGCCGGTCTGGGCAGCCCAAGTGCGGATACGCTCAGGAGTCCATTCCGCCATCGCCCGGTGGTGAGAGGGCATGTGCTCGGGTACCGTGGTCGGCCAACCCTTCACATAGCTGCGCCGATGACTGGCCACCCGTTTGCCCCGGTGGAGGATCTCTACGGTGGTCGGGGTGAGGCGGACCTCTACCATCTCCCGGAGTAGAGTGTAGGGGACGCTGTAGTAGTGGCTATCCACCTCAATGTGGTAATCGACATTTACCCGAGCCTTCTTCCACTCGGCCACCTCATACGGCCGCGGTGGCAACGGGAGCAGGGTCGGACGTTCCCGTTCCTCAAACCAGCTTCGTCGGCTTCCCGGTAACTTCTGGAATGGACGCTCATTGAGAGCGTCCAGTTCCTGCCCGATCACCTGGTTGAGCTCGCTCAACTCATAGAACGTGCGGTTTCTCAGCTTGGCCAGGATGCGCCGCTCAGCATGGAGGACGCCGGACTCCACTTTGGCCTTGTCTTTCGGATGGACGACTCGCGCCGGAAGCACTGCAAAGCCATAGTGCTCGGCCAGCTCTTGGTACGCCGGGTTGATCTCAGGCTCATAGTAGTCGGGGCTCTTGACACCACTCTTGAGATTGTCTGGGACGACGATCCTCGGCACCCCGTCAAAATAGCGGAGCATCCGGACATGAGCCATCAACCAGGACGGGCTGTCCTGGCTCCAGGCCGCCTCGGCATAGGTGTAGTTGCTTGCCCCCAGAACCCCGAGGAAGACCTGCGCCGGACGTACCTCACCGGTGCTCGAGCAGACCACTGGGACCGTGTCCCCAGCATAGTCCACGAAGCATTTCTCCCCAAATCGGTGGACCTGCCGCATCGTGGGCTCAAGCTGGCTGCGGTATGCCTCATACTTTTCGCAGAACCAGCTATACTGGTAGCCCTCGGGGTGGTCCCCTCGGTATTCCTCCCAGAGGAGCATCAGAGTCATATGGCAATCGCGGCGACGCAACTCCCGATGGACATGCTCCCAATCGGGCTCGACGTCCACCTGCCTCGTTGGCTCGCCTGGGAAAAGCCTCTTCTCCAGGGTCTCGTCATCCAGCTCCTCCGGAAGCGGCCAAGCCAGTCCGCTGACTCGAAAGCGCCCCAGGTATTCGTGGACGACCGAGGCTGATGTCTTGCAAGACCGCGCGGTTTCCCGGTTACTGAGCTTCGCGTCAAGCTTCAGCCTCAGGATCTCGCGAATCTTCCTCATTGATACCTTCTTTCTCGGCACGGAACGCCGCTCACGTTGGACCGGATGCAGTCAACTCAGGCTTCCCACGCTTCCAATTGCGACCGACAAGCCAACCGGTGCAACCGGATGTCGGCCGAGATGCCTCATATTGCGGCAAGCGAACCAGGAAAAACGAGACCGATTTGTGAGCGTACCGGGGGCCGGGGGCGCTGAGCAGCTTGAGAGGAGAGTCCGAGGAGAGTCGGGCACCCCAATTCAGAGGAAGTGGCCAGGGAAAGCAGTCGCCAGGAGGCGCGGACCGTGCCAATTATTCTCGTCCCCGGGGCGAAGGGCGGGCTCTGGCCGCAAATGGCAACAGGGCATCGGAGCGAGGCAAAGCCACGCTCTTGCGAGGACCGGACAAACCGTCAGAGGGCGTACAGGCGACGGACTACGGGCCAGAGCAGGCTTAGAGCCCTGCCCACAGCATATCCTCGCTCTCTCAGAACGAGGGTCAACAGGCTGAGTTGGGCTAATGGCCTCCAGAGTCCCGGCCTGGCCCGGCTGGGGTGCTGACTGACCGACTCCGTAGGCCCGAGGCGATTCATCGTAGTCCGGACCCAAAGCAGGAGTGCTGGATCCGCCAGACGCGCCACCCAACGGCGCAAACAACGTTCGTCCGGGGTCGCTCCCGCCATTGCCTCCGTTGCCGACGTGCCCGAGACCACGTATTGCTCTACAGCCAGCTCCACCGCCACTGCCACGGTGCGAACGTACGGCAGCATGCAGTCAGCGTTGGCTGGGAGCCATCCATGGTCCGGGCAGCGGAAGCGGAGAATGGGCAGTGGGCCGAGCGGATCCCCGTTGGAATCCCGCACGTCGCCCCGTTCTCTCTCCCCACGTCTCTGCGGTCGCCTGCTGCAGCCAGGCACGTGGCAGCACGGCCTTGGAACCTCACCTCGCCTCAGTCTCTCCACGTATTCCAGGTACCCCTTGACGGCCGCGCGCTCCTCCGCCACCTTGTTCTTGGGTGAGTGCGGCTCGGATTCGACACCTGAATCTCACGTCGCCCTACCGAGGGAGCAAGGGTTCTTGCTTCCTCTCTTCATTCAGGGGGCCACCTGCCAACCCGAGAGGCAGGGTGTGATCGGCTCGGGCGGATGGGTGATCGTTTTCGGGCGGAATGGGTGATCGCTTTGGGGCGGAATGGGTGATCGCTTTCAAGCGGAATGGGTGATCGCTTTCAAGCGGAATACGCAGTCGTGGCCATCCCACTTCCACAAGTGGCTGATCCCGCGGCCGTACCGTCGGCCAAGGATCGTGCCCTCTTCGTGAATCCAGAATTCCTCTCCCTTTTCAATGGGATACCCGTCCAGTTGGACGGGCCCGACAACGTTACGGCTTGTGTGGAGGATGTTGGTGCTCGAACGCGTCGTCCCGATGAGTTGACGAGATTGATCCGGAGTCTTCACTGGCCTTTAACTTGCCCAGACGGGGTGGGTCTTTCGCGCCAATGGCACACCGGTTAACGCTTCCTTAGCAGCGGCTAGGTTACAGAACCAGGACGGGCCCGAGGACTGCCTCTGTATGACGTTTACCGGGAGTGCTTCCTCTTGCTCAACAGCGGCAGCGCACAATCGAGGTGAAAGTGCTCCGGGGTCTCTCCGCTAACTCGGAGGTCGATGTGGTCTGCGGTGCCTTCAATGACCCTGCCGCACTGAGAACAGACTTTCTCCCGAAGGGTCGACTGCTCCCGGTCAGCCTCAACGAGCGCTCGGATATAAACAGCCCCGCCATGTTCCTTGATCCAGTCGACCAGCTCTGGCGTGAACCTCACCGTCACCTGAGGGGCGCCATCAACCTTGCCGCGGGGGTATTGTCTGGGGCGTCCACGCCCTCTCTTGGGTTCGGTCTCTTCCTGTCTTGAGCCGCTCACGGTGCCAGTATAGGTCTGAAAAAATTTCCTGTCCAGAGCTTGACAATATATGGTTGTCAGTTATAATGTATTTGACAACCGGATATGGCCTGCGCGCCACCAACTGGCCATCCAGCTGATTCCCAACAACACTTCAAGGAGTACCTCTATGCCTTCTTCTGCCCATGAAACCGTCCCCCAAAAAGCCAAGCGCCTGGTCGAGGACTTCCGGACAATCCTCACGAGCCTGTCGACCGCCGTGGTCATTGGCGACCACAACACTTACAAGCTTGCTAAGGTCGGCCACCGCTGGACCTGTGACTGCAACTGGTTCCGTTACCGCGGGCGCACCAAGCCTTGCTCGCACGTGCTCGCCGTCGAGGCCGCCGTCCAGAACCCGGAGAGCCAGACCCCGGTTCTCCGCCTCGCCAGTATGCTCGGGAACAGCGGGAGGTAGGGATGGAGACCGAGACCACCCTCCGCTTTTTCACCGTCGACCAGGTCGCCGACATGGTCCAGCTGACCCGGGCTCGGGTCTACGACGCGATCCGCCAGAATTTGCTGCCCGCCGTCCACATCGGGCGCCAGGTGCGCATCGAGGAGCAGGGCTTTCGCGAGTGGGTCCGCCAGGGCGGGTCCGCACTCGGCGGCGGTTGGCGCCACGACAACTAGCCCGACCGGGGCGCGCACGGGTCGAGCGTGCGCGCCCAGACCAGAGGAGACCTCACCGATGGCCGAAGAGACCAAGAAAGTGAATACGCGGCGCACCGGGTCGATCACGAAGGTCGACGACGGTCGCTGGCTCGTGCAGGTCTTCCTCGGTCGCGACCAGGATGGCAAGCAGAAGCGCCACAAAAAGACGATTCACGGGACCAAGAAAGAGGCCCAGCTCTACCTGAACGGCGTCCTGCGCGAGCAGGACATGGGCCGCTTCGTCCAGCCCACCGGGATGACTCTGAACAACTTCCTCGACATGTGGCTGGAAACCGCCGCCCGGCCCAAGCTGGCCACGCGCACCTTCGAGGACTACCAGGAGCTTCTCAACCGCTACGCCCGCCGGGCGTTGGGCCACCTTGCCCTGGACAGAATCCAGCCGATGCATATTCAGGACCTCTACTCCAAGCTGCTGCAAGAGCGCACGACCATGGTGGCCACGGTCCGCAAGCTGCACGTGGTCATCTCGAGTGCCCTCAAGCAGGCGGTGCGCTGGAGAAAGATCAACTACAACCCGGCCCACGATGTCGAGTTGCCGCGCCAGCAGAAGAGGAGAAAGGTGAAGGCCATGACGGCCGAGCAGGCAGGCCGCTTCCTGGCGGCCGCGGCTGGCACCAAGATGGAGACCCTTTTCCACTTTGCCTTCATGACCGGGATGCGGCCCGAGGAATACCTCGGTCTGTCCTGGGCCGACGTCGACCTGGCCGTAGGGGTCGTGCGCATCGAGCGCGTGCTGGTGCGCAGCCGTCGGCGGGTCGAGCTGCGCGAAGACGGTGATCGAGGCTGGTCACTCGCCCGCCCCAAGACCGCAACCAGCATCCGATCTATCGCCATCCCGCCAAGCTTGGTCGCCAGGTTGCAAGAGCACAAGGCCAAACAGGACGACGAGCGGACGGCCGCCGGCGACGCTTACGCCATACATGACTTCGTCTTCGCTGATCAACTCGGCGAGCCCCTAAACGGCGGTAACCTGCTCAGGCGACACGTCAAGCCCCTGCTCAAAAAGGCTGGCTTACCCCATCAATTCAATTTGTATTCTGCTCGCCACACCTGTGCCACTCTTTTGCTGGCGGCCGGCGAGAACGTTAAAGTTATTAGCGAGAGATTGGGCCATGCATCGGTGGTTTTGACTCTTGACACCTACGCGAGCGTCCTTCCCACGATGCAGCGAGCTGCGTCGGAAAGGCTTGAGGCTGCCCTTTATGGCGCGCGGCTCTGAGTGGCCCGGTCATGCCTGGGGAAGGGCCCGGAACGCAATTCGTTTCCAGGCATTCTTGTTTGCGGTACTGGTCTCGTGCTGGCTGCGGGCCCACGAGCCCACCCCAGAGTGCCAAGAACCCCGATGCCAGGCAGCCACTAAGGCTGGAACCCAGTGCCGGCGAGTGGCTGGCCCAGGACAGCGCTTCTGTTGGCAGCACCGAACGGAGAGGGGAGGGAGGCCTTACCGGGGAACGGTAAGGGGAGGCCTACAGTAGGCGGGTTGTGGATTTGTGGACAGCTGCCGGCTTGAAAAATAATGAACGGCACCTGCCCACAAGTCCACAACCACGGGAGCCTCGTCAAAGCGTTACAGACAATGCCGCGGAGAACAAAGTCTACCGCTGAGGCGAGTCCCGTCAATGACTTATATAAATATAAGTTGAGACGGGGAGTAGGCGGAGGCTTCCGCCAACTTCGGCCCCCCATTTTATCTACAAAATGGTCTTCTGTAGGCTTTCGCCTTGCTGATGCCCACCGCCACTTGTGGCCGGCCCTCTCTGTAACGCCATCTTGAGGCCCCCGTAGTTGTGGAGTTGTGGTCAAGTCGTGGGCCCGCTATTTCACTACGCCCACGAGTTGTCCATAAATCCACAACCGCCAGGATGAGACCCCCTCGGACCTCCCCGACGGAGCTCTCGCCCACCGGAGAGTTGGTCCCACCGTGCAACTGGCCCCCGCCCCCTTCGGACCCCAAAAACCATATTTTGATTACGGATCAGAGGCCCCCTCTGAAGCCGCTCGGCTCGCCCTACCCTTAGCGTGCCCCTCAAAACATACCCAACGAGGCTCGACCCGGGTCGAGGATAACGCGTTTTGAGGGGCAACCGGCCGCCCAACTTATTCACGACGGCGGCCGAACAGGCTTCCCCTACCGGCGCGGGGCCTGCCCCACCTCCAGGGACGCGCCCACTCCGCTGAGCTCGCCCAACCTGCTGCCCCACGTCGGGGACCAGCTGGGGACCACGAAGCGGACGCGTGAGTGCCTCCGAGTTGGTACCCTACCGGTACCCTGAAACGAAAATCGCCCCTGCAACGAGAGGCGAAAAACGGCTTGAATACTGGAGCCGGGGAGGCGATTCGAACGCCCGACCTGCTCATTACGAGTGAGCAGACTTGAGATGACCTCAATCTCAGCTTTACCCCAGAATCCCACCGTTGAGCCGTTCTAGGGTCGAAGTCCGTTCTCGGTTTTACCCTCGTTTCCGCCCATTTCCCTGCTGTATGGGCGGAAGCTGGGCGGAGCGGCGACTTGTTCCGGTTCCGGGCGCTCGGCCGGGCGCTTCTTGCCATCACAGCACGCGCTCCGGTTGTGCCAGGGTCTGCTCGGATGCCTGTTCAGTTGAGTGTTCAACTGCGGAATTTTCCGCAGTTGAACACCCTGCGTCATTGAGGTCCACGATCCGTGAATCTTCCCGGACTAACCTGTCAATGTTCGATAGGAACTTCGATACATTCACCGGTAAAGGAATAGCAATGCCCCGGGTGGCACCCCGAGGCATTGAATCCGACGAGAGGAGAGCGAGTCTGTGAGAAGCTTTCTGACCTTCGCCGTTACCGTGCTGGTTCTGGCGATCTTCGCCAGGGTCCTGCTTCACTGACCCATGCTCTGGCGGGCGGTTCGCTGCCCGCCAGAGCATCATCGCCCTCGAAGTCGAGAAGCTGTTTGCCGCCGAGGCCCTGGAGCGCAAGGCGGCGGGCGGGAAGCGGGGTGGGACCATCGCCGGTAGAGGCCGGAATAGGGATGTGCTGATATCAGCACATCCCTATTCGCCCGACAACCACGCCGATTCGAAGGCTCGCAAGAGAGCGGCGGAGGCGGTCGGGGGTGGGGGCCTTCGTGGTGGGCCAGGCCAAGCGAGTGGCCGCTGAGGCTAAGCCCGAGCCACCAGCTCTGCCACGTCCGCCTTATAGCGCTCGACCAGGGCATTGAGGGCTGCGTTCTGCTGGTCGATGCGGTAGTTCAGGGCCTCGAACCGAGCGACCTGGGCCCGCTCGAGCGCTCCCACGGCGGCCAGGAGGGAGGCCATTCCCTGGTCAGCCAGGTTCGTGGCTCGTTTCTGGCGGACCTCGAGCACCTCCAGCACGTCGCGCAGGCCGTCATGGTTCTCCTGTGCCCCGTTAAGCATCCGGCCCAGACGATCCCGGATCTCGTGAGCGAAGTCGTTCAGGCCCCGCCGGAGCAGCTCGAGCCTGCGCTCGACCGGCTCTTCCGGCAGCCCAGGATCCTCGGCCCCCTGCTCCGATAAATTGTCGGGCAACGTGCCCGACAATTTAGGTGTGCCCAGGGCGGCCGCCAGGGCACCCTCGAGCCCCTCGTCGGGAAGGGCAGCTTTGCCCTCTGGCGGGGCCGAGGAGGGGTCTTCCGAGGCAGGAGAGGGGTTCGGACCGGCCCCGGCCGGTCCGGGCCTCCTGGGGCCCGTTTCGCCTGAAGAACCTGCTCCCTCCACCAGGGCACGCTGGACCTGGTGGGAGAGCTGCTGCACCTGGCGGGCCAGCTCGGCCAGGTCGTCACGGTCCGGCACGCCAGCCAGCTCGGCCAGGAGCTGCCGGACCAGGGTAGTCACCAGCCCCTGCTCGAGCTTGAGGGCCTGTTCGGTTCGGTGTTCGGGGTGGACTTTTGGGTCGCTTGAGGGTAAAGTGGGACCACGACCACCTCTGCGGGTGGCCTGCTGGCCCCGGTGAGACTGTTTACGAGACGCGCTCATCGGGGTTCTGCCTTTCTTTGGAACCGTGGCCGCTAGGCTTTAGGTTCCCGAATGGATTCCCACTCATCAGAACCAGGGAAACCCACATGGTCATACAGCAGTTTGCGCACGTAGGACGCCAAGCCTGACTGGCGCCCGCGCTCCGGTTCTGCTTCGGCTTTATCGCGAAGCAATTCCAGAGCGACAGGGTGCAGTCTCAGAGTCAATTTTGGGTGTCCACGGTCTGCCATCGGGTCCTCGCCCTTTTCAAAGTGGGTCCCACTACTCTATCCAAGTGGGTCCCACCGCGCAAGCCAACAAGTGTTCGCGGAACGGGCGTTCGCGAGGAGGCGCTCCCTCCCCAGAACGAAGGCGGCACCAGGATTCCCCGAAAGGAGGCCAGCAAAATTGTCAGCGGCTGAAGGAACGGAACGATTCTTGGAACTCATGTGCGAGGCGGGCGCGAACCTCGACGATCCTAGATATGCGCCCGAGGTAAAGGCGCTCCGGAAGGCGGCTGAGGAAGTTGACGCTGAACTCAAAGAGATTGACGAAGCCCTCGAAAAAGCCAGACATAGTCTAACATCTCCACCTGAATTTGGCCCGGACGCCGATATGAAGGCCGTGATGAAAGGCTTCATCGAACTCCATCGCGGTCATTGTGAGATTCATCGCGCCCTCGTACATGTCGCTCTCGCCAATACGAAACGGAGTCGACTGGAGCATCAGATGCGCGTCAGGGAACGAGACCTGCTAGGCGCCGTTATTGGAGAGCATCTGCGAGCATCGCCGGCTGTAACCTAAGTCACTGGGCGCATCAGCACACCATTGTTCCGGCCTCGTCCGCCGAGGCCCTGGAGCGCATGACGGCGGGCGGGAAGCGGGGTGGGACCCTCGCCGGCCGAGGCCGGAATAGGGGTTGTCTGAATTCAGACAACCCCTATAAACCCGACAACCACGCCGATTCTCGCGCCCGCAAGAAGGCGGCGGAGGCGGTCGGGGTGGGGGCGTTCGTGGCATTTCAATTTCCACGAACCGAGGAGCGGAGCGCTCAGGCGCAGGGCGAGACGTATTCCGGTCGGTCGAAGAAGGCGTCCAGGGTGACTTCGAGGGGGAGGTGGAGGGCAGCGAGCTGGGCCCGGTCGCCGGCGAGCCCTTGTTCGTGTGCACTGAATGCACACGAATGTCCTCGGGCAGGGCGACCAGGGGGGGCAGTTCTCGCTGCAGCTCCTGCTCCGGGGTGCCTCCGATGGCCAGACCCTCGAGCTGGGCATGGTGGGGGATCAGCTCGGCCAGGTCGAGGCAGGTCTCGGCCAGGGTCGAGGCGGCCAGGCGGTCGGCGGGCAGCACCAGGTGCCTGGCGATGGTCGCCCAGGTTGCAGCCTGGGCGCGGAACTTGCTGGCCAGGGCGAGGTAGCTCCTAGCCTGGTCGAGGATGTAGCTCACGAGGGTAACCAGCGGGAGAGGCTCCTGAGGCGCTCCAGCAGGCGAGCCTCTCCCTCAGGCGAGGTCGGGGACAGGGACAGGGCCCGCCTGAGCAGCTCGGCCTCCAGTCGCACCTGCTCGGCCTCCAGGGACAGGGTCAGCTCGGCCACCAGGTCGACCTGCTCGGCCAGGAGGCAGTCGGCCACCAGGTGCCTGGCCTGGTCGAGGACCCCGCTCACGACTGGCTCACCCGATTGTAAGCGTTGGCCACCAGGTGGGGGTCTGGACGAGCAGCGGCCTGGTTGGCAGCGTGTCTCTCGGCTGAGGCGGCGTTGCGCTGCTCCCGGGTCGGTTGCAGCTCGCCGGCGAGCCAGGCGCGGTAGTGCTCGGCCAGGCGCTCAGGGCTGCCTCCCTGGGCGGTCTTCACCAGGTTGCGCACGAAGGGCCAGGGCCAACCGGCTCGCTGCAGCTCTCGCATCATCTCGCTAGTGCCTGGCTCCCGAACGGGCTCAGGCACCGGGGCGGCGGCGGGCGGGGTGACCTTCGGGGGCGTGCCCCGCTCGAGCGCATCCAGGGCGTTCAGGAGCAGGGTGGCGGTCAGGCTGACCCGATCGAGCCGGGGGTTCCCACGGTCACGGTGATACTGCTCGAGGAGCTGCAGCACCCGCTCCCCACCGGCGAGCTGGGGGAGCAGCTCGCGCAGGTGCATCGGACTCGGGGCCTTCTCGGGCTCGGGGTTCTCAGTCTTGCGGAAGAGGTTCAAGAGATTCACGGTCACGTTCCTTTCAAAAATTGCCGGTGGGTGTCCGCAGGGAAAGGAGACCCGCAGGCGCACCGGCGGGAAACCAGGGTCAGAGGATGGCCCAGCGCCGCGCCTCAGAGGCCGCCAGGCGCACGCAGCCGTAGTCCTCTCCGATTGTGAGGGTGCTCTCCCCGTCCATCGTGTCGCCCTCGTGGGCCTGCACGGTGATAGGGTTGGACCCTGCGTTCCCGTCCGCGTCCTTGATGACCACCTGAAAGCCTGGGCTCGCCCAGTTGGCGGCGCCCTGCCAGCCGTAGGGGACAGCGGTCAGCACCCGGGGCAGTTGCACCTGGTGCCGGTCCTTTCAACAGGCGGGATACAGCCGGGTACACCCAGCCGGGCACGAGACCATGGTCAGCTCATGCAGTTTGGTCAGACGGAGGATGCGGTCCAGGAAGCGGCCGTCAATGAAAGTCTCGGACGCTCTCGCCTTCACCGTCGATGCTAAAGGCGACCCGCCGCCAGGAGGCCTCGAGCAGAGGCAGGAAGGCCTTGTTAGTGACCTCGAGGTCACAGATGACCCGGGTCAGTCCCGGGCTCAGGACCGAGCCGCCAACCGAAAGGTGAGGGCAACGGAGGAGACCCACCACCCTGGCTTTACGGCCGCGGGGGATGCTCGGCCTGTAGACAGCCTCATCATGACCCATCTCTTCGAGGCGGTCAGAGTCGTCACCGGCAACACCAAGCTCAATTCCCGCCCTGCTCGCCTCGAGCCAGTATCGGGCGCCATCACCGTGAACGGCGCGGCCTACAAGCTCGCCTCCCACGGCGGTCCTCCTGGGGCTCAGGGATCAGGGCAGCAGGACCAAAATCTCGGGTAGCAGTTAGCAGGGCCAGGCCGGCTAGGCGCACGGCCGCGGCGCCCATCTTCTGGAGCCCGGAGGCACCTCACCTTGCGAGAAAAGGGGCCCCGACCGCGCCAGGGAGGACACCAGCGCGGTCGGAAGCCACGGGGGAGAAAGGAGCCCCCGGCCGAAGCCGAGAGGTTTGGGCCGGAACCCAAACAGTTGTCATCACGCGGCGTCAGCCGCCAGGGTGTCGAGCAGCGCCTCGACGCGAGCGATCCGGTCCTCGAGATCGAGGTCCTCGTCGAGATCGAGCTCGTCGTCGTCCCAGTAGACGCCGGCCAGGTCGTCGTCGGGCAGCGACTTGAGCCCGAGGATGGCGGCCTTCGGGTTGCACGGGAAGTCGACCGGCCCGATCTCGTAGAGCTCGAGCTCCTGCAGCAGGCGCTCGCCGGTGGCGCGGTCACGGTCATACTCGACCACGTCATACGCGAACGACATGGCATCCAGCGCGCCGGACTCGATGAGCGCCAGCACGTCGTCACCAAGCGAGGTCTCTGCGATGAACGCCTCGACGTAGAGTCCGCGGTCATCCTCGACCATCTTGAGCGGGTGCCCGATGATCGAGCAGTGGTTGTAGTACAGCTTGATCTCGGAGCGGATCTCTCCGTTCACCAGGCGGGGGCCGCGCCGGGTGATGCTGGAGGCGAAGGCGCCCTTCACGATGCGATCGCCCACCTTGTCGCGGTCCCAGGTGGCGGCGTAGCCTCGCAAGATGCGGCCCTCCGTGCTCACAGCGTGTCACCGTCCAGCGTGAACTGGTGAATGAAACCGTCGTCGAGCGGGTCGGTCCTCCAGCTGATCTTGCCGCCCGAACCGTTGGCGCAGCTCTTGAGCTGGCGGGTGAGCTCGAGCAGTGCCTCATGCTCGGTGTTGAGTCTCAGCGCCTCCGGGGTCAGTTGGCGGAGGGCAGCACGGAACTTGCGCCGGTCGTTCTCGAAGCACTCCCAGCGCTCGGCTACGGCCGGGAAATCCCGCTTGAACCGCCGATGATTCCGCTCGGTTTGGACGACCTGCAGCCGCTCGCGCGCGGCGACCAGCTCAGAGCGCGCGGCCTTGTTGCCACGGTAGCGCCCAGGGCCGCGGGTGCGGGTGCCGTCGCCGGTCCAGGATGCCTCCAGCGTGGTCTCGGCGTCGAGATAGGCGGCGAACTGTGGCAGAAATGCCAGCTCGTCGGCCAGGTCCTCGTCGGAGAGCTTGGCTGGGGCGGCGCCGGTCTGGATCTGGCGCAGGACCCGGCAGCGGATCTCCAGGGCCAGCCGGTCACGGGCCAGCTCGTCGGCGGAGCGGAGCTCGGTTGCCAGTTGCTCGAGACGGCGACGCACCTCCCCTAGTTCGGCCAGGGCGGGACCTACATCCTCACCCACCAATGCGCTGCTCGTCTTGGCCTCGAGCTGGGCAGCACGGTGCTCGAGGTGGTCCTGCTCAGCCAGCAGGGACGTGTTCTTGCGCCTGCCGGCGATAGACTCGGCCGCCAGGGCGGCCTCGAGCCGGCGCTGGGTATTGGCGAGCTGCTCGGCCAGGACCGGCCCGAACGTGTGCTTGGGCGGCTTGTAGCCTTCGACTTTGGCGTTCTCGCCTTTCGGCACGCCGATATGGATGCTCACGGGTCTCTCCTTTGGCGCAGCAGCGCGACAGTTTTGCGGTAGTCGGGGAGGAGCTCGCAGTTCGCCTCCGGGGGCAGCCGCTCGATCAGGTCGGTCATGACGTCGTAGAGCTCGGCGTCCGGCCGGCGGTCCTCGAGCGGGGTCTCCCACAGGAGACGCCGGAAGTCGGCCAGGCCCTCACGCACGTCCTGGATGCCGCGCTCCCACTTTGCCTTCTTGGCTGTCACGGTGGCGGCGTCCAGGAGGTTGCTGGCAGTGGCGGCTTGGCGGGCTTGGCGCGCGATCGCGACGGCCTGCTCGAGCGGGTCGATCACTCGGACTCCTGCGCGGCCAGCTCGTCGAGCTGGGTGGCGATCGCCTCCCAGCGCCGGAGCGCCTCGTCGAGGGGGAGGGTCACAGCGGGTTGGTTCGCGCCGAGCATCTTGGTCTGGTGGCCGCCGGGTGTGGTGGCGGTGCAGAGTTGTGGTTTCACGCGGTCTCCTTGCATTGACAAAAATTCACGGTCTCAGAATACCAGAGCTCGAGGGCGCCTGTGTGGGATCGGTCAACAAGTCGCGCGGGCAGCTCGAGCTCGCCCAGGGGGGTGAGGGCGATCCAGCGCACCCGGCGACCAGGCGGGCACGGCGTCCCATCGCGCGTCCAGGCCCGGACCAGGGCCCGGCGGACCAGGCGCCGGAGGGCTCGGCTCCCCGCGTCGGCGGGGATGCCCAGCACCTTCGGACGCCACTCGACCCGGCCGGCCGACGCTGCCAGGAGGATCAGCTCCTGGAGCTCGGACAGCCGGCCGTCGCAGGTCACGGCGAGCCAGGTTCCTTCGGACTGGCCTCTGTGAAGACGGCGACGGCCTGCGTGATATGAGCGTTGAGTTTGTCCGAAATGCGCTTCACCTGATCTCGACCGCCGGGGCCGAGCTCGGTCTCGAGCAGTTTCATCATCTTCTTGACGATCCGAGCAAGAATGCGGTTGATCTGCTCGCGGCGCAAGCGCCCGTACCCGGGGTGGTGCGCATTGAGGAACGTCACATATCCCAGGACGTATCCCTTCCGGCTACCGTCGCCTTGCTCGATCAGGCGCTTCTCGATCTTGTCCAGATAGATGCGCTGGGCCAGGTGATACTGGCTCAAGAAGTTGCGGTCCTGAAGCCAGCCGGTCACCTCCTCGATGCTGAGCTTTAGCTCGACCACCGCCGAGGCGAAAGACCAGTGCTCCTCAACGTACGCCAGGAACCTCCCTTTCTTGGTGCGCGGGTGCGGCTTCGGCGGCGGCGCCTCCTGCGCGTCCTTGGCGGCCTGGAGCACCGAGGCCACCAGGTCGCGACGATGCATCCCCTTCTTGGCCGCCTCCTGGCAAACCCAGGCATGGAGGTTCTCGTGTAAGCCGACGTTGAACGCACGCGTGTCTTTCTTGATTCTGTCATACATGTCTTACGGTGTCTCGCTTTCCGGGCTCAAGCGCACCAAACGCAAGTCCCATGAGTGTTCTTTAGACCGAAAACACTGGATCGGGTGACGGCCACCCTTGGCCGAGGAGTGCCCCCGCAATCGTGATTTTCGGGGGTATGGGGGCCGGGCGCCGGGTGCCGGGTGTGGCCTCACACCGGCCTCACGAAGAGGTGACGTTATGCCCTCTGTGGAGAGAGCTTGCAGGGGAGCCGCTTTCCGCTCGCTGGGGAGCCCGTTATCCCCTGCCACGGTTAGCCCGCCGAGTCGCCGGCGTGGGACGCCGCTGAAACGTCGGCGCATCGTGGTTCTTGGGGGTATAGGGGCGAAACACGGCCAGGATGCTCGGGAAGGGGGCTGCATCACCCCGAGCCCCGTCCACCTCGAAGCGCAAGCGGCCGGGCACGAAGCGCAGCTCAGCGTGCCCCAGCACGTGCGTGTGGAACCAGCGCGTGTCCGTCCGGGCTGGAACCAGCACCACAGTTAGGACCCCGCGTGCCTGCTCAGCTCGCACTTTGACGAACCAGGGCTCGAGCCCGCGGCCGTAAGGCGGGTTCAGCCAGACGGCTCCTCCACCGACCTGGGCAACGGTGGCGGCCCAGTCTTGCACCAGGGCATCCTCGTCAGGGAGGCTGTAGAAGCAGGAACACTTGGCGTTGTGCGGGCTGGCTGCAGCATCCAGGACGAAGCCAAACTCCTGGTGTAAGCGATCAAAGAAGTCGCGAGGCGTACCCCAATCGCCGCGGGCGCTGCTGAAGAGCTGAGTCTGCCCGCGCATCAGTCGGCCGCCTCATGTGCTGCCCGCAGGTAGGCTTGCGCCCGTTCCTCGGCTGCGCCTGGCCACCAGTAGTAATTCGGTAGCTTGGCATCGGCCGCAATCGCGTGCGCGAGCCAGCGGGCGACCGCTGGCGCCTGGTCGGGCAGGAAGCTGATCTCGTCATTCGTGCAGGGAGCCAGTTCCTTGCACTGGTGGCGGATGAGGAGGCCTCTCCCGTATGGCGCACGGAACTCCTCGCCATCGATGTGGGCGCGGAGCACCAGCAGCGGCGTGAGCTGATACACCCGGATGTGCAGAACGTGCAGTGTGTATTCCCCAGGGCAGCGCCAGGCAACCCACGGCCAGGTCCAGAAGGGGCGCATCGGCGGGGCCAGGCGAGTCTCGCAGGACACCCCCAGGGCCTCCAGGTGGGTGCGGAACAAACGGCAGAAGAGGCGGCGGGGGGTCACGGTGTTCACAGCAGGCTGACCCTCCTCGTCTCGGCGGTCAGGCAGGAGGCGCACATCCCGGTGCCTCCGTGCGGACTGGTCAGGGGTCGCCCACAGTCCTCGCAGGTGCCCCAATCCCGGCAAACATCCCCGCAGGACGAGGCCGCACCGTTACTGCGTTTCTCGGACTCCTGCGGGGATATCGGGGATGTTGGGATGTCCATGTCCATGCGCGGGGGATACGCAGAGGTACTGTTATGGGGGGGATTCTCTGTAGGAGGAGCATAGGAAGTACATCCCCGCATCCCCGCAGACCCCTCCGGATCGGCGGCCTGCAGCGATTCTTGTTGCGGGGTTGATCCTGCAGGATGTTGCGGGGATGCGGGGATGTTAGACGTGGTCAATGACCAGGTGTTGACCCCGTTCCGGTCCTTCCCCTCGAGCCGGATTTTGACTCGAATACCATTAAACGCCACCACTCGGCCGTTGTGCTTGCGTAAGAAGTGGCCGAGGATCTTGACCCGGTTGCCTTTCTTGCTGCCCAGGGTGGCCAGGAAGCGGGTGGACGGGTTGAAGAGCTTCACCGGCATGCCGGCCTCCAGTGGGTGGCAACCTGGGTGGCAACGGGTGGCAACCTGGGTCCGAGGTTGCCACCCGCAAAAACGGCTAGGTTATGGGAAAGGTGGCAAGGGTGGCAAGGGTGGCATCGACATGTACTCGATCCCCTTCGAAAAAGGAAAGAGAGAGGGGAGTGAAGAGGGGGGACCCCTATAAGGTAGCGTATTTGATGCCACCCTTGCCACCTCGCCACTAATGGCTTAACCACGCCGCGGAAACGGGTGGCGACTTCAAACATGGTTGCCACCCAGGTTGCCACCCTTGCCACCTTCACCGGTCTCTATGTTGCGAACGATCTCGATCGTCCGCACCCCTTTCCCCGCCTTCTTGCGTTCGACGCTGATTCCAGCAGAACGAAGACAGGGCACGATGCGCGCCAAGCGCTCTCCAAAACTCTGGATGCTTCGCGGCCACCCGCTGGGGAAGCGGGGCTCTCCGTGCTTGTTGACGGGCATCAGTTCCTCGAGCTTCGTCTTGAGCTGGCTGGCGGTGCCCTCCCAAGCAATCTGCCGGTCCTGCATGAGCCTCAGCACGGCGTGATAGATGGCGTCAGCGTCCAGCGCCGCCACCAGCGCCGCTCTGCGGTTTTCCGCGTAATGGTCCATGGCGGCACCTTCCTTCCACCCCAGCGCCTCCTCGGCCGCCGTGATCCAAACCGCAAAATCGGCAAGCCTGGGAACACGTTCCAGTTTCACGGAGGCCCGGTTCTTCAGGATTGACGCCAGCACGTCGAAGATGGCGCCCAGAATGGCGGCCTTCTCCTCATGGAACTCCTTCCAAAGCTCCGCTTCCGGCCGCCTCTTGCTCTCCTCGATGGCTGGGAGATGAACGACCAGAGAGCGGTCGAGGAGGTCCTGTCGCAGTGGCAGCGCGATCCCAGTGAGGAGGCACGGCCGGCAGGCTTGAAACAGGGTCTCTTCCGAGTCTGAATAGAGCTGCCTGGTGGTCGACCCGCCTCCGGTTGCGAGGCAGCACAGCGTATCCGAGAGCCAAGCCGGGACATGCGAGAGGTTATCGAAGGCCAGAACCCGCGAGGTGCCGGCGGCAATGAATAGATCGCGGTCGTTCTCGGGCGGCCGCCGTAGCGGGACGGCGGAAGGATCGGTGAGCTCTCTCACCATCCTGGCCTGTGTGCTCTTCGTGCTTCCGTGCTCGCCCATCTTGACCAGGACCGGGAACGGTCCGGTCGGGTGATACGCGCCCAGCGTCCATGCCAGGATCAGCTTCCAGTTCTCTTCATCCTGGACGCCCATCAGCTTCCGGAGTGTCTTGAGTGTCTCGAGGGTGTCACCCCGTTGCGGCACCGGGAGCGGGAGCATGCTGGTGGATCGGCGGAATGGGATGGGGGGGCTCTCTTCCATCACGCGCCAGCCGTCCGGCCCGATTTCGACGCACTGCCATTCCTCGTTGGCCAGGTCGACGTAGAGCCGTCCGGCGTGCTCGGCCACCCGAAGGGCGACCTCCTGCTGTGGCCCGTCGAACTGTGCTCTCGCATCCAGAACCCCGAGCGTAGCGGCCAGCTGGTCAGCGTTCGGCGGGTGAGCCCGCTCTTCATAAAACCAGCGAGTCAGAGCCCTCTTGAGCGCGACGCTCTTGACCAGGTGGACTTCGCGGTGCTCTCTGACCACAAACGAACAGAAGGCGTCGCCCTGGCGGTTGTGCCACAGCTCACCCTCAGCCGCCTCGAACAATCGAAGAAGAGCCTGGGCCTGTGTCTCCTCTTCGTCCGCGCCCTTCCGCTTCTTGTCCCGCCATCCAGGCTCCACCAGGTCGCGTAAGTCCTCCCATCCCCGGCCAGCGCATCCGTTATGGTGGCATCCCGCCGAAATGGCTCCGTTGCTGCGCTGCTCGATGTGAAAGGCCCCGTCGTTGTGTGCCTGGTTCCAGGGACAGTACTGGGCCACCCACTTGCGACCAGTGCCCCCGCTGTCGTCTCGCCAGGGGTCTGGCCCCTCAAGCCCGATGGCGTCGTGTCTGGCGAAGAATTCGCGGTTCCCGTGGATCCAGGCATCCAGCCATTCTTGAGAGCGGCCCTCTTTGGTGCTCGGCTTCCGCGCTGTTTTGGCGTTGGCCACGGCCTTCGGCGGTTCTGGCCTGGGTAGGGTGGCGGCCAGTTGCTCGAGCAGCTCTCGGGGGACCGGGGTCCACCCGGTCGGCAGGCCGAGGAGTCGGCAGCGCCTTTGCGGCCGCGCTGGGATATGGTCGCCCTTTCTGTTGGTGGTGCCAGGTAGGCGGGCAATTCTCGCCGGGTTGAACACCGTCGTGTCGACTTTCACGGCTGGCGTGCTATAGCGGGTGGCCAGGGCCTCCAGGCATTTGGTGACCAGGCCCTCATCCTGGGCGGCCAGGTCGATTGGGTACCAGAGTCCGCAACCATTTCCGGTATCAATCCTCGCCGGCGAGGGCCAACCGAGATCGGCGAGGTCAGCCCGTATCTGCTCGGCCAGGTCGAGCCCGGCCTGGTGCTCCTCGGCGGTGCTGTTGATGTTGGCCGGGCGAACCGGGTCGGCGTCCACCAGGAGGAAACGGCGGTGTAGGATCTCGGTGTCCTGCGTGGCTTCGCCCTTCTTGGCCTGCTTGCTCCTGTTGGCCACGCGGCCCAACAGGTCTGGCAGCACCGGATTCAATGTCGTGTAGATTCCTTTGAAGTGCCCCGACCTGGTGCCCGAGCGGTCAAGCCTCAGGGCTTCTTTGGCCAGGGCCTCGGGCGTGTCGAAGTACCCGAATGTCGGCCAGTCGGCCAGGGCCCGCAGTTCGCGCACGTCGCCGGGCTGCCAGATCCAGGAGAGGAACTCGCGGGTTTCATCCATGCAGAGCACCCCCGGACTGTCCTCGACAGGACCCGGCCCGGGGTGCTATTCTGAGGGCCAGGGTCTCAACCGCTCTCCGCGCCTCCGGCCGTCCACCGGGGGCGCCTGTATTTCTGGGCATTCGCTAACCTCGTTGAGAAAAATTCGAGCAGGGCGCAGAAAGAAAGCCCTGCCGTGGTGATGCAGGGCTTAGGCGATGGCGCGGCTGCCGCCGCTGGCGAACCACTCGGCCAGCTCGTTCTCGAGTAGACGGATCATTTTGCCCAGCTTCACCACCAACCGGGGCGGAATCGTCTGATCCGAGATCATCTGGTAAACCTTCTTGTCACTACAGCCGAACCGCTTTGCGGTTTCCCCAACAGTGATGGTGCTGGGGAACCTCGTCTCACCTGGAGAGTTGTTCATCGTGCTTCCTCCGGTCACAGGATTTCTCTGTTTTCTCATTGAACGAAACCTGAACCCAAAAATCAAGGTTTAAGTGTATCAAGTTGCGTAACGGATTTTTTTTCAACATCCCGTGGGGTCAGCCAGACTTCTCCTGGCCGGTGTGCGATGCAGGCCATGAGCTGGTCGAGAGCTTCTTTGAGTCCCATTGGGGGGATAGCAAAGGACCCGATCTCTTCGTGGTGCCCAAGAATGGCGTTGAAGCCGAATGGCCTGAAGTTGACTGGGCTGAGGCCGGCTGGGCCAGGAGAAAACCGTTTGAGACCCCTGGTCTGTTCATTACGTTCGCTGATACTGCCGAAGCCGATACGGCAAAAATTCTTGAATTCACAAATCTACACGGTTTGCTGCGGCTTCAGCCCGACGAAGAGGACCTGTGTGCGCTCATCTTTCCACCAGCGCGCTATGCCGTGAATCTTTCGGCAATGCAGAGCGAGGCGCGGCGACTGCATGAGGCGGTAATGCTGTGGACAATGCTTCGAGAGAGACCGTCCAACCTGGCTACCGCGCTCCGGTGGACACAGGACGAAGAACTGGAATTCCAGGAGTCATTCCTCCTGTGGGAGGCACTTCAGGGCGATCCGCAGACCTGGTTCAGAGAACAGGCCGAATGCCTCCCACTCGAACTCCAGACTCGCCATCTGCTTGCGGAATTGGTGAACTCGCTGGCCGGGCCACAGATGGCAAACCTCACGGTCGGCGAGGATGGCCTTTTTTCAGCCAGGCCTGCTGATCCCCCCGATCTGCTGGCTGCGCTCTGGCTTCAGTTTGGACATGCGATGTTGGCCGACCAGCGCTTTCAGCATTGCTCGGAGTGCGGCGACGTGTTTGAACTCACAGGCCGCAGCGACAAGAAGACTTGCAGCACCCGCTGCCGTTTAAGGCAGTCCCGGCGAATTCGGGCCGGTGGAGTCACCAGAAAGCCAGGGCGCCCGCGGCGCCAGAAGGAGACGGAATGAAGGGCAACATCTACAAGCGCAGCAAGGGCGTGTATGAGCTTCGGTACGACCTCGGCCGCGACCCCGAGACCGGCAAGCGGCGTCGCGTAACCGAGACCTTCCGGGGCGAGCGGGACGAGGCCGAGACCCGGCTTCGGGAGATCCTGTCACAGTTCGAGGGCGGCCGGCGGGTGGTGCCCTCCAGCACCTCGCTGGCCGCCTACCTGGATCGCTGGCTCGAGGTTGCGGTGAAGCCCAGGGTTTCGGTCCGGACGGCCGAGGACTGGTCAGAGAACCTGCGCCGCTACATTCGGCCCACGTTGGGCGATGTGGCCCTGAAGCGCCTGACCCCCCTCATGGTGCAGACGGTCTACCAGCGCATGTTGAGCGGCGAGCTGACCGGCCGACCGCTCCAGGCCGACACGGTCAGGAAGCTGCACGTCATCCTGAACAACGCCCTGAAGCAGGCTTGCAAGTGGCGAGAGCTGGCCTACGCCCCGACCGAGGATGTCGAGGTGCCCCGAGCCCGCCGGCGGAAGACCACCCGGGCCCTGAACCAGGAGCAGCTGGGCGCATTCCTCGAGGCTGCCGCCACCTGCCGGTGGGCGGCCTACTGGTACGCCTCGGTCTTCGCCGGCTGCCGGCCGGAAGAGCTGCTGGGGCTCCGGTGGGCCCGGGTCGACTTCGACCGGAGCAGCATCCAGATCGAGGAGGTGCTGGTGCGCAGCCGCAAGATGGGGAAGGGGGTGCCGACCTGGCGCCTCGAGCCCCCGAAGACGGCCCGCTCCAGGCGCACCATCCCGCTGCCCCGGATTCCGGTCATCTCCCTGCTGAAGGGCCACCAGGCGCGGCAGAACGAGGAGCGCGCCTTCTACGGCCAGGACTACGCAGACCATGGCTTCGTTTTCGCGACCCAGACCGGCGAGCCCATGACCCACTCCAACATGGTGAACCGCTACTTCAAGCCGCTCCTTAAGAAGGCCGGGCTGCCAGAGACCACGCGGCTTTACGATCTGCGCCATTCCTGCGCAACCCAAATGCTGGCGCAGGGCGAGAACGTGAAGGTCGTGTCCGAACTGCTTGGCCACGCCAGCACCGCCTTCACCATGGACCGATACGTGCAGCTGGTCCAGGACGAGCAGGCGCGGGCGGTCGATCGGATGGCCGAGCGGTTCCTGGGAAAGCCCAAGCTGCAAGCCTGCGACTGATTCCCCTGAAGATTCTTCAGACCGCAAAGCCCGTAACTACGGGCTTTTTTCATGGGGGCGGAGGAGGGGCGGAGAAAGGCCCGATGTTCGATTTTTCGACCGGCCTCCGACAATGAAAAAAGCCCACCGTAGCGGGCTTTCAATCTGGAGCCGGGGAGGCGATTCGAACGCCCGACCTGCTCATTACGAGTGAGCTGCTCTACCCCTGAGCTACCCCGGCGGAACCTGGCAATTATAGTGCCTGCCCGTCGACCGGTCAATACGGCCGGGTTCTCGGGTGACCGGCCCCTGCACGCGTCCCTGGAACGTTACCGGCTGTCCGTTGCTCCTTCTCCCGGTTCAAGATGCAAGCCGATAAGGTGCGCCTGACCCTCAGCCCTCCCAGAGCCCGAGCCTTCGCAGGCCGAAAGGGGGTCTCCTGGCGGAAGGCAGAACAGAGCCCTCATGGAGTACACAACCCGACCCGATCTCTACGACCTGCGCCACTTCGCCGAGCTCGCTCCGGGCGAGTTCGAGTTCTACGAGCGCTTGGCGGCCCGGGGCAGTGAGCCTGTGGTCGAGCTGGGCTATGGCAGCGGACGGGTGGGGCTGGAGCTGGCCCGGCGGGGGCACCGGGTGATCGGGGTGGACCGGTCCGAGGAGATGCTCGAGCGAGCCCGCCGGCGCCTGCAGGACGAGTCGGCCGAGACCCGGGCCCGCGTTACCCTGCAACAGGCTTCCATGACCGACTTTGAGCTGGAAGGCACGAGCCACCTTATCTACGTGCCCTTCAGTGCCTTCTTGCACCTGACCACCCAGGAGGAGCAACGCGCCTGCCTGCGCCGGGTGCGAAAGCACCTGAAGGGAGCCTTCGCGGGTAGCTTCTTCCGGCCCGACCCCCAACGCCTGGCCAAGAGCCCCTATGAGCACGTCGACTTCGTGCGCACTTGCCCGGGCGGCGAGCGGGTGGTGCAGTCAAGCTACACCCTCGAGTGCGACATGCACGATCAGACACGCAGCATGCTCATGCGTACCGAGGTCTTCTCGGCCGAGGGCGAGCAACTCGAGAACGTGCTGCACGATTTTCAGATCGCCTGGATCTACGGGCGCGAGTGGCGCCTGCTGCTCGAGCTCGAAGGCTTCAAGCTCGAGTTGCTGGAGGGGGGCTTTAAGGGCGAGCCGGTGGTGGACAGTTGGACCTACGTCTGGGTCGCCTCGTAAGTTCACACCCTCGAAACAAGCTCGACCCCCGGCCGGGCTAGATTAGGGGTTATGAGCGAGCAGGAATCCTCCAACAATCAACTTGACGTCAAGCAACTCGGCCTGGTGGCGGCCATCATCAGCCTGGGCTACGTGTTCTGGGTGGTGGGCGCGATGGAGATGGTGGAGCGGCTCGCCTTCTACGGGGTGCGCTCGGTGGCCACCCTCTACGGCAAAGACCCGGTCTCCCGAGGAGGGTTGGGGATCACACCCTCGGAGATGGGTACTATTTTCTTCTGGTGGATGCTCTTCCAGAGCTGGGTGCCCATCTTCACCGGCGGCCTGGCCGACCGCTACGGCTACAAGCAGGCCATCGCCCTCTCGACGGTGCTCAAGATCGTAGGCTATCTGATCATGGCTGCCTTCTCGACCTACTGGGGATTCTTCGCGGGTGCCATCTTCCTGGCTATGGGCACGGCCATCTTCAAGCCCGGCATCCAGGGCACGCTGGTCAAGTGCACCAATCGGCAAAATAGCTCCATGGCCTGGGGCATCTTCTATCAGACGGTGAACATCGGGGCTTTCATCGGGCCCCTGCTGGCCGGTTACATGCGAAAGATGGAGTGGCGCTACGTGTTTCTGGCCTGCGCCGGCATCATCTGTCTCAACTTCCTGCTGCTCTTGACCTACCGCGAGCCAGGCATCGAAGAGCGCAAGAAGCGCCAGGCAGATCGCGAGGCCAGCGGCGTCAAGCAGCGCCCGATGCTGGAAGAGACCCTGATCGAGCTGACCAAGCCCCACCTGGCCCTGTTCGTGGGCATCTTCGCGGGCTTCTACTTCATGTTCTACAGTCTCTTCGACGTGCTGCCCAACTACATCGACGATTGGGTCAACACCTCCGACATCGTGCAGAGCGCCGGCAGCCTGGTGCACCAGCCCGGCTCGAGCGAGGCTCCCACCCTGCTCCAGAAGATTGTGGGCTTTGTGATGGTGCTCGACAAGACCGGCACCAGAATTCAGGCCGAGGGCCTGATGAACGTCAACGCTGGAATGATCATGCTGACCTGTTTCCTGTTCGGCTACTTCTCCTCACGGGTACGCATCACCACCAGCATCTGGATCGGCACCGCCATGGCCACCACGGGCCTTTTCATCTGCGGCTACTCGACCATGGGTTGGACGTGTTTCTTTGGCATCATCTGCTTCTCCATGGGTGAGATGCTGTCGTCGCCCAAGTTCGGCGAGTTCGTGGGCAACCTGGCCCCCGAGGACAAGAAGGGCACCTACCTCGGCCTGTGCCAGCTCGCGCCCGGCATCGGGGCCACCATCGAGGGTAAGCTGGGCCTTTACCTCTACGGGATCTACGCCTCCAAGGAGAGGTTCTCGCGCGAGCTGCTGGCCGACAAGGGGATGGCGCCGGATACCATCACGGCCATCCCTGAGGGGGAGGCCTTCGACAAGCTGGTGCAGTTTCTGGGCCAGACTCCCGAGCAGGTGACCGCCCTCTTGTGGGACATCCACAGCCCCGAGAAGCTGTGGTGGATCATGGGCTCAGTGGGCATCCTGACCACGGTGGGGCTGGTCTGGTACGGCAGCTGGGTCTACCGATACCTGGCCCGCCGCCGGGCCAGCGGCATCGAGGACTAGTTTCGCATCAAAGCTGAGCTGCGCAGCTGGAGAACCTCCTCGTCGGTTCGACCATACCGCTTCTTGCGACCTTCCAACTCTCCGACGACCAGCGCGCGCGTGAGCGGAGCGGCTCGATCGACCGTGAACCGGGCGTTGAAGACATTTTGAGCCAGCACCCGGCCGCCGGAGAGGTAGGTGGCCAGCGGCTGGTTCGGGCCATAGCTCTCGATCGGCCCGGGGGCGGTCTGCTCGGGCGATCCCGGGGCCAGGGGAACCTCCAATCGGAAGAGCTCGGCCGTCGGTGGGGGGAGCTGGTAGTAGATCACGTACTGTTGCCAGAGGGGAGCTCCGTAACTGTCGGCCTGAAAGACGCCGTTGGTATCGAGGGCGCTGAGAAAGCTGACTGCCCGGCCATCCGGGCTCAGGCTGAGGCTGTCATAGACGCTTTGCTCGACATCCCTGGCCAGCAGGTTGCAGGCCGTCTGCAGGCTCTGGTGCATCTCGTTGCGGGCGCTGACTTTCAACATCGCGCTCGCACCCATGCGAAACACGAAGAAGATCGCCGTAAGCAGGGTCAAGGTGATGGCGCTGCCCACCATGGTTTCCAGCAACGTGAGTCCGCGACGATTCATGGATGCAGATAGGTCTCCATGCTGGTCCGATGGTTGGGCTGCCAGCGGACCTCGACCTGGACGGAGACCAGACCGGCCTGTTTGAGGTGGGTGCGCACCGCCAGGGTGTAGGTGCGACCGTTGCGGGTGGTCGTGGGGTAGGGGGCGGGGGGGAATCCCTGGGCCGTTTGGGCGGTGGGAACCTGTCCGTCAAAGTTGGCGCCGGGAGGAACCAGGCCGAATCCCATGCCTTTCGTGCGCTCGAGGAACTCTCGGGCCACTTCGGCTGACTCGGTCATCTCCTGGGAGCGGGCCATGAGCTTGAGCGTTCCGGTAAAAGAGCCGATCACCGCCAGAAGGCCGAGCGCGAGGAGAGCCGCCGCCATCATGACCTCGGGCAGGGCAAAAGCGCGCCAGCTCAGCGACCGATCCACGTGACCACACCAACCGGGCCGGCGCTCGAGCCCGAGCCATCGAAGAAGCCCTTGTTGAAGGTCAGCCGACTCTTGTTGGCCAGCATGATGTCCCCCGGCTCGAGGGTCACGCCATCGATGGTCTCGCCCGTCTGGGTGCCATCGTCACGGGTCAGAATGGCTCCTACCACGTTCACTTCGTTGGTGGCGTAGACAAAGCCGTTGCTGTAGAGCAGGCCCTGGAAGTAGCTCTGGCCGAGGTGGTCGAAATCCACCGCCATGGTGATGGCCATGACGCCTTTCATTGCGTTCACGTCCTCCAGGTCGCCGGCCCCGTCCATCAGACCCTTGATGGCTCCGGAGGAGTTGAAAGCGGCTACCACCGCCGCGTCTCCGCCGCCCTCAGCGCCGAGCTTATAGGTGTCACCCAGATTGGCGAGTTTCTTGGCCAGGAACTGGCCCGTGGGGCCCGGGTCGGGCTGGGCCAGAATGCGGCCAGCCATGAGGTCTAGCACGGCTTTGTCGCCGCCGCCCCAGGCTGGTTTGGCGGTGATCGAGCTGCCCAGTTTGGCCTGGAACTGCTCGCGAAGATCACCAGGGGCGGTCCATTCGTTGACGGCCAGGTAGCCCGGTCCGTTGGTGCGGAAGATGTCCTGCAGGGCCGAGAGGGTGGTCTTGGCCTCGGTGTGCCAGGTGGCAAACTGGGGATCGCTGCCGGCCATGGCATCCAGGTAGGCATCTCCGTCAAAGCCCAGCAGACTGATGCTGCCCTTGGAGTAGACCGAGACCTTCCGATTGTCGTTGGGGACCAGCCTCGCGTCTCCCCGCAGGGAGGTTTTGCCATTCACGTAGAGGTCGCCATCGCCGGTGATCGAGCCGTTGACGGTGAGATCCCCGTTGACATAGAGGGTCCCCCCGTTCAGGACCAGGTCACCGTTCACTGTGATGGGTCCGGCCGAGTAGAAGTCCTCGGCAGCTCCAGTTCCCACCGTCGAAGTGCCCACCGGGACGATGGTAGGGGCAGGAGCGCCCGATTTGGCGCTGACCGAGGCGGCGATGTTCAGGGCCGGGAGGGGCCGCGGGACCTCGTTGAACTTGGTGGCCGGGGTGCCCAGCAAGGTGGCCCCGGGCATGTTGATGCCCGAGGGGGCTCCCACGCTGACGGTGCCGGCAACGGTAGCCACGTCACCGACGACTTTGGGCGCCCAGGTAATGAGGTCGGTTCCGGCGGTCGCGTTGGAGTGGAGGCCGGCGGCAATCGGCTGGGGGTCCTCCAGGGAGGTGATCCCGTCAACGCTGAGGTCACCTCGCAGGGCGATCTTGCGGGAGGCCAGCAGGGGCGCATCAATCTCGGGGCTGACGCCCCGTGCCAGCAGCACCTCGATGCGGCGAGTCACCAGGCCCATCCGGGCCTCGATAACCAGGTCGGCTGTTCCGGGAGCGACCGTGTTGTTGCCGCGCGGACCATTCAAAATCGTGGCCCCGGTCAGGTTGTTCACCGATTCGTTAGCGGCCACCGTCCCGGTGCCGGTGGGGTGGAACGAGATGGTGTAGCTGCCCCGACCTCCATCCATGGTGACGTTGCTGAAGCCGGTCTTCCAGTCGGGGTCGCCGTCCAGCTCAGCCAGAGCGTGGGCGACGGCCGCCTCAGCCACGTACAGGGCTCCCACCCGCGCCTGGTGACCCTGGCTGGAGAACAGGCCTCCCCGCGAGGCCCCCAGCGCTGCCGTCAACATGATGAGGAGGATCGCGCAGAACATGAGCGCGATGACCAGAACGATGCCACGTTTCGATCTCAGCATACCTTCAAGGTATCAGAGATTCGGCTGAAAGCCAGTCACTTCAGCTTGAATCAGCCCACGATTGATGGTTCGGGGTGGTTCGCAGCCCTCAGCGCAACTCCTGGCGGTCGAGTCGGCTGGCGGGGGGATCCATCCGCGGCCCGAAACGGGGTGCGTCCGCGCCCGCCGACAAGAGCATGCGCAGCACCCGAAAGCGCTGGCCCCGGTAGGGCTCGAGCAGCTCGAGCATGCGCTGATCGTCGGCCCGGGCCTCGCCGGCCAGGTTCCAGGCAACCAGGTTGGGCAGCCCGAAGTCTCCCGTGGGCACGGCGTCGGGGTCGGCCAGGGCCAGGCCGGCCGTCCACTCGGCCGTCCAGGGTCCGCACCCAACCAGCGAGCGCACCGCTTTGCGCAGGGCCTCCGGCTCGCGCAGGCGGTCGAGGCGGGCCCAGACCAGCCCCACCTCGCACAGGGCCCGACCTCGTTGCGGGTCGACCTCGGCCCAGCCGAGCTCGCCCGCGGTCAGGCGGCGCATGCGTTGGGGGGAGAGAACCTTCAGGCCCAGCGGGGCCTCCTCGCCAAAGCGCCCGAGCAGCTTTCTGTGCGAGCGAGCCGCGTCGCTGTAGGCCACCCGCTGCTCCAGGACGCGCCGGTAGACGACCTCGTGCACGAAGGGCCAGCGTCCGAGCCGCACCGCCGCCCACGGCAGCTCGAGAGCCGGGGGGTCGTCGGTCAGGCCCAGAATGTCGGCCAGCTGCTCGGTCGGAAAGGGCCCGTGGACCCGCCCCACGAGCCGATCGGAAAGCAGCTCGACCGAGACCGCGGCCGGGCCCTGCTCGGTCCAGACCGCCTTCTGCCACAAGCCTGGACCGCGACGAACGTTCGGGTCGTGCCCCCCCAGGTGGTGGAAGGCCAGAGTCGCGGCCAGATTGTAGCCGGGCGGGAGGGGGAGCTCGATCATCCCTCCACCTCGATGAGGAAGTAGTCCTGGGCGGTCAGGTCGGCCTCGTCCATCAGGCTGAGGGCGTGGCGCAGTCGGAAGCGGGCCAGGGCGGCCAGGAAGGCCCAGGCCGGGCTGTCGGTCTGCTCGGCCAGGTGCTCGAGCTCGTCCAGGGCTTGGCTCGACAGGCCCTGCACCGAGGTGCAGGGCGGCACGGCGAAGACGTGGGTCTGGCGGCCGGCCACCCCCACCGCGAGCAGCATGCCGTCGGGAGAGAAGTCCAGGTCGGTGATCGGTCCTGGCAGGGCCAGCACTCCAGCGCGAACCCCTCGGTGGGTGTCGATCAGCTCCAGGACGCGGCTGCGAGCTCGGGCCAGCCGAAAGCCGTCGGGGGCAAAGCGAACCGGACGCGAATGAGCAGCGTGAAAGCGCGACACCACCTGCCCGGTGGCGATCTCGCGCACCTCGAGGTGGGTCAGCCCGGCCGATAGCACCGTTGCGCCGGGTCCGAGCACGGCGTCGTGCACTGGCTCTTCTGACTGAACCTCGCCCCGCAGGGCGCCGGTCTGGCGATCGAGCACGCGCAGTTGGCGGCTGTCGTCGAACAAGAGCAGAGCCTCATCGCGTCCGGGGCGGACTCGCAACCGTCCCGAGCAGGTTGCCTGGAAGGTCCACAGAACTTCGGGCGGATCAACTCGCACCAGCTGTTGGTGATCCAGCCCGGCGCACAGGAGCTGGTCGGACCCCAGCCAGAAGAGCCGCCACTTGCGGCTGGGGCGCAGGGTGAGATCGTGGTCGCGCGAGGCCGGGCCGCGCAACGTGTTCAGCAAACGCAGATTGGACTCGCCTTCCAGCACGGCCAGAAAGCGCCCATCGGGCGAGAAGGCCACGGTGGCCGGTTGGCTCAAGACCGGGCGCGAGAGCAGAACCGGGTTGCCCGGCCGGTGGGCCAGAAGTCGCGTGGCATACAGGGTCTGGCCAAAGCCGTGCAGGCCTTCCACCACCGCCAGCCGGTCGCCGGCGGGGGAGAGGCGCCAGTTGCGGCCCTGAAAGCCCACCGGCATCTCCAAGAGGTGCACCTCCTTGAGGTCCACCCGGCAGAGCTTCGGGCCACCGAGCAAGAGCTCGCGCGGGCTCAGCCAGGTGAGGGGGGCGCCCTCGCTGCGCACGATCTCCTCGGGGGTGAGCACCAGGTTGGGAGGGAGACGCTCGAGCAAGAGCTGGAGGCTGGAGCAGTCCTCCTCCTGCGCGGGCAGAAAGTCTTGTTGGCGCAGAAATTCGAGCACCTGGGCGGCCCAGAGCGGGGGAAGCCTGCCAACCAGGCCCCACAGCTCGGCCAGCTTGCCCGATGAGCGCATGAGCTCGAAGTGGGTTTCCCACTCCGCAAGCGACAGGTCCTGGCCCTCCATCCGGCTGCCCGAGGTGAAGCGCACCGCCAGCTCAGCCTTGCCCAGGCGCCGCAGCGAGGCCAGCATGCGTGCGCGCAGGCCGGCTCCGGCGTTTTCGTAGGCTTGCTTGAGGTAGGTGCCGTCGAAGTCGAGTGCCTCCAGCTCTTCAGACCGCTCGGTCAAGAGCAAGAAGGTCGAGCGCAAGATTGGGTCCTCCGGCAGCAACCCGGACGTGAGCAGGGCCTGCTCGATGGGGGCGGGCAGCTTCTGCACCAGCAACTGGTGAAAGAAGGCCTCGCACCAGGGCCGGGGTAGTTGTCGGTCCACCCAGGCGCTCAGCTCCTCGGCCAGGGCTGGAAGATAGGGCAGATAGGGATCTGGAAGGTCCTGCAGCAGGCTCCGTTCACCCAGCAAAAGCGCCGTGCGCAGGCGCAGCTCGGGAGGGGAGTCAGCCAGATAGCGCCAGCGCCGGAGCAGCTCGGCGAGCGCGGGATGGCCGCCGGTGGCCCAGAGACGGGCCACCTCCAGGCGCGCCCGCGGGTCGGCCAGCATGCTCAATGCGTGAAACAGCTCGGGATCGGAGCTCTCGTCATACAACCGGACCAGGCGGGCCACCGAGAAGGCGCTGCCCTGGGAGGCCTGCTCGCAGACGGGGCGCAGCTTCTCATGGCGATCCTCGCGCTCGCGCCGTTGCTGCCAAAGACCCATGAGCCACTTGAGCATCGAGCAAGCATTCTCGGGCAGTCGGGCCGACCCTGTAGAGGAGTGCAGCGGCCCGAGTGGAACTTGCCGCGAACTTACTCCGACAGGGGGTGCCGTCGTGGCCGATGATCGTTGGGAACACCGCTGGGGCTTCAAGGACTCCGCCTTCATCCTGAATGCGGATAAAAAGACCGTCAGCATGACCGGAGGGCGCTACCCGCTGTGCGGGTTCAAGATGCCCTACTTCCTGCCGTTCGTCGAGGAGATGCTGCAGATCAAGCTCGACTTCAGCCAGCCGCGCCGCGAGTCCCCCAAGAAGGTGCCCCCGCCTCAGGTCAACAGCGACTTCCTGAGCGAGATCGACCGCCGGTTCCCCGATCAGTATTGCCTGGAGGACCGCGACCGGCTGGTGCACAGCCACGGCCAGACCACGGCCGACGAGGTGGGAAAGGTCATTTACGGCCAGCTCGATCGCATCGCCGACATGGTCTTTCGGCCGCGTTCCACCGAGGACTGCATCAAGCTCGTGGAGCTGGCCGCCAAGCACGACGTCTGCCTGGTGCCCTACGGGGGCGGAACCAGCGTGAGCTGCGCCCTGCGCCTGCCCGAGAACGAGCATCGCATGATCGTCTCGGTGGACACCCGCTCGATGAACCGGGTGGAGTGGATCGAAAAGAGCAACCGGCGAGCCTCGGTGCAGGCCGGCATCACCGGGCTGCAGCTGGAGGAGGCGCTCAAGGCCGAGGGCTTCACTTCGGGCCACGAGCCCGACTCGATGGAGCTCTCCACGCTGGGTGGCTGGATCGCCACCAACGCGAGCGGGATGAAAAAGAACCGCTACGGCAATATCGAGGACCTGGTGGAGAGCTTCACCATGGTCACCCCCAGCGGGGTGGTCGAGCAGGAGTGCCCGGTGCCGCGCATGGCGCCGGGAATGCAGATTCAGAAGGCTCTGTTCGGTTGCGAGGGGACTCTAGGCCTGATCACCTCGGCGGTGATTCGCATCCACCCCCTGCCTGAGGTCAAGAAGTTCGGCTCCATTGTGTTCCCCGAGTTCGATCGGGGCATCGACTTTCTCTACGAGCTGTCTCAGAGCCGCGACCTGCCCGCCAGCGTGCGCCTGGTCGACAACGTGCAGTTCCGCTTCGGGCAGGCCTTGAAGCCTCGTCCCTCGGGCCTCAAGGCCATCTTCGAGGCCATCCAGCGGTTCGTGGTGCTCAAGATCAAGAAATTCGACCCCCACAAGATGTGCGCCGCCACCTTTGTCTACGAGGGCAGCGCCGACGAGGTGAAGGCGCAAGAGCAGCGGGTCGCCCGCCTGGCTCCCAAGCACGCCGGGCTGCTGGCCGGAGCCACCAACGGCCGCCGCGGCTACATGCTGACCTTCGCCATCGCTTATATCCGAGATTTCCTGGCCGACTACCACGTGATCGGCGAGACCTACGAGACCACCGTGCCCTGGACGCGCATCCGCGAAGTTTGCCAGGCGGTGGAGCGCACGGGCCTGGAGCTGCACAAGGAGTTCAACCTGCCCGGGCGGCCCTACATCTCGCCGCGCATCACCCAGATCTACCACACCGGGGTGTGCATCTACTTCACCCACGGGGCCTCGTTCAAGGACGTGAAAGACCCCGAGCATACCTTCGCCGTGATGGAGAAGCGCCTGCGCCAGGCCATCCTGGATGCGGGTGGCTCGATCTCTCACCACCACGGGGTGGGCAAGCTGCGCAAGGACTTCCTGCCCCGCGTTTTCTCGCCGACGAGCGTGGGCACGATGCGCGAGATCAAGCAGCAACTCGATCCGCAGAACATCTTCGGCATCCGCAACAACGTGCTGGCCGAGTAGTTCAGCGCTCTTTCAGCCCGCCCCGGTAAGCTCGCTGGAGCTATGGGCTGGAATGTGATCGGGTGGATTCGGGAGCGCTTTGCGCAGGCTGAGTCGGCGCCTCAGCCTGCTCTGCCGGCGCCACAGCCGGCGCCGCCCGTGCCCCAGGCACCCTCGGATCAATTCGTGGCCGCTCTGGACCCCGCCAACCCCGTGGCCAGGGTGGGGCTGGCCGCGGCTCAAGCCTGTAAGACGGCCTCCGACCGCCAGCAGCTGCAAGTGGCCTTTGGCGCCGTGGCGGCCGGCTTCCACGGTGGAGCCCTGGGCCCGGCCGTGGCCCGGGCCTACCTCAAAGCCTACAATGATGGGATGAGCAAGGCCGGCTACGCCGATGGCGTGCAGGGCGGGCTGACCTGTCTGGCCGGGCTGGAGCCGGCCGATTCGTCCGGCGAGCTGCTGGCCTCCTGCGGGGCCGCCTCGCTGGCCTCGGGCAACACCGAGGAGCGCTGCAAACTGGCCCACGCTTTCTCGCAATCGCTCGTGCAAAGAGAGCAACCCCTCAAGAGCCTGGCCCAGGCCTATCGGAGCGCGGCCTCGGCCGGCCTGAGCTGGGAATTCTACGACAGCTCGCTCCTGGCGGGGTGGCAGCGGCTCGAGCGCCACGGCGACCCTCAGACGGCCGACTTTGCTCGCTCCGTGCGCAGCGTGCAGAAGGCCGCCGATCCGGGACGCGATCGCGGCCGCATCGGCAGCCACGCCCTGGACGAGCTGGAGGGAGAGACGCCGGGTCGCCGACTGGCCGGGTTGCTGGATCGGGCGGCCAACGAGGGGATGTCCTGGCAGAGCTTTCGGGCCTCCTCACTGCAGGCTTTTCGCCAGTTGGAGAAGAGCGCGCAGGCGCCCGCCGACGAGCGCGACCTGGCGGCCGTGGCACGCATCTGCCTGGAGGCTTGCAAGCACGATGAGAATGGTGGCAAAGTGGCCTGGAGCTTCCTCAAAGAGCTGCAGCACGGGGCCCCTGATCCGGGCGCCCGCCGCCTGGCCCGCACTCTGCTCGATGCCTCGGATCGCAGCCTGAGCTGGGAGAACTACGCCCGGGTCATCCGGGTGGGCCTGGAGGCGCTGGAGGCGGACGGGCCCGAGACGGCCATTCTCGAGGCCGGCGCTCGCTCGATGGATGCCTGCAAGAACGATGTGGATCGCGGCAAGGTGGGTCGCAGCTTGATGCGCCAGCTGAGCCAGCCACTGAGTGGACCTCCTGAGATTGCCGTGGCCCGCATGATGAAGGCCGCCTCCGACGAGAGCATGTCCTGGGAAAGCTACGGCTCGGCCTGCGAGGCAGCCCTGGCGAGCCTGCGAGGCTTTCCTCTGGAGGATGACAGCCGGCTTTACCTGGAGGTGGCCTGCGCCAGCCTGGAGGGCGGTCACAGCGCCGAGGAGCGAGGCAAGCTGGGTCGGGCCTTCCTGACCGGACTGGCCGCCTGGATCCGGCTCGTCCGGGCCCTGCCATGGCCCGGGCTTTCCAGCAGGCCGCTCAGGACAACCTGTCCTGGGAGGGCTACGCCGACGCCTTGAAGGCTGGACTCTCGGCTCTGCGGGCCTCGGGCCGGGTGGGGGAATCTCTGGATACCGCCCTGGACGCGGCCGGAGCTGCACAGTCCCGCTGCCAGAGCTATCTTGCCGGCCTGGAACGAATCGGCCCGCTGCAAGAGGCCCATGCCGAGGTGAAGAAACTGGTCTCCAACCCGGCCTCGCCGGGGATCGAGCTTCGCGAGCAGCAGGTCACTGTGGGAGGCGTGCGCATCAAGGTGCGGCGCGAGGAGCCTTCTCCCTGACGACTTCCCAGACCGGCGTGGTGCCGGTCTTGCCTTTGAAGGTCTCGTCCCCGAAGAAGTCCAGCTCGAAGTGATCGCCCAGCCGGTCGCGGGTGGCCCCGCTCACCAGGATGAAGGTGTGCTTGCCGTCGCGCGAGCGGTCCTGGATGCGGGCGGCCAGATTGACGGTGTCGCCCACCACGCCGTACTTGACGCGGTCCTCAGCCCCGATCCAGCCCTCCACCAGGTCGCCGGTGTGCAGGCCCACCCCCATCTTGATCTTCTTGAGCGTCTCGTTCTCGGTCCTGTGGCGCAGCCGCTCCAGGCTGGCCTGCATGTCCAGGGCCGCCCGCACCGCCAGCACGCTCGACGGCACCCCGTCGCGGTCGTGAAAGACGGCCAGGATGGCGTCGCCGATGTATTCGTTGATGTCGCCGTGATGAGCTTTGAGAGCCAGGGACATGTCCTGGAGATACTCGTTGAGCAGCTCCACCACGGCCGTGGGGGAGAGCTTCTCGCTCATGGACGTGAAGCCGCGCAGGTCGCTGAACATGATGGTGGCCTCGATCCACTCCCCGCCCAGCTTGATCTGGCTGTCTTTCTCGATCTCGCGCCGGGCGCCCTCGGGGGCCAGCTTGCGGAAGGCCTCGCGCTCTCGCAGGCCACCGGTCATGTGGTTGAAGGCGGCGGCCAGCTGGGCCACCTCGTCTTGCCCCTCGACGACGGCTTGCTGCTCCAGGTCGCCTTGGCCCACCTTCTCCATCTGGTCGGCCAGGCGCTCGATGGGGCGGGTCACGGCGGCCGCCAGGCGGCGCGAGAGGAAGAGCCCGGCGGCCAGCGCCAGCAGGCCCAGCGCTCCCACCGAGACCATCAGCCCGGCGACCTGGGCCCGAACCCAGCCCAGGTCGCGCAGAAAGAAGACCTGACCGGCCTTTCCCAGGGGCAGCGAGCTGACCAGGTAGTGCTTCTCGCCCGAGTAGACCTCGCTGGTGCCCCCGCTCAGCCGGGTGGAGAGCGACTTGAGCAGCTCGGGAGCGATCGGGCGGCGCTGGCTGGACGAAGTCGACTCCACCCCGGACAGCAGTTTCAGCCCGCCCGGGGTATGGGCGGCCAGAACCATCGTGCAGCCGGCCGGCGCTGACAGGTTGCTGAGCCGATAGCCCTGCACCACCAGCCCGTTGGCCACCTGGTGCGTCTCGCTCACGCTGGTGGTCAGGGGAACCAGGGTCAGCATGTAGAGCTCACCGTCCACCAGGAGGTAGTCCAGGCGAGGCTTCAGCTCGGCCAGGGCCGGATCGAGCAGCGAGCGGGGCAATTCGAGCTGTTTGCGGCCCAGCTCCGGGTCCACCCAGGGCCGGCGCAGCTCGATGACAGTGCGAGCTTTCTCGGGGCTGGGAATGTCCACCAGCATCAGGAGCTCGGCCCCCTGCTCGCTCATGACGAACGAGCTGGCTTCGTCGGCCAGGGTATAGAAGGAGGCCTCGTAGTCCTCCTCCGAGCCGGGCCTGTCCCGAAAGAGCTTCTCATTGGCTCGCCAGAGGCGGATTTCCCCATCCTGCCCGAACTGCTCTCCGCTGAAGCTGAAAGCTAGAAAGTGAGGCTGCAGCGTCTTGAGGAACTCGGTCGGAGCTTGAGCCAGGCTCTCGCGCAGCTGGTGGGAGTAGCCCTGGTAGCTCTTGAATCCCACCAGCATTGTGGTGGAGGCGATCAGGGCCAGCAGCAGCAGTCCGATTGCGCCGCCCAGCCGGTCGCGCAGGCGGCGGGACTTCACTTCAGAACGATGTCCTTGACCTGCTTTCCTTCGCCCACGGTGACCTCGCCCAGCGTGAAGAGCCTGGGGGTCGTGCGGGGATGCCAGGCCCTGAGCGTGTAGGTGCCGGGGGGAATATCTCCAATTGTGTATTGGCCGGACTCGTCGACGGTGGCGAAGCAGCGGTTGGGCAGCACCACCACGAAGGCATTCATCTGCGAGTGGATGCCGCAGAAGAGCTCGATCACCGTGGGAACCTTCCCTGCCTGGATGCTGAAGGTCTTGGTCTGGGGATTTCCCTTGCGATAGCGCGGAAACTCGAAGCTGGGCACGGTCGAGTAGACGTGGTGGAAGATCGGGTCGGAATTGGGGAACTCGACCTTGCTGCCGCTCACGATGGGGAGCACGTGGGGCCGGAAGATCTTCGACTGCTGGTTCATGGTGGCCCCTTTGGGAGTGGCCGGCAGCCCCTTGCCTTCCAGGAAGACCACCACGTTGGCCACCTCCTGGGTGACCCCGGTGCTCCCGTTGCCGCCCTTGCGAGCGACCTCGAGCTCGGCCGAGGTGTAGACATCGTCCACATTGCGACGCCCGGGAGGCGTCTTGGCGGTCTGGGCCTGCAGGGTCACCTTTCCGGTGATTTCGCCGGCCTGCACCTGAGTCGTCATCAGGGCCGCGAGAAGGAGCATCGAGAAGATTCGCATCCGCGTCTCTTCCTAGCGTCGCCTGGCATCCCTGCCAGGGCAGGAAATGCGCGCCGCACCCAAGAAACAAGACCGGAACCTGAATTCAATTCAACAAATTGAAGACAGACATTCAACCTTGCGCGGAGGGGTTTTCCAAGTGAACAAGACGATTCTCGGCCTGGCACTGGCGGCCACGCTGTCCACCTCGGTGCTGGCGGCCCCTCTCTTCCCGGACGTGCCCGACAACCACTGGGCCAAAGACGCTGTGGCGGCCCTGGCCGCCAAGGGCCTGGTGGAAGGCTACCCCGACGGTACCTTCAAGGGCGACCGGGCGGCCTCGCGCTGGGAAGTGGCCATGATTGTGGCCCGCCTGCTGGCCAAGATGGAGCAAGAGCACGCCACCTTCGCCACCAAAGCCGAGTTGGAGGAGCTGCGCAAGCTGGTCGAGGCCCTGCGCGAAGAGCTGAACGCGCTGGGCGTGCGGGTCACCAATCTCGAGGAGAATACGGCCCGCATCGACAAGCGCGTCACCGAGCTCGAGCGGGTGACCTTTTACGGCAACATCACCGTTCGGGCCGGCACGCAGAGCTTCAAGAATGTGGGCAGCGCCCAGAGCGACCCCACCGCGCCGCTGGTTAACTACCAGGCAGCCGTGGGCACGGTGGTCGGCGCCGGCGACGTGGTGCCCGGGACGGGCGCCAACTTCGATCCCTTTGCTTTCGGCGTGTTGCCGGTGGTCAACTGGGGCAAGGGCACGCCTTTGACCAGCGGCCAGACCTTCACCAGCGACATGCGCCTGGGTCTGAAGGTCAAGGTCTCCGACGACATCCGAGGCGAGATCGAGTTTGCCGCTTACACCGCCCAGGGCGACGCGTTGGTGGACGTCTACTACGGCACACCGGCCTCCTATCTGCTCAATCCCTTCACCGCTCTCTCCACGGTCACCGGCGGGCTGGCCGGCACGCAGCCGGTCAACCACCGGCCCTTCACACGCATGGTGCTCGATCACGTCTGGCTGCGCCACGAGCCGAGCCGCACCGAGCTGACGCTGGGTACATTCCTCAACACCGACTACGACCCGCTGGTCTACGTGCCGATGATCAACCCGGGCGCCTTCGGGCCCAAGTATCTGGGCAGCTATGGCGCTCAGGTGCGGGGCCAGGTGACCCTGGACGGCGAGGTCGATTCGGACGGCAACGAGACCCGCTACACCTGGATGGACTACGAGGTGATGGGAACGGTTCTGCCCGACCGCAACGGCGGGGTGGGCGGGGCCGGTTACTTCAACCACGCCGAGGGTGCCAACGTGGGCTTCAACTTCCACGACCGGCGCGGTCGGGCCCGGCTCAACTTCCTGCACGCCGGTCAGGACGCTTCCGGCGGCGCGGCCCTGCAGACCGGTCTGATCACCACCGTCAACGCCAACTCGCTGACTCCCTGGGTTAACCCCAACGGCTTCTACGCTGGCCAGGTGGGCGCCCCTGGCTCGGCCGTCATCGCCGGCATCGGCTCGGTTACCGATGTGCGACCGGTGCCCATGCCGGCCGCCTTCGACGGCATCAGCCTCACGCCGGGTCTGGCCAATGTCGGCAACGTGGGCCCGCAAGACCAGACGATGCTGGGCGCCAGCCTGAAGTATGTCTTCGACCACGAGGCCAAGCCGTTTTTGGGGGCCGAGGTCGGGCTCAGCGACTACCGCCCCCAGAAGAACTCGGGGTTTACCACCTCGGGCGAGGCCTGGCGCATTCGGGCCGGGGCCGAGCTGCTCGACGGCGACCTCAACCTGGAGGCCGAGTATCTCTCGGTCGATCCGCGCTACGACCCGTTCGTGCTGCAGATTCCCCGGGTGGGCGGGATCGGCCTGAACCACTGGCGCCCCTTCGACCTCAACCAGTATGGCAATCTTTACAGCCTGCACGATACCGAGCTGTTCCCTCATAATCGCGAGGGGGTTCGCTTCTCGGGCGACTGGGTCTTTGCTCGTTCCGACGAGGCACGCGGCCAGATGACTCTGGGCCGGCTTTTCCTCAAGTACGCCAACCTGAGCCAGCACACCACCTCATTGCAGGACGTTCGCTTCTCGCCCGGCTCGCTGGGCGGCGGGGTGCCCAACTCGTTCGTGCTCGGCTTCACCCCGGGCTTCGTCGAGCCGGCCTTCGGAGCCCTGTCCATCTTGACGTTTACCCCCGATGCCAACGGCAATCTCCTGGGCAACGTGCTCGAGAATCCGCGCGGTCGCATGGAGGGCCTGCAGGCGGGCATCTCCTACAAGTTCCTGTTCGACTCGGCCGAGGACAAGGACCCCTCGTCTCTGGGCATGACGCCCTCGTTTCAGTTCCGGCGCAACAACTTCTTCCGTAGCAGCAGCCTGGCTTCGCTGCGCCCGGGATTCGCCGGCATCGTGGGCGAGAATCAGAACTTTCAGAACTACACCTACCAGCTGATGCACGCCCAGCTCGACTACGACGCCAGCGAGTCGGTGGTGGTGCGGGTGGGCTATGACCAGTATGACCTGTTCGGCCACTGGGACCCCTACGGCACCTACGGAACCTACGCCGCGACCACGGGCCTGACGCGCTTCACCAACCTGGATACCACCATGGCCAACCCTTTCCTGGGCCTGGACTGGCAGATCGAGGAGAACACCAGCGTCAGCTTCGAGGGCCGCTACTACTCCACGCGCGATCACGTGCCGGCCAGCGTCTTCCCCACGCCCAGCTTTCCGGCCACCAACCTGCTCCTGCCGGCGCAGCGCTCGGCTCATCCCTTTAACTGGGAAGGCTTCCAGCTGACCACCGCGTTCAACTTCCGCTTCTAAAGTGAAGTGCTGAAGGTTTTGCAGTAACTGGCGCCGACAGACTTGTATGGAGGCGCCCCCGAAGGATAGGCAAAACCTTCAGCACGTAACGCT
>JAANMV010000108.1_pt1 | contig 91219 bp, 77 predicted proteins | sample 7279661 | NCBI WGS metagenome assembly JAANMV01 (sample SAMN14094540, study PRJNA606508) | bioreactor metagenome | isolation source: A lab-scale SPAN reactor treating ammonium-rich wastewater day 121 | place: Ireland: Galway | collected 2017-05-16 | reverse complement strand
ACGGTGATGACGTTGCGTTCCATAACGTGGCTCCTTCTGGTTGTGAGTTTCCTATATTCTACCCTTTCAGGAGTCCATTTTCAACTGAAGCGGAACACCAGTCACAACTCTCACCCAGGAATTGCCATTATCTGTCGAGCGAAACACTCCTCCGCTGTCACCCGAGGTGGCGACAAAAATGTAGCCATTGGTGGGACTTACACAAACCTGGCGAAGGTCAAGGTTTGCTAAACCCAAGTTCTTCCAACTATTCCCAAGATCAGTCGTGACTACCAATCCATTCATGTATTGACTCACGAACACGCGATTATTGGTTGCCGGTGTTATGTGACCTGGACCTAACCCTCCCCACCGCCAGAACTCATTTTGGGCAAAGGTATGTTGGACATTCAGAGAGTAGAGGACGAACAGAACAGTCGTTACGAAGAAACTATAGATTCTCATTGTGAGCCCCTTTTGAATGAGTTATAAGATTAGGCGATTAAGTCACATCGCCTTGGTGTTTTCGGCATCCATTCCCATCGCACTGTGTTGATTATAGTGTGGCAGGTAAGTTTGAGTGCCGAAAAAAAGATCCCGCCCCACACTTGTGCGTGAGGCGGGATAATCCCGTATCAGCCTCTCAATTGGCTGCTATTCTTGCACTACCTCTCTATTCGTAATCTTCACCGCCACCTTCACCCACTTCTCGCCATCCCAATAGCGAACTGCGGTTTTCAGAGCTTGCAGATATGCAGCATCCAAAGACCCTTTTACCAGACCTTCACGGACCTTCTGGGCGTACAAGAGGTCGGTCACATCGGTTGATTTGACTTCGGCAATACTGAAATTGCTTTGGAATATATACTCATAGTTTGCAACGTCAGGATCCATCTCTTGTGATGTGTTTGTTACCAGAAATGCTTGACGGTTATCTCCCGCCCATTGAAGGCGATTAACTCTCTCATATTTCGTCAATGCAGCAGACAGTGGAGAAAGCGGGAGACGAACATAAAAAATCTCAGCATCCGAAGCCGGTAACGCAAATCCGGACGAGCAGGCGGATTTCTTCTTTCCGATCATACGTTCCGGGTCAAGAACGGCGATTGCCGGAAACTGTCCGCCCACTGAATCAAGCACGTCGTTGCTGCCTGTAATCACCAGTTCTTTGCGTCCGTCATTATCTACATCGACCGGGAACATTCCCGTAATGTTCCCAAAGTGCCAATACTGCCCGAGTTCAGTGCCGTGTGCATCATAACGGGAAATGACATTGGGAGATCGTCCGTTTCCCCAACAAACGAAAAACTCCTTCTCTCCCTTGTCAATCGCTACGACCTTGTCTGTGCGCCAATTGTCCGAATACACCCGCCCCAGGTACTCTACCGATTCATCGAATTCGGCTTTCTTCAGCACGCTGCCTTTGAAATCATATACACGAACATAGGGTGAACCCGCTTCCGGCCCGTCTCCCGGATGCCAGATTGTCGTTGTGATCTTACTATTACTGCTCGAATCCGCAATGACTATTGCCGGCGTACCAAAATCATGTTCTGAACGTTGGATGCCGACCACATTCCTGGTTGGAATCTGCCACAAAATTTCGTGGTTCTTGTTGAGAATCTCGGCTGTGTTTGAGGCCGGATTGTATCTGTAGAACTCGGGGTTCAGATCTTTGGTGACGTTCGGCTTGAGCATGATATTGGCAATTAATGCAAAGCCAGCCAATGCCAAAAATGTCCCTCCTCCCACCATTACCGGATGCCGCCGCACAAAATACTGAAATCGCTGCAAGGCAGTGACCGGCCGATACGAAGCAGATGCCATTGTATCCGGCGTTTTCGGCGCAATCGATTGGAAACGGCGGGGGACAAGGTTGCGTCCGGTTGTTTCCGCACCCGCTTCAAGTTCGTTGAAGGTCTCCTCGACATTGCCGTACGACTCTGTCATCTGCTCGACCAGCGCACGACATCCTGCACACTCTGCAAGATGCGCTTCAATCTCAACTTTCCGCGGTTCGACAGCGGCTGTGTTCAGGACGTACAGTTCAAGGATATGTTGTTCAACGTGCTTCATATATCTCTATGAGTGACATTCTTCACGTCTGCCGAACAGAACCACGAGGCGATTGTGACGGAATCACATATTCTCCTTTAGCTTTCCGATTGCCCGTTTGTACGCAAGTGCGCCAAGGTACTCCAGTTTTGCGCGGTGATGTTTTCTGTATTCCTCCGGAGTCAGGTCGGGAAGTTGTGCTTTCAGCAGTTCATAGTATGATATTGCACTCCCGTTCTGTTCTACAATCCGAGCCATGATGCTCGACTCGATCACATCGAAGTATGCATCGAAGGCCTCTTCGCTGACTTTCTTCCTGGCGAGGTACTTCTTTGCCGATTCCGTTTTCACGTCGTTACAGACATTCCTGACGATCTCTCCGGTGTCGGAGTCCGGCAATTCATGTTCGACTGTCGGAGGGAGCAGCAACGGCTGGTTCTTGACTGCATACACCGACTGGAGAATCTTTGCCACCGTAATCACCGGCAAGATGCGCGAGTGACACTCCTGTTGTCTCAAAAAGACTGAGAGCTTGCCGAGCATTTGCGGTATGTTTTCAGTACCAACGGATGCTTGCATCAGGTAGTGTTGGACTTCGTTGGGGTCAAGGGTTGGCAGGTGTTCATTGGTTTCACAGAGTGCCGGTGCAATGGACGATTCCCCGAAACGATCCATTTGCTCGAACTGATTCATCCGTTCCACCGCAAGTTTGATATTGCGAAGGATCCGGTAGAAGCCGGGGTCGATGTCCTGATACATCCTGAATAACGCCTGGTTCACACGCGCATAGACAAGTCTGCGAAGCGCCACAAGCAGTTCTTCATCAGAAACGCTGTCAAGATCGAAACTGCTAAAATAGGCATCGAGCTGGACAAAACGTCCTTCTTCATTGCGCTGAAACAGGTCGGCGATGGAGTCGTAAGCGAGATCTTTCTCATTGAGCCCCTGCGACGAAGAAAGTCTCTTGCCGCCCGATTTCCGGGTAAGCAGTTCGAGAGCTAAGGCGACGCTCAGATTGACAATAGCGTTGAGCTGTTTTGATGTGAACGTACCATCAAGAACAGCAAGCAGATTCTGGCGGAGAAGGAAGGTCAGGGTTGGAGTTGGGCGCATGACTGGAGCCAAATAACAAAAACCCATCAAGAATATCAATACACATAGCCGTAAGTCCGCTCAAATTGGGTGTAGAAACATTCATCACTCCCTCTTTCCCACTTTTGAAAAACCCGTGTCTATCTCCTCCGATTTGTGGGAAAGCGCAACATCAACCCGACGTTTAAACGTGAAATTCAAACAGTTCTCACAATCCGGCGTGGCACAACGGTTGCCTTCTTTAGAAGAGTATAACTACGCGTTCACCTACACGATAACTACCGAGGCAATCATGCACAAGAAACTCTTCATCCCCGGCCCCACCGAAGTTGCGCCTGAGGTGTTGGCCAAACTCGCAACTCCGATGATCGGGCATCGCAGCAAAGATGCATCGAAGATGCAGAAGGAAATTTCAGAGAAGCTGCAGAAAGTGATGTACACGGAAAATCCCATCCTCCTCTCAACAAGCTCCGGTTCGGGATTGATGGAAGGCTCCATCCGCTCGCTGACGGCGAAGCGCGCCGTTGTGTTCTCCGTCGGGGCATTCGGCAACCGTTGGTACAAAATGGCGGAAGTGAACAACATCCCCGCCGACAAACATGAAGCAAAATGGGGCGAGCCGACAACGCCTGAAATCGTCGACCAATATCTCTCCACCGGCAAGTACGACGTCTTCACGATCACGCACAACGAGACAAGCACCGGCATCATGAATCCGCTTGCGGAGATCGCCGAAGTCCGCAAGAAATACCCCGACGTGATGTGGCTTGTTGATTCTGTCAGCGCCCTGAGCGGCGCAAAGGTGGAAGTGGACAAGTTGGGCATCGATGTCTGCATTACCTCAACGCAAAAAGCGCTGGCGTTGCCCCCCGGTATGGCAATCTGCTCGATCTCCCGGAAGGCGCTCGAACACGGCAAGCAAGTGAAGCATCGCGGCTGGTATCTCGATCTTCTCGAAATCTACAAATACATCGAGACGAAGGATCACCAGTATCACGCAACGCCGTCGTTACCGCATATGTTTGCGCTGAATTTCCAGTTGGATCGCATTCTCGCAGAAGGTCTCGACAACCGCTTTGCCCGCCATAAGGAAATGGCCGAGTTCACCCGCGCCTGGGCGAAGAAACATTTTGCCCTCTTCCCTGTTGAGAAATATGCGTCGCAGACTCTTACCACGATCACGAACACGCGGAACATCAACGTTGCCGGACTGAACAGCGAGCTTGCAAAAATCGGGCTGCAGATTTCCAACGGCTACGGCGATTTGAAGGAGAAGACATTCCGCATTGCGCATATGGGCGAGCTGACACTCAAAGACGTGAAGGAAGTAACAGCAGCTATCGAAAGCATTCTTAAACTCTAGAGCGGAACAGGAGTTCCGTTCTACAATATGAAAGGGACGACCATGAAAATCCTTATCACAGACGGAATCGAAAAATCCGGTGCCGATATTCTGCTGAAAGCCGGTTTTGAACTCACGCAGAAAACCCTCACTCCGGACGAATTGTTAGCAACTATCCCCGAATACGATGCCATCATCGTCCGCTCGGCGACAAAAGTAACAAAGGCGGTGATTGATGCCGGTAAAAACCTGAAAGTCATTGCCCGCGGCGGCGTTGGCGTTGACAACATTGACGTTGAATACGCCAAGATGAAGCAGATCAAAGTCCTCAACACGCCGAAAGCGTCATCCATTTCGGTTGCGGAGCTGACGATTGCGCATCTGCTTGCTATCGGGCGGTTCGTGCCGATGAGCAACATTGCCATGCGCCACCGGGAATGGCCCAAGAAGGAATTCAGCAAAGGTATCGAGGTAACAGGCAAAACGCTCGGCATTATCGGCTTCGGCAACATTGGGACGGAAGTCGCCAAGCGCGCTTTGGGCTTGATGATGAACGTCGTAGCCTATGACATGTACATCAAGGACACGGACATTAAAGGCGTGAAGATGGTATCGAAGGAAGAACTTCTGCGTATCTCCGACTACATCACGCTGCATGTGCCGTTCGACAAAGCCGGCGGCCCGCTCATCTCGAAGAATGATTTCGAGAAGATGAAGAATGGCGTCATCCTCATCAACTGCGCTCGTGGTGGCGTCGTGAACGAGCGGGATTTGCTCGAAGCGCTCAACAGCCACAAAGTCCAGTACGCAGCTCTCGACGTGTTCGAGCATGAGCCTCCGACGCAGGAGGAGTTCGAACTCATCAACCATCCCCGCGTCTCGGTTACGCCCCACATCGGCGGTTCGACGAAGGAGGCGCAGGATCGGGTAGGCGTTGAGATTGCCGAGAAGGTAGTTGCGGCGCTCGGCGAGTTCAAGAAAGGGGAAGTTCTCGTGTAGCGTAGTTGCTTCTCTCAGTCCAAAGTCGTAATCTCAAAGTGCACGGAAATCCAGAGTGATCTTCTCTTCCGTGCACTTTTTTCTTCATTCTTCACCCAACAAGAATCGTGAGATAGTCCATGGCAACAGTTCGACCGTTTAAGGGATTTCGTCCTCTCCCCCAATATGCCGCTCAGGTTGCGGCAAAACCGTATGACGTTTTGAGTTCAGAAGAGGCCCGCATTGAAGCGCAAGGCAAGCCCCTTTCGTTCCTTCACGTCGGAAAGCCGGAAATTGATCTGCCTCCCGGCACGGATTTGTACGACCCGGCTGTATATGAAAAAGGGAAGGAGAATTTGCAGAAGCTGATTCGTGATGGAATTTTGAAGGAAGATCCGCATCCCTATTTTTATGTCTACGCTCAAACGATGGGCAATCACACGCAGTACGGCATTATCGGCTGTGCTTCGGTGCAAGAGTACCTCAACGACACAATCAAAAAGCATGAGCTGACGCGCAAGGACAAGGAAGACGACAGGACACGGCATGTGAAAGTGACAAACGCCCACACCGGCCCGATATTTCTGACGTACCACGCCGAGCCGCGCATTGACGCGATTGTGGATCGTGTACGACTCGTTGATCCGACGTACAATTTTGTTGCTGATGATGGCATACGACATCAACTCTGGGTGATTTCGGACGAGCGGCTGATCCGCCAGCTTGTTGAGCATTTCGGACGCGTGAACTATTTATATGTCGCGGATGGTCATCATCGCTCGGCAGCAGCGGCGCGGGTCGGCAAAGAAATCGCTGACGCCAATCCGAATCACAAAGGAGACGAAGAGTATAACTTCTTCCTTGCCGTTCTCTTTCCGCATAATCAGCTTCGAATAATGGAATACAACAGAGTTGTGAAGGATCTGAACGGGCTTACAGAAGATGCTTTCCTTGAAGAAATCAAGAAGCACAAGTTCACGATCAGCAGGACGGGCCAGGTTCAGCCGAAAGTCAAAGGCGAGTACGGCATGTACCTGAACGGCCACTGGTACACACTGAAAGCCGATCTCTCCTATCTCACCAATCCCGACCCCGTTGAAAAGCTTGACGTATCGATCTTGCAGAAGAACATCCTCGCCCCCATTCTCGGCATTGACGACCCGCGCACGAACAAGCGCATTGACTTTGTCGGTGGTATTCGCGGCATCAAAGAGTTGGAAAAGCGAGTGAATTCAGGAGAGATGGCGGTTGCGTTTGCCCTCTACCCAACGTCAATCGAAGAGTTGCTGACGATTGCCGATGCGGGCAAGATCATGCCGCCGAAGTCAACCTGGTTCGAGCCGAAGCTGCGGGATGGGGTTGTTGTGCATTTCTTGAGTTAACGAGAGCGATGATCAAGATTATCACAAATTCCGTAACCCGCTCTGAACTTCAAGACATGGCTGATCTCCTCGGTGGCGACCTGGTTAAGGCCGTAGTGGACATCAAACGCAGAATAATGGCTGTTGGCGGAGAATTACATGCGGACGAAGAAAGCCTTCTTCTGGCGGATGGCAGCCTACAGCCGAATTTGTGGGGAACAAATCTGTATCCCTCGCTGACGGGTGAAGCGATGATCGAATTCGATTCAATGATCAATGTACCCGAAACATGGAAATCGGACTCGCTCAGTTGATGATCCCGCATTGCAGGCAGCAATTGTTCAGATCGTCAAGGAATTGGTGAAGGAATAGAATTGTCCGGATTCGGCACAGAAGAGTTCGCCCAACGCTGGCACCAGATGAGTCTGCTGGAGCAGATGGCAAACATCGGCAGTGAAGTTGAGCGTATTGCTTCATGGAAGAAGAAGGGTAACGAGGAATTTGCGATCAGAGCATTGTACCGGTCGCTGGAATTGATTGATCTCACAATAGCTGACCCTCGTTGGCGATACCGTCTCAAAGAGATAGTCAGAACGCGGGAGTTCCTTTGTGATTTGTATGTCGGGAATAACACGTACAACTTCACTCCCGAGTTCTTCAGCAAGTATTTTCTTTGGTTTGCGCTCGCAGCACGTAAGAACATTCAGTGAAGGAAGTTTGCCGGAAAGAATTCTGAGGCCCGTTGCACGCGTAACGGGCTTTGTCGTCTCAACACGAAATGAGTAATTGATGTTGCGCAAAACCCAAAGGCGCTTCTATTTTTGATACCGACCTCATCCCCCGGCCCCTTCTCCTAAGACGAGAAGGGGAGATGTTGGATTTAGGGTGAGGTCGTTAGGGAAACAAACGAAATTAAAAATTTGCGTAACATCAGTGAGTAAGAAGAAACAGAACGCAACCCTTTCCCTTTTCGGCGAAGAGCCGTCACCGCCAGTAAAAACGCCGGAATACGTCGAAAAGAACCGACCCCGCATCAAGCGCTGGGCGAGCAGAGGCATCTACTTCGGCGGATCGTCGTGGAAGTATCCCGGCTGGCGCGGGCAAATCTACAACAAAGAATACAAATCGAAGAAGGCGTTTAACGACAACGCCCTCGCCGAATATTCGGAACTCTTCCCCACCGTCTGCGCCGACTTTGCGCTGTACGACTTCCCCGACCCCGACAAGATGAAGTTCATCCACGATCAAACGTCGGATGAGTTCAAACTCTCGCTCAAAGTCACCGACCGCATCACGATCAAACGCTATCCCGACATTCCCCGCTTCGGCCCGAAAGCCGGAACGGAGAACCCCGATTTTCTCAATGTTGAGTTGTTTCAGTCCCAGTTTCTCAAACCACTGGAGCATCTGAAGAGAAAAAGAGGCGTGATCATTTTCGAGTTCTCGACGTTTCATCCGAACTCGGGAATCAGGTACGGGAAGTTTGTAGAGATAATTGACAACTTTCTTCGTCGTCTGCCGAAAGGATTCGACTACGCCATCGAATTACGCAACGAGGAGTTCTTGACGGAAGAATATCTGAAAATGCTGGAGGCACACGGCGTTGCTCACGTGCTGAACAACTGGACCCGCATGCCGCCGATCATCGAGCAGTTGAAGATTGGGGGCGTTCTTACGACGAAATTCTCCGTATCACGGGCATTGCTCAAGGCTGGCAGAAAGTACGAAGACGCCGTTCGTCTCTTTCAACCCTACACAGAAATCAAAGAAGAAAATCCCGAGTTGCGACTCGGGATTGTTGAGGCGGTGCATCGCTGCATTGCCGAAGGACGCTCACTCTATGCCTATATCAACAACAGGGCGGAGGGAAATTCACCGAAGACGATTGAGGGGATACTTGATATGCTGGATAAGTATCCGGTGGAGAAGCTGTGAGAGGATTGGGGATTGTCCGAAGGACTCCTATGGGAGGGGATTACGGATTGGTGCTTGCGCCCGTTTGAACAAAGCGCCCGGGCATTTCGTCGAAGGTTTGCCCGTTGAGAATTCTCCCGTTAGCCTTCTTGTTCCGGCCACCCCACTGCTTGAAGAAGAACGCAACATCCGCCCGCCTGCACTGTTCCTGAATATCCAACACCCAATCTGCTTTCATTGGTCGCGGCCGGTGCCCGCTTTCACCGCCGACGATGACCCAATCAATCTTCTTGAGATTTAGGTTGGGAAGCGGGCCAATCAGCGGTTCGAGAGATAAGAATTTCACCTTCGCCCCAGTCTTACGAAGCAATCCAATCCGATATGCAACCCGTTCATCTTCCACCGACACACCCATCCAGATGTTGTGCGTCCATTTCAGTTCTTTGTGAAGTTCGTGCAGTCGTTCTGCTCGCTTTGTCAGTACTTGAAAGACATGATTGGGGTTGTCGTTCATAACAGCAAAGACACGCTGAATGAACGAAAGAGGAATCTGCTCATGAAACAGATCACTCATCGAGTTGACGAAAACGATCTTGGATGATTTCCAGGTATTGGGAATCTTGAGGGTTTCGGGATGAATTCTGACTTTGAAACCGTCTTTGTACTTTTCAATCCCCATAGCTTGCAACCGGCGGGACATCACTTCAGCGTAACAGAACTTGCAACCGGCGGAGATCTTGGTGCAGCCCGTGGTGGGATTCCAAGTGAGTTCAGTCCATTCGATGGAGGATTCAGCCATAGCTATTGGTTGTCGAAATGAATTGCAAGAACCTTTTCTTCGTTGAAGGTCCCTTTTCGCCGCTTGGGGTCATTTGAAATGATTGTGACAATGCCTTTCTCTTCCAGGATTTTTAGCATAGACTTTGGGTTTAGAAACGGTGTTTCATTTAGCGCAAAATCATTGCAATCAGCATACGAAACCTGCCTTCCGACGAAGGCGTGGTGAAGTGACTCGGCATAAATGCTTGGATCATTAAATGAAAAAAGTAGCTCTTGGTCAATGCGAGCATCTGAAAAGCAGTATTCTCCACTTTGGTCAACAGCCTTCATAGCTTCTTTCATCTTCTCTAGACCGAGAGGATGTTGACTTGCAAATACGAGGAAGTAATTCAAACTATTAAGCTTTGTTCGCATCTCAAAAGCAAAAACATATCGGATTCCCTTCAATTGTCTAAGTTTCTCTTTGTAGAGAGCCAGCACTTCTCTGCATTGTTTTCCGAATGAGTTCACAATTGACAAACGATGCTTCCAGCTATCGTCACCAAATATCTCATTGAGTATAGATTCATGATTTGCACTCTCCTTTGCCGCGTAGATTCTTGCAATCCCATCTGCATCAAAGTTAAGCAAAATCTCAGCTGTCGGCTGAGCCAAGATATTTGAAACAATCTTAAAAGGCACTCCAGTTGCCCCGCATGGGTCAATGAAAGCGAAGATAGGAAACCTGAGCCTAAATGGAGAATTTGCTTCGGCTTGAATCTGTGTAAGACCGTTAACAAAGGTTTCGTTTATTGCATTGAACTTCAATTTTTCTTCGTTCTCAAAATCCTTGATCTCTTGGCTAAGACTGTTGAATCTCCCTTCGTCAGATTCAATAAAGGAACAGCGTATGTCTTGAGCAATCCAATTTTGTTTGCTTGAAAGCAAAGAACTTCTTGCCGCTGCGAGTGCTGCGACTGGCGACCCTTTGGGATAGTTGAGATATTTCCCGGGACCTGCAAATCCATCTATGTACCAAAGATCCTGCTTCTTTCGAGTTCTACCAAGTATCTGAAACCAAGCTGTAAGATACTTTTCGAGAATTACAATCTTAGCGATGGTGTGCGGAGCTGCTTCCCAAATACTTTCAGAAGTCATGAACGACTCTTCAGTGTGACCAGTTTTATCTAAGTTCAGATTTCTTCTATGTCAGTTCTCTCGACATCCTCATCACACTTCGCGCAATCTGCCTCACCGTTCTCAACCTCTGCGGCTTTATGTACCATTGAACCATTTTATTGAATTCTTGTCGAGGAATTTGGATTTGTTGGGAGGGTTCCTCTCCCCGTCGCTGGCAAGTCAGCCAAACGGAAACACCATCAACCGCGATTCTGAAATCATTTTGAAGTGTGATAAGAAGAGACAAGGGCATCAACTTGATACCTTGACCAAGCTTGGCTCGGAGAAAGCTCTCTACTCTTCAGGCGGAAGATTGGCTTCAGAAGTTGATCAAGTGTCATGGGTCCTCTCTTATCTAACTGGCATTCATCCGCTCCGGCGATGCTTGTGGGTTCGGGTTCTACCTACGCGATCAAATCAAAAGGCAGGTCTGCAATATCACGAAGTCTCTTTCCCTCAATGAGCGGCACAAGCGCATCAATAGCTGCTTCATTCTTTGAGCTCTTGACAGCCTCCTCAAGCTCGTCAAGCGCAAAATGATAAACGCAATCTATGTCACCTGTACCAAGTGCCAGAGATGCGAGTCTCGTGGGCATGGGTTCGGCGGTAACGACGCATATATGCGGGGTGTGACCTTTGCGGTTTCTTATGAGGTTCAATCCTTCGGTGCGCGCATTCTGTGAGCGATCACTTCGCAATGTCAGTTTGCATGAGATACTCGCGTGAAGGCTGGGCATTTCCGAGGTTTGATTAGCCGCTCTCAATGGCGATAGTTTCGGGTAACTTCCTGAACGTACCAAGGAGTGATGCAGGTTGATCTCTTGATCCGAAATAGGCTTTCTCGCGACAACCACATCGGGATTAACAACATAATCGCCTAATGCCGTAAGGGCCTCTTTGTTAAGTTTGACAATTCTCTTCAAGTCCGCAAGATGCGCGTACTGAACAAACTGAGAGATATCATTGTGCACTGAATACAGCCAATGCCCGGGGCGCAAATGAGACAAAGCAGCAATGGAAGATTCGACGAATTCCATTGTTATGGTCTCGAAATTCTTCCCTGCTGTCTGACCGTCTATGTCTCGTGCACTGATAGGGTTTCCGATTGCTTTCACAATGGCTTTTGCAACTTCACTACTTAGCTTACTGCCGGTGTCTGCGATGCTTGGAGTGCGCCCAGATTTTAGAAATATTGATTCTTTGCAAACGCGACGTTGGAATTTCTTCCGGAGTGTTTCAATCGTGTGCATAACCGTTTAGCTTAATCTCGAGGTTTGGTAAGCCCTACAATGTATTCCTTGTGCATCCGCTGCTGGATTTGCGAAGTCTGGTCAATTCTCATTCCCGCCGGGAGCATTCTTCGATTGCGGTCGATGTTACGTTCACCTATCACTGGCTGAACAAAGCCTATCGAGACTCCAATGTCCGACAGGCAGTTACTAATTTGGGTGTCGATCCCGCGCATTATCGAGTTTCCGACAACTATGATTGTAGAATGTCCGGAACGAAGCACTCGATGCATTTCCCGAAGTACTCCGGTCATCTCAGAGAAATACCGATGAAGCACAACTCCCTTCTTGCTGTCAACTGATCCAACTTCATTCACGACACTCATCGTGAAGTCAGGTAGCCTCTCGAAGCTGAACCCCGACGTTGATTCACCACCAATATACGTACCTCGCTTTTCACTGAGTTCGTGATAGTCGTGCCCCAGCCAGACGAGGGAGAATTTGTGCGCTCTCATATAGTCAATTGCATTGGAGGCATAAGGCGGAGAGGTCACTATCAAATCAACGGATTCCTCTTGAAGCGGGAGTGATTTTGCGTCGGCAAAGTCAATGATTGGTTGTATTTGATTGGTCAACGTCTCCGGCAAGCTCTCCAGATTCCGAGAATAACGTCTCTCAAACTCGTCGATTGCGGATCGAAGGCGCTTCGTTACGTGAGGAAGTCGTGGGGACGGAGACTTAAGCAGTTCACTCCCGAAGATGATATTCCCATCAGAACCGTAAACTACCTTTGCTTTGTGGGGACGAGTATGAGCAAGATCTAAGGCGAGGGAAACCCCGCCAGACTTGGTTATTATCGTTCCGGAAAGAGCCACCTCAAAGAAAGTCCGCAGTTTCACATCGCGCAACGTTTCAATATGCTTAATTAGTGACAGCAACTCATATTGTGTCTCCTTGATAAACCAATAGTCAATGAAAGTTCTCGCCTCGTCCGGCCATCTAGAACTTAGTTCGCGTTCGAGGCTTTTTCGATCCTTTTCGCACATTTTGCGAGCAGCAACGACGATTGTTGCTCCCGTGTCAAGCACCTTACTCTTCTTGAGGGGAGTCGTCTTGACCTTTGCAAGCCTCACGGCCAGTGGATCAATATCGAAACCAACCCCCGTCCTACCCAACGCTTGTACCTCAACAAGCGTCGTTCCTGAGCCCATCATCGGATCCAGAACGATGTCTCCGCACTTTGTAAGTGAGGCTATGAACTTTGAAGGAAGTTGAGGGGGAAACTTTGCAGGGAACGAATGGAAATTGTGAGCACCGTGATTGCTCTCGACACCATGGAAATCCAGGTCACTGTGGAGCAGAGAGTCCAAAGGCATTTCAGCAAAACTATCCAGTTCACTTGTCTTGCGTGGGGCCAGTGTGGCTTGTGAGAGGTTCAAATTGTATTCCAGCTGTTAAGATTGTGTTCGATAGTATAGTAAGACTTTATGAGAATTCAAAAGGAGATGGCCTGACCAACTGACATCGCTATCCCACCTCATACTCCAACTCCAATCTCACCCCCTCCTTGTTCGCACGGTACATCCCCGTCCCGGTGATACTTTTGAGATCGCTCGTTCCCGATCCTTTGAGAATCGTCAGCAACGAATCAGCGCTGCCGGCTTCAAACTTGCCGTCGTCCTTCATCACGAAACTGCCGGTGCGGCCGTTGAGTTTTCCTTCAAACCGCATCAACCCGATGTACGCGGCGGTGGAGTTGTGCTGGTCTTTTTCATCTAAGTGACTGTAAAACATCAGGCATTCCTCGAATGCGGCGCCCTCCAGCTCGCCTGTAAGCGCGTACTCGACGGTGGCTTTCGTCATTTTTACGGTAGGCGAGATTTGCGCGTACGTGTTCTCATCCCATTTCTTGACTGAGAAAGTTGCTGTAGCTTTCATACAATCTCCCATGTGTTAAGGGGCTGAAGTCCGTAATCCCCTCCCAAAGGAGTCCTTCGGACAATCCGTAATCTCCCCCTACAACTCCTTCACCATCTTCACCACTTTCCAGCAGAAGTTCACGTCCTTCTTCCTCACTGTCACCGGCTCGAAGTCTGGATTGAGGGGAATGAGGTGGATGTAGTTTCCTTCGAACTTTACTTTCTTGAGCGTGTCTTCGCCGTTGACTCGTACGACGCAAACGTCGCCGTTGTGCGGTTCCTGTGCAGGACTGACGACAACAGTATCGCCGTCCTCGATACGGGGCGCCATACTGTTGCCTTTGACTTTGAGCGCAAACGCCTGCGGGTCGCGTACGTCGTCAACAGCAATATAGTCGTCAACGTAGTCGGGGTGAAAATTAGTGGCAAGCTTGCCGGCAGGCACGGCGGACATGATTGGCAACTCAACCAGTTTTGCGTTTCGGCGGAATGTGTTGGGAAGTTGAAACACGTTCGATGGCCGGACCGGTGCATCGTACATTTCTCCTTCGCCCGTCAGCAGCCAGTGGGGATGTACGCCGGTGGCTTTGGCGATTTTGGTAATTGAAATGCCGTCGGGGATTTGCTCGCCTTTCTCCCAACGTTGCAGCGTGCGGGTAACGATGTTGGCTTTGTGTGCGAGGGTCGCTTGGTCGAGTTCTTTGTTTTCCCTCGCCTCGCGTATGCGATCGCCGATGGTGGATTTCATACGAAACCTCATCTAAATATTAAAAGAAAACCACAAAGACACCAAGATACGAAGTTCACATTTGTGTGAAAAAAGGAACTGTGCCCAGTGCTGACTTACAGACTATACAGACGAAACCGACTGTCTAAACATTTTTGTCGCTGTACATCTTGACAAGACGACAATTATGTCGTATCTTGCTGCAGCAATAATACGGAATTACAAGCGTTGTGTCAAGAACTTTTTTCGCGGAGGCGTTATGAACAAGAAACCTGTTCAGTACTCGATCGGCATCGGCGGGTGGGAACACGAGTGCTTCAATCAATGTCTGTACAGTGCGCCGATGGAGGATTCCGATGCCCGACTTCGCTTCTACGCCCGGTACTTCGATTCGGTCGAGGTTCGCTCAACGTTCTGGGATGATTCGTTGGGAGTGACTGATGCGCTGCAGTGGATTGCGGCGGTGGCCGAAAACAAGCGATTCCGGTTCAATGTGAAGCTGCACAAATCGTTCGTTCACGGCAAGGAAATCAAGCCTGAGCGGGCGACGCGTCTGCGGGGACTTTTGCAGGAGTTCCAGAAGAACGACAAATTAGGTGCCGTACTTGTGCAGCTGCCTTATTCGTTCACTAATACAAGCGCAAACCGGTACCACTTGGAAAAACTGAGCGGAACGTTCAGAGGCTTTCCGCTCTTTGTCGAGTTCAGAAATGAATCGTGGAATGATGTGCATTTCCTCAGGAGTTTCCTCCGCGATAACCAACTCGGCATTGTAAACGCCGACCTGCCCCGCATCAACCGGTATATGCCGTTTGTAACGGAAGTTGCAGGAACAACCGCGTACGTTCGGCTTCATGGCAGAAATGAAAAAGGATGGCTCGTAAACGGGATGGACACACGTTACGACTATCTGTACAACGCGAAGGAGTTGCGTGAGTTAAAGCGCAGGTTAGCGGCGCTTGAGGAGAAATGCGAGAATATCAACATCATCTTCAACAATACAACTGGCGGCAAGGCGATCGCCAACGCGCTGCAAATGATGGCCATGTTGCGCGAAGGAAAGCCGGTGCTTGTGCCGCAAGCGACCGCGCTGGCATTCCCCTATCTGCTTGACAACGTCAATGCAGTGGTGGACAATGGCTTGTTTGCTGATGAGAAGTTGTATCGAAGGGCGGGGTAGACGAGTAGTTGAACAACTCTGCAAATGAAGAGTGCTTATCTACGGGGCGATCGAGAAGGAGCTAATCGGCAATGACGCAGATTCTATTCGTTCTAGATTGACAATCTTGCTTGCGTGGTCAAAGTCGATTCCAACGATTGCGCCGTTCTCATCAAAATCAACGACGACATCTTCAGCAACTTCCTTTGAATCGACACTTTGCTTTTTCTGAAAGGTCAATGTAAAGCGAGTCAGTTTCAGGATAGTAGTTGAATTTCATCACAGCACTCATCTTACGTTCTAATCCTTGTCTTCTTGAGCTTGGACTCTGACCGCAGTCGGCGACCGCGAAGTGGAGAACCAAGCGGAGCAAGTTTCGAGAGAGCCTTTTCTACTGGCTCCGGGAATGAAGCGATCGCAAAGTATGTCGCAGGGTACAGGTAATCCGCGCCTTCGTTATCCACCACACGTAAATAATCTGATTGTGCTGCTTGCTCATCCGGAATGATCTTATAGATCATTCGTGGCGTTAGCAGATCCGGATCATCCGAATGTATGCAGATTGCGAATTGCGGGGAGCCTTTTCGTTTAGCCATATTCTCAGTCCAAAAACCTCTTGATTCTCATTTTTCTCTTACCGATGCCGTGCGCTTCAAACCAATGAACCTCAGCAACACGAACTGAGCCGTCAGCCAAGCGAACAGTGGCGTGACCCTTCAGCTTTCTCCAGCGCCCGCTGCCATACCGTTTGCGTAGAAGAGGAAGGAGGCGAATGCTCCGACCTACCGCTATCACTTCAACCCGCGTGATCTCGCCAAGAACTTCGAAGTGCATTCTGATACAGTATCGTACTTAATAGTCTAAGAGTCAATGACTTTCCCGGCTACATCTTCTCCGGCGCCGATATCCCCAGCACGGCAAGCCCGTTGCGCAGAACCGCTTTCGTCGCGTTGCATAGGGCAAGCCGGGCTTGGGTGAGTTCTGCATCTTCACTCACTACCCGGCAGTTGTGGTAGAACTTGTGAAATGCCGTCGCGACATCCTGCAGGTACTCGGCCAAACGGTGAATCTCAAATGTCTCGGCACAATACTGAACGGTTTCGGGGAACTCCAACAACATCTTGATGAGATCGAACTCATCGGGCTCTTTCAGCAATTCCAGATTCGGCGTTGAGCCTGCCTTCTGCCCCTCTTCTTCCGCTTTTCGCATGATGCTGCAAATGCGTGCATGCGCATACTGGAGATAGAATACCGGATTTTCATCCGATTGTTGCTTCGCAAGCACGAGGTCAAAGTTCAGGTGGCTTGTCATGCTCCGCATCAAGAAGAAATAGCGAACAACATCCGCACCGACTTCGGCAATCAGATCGTCGAGCGTGATGTAATTGGCTTTGCGGGTGGACATCTTCACCACTTCTGTTCCCTGCATGATCGTCACGAACTGGTGAATCAGTACTTTCACTTTCGCCTCGTCGTAACCGAGTGCCTTCACTCCCGCGAGCACGTCGGGATATGTTGCAATATGATCTGAGCCGAAGATGTCAACGATGAGATCAAATCCCCTCCGGAATTTGTCGACGTGGTATGCAATATCCGGAAGCCTGTACGTCGGCTCGCCTGTGTTCTTCACAATTACCTTGTCCTTCTCTCCGCCCAACGCGCTCATTTTCAGCCATACGGCTCCTTCGCTTTCATACGAGAGACCTTTCTTCTTGAACTCCTCCAACACCTCCTTGATTTTGCCATCTTCATAGAGTGAGTTTTCATTGAAGAACGTCTTGTGCACAATGCCGAGCGACTTCAGAGTTTTCTTGATGTCATCAAAGATTTCTTTCTCGGCTTGTGCTTTGAACTTACCTTCGGCGGGTTCGTTCTTCAGCCCATCTCCAAATTCATCCTTCAAATGTGAAGCGATATCCTTGATGTACTCACCCTGATAGTAGTCTTCGGGGAATTCTACCTGCTCGCCGACCGCTTGCAGATACCGCAACCGAACCGAATCGCCCAACACGCGCATTTGTCTGCCTGCGTTATTAAAGTAGTACTCACGCGTTACGTCGTGTCCCGTCCACTCAAGCAGGTTGGATACCGTATCGCCGTACACCGCACCGCGTCCGTGGCCCACGGTAAGGGGGCCGGTAGGATTTGCGCTGACGAATTCGACTTGCGTCTTCTTTCCTTTTCCAACATCGGACCGGCCAAACATTTGTTCGTGAGCCAGCAGGCGGGAGAGTTCTTGCCGGTAGAATTTTTCAGTGAACGTAAAGTTGATGAAGCCCGGTCCGGCAATCTCAATTCGTGAAACCAGTGAAGCATCAATCTGCAACCTGCCGACTATGTCCGCAGCGAACTGGCGCGGGTTCTTCTTCTGACCTTTGGCCAGCATCATGGCAATATTTGTTGTCAGATCGCCGTGGGCGGCTTGGCGGGGCTTTTCAAGCGTGACAGGCATATCTGAAGTAATTCCGAGCGATTGGAGTGATGAAGCGATTCTTTCTTGCAGATATTCTTTCATTGAGCAGCTTTCTTTCGGGGGGCCTTTCCTGAGGCAGATTTTCTGCGTGACGACGGTTTCCTGGTAGATGCTGTCTTCCGTGTTCGCGTTGCAGTAACAGGTTTTTCATCGCTGATGCGTTTCATCTTTGCATCGCCCCACAATTTCTCAAGATTGTAAAAACTCCGCGCAGTCTTGTGGAAGATGTGAAGAACAACATCCGAGAAATCCAGCAGCATCCAACTATGACTCCTCGTCTCCTTGTGCCACGGGCCGATTCCTTTTGTCTCCGTACCATCAAGAACAGCATCGGTAATCGCCTTGACCTGAATGTCGGAATCGGCGGAACAGACAACAAAGAAATCCGTCATCGATGTTAACGGACGCAAATCCATGATCACGACATCGTGAGCCTTTTTTGTGAGCGCGAGTTTCGCAATTGCATTTGCTAATGCGGATGATTTCAACGCATCTTCTCCTGGTATGATTAGCGGGTATAGGGTTTCAAGAGTGCAAAATCTTTGCCGACGACAACAGAAACATCGACAAAATAGTCATGGTTGATTTGTTGAATAATGTTCTTCTCGTTAACGCCGAGCGCGTACGCTACCTTTCTCGCTACCTCGACATTGCCGCTCCGGTCGATGATAAGCGACTCCTTCACATCGAACGTTTTGTAGTTCTTCATCTCCACCACATCATACCCGCGGGCACGAAGGTAGTTAGTGAACTTGGAGGCCGCCCCGCGTTCACCGCAACCGTTGAGTAAATCAATCTGGATGACCTGCCCGGGCAGAACATCACCCTTTGTGGCATCAACAGGAGGTTCAATGAAATTGCGGGAGACAAATGAGTAGCCGAGGAAGCCAACAACAATTACCAGCACTATAATCAGAGTGGTAACCGCGGTTCTACGAACCCTTTTTGTGCTTGAGAGGAAAGTCTGCAAACTCAAAGTGTGTTTCGATCCGGTGATGTAGGCGCAAAAATACGAAAACCGACCCTCTTCTTGCACTGACCGCAAGAACAGTCCGGCTCTGCTGAAAACCGCAGCAATTCACAACAGCTTGAAAGTCCTTTTGTCAGAATCCTGCTTCTCGGTAGAATGGGTTGTAATAGTACGGACTGTAAAACGGTGAATAGTAGTAGCCTGTTCCGTATGGCATCTGTCTGAACGAAAGCGAGATCTTTGTATTATCCCACGGTTTGTAGTTGACCTCGGCGTTCTTCAAATACACCTGGCTGAGATCCTTCTTGTCAAAAGTCGAGAACGAGCTGTACGGCGAGAAGCTGAACGCAATATCGGCGCGGGCATTCAGATTGTCGTCGAACTGATACATCATCGTGTTGGTATATGTACCGAGAGAGAGTCCGTGTCCGCCGGCCGTCATGAATGACATATCGAAAGAGTGACGCATCGTGAACTTGTCGGGATCGAACCATCCGAATAGGTACGACAGAGGCGATGAATCACCACCGAGACGCGTAATCGATACTTGCGTCTCTTGGGCAACCTGAGACTTGAGCTGCGCCGATGCAATCCCGAATCCAACGGTAACCAGAGTGAATAACAAAGCCAGTTTCTTCATGATGTTCTCCTTTGACCTTTCAGCACACGCTTTTTCTAATGAAATGATACCAAAAACACCTATGATTGTCAACTGCCGGACTTCTGCATAAGTTCCCTTGCCGCTTCGAGTTGGTCAACTGTGTTAATGCCTTGGATCTCCAATGGATTTCCTGCCACGCTAGCGCTGACTTTGTATTGATGAAGCCAGAAGTAGTGGAACACATCCGTCAAGTAGTACTCTTTTTGGGCGTTTGTCGGGGTGATGTGTTTCAAACTTTCGAACAACAACGTTGCGTCAAAGACGTAGATGCCGGAATTTATCTCGCGAATTTCAAGCTGTTCGGGCGTTGCATCCTTGTGCTCGACTATACCTAACACGCTTCCGTCCGTGTTGCGGAGAATTCGTCCGTATCCGGTTGCGTCATCAAGTACTGCAGTGAGTACCGTTGCGCGGGCGGCTGTCGAATGATGGAGTTCGATCAACGATGCCGCGGTTTCGTAGGTCAGCATCGGAACATCGCCGGAAAGCACAAGCACATCCCCGTCGAAATTGCGAAAGGCACCCTCCGCTTGCATAACGGCGTGCCCCGTCCCACATTGCGGATTCTGTTCAACGCATTCAACATTCCGGTTTGTGTACTTCTTGAGATGATTGATAACCGAGTCTTTCTGCCATCCGACAATCACTACCACCCGCTGTGCTTCGAGTTTGAGGGCAAGTTCCACAACATGCTCGACCATCGGTTTGCCGTTGATCAAAAACATGACTTTCGCCATGTCGGGATTGTTCATGCGGGTTCCCTTCCCCGCCGCCATGATGATGACTGCAAGAGGCCGTTTCATATCACCTACACAAGAAGTACTATATTGTCAATTAACCTCGTTGTCCCGAACTTCACCGCCAGCGATACTAAAACCGACTGTCTGAGTTGAAGCGTTGCAAGTTCTTGCAGGGAATTGTTGTCCGCAATCGATATGTAGTCGACTTGTCCCGACGAGTTGGCAGTTATGAGACTATTCATCTCATCAATAATCTTGTTGCACTCACGAACGCCCTGCTTGATGCGTTGCTCAGCCAGCACAAGAGCTTGATACAACACTGTTGCCTGACGACGCTGTTCAGCATTGAGATATGTGTTGCGGGAACTCATTGCCAGTCCGTCAGGCTCACGCACAATGGGCACGACCAGTACTTCAACATCAATATTCAAGTCCCTCACCAATCTCCGGATTACAGCCACTTGCTGTGCATCCTTCTGGCCAAACACTGCAACGTGGGGTTTGGTCAGGTTCAGCAACTTCGTCACTACCGTCGCAACGCCGCGGAAATGTCCCGGCCGTGACTTTCCTTCGAGTACGTCCGCGACTCCTTCCACGTTGACATACGTTGAGTATCCGGTCGGATACATCTGTGATGCTTCAGGGGCAAACAGGTAGTCGGTGCCCGCCGAGTGGGCAAGAGAAAGATCCCGTTCAAAGGAGCGGGGGTAGTGCGAGAAATCTTCGTTCGGGCCGAACTGTGTAGGATTAACAAACAGTGTTGTGATGGTAACGTCTGATTTTTTCTTCGCTATGCGAATCAGCGAGAGATGCCCTTCGTGCAAATAGCCCATTGTGGGTACGACGCTGATACGTTTTCCCGTGAGGCGCAATCGCTCGGCCGTCTGCCGCATTTCACGAATATCTCTAATTACCATTGGGGGACTTTCTACAATATCCTCTTTCCGAATGCAGACTGGATTATCTCAACCGCAAATTCAGCCGAAGTGTTTTGCTCATCGAGTATTGGATTGACTTCCACGATCTCAAGCGATGTCATCGCTTTTGCCTCGTACAACGATTCCATAATGAGATGAGCTTCACGGTAGTCGAGCCCCCCCTTTACCGGCGTTCCGACTCCCGGCGCTATTGTCGGATCAACAGCATCGAGATCGAAACTGACATGGACGTAACTTGTTCCGTTTGTGACTTTTGCAATCGCCTTCTTCATTACGCGATGAATCCCCTGCCGGTCGATATCCGACATGGTAAATACGTGAACCCCTGTTTGCTCGATGAACTTTCGCTCTCCGCCGTCAAGACTGCGTACACCGACAAGCGCAACGTTGTCGGGATTCACTTTGTCGAAATCTCCACCAACTTTTCTCAAGTCACCGGGGCCGTACCCGAGCAGACATGCCAATGGCATACCGTGGACATTCCCTGACGGGGATGTCGCCGGCGTGTTCATATCGCCATGTGCATCCACCCAGAGAATACCGAGTTTCCTTCTTTTCCTTCTGGCGAATGCAGCCACGCCGGAAATCGAGCCGACAGCAACAGAGTGATCACCTCCCAAAATCAACGGAAAGTGTCCTTTGTTCATGATGCCCTCAGTATGGCGGGAGAGAATTGTCGAGGCGCGGGAGATTTCCTTCAGATAGCGCGCCCGAACATCACCGATACGGAGTTCCTCCATGATCTTGATATCTATATCGCCGTCGTCAATGATCTTGTGGCCGAGTTCCTTCAACCGGTCAGCAAGGCCGGCGATGCGAATAGCGGAGGGCCCCATATCGACGCCGCGTCGACCGGAGCCCAAATCCATGGGGACGCCAAGCAGGTGAATAATCATACAGTTCTTGGAAAAAACAGGATATGGAAACCGGACATGCTGTTGCCGGTACGGGAGGCGTTCATTGCGTCATCAAGGAGAGTAATGTCGACACGGTGCCCTTCATTTCCTTCCGATGCACAATCATGTCAACAAACCCGTGTTCAAGCAGGAACTCTGATCGCTGGAAACCCGGCGGCAAATCCTTGCCGATTGTTTGTTTGATGACCCGCGGCCCCGCAAAGCCTATCAATGCACCGGGTTCGGCAAGATTCACGTCACCGAGCATGGAATAACTCGCCGTCACGCCGCCGGTTGTCGGATCGGTAAGAATGGAAATGAAGGGAATGCCCGCATCGCCAAGCCGCGCCAGCTTTGCGCTGGTTTTCGCCATTTGCATCAATGAGTACGCGCCTTCCATCATGCGGGCACCACCGCTTGAGGAAACTATAATGACGGGAGTTTTCGTTTTCCAACCGCGGTCAATTGCCCGACCGATTTTTTCGCCCACTACCGAACCCATACTTCCACCGATGAATGCAAAATCCATGCAGGCAATAACGACGTTGCGTTCGTTCATCTTCCCTGTACCCCACCGAACTGCGTCGTACAATCCTGTTTTCTTTATTGCATCCGGAATGCGTTCACGATATCGCTTCGTATCCTTGAACTTCAGCGGATCGACAGAGCGCATTTTGTGATCGTACTCTTTGAACGTTCCATCATCAAACAGAATCTTGAAGTACTCCTTGCTGCCAATCCGGAAATGTCTGTCACATTTCGGACACGTGTACATGTGCTGCTCAAGTTCCATTTTGTGGATGATTTCATCACACTTGTCGCATTTCGTCCACATGCCATCCGGCATTTCCTTCTTTGCCGTTGCCGGTGCTATGTTCTCTTTTGATCGTCTAAACCAGGCCATACCTGATAACCTTCTCAGTTCGCAACATTGGTGTAGAATTCTTTGATATATTTCGGCTCGAGGGTTTTGATATCGGCAAACTTGCCTTCCCGAGCGAACTGTTCCCCCAACAACCCGACGGTTGCAGCGCTGCAGCGGGCCCTTTCCCCGGAAACGTGCGTAACTCCTTTTCCGCCGTGATGCGAAGCGAATTTTGCATCCGCATCCCCCGTTATTGTGACACTCTCATTCAAAACACCGCTAAACAGCGCGTCAAGTGTGCAATCCCGCTCTTCCCATTCCGGATGCACGGTTGTTCCGTTTCGGCGAAACAACTGGCAGTACACTTCGTCTCTTCGTGCGTCTATCGCTGCAAGAATATACGGAGTTCTTACACTATTCTCTGCCACGGCCCGATGTGCCAATGCATGGAGTGTCGGAACGGCGACAAGAGGTTTGTCAAGAGAAAAGCACAGCCCCTTCGCAACACTCAGGCCGATCCGCAATCCTGTGAACGAGCCGGGTCCGATGGAAACGGCTATGGCATCAAGTTCCGAAAGACGAATTCCCGATTGTTCGACAACCGTGTCGATGAGGTTCATAATGCGCTCGGCGTGAGCGTTCTTCTCATGAATTTCAGCTTCCCCCGACACAGAGCCGTCGGCAATGAGTGCCGCACCACATACCGTCGTTGCAGTTTCGATACCGAGAATTTTCACGCGGAAACAACCTCCCTCACCGAAATCACTCTGTCGTTCTCCCCCTCACCGTAGTCGATCACAATGTCATAACGTTTCGGAGGAAGCAGATCGGAAACAAGTTCAGGCCATTCTATCATGCAAATGCATATATCAGTGAAATACTCCTCGATACCGAGTTCTCTGATTTCCGCTCGCCTGTTGATACGATAGAGATCGATGTGAACTACTTTCCCGAACGGTGCATCGTATTCGTTGATGATCGTGAAGGTCGGGCTGGCAACATGGCCGTGTGCATGTAATCCCTCACACATCCCGACGACAAACCGGGTTTTTCCGCTGCCGAGATTTCCGGTCAGCGTGACTACATCGCCCGGCATCAACTCCTGAGCAAACGCCTTACCGAGTGCCGCCGTTTCGCTCGCCGATCCCGAAAAAAACTTCTTCATCCCCTCGGCTCAAGCTTGATAACAGGCAGAATCATCTCCTCCATGGAAATGCCGCCGTGCTGGAAGCTGTCACGATACTGGTTGAGATACTTGTGGTAATCCGTCGGGTAGACGAAGTAGTAGTCTTCTTTTGCAATAATGTAGTTTGTTGCAACGCCGCGCTTCGGCAGCTTGTACTCCAACGGGTTCTTGATAAAGACGGCCGCTTTGTCATCCGCTTTCAAGTTGCGCCCGTATTTGTAGCGCAGGTTGGTTGATGCCTCGCGGTCGCCAAGGACTTTCGATCCCCGCAAGCTGCGTATGCTGCCGTGATCTGTTGTCAGAACAATCCGCACATTCTTGTTTTTCGAGAGTATTTTCAACATGCCGAACAGGGATGAGTGAATGAACCAGGACTTTGTCAGAAGTCTGTACGCCGACTCGTCCGGCGCGATTTCCTTCAGAAGATGCGAATCGGAACGCCCGTGCGCGAGCATATCGACGAAATTCACGACAATCGACGTCAGCCGTGCGTTCGTGTAGGAATTGATCGTGTTTTCAATGCTTCGCCCGAATTCCGCGTCAAGAATCTTGACGTACTTCGCTTCGGGCTTAAGCTGAACTTTTCTGCGTTCGAGAAGGCCGTCGAGAAATTGCCGTTCGAAACGATTGCGGCTATTCTCGTCGTCTTCATTCTTCTCCCACAATTCCGGATACCGCAACTCGACATCGCTCGGAAACGAGCCGCTGAAAATGGCGTTGCGCGAGTACGGCGTTGCCGTCGGAAGAATACTGTAGTAGTACTCTTTGGAGATGTTGAAATACTCGTGCAGCAGACTCTCCATCATCAACCATTGGTCGAGACGCAGACAGTCAATAACGAAAAAGAAAACGGATCTGTTTTCCTTCAATTCGGGAATCAGAAACCGGTCGACAATTTCATGCGACAACACGGGCCGGTTCTTCGTTTGCTCGACCCAATTTCTGTAATTGCTTTCGACGTACTTGCCAAAAGCAAGGTTGCATTCCCTGAATTGATCATTCAACGTCTGTTTCAATCCGAGTTCGGGATGCGCATCCAGTTCCATTGACCTGTTCACAAGACGCGTATACATCTCCACCCAATCCGCGTGATCGAGCGGACCCATCAACGCCATCGAGATTTCGTTGAAATCCCTCACATAGTCTCGCGACACCGTCGCCCCGGCAATCTTCTTCCCCTCCAAAAACTTCTTGCACGCCATCAGAATCTGGCTGGGATTGACAGGCTTGGTCAGATAGTCGCTGATCTTCACGCCTATCGCCTCTTCCATCAGCGTTTCTTCCTCATTCTTCGTCACCATCACGACGGGCAGATTGGGGCGAATGTCTTTGATTTCGCCGAGCGTGCGCAATCCTCCCATTCCCGCCATCATTTCATCAAGAAAAACAAGATCGAAATTCCGATCCTTCACCATACTCACCGCATCTTCGCCGTTTGTCGCCGTTTCGACTGTGTACCCCTTTTCCGACAGCAGACGGATGTGTGAACGCAGCAAATCTATCTCGTCGTCAACCCAAAGTATTCTGCCTTTGTTTTCATCCATACTTCTCTTCTCTTCCAGATTCAAGAAAATGATAACTAAATCAACAGCCAGATTCAAACAAACGACATTTCCTCAACCCACTCACTGAATTGAGATATGAATATCAAGTCCCGCCTCGTTTGTTGTGCTTCCGGGAATTGCCGAACCTTGTGCATCGGGAGTGATTTTTGTGAGACGATAGTACACCGATGCATTGACACGTTGACTCAACACATATTTGATTCGCGGCTCGAGAATCGTGCGCGTCGAGCCTTCGAGCGGAACGCCATCAACATTGCCGATGGTCAGTCGCGCTACTTCAAACTGTTTGCGGGAATTTCTCGTCAGCGAATATGACGCATTGATTTCAAGATCGTTGTTCAACGATAGTCCGAAGAACGGAATCTCAAAACCCCGACGCGAATACGATGCCGTGAAGGATATTTCTTGCGAGAGGGTTTCGACTATATTCCGCGACGATACAGCAAGATCGTACGTCGTGTTTGTGTTGTATCGGATGTTGGCGCCCATAGCCCCCTTTAGTAGATCTTTGAACGTGAAATTCAACCCAACCAGCGGCGAAAATCCGTATGTCACCCGTTGGCCCTCCGTACGCTCACCGCCGCCGCCCGGCCTGTTGGCGAACGACCGTGTGTAGTTCGACGCGTAGGAATGATCGAACGAGAGCCTGCTGACGAAACTTTCGAACATGGGAAGACGCTCGAGCCCATCCCATCGCAAACTCCAATTCACACGCGGAGTGAACGGCCCGAAGATTTTTCTGAAGAAAGGAAGAGCTTCAAATCCCTCTTCGAATGCCTTGGCAAGCGCCTCCTCATTTCTTTGCGATTCGGAAAGGTTGCCGTACCGGGTCGCTACTTCTTTCAGATTGCTTTTGAGAGAACCGAAAAAGAGAAAATCCGGCAACGTGAAGAACGACCGATCAACACTTCCCGACGAACTGGCAGTAAAGGGGCGGGCAGGATCGTTGTAAATGATTCGTCCCAGTGAATCGGTTGTAAAATTCTCCGAACTGCTGTACGACCAACCGACGTTCCAGTTGAGATCGAGTCGCGCCCCTTCCCACAAACCCCGCGATGTTTTGAACGATAGGCGGTTTGTTTGTCTGAATGTGTTCTGCAAAGTTCCACTCGCCGCCCGGGGGCCGGGTTCAACATCCCACCCGAAGAACGGAAACTTCGGTCGCGTGCCGAAATTCGTGAGCCTTCCGTGCGGATCGGAAATCAAGCCGAGTTGATACAGGCGTGAGGGGCCGTATCGGGGATCGGACTCCTGAAAGAAAGGTACCCTCCCCCAGAAGTTCACGAAGCCCGGCCTGCCGAGAACGCCGGAGTTCGCAGCATTGTTCGTTTGCGTGAATGTTACGCTCACCGTCTCGTAATCGAGTAACGGAACTTTGATCAACAGCCTTGCTACTTCCTTCAACTGACCCAGCACTTTGTCAAGCCCGCCTCCTCCGGGAGCCGTCGAATCACTTGCGGCAACGGCAGTTGTATCGCCTGCACCGCCATCGTCCTCCACCTGAACCGACCTTCGGCCCCCTTTGTTCATCGGGCCTCCGACACTTGATGACTGGGCAGAGGATTCAAAGAGCGGGTCGAACAATTGCTTCAACCTGAAGTTGAGTGAAAACGTAATATTGTTCCCCCAACCTGCCGACTTCCCGAGGTCGCCGCGAATCAGCGTATTCTGCCAATTGTAATCTACGCTGTACCCGAACGATAAATCGAGGTACTTCTTGATATTAAAGATGTTCGGGATGTTTGGCCGTGTGCTGAAGTTATTCCGTTGTGAATAGCGTGTATCCTGGCCGAAGTTGATGAACGAATTATTGAAGAAGATATCGTCAAGAATCTTGGAGAATCTGCGCTGTTGATTCGTGAGCGGGTCCGTTTCGAGATTCAACAAGCTTGCCTCGACATTCAAACCGTAGTCACCGGAAAGGTTCAGCAAGCCGCCTTCCGTCAACTTCCAGGCAAAGCCCAATGATCGTGTCGTATTGAAATTGCGATTGATCTGTTCCTGCGATCCCACCGTTCGCTGCAACGACCTGTCACGCGAGCGGTTTGCTCCCAGCGACCAACTGAAGCTCTGCGGCGCAAACCAGATCTTCATATCCTTGTAGTCATCCAGGAACCATAGACCTGCAAAAATACTCTTGAACGGCTGAATAAAGTAATCGGGACTGAACGCAAGTTGGTATTGAATCCGGGCACTCCATTGCCACGATAATCTGTACGCTGTAGTCGGATTTCTCTCCCTCGATTTCGTATAGTTGAATCCGAAGGTCAGCTTATTCCACGTATCACGAATCCACCATTCATCCGAAGGGAGCGCAATCCTGAAATTGGGCGCCGCCCACGAATCGGACGTACGGTACGTCTCCGCGTCAAGCACAAGTTGCGCCGCGGCCGCACTTGCATACTCCTCGGAATATCCCTTTGCAATGAGACGTTCTTTCTCAAGCCGGGCGGCCTCACTCACCAACACATCCGAGCTCGGAAGATACTTGGGCCTGATGAGTCCCTCACTGTGCGAATAGGAGATCGGGAGAGTTGTGCCCGCCCAATCCGACGGGAAGAACTTGCCGAAGTCAACGTTTGCCGCTATGCCCCAGTTCGTGCCCGTCTGCCGTGATCCGAACCGCTGTTCAATGGAGTGGAAATTCGGATCCACTTTCGAGTAATTGAACGACACCATTCCGAGATCGGCAAGCTTCACACTTGCATCAAACCTGTAAGCCCAGCCGGGCGAATCATCCACATCAATAAGACGCAACTCGTTCACCCACACCTGGCCGAACAACGAATCGACCGTGCCTTTGCCCATCGGGTTTGCGACACCCACAGACATATAACGGATTTGTGTGAGAGATGGATTTCCCAAGACGCGGTACACTGCCCCGGGAGGGCCTCCGGGCACGACACGCTCAACAAATTGCGTGAGAGAATCCCTGCCTTGCTTGATTGCGGTAAGATCCTGAAAGCGAATCTCAACATTGTTGAGTGCATTCCACAGTTTCTCGGATTTTACCTCGACCGGGTCGCCGGGCAGAAGCGGCGACGCGGGATGAATGGGCGCCCGATACTCATAGTAGTTCAGCGAATCGGCTCCGAAGCGGAAGAAGAACTCCGCATCATAGTTGTTCACATCAACATAGCGGAATTGCTCGTCACCGTGAACGTACATCTTCATCGTCCGGTAGTTGAACAAATCCAGCGGACGGGTTGTGTAGTACTTCACCGCTTGCCGCGACTGTCCGTCGGGAACTCCTCTGAGAATAAGGGCAAGCGATTGCTCGTTGGCGAAGATCTGTTCTTCGGGGCGGGTCTTATCCCGCTCACGGATAACACCCGGGGGCGACGCATAGATGTTCGAGTTTTCTTCGATACCTACTATACTTACCGCGAACGTCGGATCCTCTTTGTCCAATTCCTGCCATTGGTTTCCGACAAGGGAGAAGTCGGCAATGCGTAGAAAAACGGAGTCAGCTTCATTCTGAAATGAAAGGCGGATAGACTCAACATTTTCAAATGTCGGCGATCCAACCACAGACTGGTATTCACGAATCGGAATTCTAAACTGGTAGTAGACACTCGTTCCAATACCCCCTCCAACAATGTTGGGGTTTCGTGCTCGCACAGTATCCAGTGAGATTTCATAGCGAAAATACGAATTGGCTTCGTTCAACGTACCGTCTGAATTCAAGTCTTCGGTATCGGGATACAATCCATTCTGGCTTGTCCGGTTGTTCTCCGTCCCGTTGATCCGACTGTAGTCAAAGGAGTTGGGCGTGTATGCGTAATCGTCGCCGCTCGGGTCCCCATCTCCGTTCAGGTCACCGTAGAGGGCAAGTTCCTCGGCATTAGTCAACATATCAAGGCCGACATCTTCCCACGGCTGCAGACTGTTGTTGATTGTGGTGCTGGGAGGAACGAGATCTTCCGTATTCAATCTGCGGTTGGGAATAACATCTTCGCTGATGGAACCGAGATCAATATACATTTTTCCGGGATCCGTACCGGGCCTCGCTCCGTTTGCCCCAACCATCATCCAGATTTCAATGAAGTTGATGTTCTCCGTGATCAGGTTCGTACCCGCGATGGAAATCGGCCTCATGATGCCGCCCCAGTTTCTGAACTGCAGCGAATCAACCACAGAGCCTCGATTGTAGTTGTACATGCCACGCTGCGTCGGGTGGTACTTCACATCCATCACCGTCAGCCGGTTGCTTGCAGCGCTCCCGGCAAGTTTGTCCGGATAGACGTCGGTCAACTGAACCAGATTGTACACATTGTACCAGATTGTCTTGGCCTTAAACTTCATCCTGGAAGTATCATTCACCCCCAACGAGGAATCAACCGGCGCGCTTGCCTGAAACCACTGGGCATAGTTGGTTCCGAGCGGAATCGTCCGGCGTGAGCCTTCAAAGTCGTCGATGTACGCAATACCCGAACCGCCATCGCTGGAAATAGTACTCTTTCTCGTGTTCGGGTCAGGTGAGACGTATGCGGCCTCTGCCGCGAGTTTGAAATCGGAAAGTTCCCGGGTTTGAATTCCCGGCAATGCATCAATGGCACTCGTGAGAAACGGAAGCTTGATGGTTGTTTGCCCGTCAAACCCGACAATGGTGTTCTTGTTCGGCTCTTCGCCCAACCGAACTTTGTCGCTCAACGATTGTTGGTTCAGACTGAGAACAGTGAACCCGAAATTCGTGCTTTGCGAAACAAACAGGTCGCCCCGTGCCCCGAACAACGTTTTCGAAGCGAGCTGGAACAAATCGTTCTGCTCGTATTTGATCTGCAATTGCGCGCCGGGAACCAATGCTTCGGGATTGCGAATAACAACCTCGCCGAGAATATAATCAACCGTATAATCAACATTGGGAGTTAAGAGCCGATCACGCAGGTAGACTCGAACGCTTCCCTCCACAACATTGAAACCCAAGTTATATTTCGAACTCGTTTCACCCGTTGCTTTTCCCTGGATGAAGTACTTGTTCCGGATGCTCTGCTGCGCAACAGTTTTTGTTGTGTCATAGATCTCGCGAAAACCGTACACCTCCGGATTAATCGTAACAGGAGGATTGAGCGACTGAAAATACTGGACAAGCCCGCTGCCGAACGGCTCGAGATACGGGAAGATAATCTCGGCGCGCGATTCCTTTACGGTTCTGTTAGGACGAAAATCGAACACGTTGTCGCCGTTTGGTGCGGGTGAATCATCGGCGTTAAATCTGTCAACACCCAACACACGCAGAAGCCGTTCGTTCTGTATGATATTCACCGGGTCTTGACCGTCTTGTCGCCGGTACACATCCAACTCAAACCCGGCTTTGCGGATATTCCTGAGCCTGAGCGAGTAGATATTCTTCAACATTTGCTTCCAGGCAATATCGTATCGCGGACCGACGGAATTCAGGTTCTTCGGTTTCACCATCTTCAGGACGAATGTGCGCGAGGTATCTTGCGCGGGGATATCGCGAGACAAATCACCGTACTGCCTGCCGTCAGCCGTTCGATAGGCAATGCCGACGGTTTGCTGGTCGCTTACCGCATTCAGTGCAATAACGCCGATGTAGCCATCCCCCATCAGTTCATATTCATTGGAAAGAAGTCGACGCATTCGAAGGTTCTCGACCCTTCCCGGCGGATCGTTAGCAAGCCGCAGCGAGTCTCCGTAACCGCCGGCAGGCCTCGGATCCAGCACAATGTGAACGGCAGCTTGTCGCGAGTTCAGAATTTGCGTTTGATCATTGCCGGAAAAGAACACCCACACTTCCTCTTCGAGTATCTGGCTGCCGGAACTCACGGTTGCAGGATCATTCAAGTAGTAAGGCTCAAAAAGGGGACGGTACGATGTATCAACAAAATAGTAATTCGTTGCGTAGTCGTACGCATCAATCGAAAACGGGTTCTCTTGCGCGCCGCCTTTGGCTTCAACTTCTTTGATCTGTCCTTTCTTTTGCGATGCAATAGTCGTCAATGTCAGCGGGCCAGTCTGGAACTTGGCTTTGATGCCGAACAGCGCAGCGCTTTGACCGATCAAAGCTGAGGGAGTCTGAAGCGAAACGTTTCCCGCCTCAATGCTCTGTACAATCTCGTCTTCGTAGCCTGTATATTTGATTTTGAGTTGATTCTCAAACTCGAATGTACGCTGTGTATTCCAGTCGGCAAGGATATTCAGCTTGTCGCCGATGGTGCCGTTCACCGCAACCTGTACTTCTTGATTGAAGTCCGGCTCATTGCGTGTTTGGTCGAAAACGTTGATTGTCTGCTGATCGTTTTTCGTGGAACGAAAGCCTGCACGAATATCCACGGCGCCGCTGATCTGCAGATTGATTTCGGGCTTGCCGAAGATGCTCATGATCGGGTTCGCCGGAACCGGAATCTGAATTTTGGTGAAGCTGGAAAATACATCGCTGATGTCTTTCTTCAATGCCAGAGCCTTCGGCTTTCGTGCTTCGTCGGCGAACATCTTCCAGCGTTCATACTTCTGCCGCTCGGCAATATAATCCTTGAGCGTGAGACTGACGGGAATCCTCACATCTTCATTGCCAATCCTTTTTCGGAAATGCAGTCTTGATATGGCTGAGTCCGCAGTAACTTCATAGCGAATCTGGGATTGTGTCGGCTGGGCAAACAACGGATACACCCGGTCGGGGAAAAGCTGCACCTGCGGCGGATCGTAACGCTTGTAGTTCCACTGTTCAAGCCGTGCAGTGGAATCGAGATACACAACCCAGGTCGTATCTTCAAATGCCGGGGTTTCACTTGCACGAGAGGTCGGGCTGGAGAACTGTCCGCTTGCTCCGCCGATACTTCTCCCCCCTGTTCTCGATTTCATTGAACTTGGAAATTGAGGATCGCCGGGTTGATTTTTTGTCACTACGCCGCCGGGAATGGAGTCCGGCGGAGGAAACAGAGATTCATAGTGTGAAGCAGGACGATAGGAACCCGATGATAAATCGGGCGAAAGGAACATAATTCCCGCAAGAACACTTGAGAAAAGGACCGCGACAACCCTGACGGGATGCGTGTGCAGAAAATGAATGAGACTGCGGAGAAGAAAAACCACGTCGATTCTCAAAATGTATATGCCCTGGGCGGTAGACTAAGTTTGCGCAAAGTGGTGATGGTGCCCAACCTCTGCATTTGCGGATGAGCCACGCTTCGGTCCTCTACCTGCAACACTCCGAAGACGGGCGGTTCCATGCATTAGCGAAAGCAATCGATATGGTCAATCCTCCTTGGATGTGGGACCGAGAAAGACAGGCTCGGCTGCATTAACGTAGAGAATTGCCGTCTAAATATCAAGCCATTTGTTGTGTATAAAATACTCCACAACTTCCTGCGGGAAAACAAGTTCGGTGATTTGGCAGAGCAGATACTTCAAGCCTTCTATCCCCGGTTGTTCCTTGGAAAAAACTCCTTACTCAAGTATATTGATGCATGAAGCTTCACCTCTTTCCGCGACATCTTTCATTCTACCTCCTGCGCGCCCACATCGGGCCGTTCTTCTTCTCCGTCTGCACGCTGATGTTCCTGTTTCTCCTGCAATTCGTGATGAAGTTTATCGATCAGCTTGTAGGAAAAGGATTGAGCGCGTGGACGATCTTCGAACTCATCACACTGAATCTTGCCTGGATGCTTGTCCTTGCTGTGCCGATGTCTGTATTGGTTGCCGTACTGATGGCATTCGGCGATCTTTCTTCCCGGAACGAGATTACGGCCATGAAGGCGAGCGGTGTCAGCATTTACAGGATGATGGCGCCTGTGGTTGTGGTCGCGGGAATTCTGGCGACGATTCTTGTTGTATTCAACAATGATGTGCTGCCTGAAGCGAACCACCGGGCTAAAACCCTGACGATGGATATCAGGCGCAAGCGGCCGACATTCAGCATGGTTGCAGGTCTGTTCTCGCAGGAAATTCAGGGATACAGTATGCTTGTGAAGAAGACGTTCGAGAGGAGCAACGACCTCGAAGGGATTACCCTGTACGATTATACGAATCCAAATTCGAACGTCGTTATCACTGCTGAGCGGGGAACTATCTCCTTTTCGCAGGATGCACGCAAACTCATCATGGATTTACATAAGGGCGAGATCCATGAACTCAATCTTGCCAACATGGTCGAGTACAAGAGGGTTCGATTTGAAAACCACCGCATTGTAACGGATGTACAGGGATTTGACTTCGAGCGAACCGAGGAAGGTACAGTGATGCGCGGCGATCGCGAACTGAGCGCACACGTCATGCAGCACATAGTGGACAGTCTGCAGCAGTCGAGACAAATGCTTGACTCCGGTCTCCAAAACCTTGTGATACAAGATATGGAACGCCTCCTCACGGGCCTCGTTCCACCAAAGCCGGCCCCCCCGACCGAAGGGCAAATTCAGTTCGGCACTTTCAATATGCCTGCACAACTTCTTCAGACAACCATCAGAGGAACCGAATCTGCCGAGACACGTGTCCGGGTCACCAGCTCGACCGTCCAAAACGAGTTGCTTCGGATCGACATGGAAAACAGAAGAATCGACCAGTACAAAGTGGAGATTCATAAGAAGTACTCGATTCCGATTGCGTGCATTGTGTTCGTGCTGGTGGGTGTGCCGCTGGGCATCATGTCACGGCGAGGCGGGTTTGGCATTGCCGCAACGCTGAGTTTCGGGTTTTTCCTTATGTACTGGGCTTTTCTGATTGGAGGAGAAAAACTCGCCGACCGTAATCTCCTCTCACCATTCTGGGGAATGTGGGCCGCTAACATCTTGCTTGGCATCATCGGAGTCTATCTGACTCTGCGCATAGGCAAAGAAGCCGTGGTTATCGATTGGGGCTTCATGCGAAGACTCATTCCGAAGCGGTGGCGCAAGGACCTGCCGGATGATGCATCGTACAATGCCCAGGGTGCCGAATGAAGCTGATCGACCGATATATCGTCAGGCAGTTTCTCACGACTACATTCTTCTCGCTGTTAGCCGTTCTCGTTATCTTCATCGTTATAGATGCGATGGAGAATCTGGATGATTTTATCGACAGAAATGCATCCGTCCAAATCATTCTTACATACTACCTGTATTTCATGCCGGAGATCATCAAACTGATTATGCCGGTTGCCTTGTTGCTGGCAAGTCTCTTCGTCACCGCCCGTATGTCAACACAGAACGAACTGACGGCAATGAAAGCGGGGGGAATGAGTTTGTACAGAATCGTCATCCCCTACCTTGTCGTCGCATTCATCATCAGCATTGCTTCGGTGTACTTCAACGGCTGGATTGTGCCCAAGGCCAACAAACACAAGTTCACGCTCGAGCGTGTGTATCTGCTGAAGAACACCGTCAGCGGTTCAGGGGCGAACATCTATATTCAGGATTCGCCGACTCGCATACTCTCCATCGGATACTATGACGAGTATCGTTCAACGGCAAGCCGCGTTAGCATTCAGGATTTCGACGACACAAACCGCACAATGCTGGTCGGGCGCATCGATGCACAGACGATGGAATGGGACTCCACCGGCCATCGATGGATGATGCGATCAGGCGTCAGGCGATGGTTTACCGACGATAAAGAGCATTACGAGGCTTTCGAGATTCATTTTCTGGAGAAGATACATTTCGACCCGGAAGATTTGCGGAAGAAACAGGAACAGCCCGATGAAATGGAGTACCGGGCACTTGAGAAGTTCATCGAAAACCAACGGCGGGCGGGGCAGGATGTTTCTCGGTGGCTGGTGGATTACCACAGCAAGATTTCATTTCCTTTTGCGTCGGTGATTGTTGTCTTGTTCGGAGTTCCCTTTGCCTCGGTAAAGCGCCGGGGCGGCATCGGTGTGCAACTCGGAATCAGCCTGCTGATTTGTTTCATCTATCTTATTTTCATGAAGGTGAGCCAGGTGTTCGGGTACAATGGCGACGTCAATCCGCTGCTCACTGCATGGATGGCAAATCTCCTCTTCCTCGGTGGTGCAGCCTATATCACATTCAGGGTGCAGAAATAGCAAAGGCGCATCGCTGCGCCTGCTTTTCATCTCTTGCCGCCAATCTCAGAACGAATACTCAACCCTCGCTACAGGTATCAAAGCGTATCCGCGGTACGTTGGAACTTGCTGCATACGAACCGACGCATGCAGGTTTCGATTGTAGCTGGCGGCGGTCCAGGCGGCGTCAACGGCGCTGAGCACGTGATTGACAATCGCAATCGTCACGTACGTTGTTGCTGTCGTATAGAAATCGTTTGCCTTGCCGCGTTCAAGAGAGTAGTATTTGAAGTTCGTGGGGTCATTCTTGATTTTTGCTTCGATCAGCGCATAGGTTGTGAGCGAAGGATCGGCATCATTCCAACCTTGATAGAACTGCTGGTACTTTCCGATCAGTTCATAGTATTGCTGATCGCCGAAGGGTGGCAGTGTATGCGAGTAGAATCTTCCCTCGGCTGTCGCACCGATGACGCGTTCCATTTCATTCAGGACATTCCAATTCACTCTCTCGCGAGGAGTTGCGCCCGGCTGGAACAACCGGTTCCGGAAATCATCTTTTTGCTGCGTCGTCAAGTAATGGTCAAACGAAAACTGCGCGTATTTTTCGGGATCCCAGTTCTGATTTGCGTAGTTCTGGAAGAAATCTGTCTGCCGGTCACCTTTTTTGTCAAAATGATACGCAAGTCCCCACGCTGCAATATCAATGGCGAGAAACGCGGCTGCTTTCCAATAGCTTTCGGCGTAAAACTCGCCGGCTCCCGGCAACAGCGCAGAAAGTCCGGCAGCAAGCCATGGCGATTTGCGCGACACTTCGACAGGCTGCGAATCTGATTGCAACTGCATTGTCTCGGAAATGTTTAGACGTTGACTGAAGAAGTCTATCTGGAGGTTTCCTGTTAAGGACTGCTGAAGTGAAGACTGATTAAGGAAAACAATAGACTTACCCTTGCTACCCGCCAGCAACGCCGGAACAACCAACACGCATAGGATAGCAACACTTATTGACTTCACCATTCCAGACTCCTTCATGTTCTCAATCAAAATCAAATCCGAACAACACGCCGAAATAGAACCGCCACTCTTTCCCGTACTTGATAGGGGTTCCGCGAACATCCTTCTCAAATTCGCTGAACCCGTACGACGCATTGAAGAAAATGCGGGTCGGGTATGCATACCACGAAAACGATTCGAGACGCAATTCAACGCCCGCGTCGCTCTTGAATTCCTTCAGCTTCGGCTTTGCGCTGCTCCACGCGTTGCCCAAGTCTGTATAGAATGATGCGTAGAATTTGTCAAAGTAGAATTGCAGAAACCGTACATCGATATTTGAAACGAGCGGAAAGCGATACTCAAGCCCGACGACAGCCATTTCATTTCCGCCGATAGAGTAGAACGGATACCCCTTCATCCCGATCAACCCTCCGATGTAGAAATCAAAGAAGTCGTCAACCGTATTCTCCAGAATCGTACCGCCGCGGGCTTTGATCGTGAGAGTATGATTCTTGAAGAAGAACGGGATATGTTCTTTCCAGTCCAATTCCACACGCGTAAAATTCACTTTCTTGTACTTCGGCACCAGACCCGTCGGCCCGATATCATAATCTCCATCGCCGTTAAACTTGTTCAGCGAGCGATTGACTGATAACTGGATTTTCCGGCCAACCGGGTTAATGTCCATTGTATTGGAACGGGCAAGAATGCTGAGATTCCACTTCAACGTCAGATCGTTCGCTATCAAATACAAATCGCTTGAGCCCGGAATGAGCAGTGTCGGACTCGTGTCATCGGCACGCGTGGTGAATGTTTCAATAGTTGATGTGTAGCGGCTGTGCGCATAGCGAAACTCAAACGAGCCAAGATGCGATGGTTGGGTCAAGACAACATCAAACTCGGTGAGATTGTACGTCACATCAATCGGAACAGGCGGACGGTCGGGCAACGTCAACACATTGTCTGTTTTGCGTGTCACGTTGTACATCTCGAGCGACGCGACAGGCTCAAGTCCGAGTTGATAGAACAGCGGAAGCCTGCCCCGATACTCGAATACCACAAACAAATCCCGCTCAAGTTTCGAATTGAAGGCAGCGCCGCCGAACATACTCAGTTTCTCGAGAACTTCGTTGGAGAACATGTACACGCCGGCTTTGATCGATTCGATCGCCTTGTTCTTCGTATTGTAGTTATCGAACCGGACAAACGGCACGAATGCAAGACTCGTGAAAACATTTTTGTATGATCTCGCCTCGGAATTCGGCAATACCGTGTCGTCATACGACCGTAGTGCCTGCCAGTCAAAGGTATCAGAAGGAACGTCAACCATCCGGTCAAACACGGGCTGGGGCAATGCGCTATCGTTGCTGTTCAGCGGCAAATAGTGAGTGTTCACGGGCTGCACGCCCGACTTGTTCAGCGCGAACAATTTGTAGCCTTCTGCCGTGTAGTTGGAATACACGATCAAACCTTCGCGGTTAATTGCGGGCATGAACGCCCCTCCGAGCACATTGGTAATTTGCTGAGATGTGCCTGACGATGGGTTACACGAATAGATGTTGAAGATTCCGGTTTCGTCCGATGAATACAGAATCTCCGAACCGTCGGGCGTAAAGACTGCTCCGCGTGAATCAAAGTCGCCCGTCACTAAGAATTCCATTTCACTGCCGTCCGAACGAATCCAGCCAAGATCGCGGCCATCCCGTATTGAATAGTCGAAGACAATCCGATCTCCCCTCGGACTCCATTTCGGGGCGTACACCTGCTCGCCCTGCTTAAACGACGTAATCAGCTTGTAGCCCGATGTATCGATGTTCATTGTTGCAAGGTTCGTCGTGCCGTCGGCACCAACAACGAACACCAGCGACTTGCCGTCAGGCGACACGTTCGGGCTCATCGCACGCTTGCCGTATGTCAGCCTCTTCTCATCTTCATTCGTCAAGTCGTACTCATACAAATCCGATTGCATCGAAAAATTCGGATTGCGATTCGTGATGCGGGAATAATACAGCTTGTTGCCATCAGGCGACCAACTGACTTCCGATCCGACGCCCGGCACTACGGCTTTATACTTCCCTCCGATCTCCGCAACAATTAGCTGCGACTGTCCAAGGTACGGCGCGCCCATTGTGCTGACAAACGCAATCCTTTTTCCGTCGGGAGAAAACGAGGGAAACCGGTTTGCAAATCCCATATCAACAAACAGTCCGCATTTGTCACGATGAGCTTCCCTGACTCCTTGCGTCAATGCAAACACAGGCTTGCCGTCGATCGGTTCAGGCAGTTGTTTGAATTTCTTCTCATCATCAACAAAGAGAAACGGAATACCCTCCTGCACTTTGTCTCTGATCGGCGCGACGCGCCGGGCATAATCCCGTTTGAGTTCATCGCGCCATTCGTTGTACACAGTCTCTCCGTTTTTTCCGAGCGCTTTCTCGATTGCGCCGTCGATTGTTGTGGCAGAGAACGATGCGAGATTGCGCGAGATTTCGTTAAGCTTGTCAATGCCGTATCGTTGCGCAATGTAATGAACGAAAGCAAAGCCGGAATTGTAGGACGATTCGTTGCCGAGACTTGTCTTCCCGAACACGCCCATTTGTGCCCACGTGAGAATGCTGTCGCGCAGCACATACGAACGCAGAATCATGTCACGGTGTGTGTCCCAAAAATCATAGCGCAACTGCGGACGATTGTATTGGGCGACACCTTCTGCAAACCAGGCGGGAACGAGAAATCCCGAAATCGGATACGAAGCAATCACATTCGGAAAGCCGTACAACACATCGGGGCGGCGCTCGGATTCGTAGCCGAGCCATTGCAGATAGAACCCCGGCATGCGCCTGCCGAATTTCATCGTCGTTTGAATTTGTACGATGTGTATGAACTCATGCGTGATGACGTTGCGCAGCCAGTTATGCGTGCCGCGGAAATCGAAGTCCATGCTCGGCGCCCAGATCTCGACCTTGTTATCGTAGAAGTACGCCGCGCCGTTGGAATAATCGTCGTAGTCTTTGATAATGAAGCTGACTTTCTGATCGGGTTTGTGATTGTAGAGAGATGTCACAGGGCCGTAGATATCTTCGGCGATCTTTGCCACGACCCTGCCCGATCGTTCCGCCCCTTCATGAAAGTGAATCAGAAAATGTTCGGTTTCGATGGTCTTCCACTCAAGTTCGGGATGGTAGACATCCAACGCTTGAGCAAAAGAAAACGTGGAGGAAATACACAGGAAGAAGACAATGAGACAGCCGGAAATTCGACTCATTCACATAACCAATAACTACTGACTAAAGACCAATGACTAATGACATCCTTATTTCACAACAGCAACTTTCACGATTGCAGTTTCACTTTTACCAGGACCGCTTGCTTCGATACGGGCAAGATAGATTCCGCTTTGCACATCTCGCACATTCCATTCCACTTCATTATCAACTCCGGCAATACCCGGCCCGTTGAATTCCGTCACCAAATCTCCCGCAAGATCGAAAACCCTGATCTTCACGGTTGCATTCTCGCTCACGAAATAGCGGATGAATGTTCTGCCATCGTACACCGGGTTGGGCCAATTGTATGCACGTTCTTTAGCGAAGAAGGAAGAACTGAGGGGCGTCCCTGTCAGCGGCTCAATGGCGAGGCCGGTGTGTTGGGCATCGTGTTGGTATTGAAGCCACGTAGAGCCTCGCATTTGTTGCTGGGCCGGACCCGAACTGCCCGTCCACCATCCTGCGATTGATCCGTCATCCGATGATGCAACAACCAATCCCTGTTGAACAAGCTGACTGCCGGGAGCCGAATAGCTGAAAGCTGCAACAGACTGGTTTCCAGTTCCAGCTTGAAGCGGAAAGCCGGAGGCCATCGTGCCACTCTTGTCATACGCAACAACAAGTCCGTCACGCGCAACGGCAACAATATCGACATCGCCATCGGCATCAACGTCTGCAACGATGGGATACGATGTAATGGGCTGCGCCGAAGGAATCAACTTCGGAAAATAGTCAAGCGTTGCACCGGCGTGATTGTACACATGAATCTTATTGCCGGAAAAAACAACGATATCTCGAATCCCGTCGCCGTCGATATCGGCAAGGGCGGGCGAATGGATGACCGTGCCTCCGGTGTTGACCGGAAATCCGGGGACAGATCTGAGATTTGCATCGAGCATGAACACAGCGCCATCGGTTGTGGCGCATACAATTCGTTCATCTGAACCGACGAAACCGGAGACGGGTGAACCGGCAATAGGCCTTCCTATATTGAAATGCAACGCCGGAATGACGGCCCCTCTCGACGGAGCAAGCAAAAGCGAACCATCCGAGGTTGCGGCGAGAAACGCATCGCTATTCAGTTTCGTGGCAAGTCCCGTTATTGTTGAACTTGCCCGTTGCGTACTATCGACAACCGTTCCATCAAACCGCAACGTGATGAAGTTGCCGTTCTCAGCCCCAAAACCGATAATCGAATCGGAAATAACCGGTTGTGTTGTCAAACGGCGACTTACCGATTGCGTGAACAACGGCGCCGCGAGACTATCAAGCAAAATCGAATTCACGGAGTATGCACGAATGTCTCCGTTACTCATTCCTGTAATGATTTCGGTTGAGCCGTCGCCATTCAAATCCCTTGCTCCGATAAGATTGAGGAATGAAGAACCGGACAACGAAACTTCCGCAACCACCCCATCGCTTCGCAAGAGCGGGCTCCCATCAACCTTCCATGCATAGATTCGTGAAAGACTGCCGAAGGTAACGCCGGGACGTTTTGCGGGCGTTTCCGTGGTTGTTACAAGAATAGACTGGCCGATCGTTGCGCCAATGTTTGCAACCGCCAACGAGATATTTGCAGTTTGGTTGGGCAGAATTTTGGGGAATCCGGCAACCGGCGTCACAACCCCTCCCACAATTATCCGAGCCGTCATCTGCGGGCCGCGAGAACTGAAATCTTTAATCGTGATGTGGCTGTTGGCTCCGCTGTTGCTGTTGGAGTTGGGATAGGTTTTGCCCGAGAACTCATTCTTGTTCACCGGCGATTCGTTGCCGAGATACCAGAAGTCGAGCGCTGTGCCTTCTTCGCTGCCGCTGCCGGGCTCAAGCTGGCCGTATTGCTGGCCGATATCTTGCGACCCGTCGGCTTCCATGAGATTCACGCCGCGGCGCCTCGGATTCGCGTTGACGCCGTTCGTTGCAAGTCCTTGAGCGATCACCGTCTCATCAATATGCCAGATGAGAATGCCGCCGTCGTAGAATGTTCCGGCGCGGTTCACGCCGCCGGGCAAGCTCCAATCCAAATCCTCAACATCAATGATGTTTCCGCTGATGCCTGAAATATCAAATGCTTCAAATCCGGCTGTGTCGCGGGCAACACTCAGTTGGCGAATTGTACCCCCGTATCGGGTTGTTATACGTTGGCCGTTTCGCCCAGCGTCGCGGTTTCTATTCTCCATCAAAAAATATTCTGAAGCGCTGATCGGGATGCGGTACACGGTATCGGCAAACGAAACTGCCGGGAGACGCACAGTCTGTTCTCCTGCCGGGACAGTAATCGGCTCTATCCAGCCAAGCCAGTATTTTTCCCACGCAGAGGGTTCCGGAGGAAATGCGCCCCGAAAACTGAAAATCGCCTGTCCGTCCATCAAACCGAATCTGCCGATGCCCGAACGCCCGGTGTTTGTATCAAACAAATCCGGCAGGCCGAGAAAATTGCCGACCGATGCGCACAAGAGGCCATTGATTCCCAGCGTAAGCGTGAAGTTGGTTGGTGTTGCAGGAAGCTCACGCGTCTCCGTTTCGGGCATGATGATGGTGTTCGTAATGCGGAATCCGTTGCGAACCGGAATGCCCTGATACGTTCCGCCATAAAATTCCTTGAACGCATGCAATCCAAGATAGAGAGAGGGGATATCGCGCGGTGTCGGGTCGTAACCGATTGTTCCCGCGACATCAACATCCCTCCCGACTCCGGCATGAAACACAACAAAGCAATCATACGCTGAGAAATCCTGCACCAAACCGGAGGAATCAACCTTCAGCCACGAATCGCGGGCAAGATCACCGACGACTGTGTTCGGCCCGTTTTTCGGCGGACTGTACCGAGCCATCTGGCTGCCGAGCGTAAATACCGAATCGACAAGCGTCGCCTGAATGATCACTTTCCCTTTTGAAGCCTTGCGATAGTAGTTGGTGAGAAATGTGAGATGATCAAGAAAGTACTGCCGGTTGCGCGGCGGTGCATCGAGCCCCGGGTTTGCAGGCGTTGAAAGATCGAACTGTCCGTTGCCGCTTGTGCCTGCATCGTTATCAATTTGAAATTGAACCATCGCTGCCAGCACATGTACCGTTTCGGGTTGCACGACATACGGACGTGGTGATGAAAACGCATCATCCCGCGAAACCATCACGGGATGACTCAGTTGTTGTGCAAACAGGGAACCCGAAACAAGCAGAAGAGGGAGAAGATAGTTCGTCAACATCATTGCGATTTAGATTCTACATAAGGAGGAGGCTGCATCACGCATGTCGCAGACATTGAAGTCTGCGACATGCAGGAAATTGACTTATTGTGGAACGTTCACTGCCGTTGAAGCGCCCCAGCCAATCAGCAGCGAGAAACGGATGGTGTCCGAGAGCGGATGCCCTTCTGCGGCGGAAATGTAGCTGAAGTCGAAACCGAAAATATCATAGCGCAACCCGGCGCCGAACGTCCAGAAGTTTCTGTTTCCGAAACTCGGATCTTCAAAAAAGTGTCCGACACGAATTGCAATCAGCCGCGGAGAGCCGTACCAGTACTCCGCTCCCATGCTGAGATTGATTTTCTTCAGGCCGCTGCCGTCTCCCCACGCCGAAAACAACGATTTCGGCAGAGGGTCAACCGACGCCGCCTGAATAATGTTGCCAAGACTGTCCTTGATTTCCGGACGGCGACGAACGAGAAGACGGCTTGCATCGACAGAGTAGGTCAAGCTGTTGTATTCATCTTCAAACAGTTTATAGCCCAACCCGACACGAAGATTTGTCGGAAGCGGATCGGCTTGAGCGGCATCGACGTATGTGACTTTGGGTCCGAGATTGGAGAGATTGAAGCCCATACTGAGCTTGTTATCGAGCCAATCAAGACCCAAATCGAACGGCCGCCACATCATGGCAATATCGAAACTGACAGTATTTGCGATGCCTGAACCTTGCTCTTCGGCGGTTCCGAGCGGAGAGAGAGAACTTCGAATAAACCGGGCATTGAACCCGAGTCCGAGATCGTCGAAGATCTTTGTTGAGTAACCGGCAGTTACGGCAAACTCGTATGCTTTGAACTTGCCTTCTTCAAGCCCGGCGGAGTTTGTACGGACGAACTCGCCAAGATTGAGGTAGGTGATGCTGACACCGATCGTCCCGCCGATATCGTCGATACGATTGCGATAATTCAGATATTCGTAGAACAGATCCGAGAGGCCGAACTGCGGAAGCCAGTTTGCATGCGTCAGCGTCACTTCCTGTCCGTCCATGAACGCCAACGCGCCGGGATTCCAGAACACCGCCGAGGCATCGTCAACCGAGCCCGTACCTGTTTCACCGATTCCGGCGGCCCGTGAGTTTGGTGCAATCAGCAAAAAGGGCACCGCCGATTCTCCCTGAGCTTGTGCCGTATCCGGCACAGGCATGCCGAGCACAACTGCCAACGCGCACACAAACGATGCTTTGATTAATGCCTTCATGAGATATCTCTCCTCCTGATAATGATTTTTCGTCTTTTCAATTCCTATTTTGCGATTGCAAGCTTGCCTAGTGTTTCGCTGCTGTACCTGCCGTCGATTGTCCGCACAAGAACCTTGTATAAATATACACCATTTGCCAGAACATCACCATCCCGGTCACGCCCATCCCATGGTATTGCAACATAGGAGTCGGCCGCGCCGAATCTGTCCAGCGTTTGAATGAGCCGTCCTGCAATCGTATAGATTTTGATTGTTGCGTTGACGGGCATCTGTTGGTTATGGCGGAATGTGAATGCGGTTCCGGTTGTGAACGGGTTGGGATAATTGAATACATCCACAACCTGCAGTTGTTCGTTCGAGAGAACCCGGAAATATGCCTCGCTTGTCCGGGCATTATTGTACGTATCCCATGCACGAACGCGGACAGTATTCTGACCTCTCTGCAAATCACGCAAGGGATAGCGCACGGTTCCTGCCTGGAAATTATCCAGCCTGCTTGTGTAGAATTCCGTCATGTCCCTGCTTTGCGCGCTTCCATTGAACCAAGCCTCAATACGGTGCCCCAATCCGGAGGTAGATGTGTTGATGCCGCTTGAATCCTCCAAGTCAACAAACAAAATGGGACTCTCGCTTACAACATCGCCATCGCGGAATGAAAGGCTGCTCTCATAGGAGTGTCCGAGCATGATCCGCATCGCCGGTCCGATTGTATCGGGACGGGCGGTTGTGTCGGTTCCACTGACCGCTACGTTGGAAGTATATCCGACTCCATCGGAAGTGGCGTCAGAGCCCAGAAAATACCCGACAAGTCTCCCGCGTGCCGTGGAATCAGCGTAGGCAATATCTTTGGGAACGATGAATGTGGCCGAGAATCTTCCGTTTGAAATGGAGTTTTCGCCGCGATAAATCAAGCTTCCGACGACAGAATACGACCAATTATAGGCAGGAATGAGAATCGAGCGCATTGCATCGTTCACAATCAACGTCAGCTGACCTTGTCTCAGTGAGTCGAGAGCATTCGCTTCATTCCGAATCGAGCCTTTGACATTGATGCGGGCCAGCGACTTCAATTGAATAGGCGAGGTACGCGGTATGCCGTTGACGAAATCAACAGGCTCGGAATTGATCGTATCGATAGCAACATATCCGCGGGGAAATTGGAGTTGTTGCGTCGGATCTCCCAACGCGAGATATTTTTCATCATTCAAAAGATCAAAGCTTCCGCCCGCGGCTTTGTACAAGAACAGGGCCGTTGCCACGCGATCAACAAGCACCCGACCGTGAATATCCTGCCGGAACATGTTCACGAAAATTCCCCGGTTCAACGCTTCGTTCGAGCTTGAGAAAACTTTGCGTGATGCCGACACAACTCCAATTGCGCCTCCCTCCGGTCTGTTCATCAGGAGCTCGCTGCCGGTTTCCCGGCTCGGATCGTCGAATTGCGAGAAATTGCAGGTTGCTCCGAAAAAGTACGAAAGCTTGTTCGCATTGAACAGTTGCGGAATGGACGTTTGCGTGCTGAAGACTGCTTCGTGCGTCCAGACTGTCGGATTGCCGTGACCGACAAAATTCACAATCAGAACGCCGCGGTTGATTTCGTCGATGATATCCTGGTATGCGCCCGGCTTGCGACGGCTCAGCGCTGAGACAACGGTGGGATATTCTTCGAGATAGACTTTCTTCTTTTCGAAAATCAACGGAGTAAGGTTAGCGATGCTCTCGGCCCCGCGCGTGTGAATGTCGCCCTCTGAGTTTGCCCCTCCTACCCATCCATCATCTCCCACAAACATCGCTCGAAACTTCCAGCTGTCTCTCGCCGATTGTGTATCGTAAGCAATCACTCTGTTCACCAGCTGATCCGCCTGCTGAACGTTGCGGGCGTTCAACCTGCCGGTAACCATGAAGGGCCTGTTGTTGAGATTCCGGACAAAGTAATCGTCGGATGAGGAACTGTACACGTCGTCATACGGATTCTCCGTACGCTGCCAGGTCGGCACATAGTTGGTTTTTGTGCCAAGAACGCCTTTATAATCGTATGAGCCCTGTCCTAAGAAGCATACAAATTTCGGCGCATTGACCGGCCAGTTCTCATAAGCGTACTTCAGAAAATCCCGGATCGCCGTCACGTCGGGAACGCCTGCATTGAATTCGTTGTAGATCTGATTCACATCCACGACAATCGTTGTCAATCCACCGTAGGCCGGATTTTCACGATGCGCTTTCAACCTGTTGGCGGCAGCGGCAAACTCCTGTGATGTGATGATGATGAAATCGTACTGTTGCGCGTTACCGCGGAGATTCTGGTTTGGGATGGAAACAACTGCGGCGGGCACCTTGTATGCGCTGCTTCCCAACGCGATGTACTCCGAAACTCCTCCTGCTGACTGCTGGGCACGAAAGACTCCGGCACTTGCCCCGATCCTTTTCACATTTGCGTAGTCGGTGACGTCAAATACCGACGTCGTGCCGGTGAACTGGCCGAGCTGGTATTCTACAACGCCGGTTGTATCGGGAGAGCGGAAGCGCAGGTAGTTGTTCACCGGCTCGAACAGTCGGCGGTACACAATCTCGACCCAATCCAACCAGCCGCTTGCGCCCGGATCGTTGGAGCGGAACTCGAAGCCGAGTTGGCTCGTGTTATTCTGAATCGGGAAATCGCCTGTAAGCTCAAACGAAGCATCGCGTGCAATCGTCTCTCCGCCAACACCGAAAATGTTGTACGCGCCGATCAGGTTTCCGCTTTCCCTCACATTGAACGTCGAACCCGTGCTCGATCCGGCAACAAGCGTGAAGCGGTATGTTCTCGGCTCGCTGATGACGAGTCCGGCAAGAGGAAACATGCGCAACTGCGTTCCGCCGGGATTGATGGGAAAGCTGAGCCAACTTTTGCCGGACTTCAGCAAGTTCACCGTGTCAGGTTCCACCCACACGGCATCCATGAACGAGTTGGGCGTGATTGTCGCCGGATCCGTGACGGAAGCCTGAAGTTGCATCCTCTTTCCGGGTTGCCCGCCGAATGTCAGCCAGTAGTAATTGACTCTGCTATAATTGTGGATGTAGTGCCGGAGGGTTTTCCGAGCCGCATCATACTTGATCCCCTGCACGGCCTTGCCGTAGAAAATCACATGATCGCCCTGATTGAATTGGCCGTCATCTTCACCCTGCACGAAAATGGCGTTCTCCACCAGATCAACGGGCCGGGGAGCTGCAAGTCCTTCACGAAGCTGTTCGCCGCCGTTTCCGTAAATCTTGATTGTGCGCGGGTCGGTTCCGGAGAGGTTGATGCCGTTAGCCGTGAACCAACTCGCATCGAGAATATACATCCCTTCATCTGCAACCGTGAGGCGATACCACGCGCCGCTTGCAAGCACACTTGGCGCGCCTGTAGTACGGTTGAGAGCCCGCGACTCGCCGAATTTCCAGGTTCGTGCTGTTTCTCTATTGAGAAGCATTCCGTTAAACAGCATATCGTCATCATTCACGGCCCGCTGCAAAGCGGGGGCTCCGTACACAACTTCAACGACAATGCGGCTGTAGCGTCTCAGGGTTCTTGTAACAGGATTATATTGAAGGGGGAAAATCTTCACGCCGCCAATGTACATACTGCGGGTCTGCTCAACAGGCGAAAGTTCGGCAACTGCGGATGGCAGAAATTGATTGCTGCCGTATCGTGTAGCGTCGATGGGATATTCCTTAATGGTCAGCATGTCATCCACCACATGCAGCGCAGGAACAGGCTTTAGCAGCACGTTGGGAATATCCTCATACTCAACCGTGATTACCTGAACAAAGTTGTTTTCGGTAGATTGAAAACCGAGCGGCAGCAACCGAAACTTCAGGTCCGGCACTCCCGATTCCCTCATACCTGCGAGGGGGATTGCGTTCTCGAAGGAATAGTCAACAAATTCGCGCCCATTCTCTCTGATTGTGTTTGGCGTAAAATGCTTGGGGGTAAACTCAAGTTGAATGGATTGTTCCGTTGAAAACAAAATACGCACGTCATTCGATTCGTTCGTTCCTGCCCCGCCCGCGGATACGAAGAAAACGGCTGCGGCCAGAAGCACTCCGAGTCGTAGTTTCATGCTGCCCTCTTCTGAAATCTGACAAAAACAAAAAGCCGAACGTTACACAGTATCTGCAACACCCGGCGGCAAACAAAAAATGGAGCTACCGCCATTGGTTCTTGTGTTCGCTAAAGGTTCCCCCTCAATCTCCAACCCCCTGCAAGAGTAACGCCCTAACTGCATCTCTTGCCGAAACCTTTACCGAACAACTCTATAGGCTGCACTCCAGTCGAACATGCGTCAATTATTTAAAAAATATAGACAAGGTGGACTTGAATGTCAAGAGAATTTTGTGTCGCAGGCCTGGAGGGTTACGAATCGGAGCCGGTTTTCGCTATCCGCGAGTTCATTGATTCTCAGCCGCAGTTTGATTAGATTTGTGTTGTTTTCATCACACAATCAAGTACGTTCCACAACCCGGGCCCGCATGGCGAAACCAATTCAGGTGTTGTTCATTTCCAGCGAAGTTGAGCCATTTGCAAAAACCGGAGGTCTCGCTGACGTTTCAGGCGCCTTACCTCACACCATCTACAATCTTGGCCTCGAAGTTCGGATCATGCTTCCGCGCTACGGCAGCATCAAGAATTCTCCGTCTAAATTGCACGACATGATCCGGCTGCAAGGAATAGATGTTCCGGTCGGCGATAAGATTCTCAAGGCAAATGTAAAATCATCCTTCATTCTGGGAACGTTCACCAAAGTCCAGGTGTATCTGCTCGACAATCCCGACCTGTTCGGGCGGCCGGGCTTGTACGTGCATCCCGATTCCAAGAAAGCGTTTCCGGACAACGATGTTCGCTTTATTTTCTTCTGCCGCGGTGTCCTCGAAATGCTGAAGAAGATGGGATGGCAACCGGATATTATTCATTGCAACGATTGGCACACGGCCCTCATCCCCGCATATCTGAAAACGCTTTATAAAGACGATAAGTTCTACAAGAATACCAAGAGTGTTCTCACAATTCATAACCTCGCGTACCAGGGTGACTTCCCGAAAACCTCATTCGCAAAGACCCTGCTTCCGCCGGAACTCGAGGAAGATGTTCTCCATAACGGGAGGACAAATTTTCTGAAGGCAGGTTTACTGCACGCCGACGTGATAACCGCCGTCAGCACAAAGTACGCGGAGGAGATCCGCACCACCGAAGAATACGGCTGCGGACTTCAGTCAGTTCTCCAGAAACGAAAGCGCCATCTTGTAGGCATAACGAACGGGATGGATGTCGAGAAATGGAATCCGGAAACAGATGAATTGATTCCCCAGCAGTACAGCCTGAAGAAAATCGAGCTGAAGCTGGAGAACAAGAAGGCGTTGCTTGCCCGGATGAAGATGCCGTTCAAAGAATCAACGCCGGTCATCGGAATTATTTCACGGCTTGCCGACCAGAAGGGTTTTGATTTGATTGGTGAGATCATCGACAAGCTGGCGAAATTGAACGCACAGTTCGTGTTATTGGGAGTCGGTGAAAAGAAATATCACGCGCTCTTCGAGAAAGCGGCAAAGAAATATCCCGAAAAATTCGGTGTCTGTCTCCGCTTCGATCAGGAGTTGGCACACTGGATTGAGGCAGGTAGCGACATGTTCCTTATGCCTTCACGGTACGAGCCTTGCGGGCTGAACCAACTCTACAGCATGAAGTACGGCACAATCCCGATTGTACGCGCCACCGGCGGTCTTGACGAAACAGTTGAACAAGTGGAACCGGCGAAAGGAACCGGAACGGGATTCAAGTTCGAAGAATACGACAGCAAAGCGCTGCTGTCTGTTATTCAGCATGCCATTCAACAGTTCGGCAATCAAGCGTTGTGGAGAAAGATTCAGAAGAACGCGATGAGCAAGGATTTTTCGTGGGAGGCTTCAGCAAAGAAGTACATCAACCTGTACAAGAAACTGCTGCAATAGTATGGCAGCAGGCGTCTTTCTCGACCGCGACGGAACACTCAACATCGAGGTCGATTATCTTCGCACACCTGACGATTTGCGGCTCATCGACGGTGCAGCGGCTTCGGTGCGGCGGCTCAACAATGCTGGGCTTGTAACATGCGTCATCTCAAATCAATCCGGCGTTGCGCGGGGATTCCTGACTGAGGCGGATCTCATCCCGATTCATGCAAAGCTGAGAGCCGAGTTGGCACACGAGGGAGCAACACTCGACGGCATTTACTACTGCCCTCACCATCCGACCGCAGGTATTGCTCCCTACAATGTGGAATGTGATTGCCGGAAGCCGAAGCCCGGCATGCTGATCAAAGCATCGAAGGAATTCAATTTCGACTTGCAGCGTTCATTCGTAGTAGGAGACAGTGTTGTGGATATGCAGGCGGGGAATACGGTGGGCGCTACAACGATTCTCGTGCAAACAGGATACGGAAAGCAATCGTTGCTCACCTGCCGTGAACAGAACATCCCGATAGGGCATGTTGCAGCGTCAATCATTGAAGCGACAGAGTTTATACTGGACAAACGTAAAGGAGTGAGAAGTCATAATGAGTGATGGGTTGAAACAGAGGGGCCGTTTGGTGGTATGCTGCCTTTTAACGGCATTCGCGCTCACATCGTGCAGCGAGTCAATCACAAATCCCGACACGCCGGGTTCAGGACTGTTGACGCGGGATGTGATCATACGCGACACGGTTCTGTTTGCAATAAGCGATACGTCGTTTCTGCAGCGCATTCCTGCGGACGGGCTTGCTTCTCCGTTACGTCAGAACTTTGTCGGAAGAACCGGCAACTACAAGGCGTACGCGGCAATACGGTTCACGCTCGGTTCGCCGATCGACACGCTTGATATTCTCTCCGCAAAAATAACATTGCGGCTCGTCAGTTGGCGCGGCGATTCCGCAGGATTACTCGGCTTCAATGTTCACAGTATTAATACCTCATGGGCCGAAGGTACACTCACATGGCCCACAGCCGACTCGACAAACTTCTATGATCCTGTTGTAAAGGGAACCTACTCTTCTACAGTCGGCGCCGATACGCAGTACATTTCCGTAGATATCGATACGGCAATGGTCGCAAGCTGGTTCCGGTCCAACACAACAACAAACAACGGCATCATTCTCGTCCCGACATCCAACGCATCGCTCATCAGAGGATTTCATGCATTCGGATTTGATTCATCTGATTTTCAACCCAAACTGAATGTGGTTGCCCGCGGGGCAAATGTTCCAGTTTCCGATACAACCCGGTTGCGGTTCGAAAGCCAGATTGGCCAAGATACGTATGTGGCGGATGTATTTCCTTTTCCTCTCGACCCTCAACATCTTGTTACGCAAGCCGGGATTGCCTATCGCAGCAGATTGCGTTTCGATGTGTCGCACATTCCAAGGGGCGCAATCATCAACTCGGCGGAATTGCAGTTGCAGCGCAATCCTATGATAACTAACGTCAGTAAGTTCACTGCCGATCCGGCGCCGGTTGTTCACGCCCTCTTCACCGATGATTCCACCAATTTCGAAGCATTCTCCTCACCCGGCGCGCTCAAATCGGGAACGGCCAACACGTTCACGTTCGACGTGCGGCGACAGGCACAAATTTGGGAAGGGGGAATCAACCACGGGTTGCTCCTTCGACAATCTTCAGCAAATGAATTCGGAACGCTCGACCTGTTCGGATTCTACAGCAGCAACGCGACCGATCCGGCTTTGCGCCCGCGTATCCTGATCAAGTATTCAGTGTTTCAGAATTAGGAGGTAATGTGAGAAAGCTATTTGCATCCGTTTGTGCCATCCTGATTGCTGCGACAACCATGCATGCGGGAAACGGCGGATCGGCATACACGATGTTCGGCATCGGCGACGTCCGGTATAATCCCGGAGTTCGCAGTACAGGCATGGGCTATACTTCATTCGGATTGCCCTCCGGCAATCATATCAACACAATGTCGCCCGCATCGTGGACTCGAATCAGCAGAGTCCGCATTGAAGCAGGAGGGCTGTACGAAGGGATTAACACGGCAGAAACGAACAGGTCGTTGTATCAAGCCAAGGGATTGTTCAGCGGAGCGATGCTGGCATTTCCGATTTCTCCTGCAAACGGAATCGTTCTGGTCGGCGGCTTCTCACCATTCAGCTATGTCGGGTACAATACATCATTCCGGAATTCGCAGGCGGACATTGATTACCGGATCAACGAAATCGGCAGCGGAAGTCTGACTAAAGCAATTGTCGGGTTATCGTACGCACCGCATCAGGATATTTCGCTGGGATTGGGAGTAAACTACTTCTTCGGGGAAACAGGTGTTGAACGGACATTCATCCCGCTCACATCGGGAACATCAGGCGGCACACTTAACTCCGAAGAGGAAAAACGCGGCGTGAGTTTTACGATCGGCGGAATGTACAATGGTTTTGGCGGACTTAGCGAGGGGCTCCGCCCTCTTTCGGTCGGATTTGCCGTAACAACGGAATCAAACCTGAAGCTGGATATCAGTGACAGAATTATCTTCACCAGCGAGGCAGACACGTTCGCAACTTCCGAGAAGAGACTTAACATTCCGGTTTCAGTCGGCGTAGGGATTGCGTACCAGTTCTCCGACCGATGGATTGTCGCAGCCGATTACTTCACGCAAGCGTGGAAAAATGCCCGTTACGACGGAAAGCCGCTTCTCAATATCCGCAACAACAACCGCTTTGGCATCGGGGCAGAGAAACTGCCGATAAAAGATGCAAGCGGATGGTTTGACAAACTCACGTATCGCCTCGGGTTTTCCTACAATCAAACGTATTATCAAATCTACGGCGAACCGATCAACGAGTGGGCTTTCACGGGCGGGTTCACGATGCCTGTTGCAGGCGAAACCCGCATGAACGTCGGTATCGAGTATGCGCAACGCGGCTCAAAGTCAACAGTTGTGCAACCCAACCTCATCCCGACAAATCTCGTGAAGGATAACATCATTCGCGTATCATTCTCTCTGACGATCGTCGAACCGTGGTTTGTCCGCTACGAGGAAGAATAGTGTTTCCGGCTGCGATCTTCGCACAGATGTCGCAGCGTCACCATCTTACATGCCGAGGACATCATGAACAACCTACAGAAGCAAGACCCCGAAGTCTTCTCCGCAGTTACCAACGAAATCAACCGCCAGAACACCAAGCTCGAACTTATCGCATCAGAGAACTTCGTCAGCCGAGCCGTGTTGGAGGCGGTCGGCACGCCGCTCACCAACAAGTACGCCGAAGGCTATCCCGGCAAACGCTACTACGGTGGATGCGAGTTTGTTGATGTTGTGGAAGATCTGGCCCGCAACCGCGTGAAGCAACTATTCGGCGCCGAGTATGCCAACGTGCAGCCGCATTCGGGGTCGCAGGCAAATATGGCGGTGTATTTCACGTTCGTCAAGCCGGGCGACAAGCTGATGGGAATGAATCTCTCACACGGCGGGCATTTGACCCACGGCTCGCCGGTGAATTTCTCCGGGCAGATGTACAACTTTGTAGCCTACGGCGTTAACAAAGACACCGGCTACATCGACTACAACGAGGTGGAGGATGTTGCGAAGCGGGAAAAGCCGAAGATGATTACTGTCGGCGCAAGCGCCTACTCGCGCAACATCGACTATAAAATTTTCAGAGAGATTGCAGACAAAGTCGGCGCATTCTTGTTTGCAGATATCGCCCATCCTGCCGGTTTGATTGCTGCCGATTTATTGAACGATCCCGTGCCGCATTGCCACGTTGTCACATCGACAACACACAAAACTCTGCGCGGCCCTCGCGGGGGATTGATTTTGTTAGGAAAGGATTTTGACAATCCGTTCGGACTTGTTGCGCCGAAATCGGGCCGCACAAAGAAGATGAGTGAGTTGCTGGATTCCATGGTTATCCCCGGCATTCAAGGCGGGCCGCTGATGCATGTGATTGCAGGAAAAGCGGTTGCCTTCAAGGAAGCGCTGCAACCTGACTTCAAAGTCTATGCTCAACAAATAATCAAGAATGCGCAAACGCTCGCAGCAAAGCTTGTGAAATCGGGCTTCTACATTATCTCGAACGGAACTGATAATCACCTGATGTTGGTTGATTTGCGGAGCAAGGGAGTGACAGGCAAGGACGCGCAGGAGGCTCTCGACGAAGCGGGCATTACCGTCAACAAAAACGCCGTTCCATTCGACGACAAGAGTCCGCTTATCACCAGCGGCATCCGCATCGGCACGCCGGCACTGACGACACGCGGAATGAAAGAAGGGGAGATGGAATACATCGGCGACCTGATCAACGAAGTAATCGAAAACATCGGCAATCCGAATGTGTACAAATCTGTTGCGAAGAAGGTTGAAGAACTCTGTGTGAAGTTTCCGTTGTACGCTGAACTCACGAAATGACTCATCTCTCACGGAGGAATCATGAACAGCACATTTGTGTTTCTGCCTGCGCTGGTTCTCATGACACTGCTGAGCAGAGGTTTTGCCCAACAGCTTGAAAACAGAGTCTTCTTGGATGGGGGCACGCATTCCATTGACGTCCCTACAGACCCGCACGGCATTGCCATGGGGGAATCATTTGTCTCGATGCCCAACAACAACGCTGCTATGTTCTACAATCCGGCGGGACTTGCAGGGCTATCTCATATCTCATTATCGTACTCCAAAAGGTCGATGGATTGGGTCTCGTTTTTTGATCAAATGAAGTACTATTCGTTCACGGCAACCATTCCAACCAGCTTCGTAAACATCGGCTTGTTGTACAACAGATTTTCAGCGGGAGATCTGCTTTACACCACAAACCAGAACCCAGAAGGTGACGGAACCACAATCTCCCTTTACGATCATACAATCGGCATCGGATTGGCGCGACAGTATGACGAACGGCTGAGTTTCGGCCTTTCTGTCAAGACATTCAACTCGATTGTGAAAGTCCAGGGGTCCAGCGCCGGTTCGGTTACCGGATTTCCAAAGACCACACGATTGCCGGTTCTGTTCGACTTCGGCATTCTCTACATCATCCCACTCAACGACGAGAACAGCAGCTTTCTCCATCAATTGAATCTGGGCTTGAGCGTTCAAAATATCGGATCGACGCTCAAACAAGAGCAGCAAACAACTATCCTCGGAACGCAGACAACAACGCGTTACACTACAACAATGCCACACTATCTCCGCGTGGGATTCTCGTATTGCTATACTATGCACGGTGATTCGTTCGAGGCGCTTGATCCCATCGGCGTGCGTGCCACGGCGGAATACAGAAACGCCACCAACAGCCGCAATGCCCGAAAGGATTATTGGGGCTTCGGCATATCGTTGACATTGTTCGAGATTGCCTCGGCTCGTTTAGGCGGATACATAGCCCCGTTCACATCCATTTATGGGAATGAGGGATCAACTGCTGCGAGGTACGGCTTTGCACTCCACGCTCCCATGAAGAAGCTTGGTTTCGGCATGCCGCTTGTACTTGACGCGGAGTACACGTCAATCCCAGTCAACAGCATTCCGTACTTCACGGAGCAGAAGAAGTCTCTCGCGGTGTTCTCCTTGGGCATTCAATACGAATATCAACTCTTCTGAGCAGATGTGAACGAAGCAACTGTCGACACTCCTGCACACGAGAACGAAGCAGGGGAAGAAAAAGAGATGACATTCCTCGATCACCTCGAGGAATTGCGCTGGCGTTTGATCTGGGCGTTGGCAGGAGTCGTGATTGCGACGATCGTTGTCTGGGTTTTCATTGACTTCATCATGGATCAAGTGTTGCTGCAGCCGGTGAAGAACCTCAATGCAAATCTCGCCGAAGGCCAGCAGCCGATCCATTTGCAAAACCTGAAGCCGTTCGGACAATTATTTCTGTACATGCAGGTGGCCATCGCGGGCGGCATAATTCTCAGCATTCCGAATATTCTGTATCAGATATGGGCATTCATCGCCCCCGGCCTGATGCCGAAAGAACGCCGGTACATCAAGTCCATCGTGTTCTTTTCGTCATTCTGTTTTCTGGCGGGAATTGCGTTCGCGTATTTCATCATGATGCCGTCGGCGATGTCGTTCTTTGCGGGCTTCGGCTCGCCCGACATCGAAAACAACATCGCCATCAACGAATACATGAATTTCGTCATCAGCATCATGCTGGCGGCGGGAGTTGTGTTCGAGCTTCCGATGGTGTCGTGGTTTCTTTCGCAGCTCGGCATTCTTACGCCGGCGTTTATGCGGCATTACCGGAGGCACGCCATCGTTGCCGTGTTCGTGCTTGCCGCAGTGTTGACGCCTGGTACCGATCCTGTAAGCCAGATTCTGCTCGCTGTTCCGCTTATCGTGTTATACGAACTCAGCATCGGCATCTCTGCACTTGCGTGGCGCGGCAAGCGAAAGCGTGCGGCAGCGGAAGAATAACGGAGAACAGTCAACCATTCACATCATACTGAAAGTACATCCCCTTCTTGGATCTTAAACAGATATCTTCCCCGATACAGCATCATCTTGAGCTGTTTGAAGATGTGTTCGCAAAATCCATCCGATCGAACGTCGTGTTGGTGGACTTCATTACGAACTATATCATCAAACAAAAAGGAAAGCGTGTCCGACCCATTCTTGTTCTGCTGAGTGCTGAACTTTGCGGCGGGGTCAACACCAAAACCTATCGCGGCGCAACGCTTGTCGAAATTCTTCACACTGCGACGCTGGTTCACGATGATGTTGTTGATGATGCCGACACACGTCGCGGACTCGCTTCCATCAACGCGGTGTGGAAGAACAAGATTGCGGTGTTGATGGGAGATTATCTGCTCTCGAAGGGATTGCTGCTTTCGCTCGACAATGATGATGTTGAATTTCTGAAAATTACATCCACGGCAGTGAAGCGGATGAGTGAAGGGGAAATCCATCAAATCCAGAAAAGCCGAAAGCTGGACATGGACGAGGCGACATATCTGAGAATTATCGGCGACAAAACTGCATCGCTTCTCTCAACATGCACCGAGATCGGGGCTGCAAGCGCAACTGCCGATCCGCATATCCGAACGCTGCTGAGGGATTACGGCGAGAATGTCGGACTTGCGTTCCAGATTCGTGACGACCTGCTCGATTACGTCGGTCGCAAGAGCATTACCGGCAAACCAACCGGACTCGATTTGAGCGAGAAGAAGCTGACTCTTCCGCTCATTCACGCTTTGACGAAGGGGCCGAAGAAGGAGGGAAAGGAAATTCTCAGCATGATCAAGAACGGCGGAAAGAAAGCCAGCGCCAAACGTGTTCTTGAGTTTGTCGAACGAAACGGCGGAATCGAGTACGCGGAAGAGAAAGCACGCAACTTTTCTGTCAAGGCGAAAGAACAAATTGCCTCATTCCCCGATACCGCCAGCAAAAAGGCTCTTCTCTCATTTGCCGATTTTGTTGTTGAGAGGGATAAATAGCCCATCCTACCTGCGAAGCCTTCGGACAACAGGAATTGCCAGAAGCGATATCGCCGCCATTACCGCAAATGCAACCGGGTAGCCAAACGCCGGAATCATTCTGCCGACCGCCATTGTTGCCCACGATTCACATCCGTTCGTTGCCCCCATATACGTGCTGAATTGTGTTGCGCCAAGCCGGACATCAGTGATATCCATGAACAGCGCATACGATGCAGCCGTGAACATACCGATGCAAACGTAGAGTAGCGTGAGTAGAACGATATACTCCCATCCGCCACTTTCATTCGTTGCAGCATCGAATAATGCGAGAGTGAAGATACACGTTGCAATGCTTGCAAGAAAAACCACGACGGCACGAATTCTGCCGAACCTATCCGACAAGTAGCCTCCGAGCAAAGCGCCTACCACCATTCCCGCCACTACCGGAATTCCGAAAAACCATCCGACCTCGGCCTTCGAAAATCCGCGGTCGATAAGGAAAGGTCCGGCAACAGAGCCAACTGCTTCAAAACCCGCGCCTGCCACACCGGCGAACAACAGTCCCAACCATGTAGATTTGTGAGCCGCCACTTCACGCAAATTTCCCAGGAAGGAGGCGCGACGCTCTGCAAATCTTTCCAACGTTACGGGAATGTGCAGATGCGGTTTTGCAGCAAACACTAATCCCATCGAAAACCAGATTGCCGCCACAAGCAGGATAATTACTCCACCTTCACCAATCCACTCGGCCGAGAGTAGCGCACCGCCGCCAAACAACGCTCGCCCTCCCAGCATCCCCGTCTGCATCCAGCCGTTGAGCGAGCCTCGTTCTTTGGAGGGAACGGTTGCAATCGAGAGAGCGTCAATGGATACATCCTGCGTTGCTGCTGCGATTGCGTGCAGAATGAGAAGCGGAGCAATCAGGCTGTAGTACTCGTGAAAGTCGAGAAACGCCAGGGGGAGAATACAAAGTCCCATGAGTATTTGCGACGCAACAATCCACTCGGGAAAATTCCATCGATGCGTTCGCAGAACATCCACCAGCGGCGCCCAGGCGAACTTGAAGACCCAGGGAAGGACAAGGAGAGCTGTGAGTGCCGTAATCTCTTCAACCGGAATATCGGCAGCGCGAAGGCGGGTTGGCAGCGCCCACCAAATAAACCCGATGGGCGCCCCTTCGCTGAAATAAAGGGCGGCAAAGAGGAATTTTCTTCCTGCAGGAGTGGAGAAGAAGTTCGGTCCGGGAAGCGTCTCGGCCACTATTTTGTCTGCTTCACGTCGTACAAATCAGTACGTCTGTCGTTCCAGTTCAACAGACTTCCCGACTGACGCTGGCGTTTCAGCAGTTCCAGATCAACATCGTCAACAATTACTGTTTCGATGTTCGGCGTTGATTCGGATGACACCGCGTCTCGTGTAAACGGAATATCCGAAGGCGTGAAGATGCCCGATTGCGCATATTGAACATCCATGTTTTCGACTGAGGGAAGATTGCCAACCGTGCCTGCCATTGCTACGTACACGTGATTCTCAATGCAGCGGGCTTGCGCACAATAACGTACACGGAGATACGAGTATCGTTCATCTGTGCAGAATGGCACGAAGATGATCTGTGCCCCCTGGCTCGCGGCAATGCGCGACACTTCCGGAAACTCAATATCGTGACATATCTGAATAGAAATCTTTCCTTTATCGGTTTCAAATACCTCGATCCTGTCGCCCCCTTTCACTCCCCACCAGCGCTTCTCGTCGGGTGTGATATGGAGTTTATACTGTTTGCCGATGCCGCCATTACGCTTGAACAAATACGAGGCGTTGTACAAGTCGTCGCCTTCGAGCGTAAAGTGAGTTCCGCCGATGATATTCACATCGTATTTCAGGGCGAGTCCGGAGAACAACTCCAAGTACTGCGGCGTGAATTCCGACAGTTTCCTTACCGCAAGTCCCGGACGCTCAGGCGGCATGAATGTCAGAAGTTGCGTTGTGAGATTTTCCGGAAAGAGAATGAAATCCGCCTTGTAGTCGGATGAAACGTCAACAAAATACTCGCATTGACGGGCAAACTCTGCAAAGCTCTTGATCTCCCGCATCTGATACTGCACTGCGCAAATGCGGACAGCCTTCGTCGGAATGAACGCCCGGTGAACATCGGGCTGATAGTCGAGGTTCGACCATTCAAGAAATGTGGCATAGCCCAGCGACTCCTTGTCCGAATCCATATACGACTTCAGGAGGCGCTTCAGAACAAACCCGTTCGAAAGCTGCGTTGTGAGAACAGGATCAATCAACGACTTGTTGATGACCTTCTCGACATACTCACGCGCCGTCATCTGGTCTTTGTATTTGACGTATCCCGGAATGCGCCCTCCGAGAACAATACGCATCAGGTTCTTTTCGCGGGCAAGTTTCTTGCGTGCTTCATAAAGACGGCGGGCAAGTTTCATTCCCCTGAATGCCGGGTCAACCATGATCTCAATCCCGTATAGCGTGTTGCCTTCGGGATTGTGATTGCGGATGAATCCTGCGTCGGCAATTTCTTTCCAACTGTGCCAGTCGCTGTACATCGCAAAATCCAATATCAAACTGCTGGAGGATGCAACGATTTTCCCTTGGTACTCGATGCAAATCTGACCTTCGGCAAAAACCTCGAGTTGACTCTCGATCTGCTCCCTTGTCCACGGTTTCATACCGGGGAAACACTTCAACTGCAGTTCGACGATCTGATCGAAGTCATCAATCGCTATTTGCCGGACGGTGATGTTTTTCTCGAACGCGGTCAGGTCAATGTTCATCATGTTGCCTCCGTCGTTGATGGTGATATGTGTCGGATTCGTCGGCGATCGTCTTCCGTCTCAATGCCGCCGATCCGGCTCCCTATTTCAGTTTGGTGAGGAGAGAACCGATATTGAACCCGTGTTGTTGAACGGAAATTCTGAACAGGCGTGCTGCATTCTCATACATAATTTTCTGCCGTTCCTTCGGCGGAATTCTGAGTTCTTCCATGAACTCAAGATACGAATTCATTGACGAGATGGGCCAATCGCTGCCGAACAACACTTTGTCCGGCTCGACGCCGTACGTCAACATCTCCTGCAACTGCTTGTGCATGTAACTCTCGAACCTGTCCGTGAAGTTGCCGAGAACCAGTCCCGAAATGTCGGTATATACGTTGCTGTTTTTGTACACGACTTCCATGCAATCCCTGAACCACGGACTTCCCAAATGGCAAATCACAAAATTCACGTCAGGATGATCGACAGCCACATCGTCAACGTTCAGCGGATGCGCATACTTCAGTTTCCCTTTCGGCGTGAACGTGTCGCCGGTATGGATCATGACGGGCACGTTCATTTCCGCCGCAAGCGCATACACAGGATCGAGTTTCGGATCTGCGGGATAGAAAGGCTCGTAGCCGGGATACAACTTGAGGCCGCGTACCGAGCCATCTTCGAGATAGGGTCTGATGCTGTTCAAATCATCCATCGTATGGTGAAGATAGCTGATACCCGCTACAACGAACACATTGTTCAGGTCCCGCGTGGCGCGTACAGCATCGTGTGTTGACGGACGTCCGGCCGTTACTTTGTATGATGTAAGAACAAGAGACACGTCAACGCGATTGCGACGCATTTCAAGCTGCAGTTCGTCAAGGCACTTCTGCAGCGATTCTACTTCTTCGTTGTGATAATTGTTGATATGTGTGTGGCAATCGATGATCATGCTTTCCTGTTATTCCTCCAGATCTTCTCAAGAATATTAGACGCCCACTCTCTCCCGCCCAAACCAAACGCAAGCGCCAAGGCGAGACACAACGCTCCAAACGCAATTTGAAACGCCGAAACAAGAATCTGCCCGCCGATCGAAAGTTGTTCAAGCGCAACGGAAACGACAAACAGCAGCAAAGCCCACTGTGCAACATGGCTGACAAACTCGGCTCCCGAAATGCCGATGTTGCTCAGATACGTAACCGTAACACCTCTCACGAAGCGTGCGAACAGCGTTCCAAAAATCAGCACGAGAACGGCAACGACGACATTCGGAATGTAGAAGATAATCTTATTGAACAGCTCATCCGCTGCGTGCAACCCCAGTGTGTTCAGCACGGCAAGCGTCACGGCAAACATCATGAACCAATACACAAGATTGGCGATAATCGTGACGGTCGTGTACTGCACACCGCCGCGCAACAGCATGTCTTCAAAGCCTGCTTTCTCGGCAGCGACATCGAGACGAACCATTTTCAGAATTCTTACTATTGCCTTCCTCAGCACCTTCGCCACGATCCATCCTAACACCAACAGAACGAATGCAACAATAAACTGAGGAAGTTGGTCTGCCAACTGCCGCCAAAACATCCTGAAAGCCTCAAGTGTCGCGCTGATTTGTTCGGACATAGAGAACTCCAATATGATGAGCCTGATCCCTGCAATCCCGGGCACAACACCCCACAGGCGTAAATCTTTGGATGCAGGTTAGGGGGTGTAACTCGTGTTTGCTTAACAATATAGCAGATTTGCAGTTTTGATGCTCCGCTGCACTCACATTTCGGGTACGGTGTAAGATGTGAACCAGCCGCCCGAATTGCCGGGGTTGTTCGATCAGGATTGAACCATAAGGGATCAGCCCCCCTCAGTGCCCGCGTCCCGCATACTGTTGGATGCGGTGTCGGCCCCGCGGAGTGATTTTGCCGGCCACTATCATGCCTTGGGACATGCGCTTCGCATGAAGAGTCGGTTTGTCTCTTCTTTCCGGTAGCAAGTGTTGAGGATGGAACACTCCCCCTCTCGCGTTGGCAACGCGACGATCGATTCTGATGTTCATGGTATTCTCACGCACTGACTTGAAAGAAACGGTTAGCCTTGCTCAGCGGCGCTATCGTTCCGGTTATCAGCACGTGTCGCCGCATCGTCGCTGCGCTTTTCCTTGTACGCCTCAACGCCCGCCTTGACTGCACCGACGAGTTTCGTTTCTTTCTCCTCCAGTTTTCTCGTTACCTCACGGAGATTTGATCTTGCTTTGTCTGCCATTACTTCAACATCTGAAACAAGCTTCTTGCTTTTGTCACGAATATCCCCGCGAAGTTCTTTTCCGCTCTTGGGGGCAAACAGAAGGGCGAGTATTGCCGCGACTGCACTACCGACGGCAAATCCAACAACAATTCCTTTTCTCAAGGTTATCGAACGTTCGTACGTCGTCATCATTTCATCCCTCCTTTGTGTATTGTTCAATTGAGGCAGATGTACTGCCGGACAAAATAGTCAAACGGTATTGATGTGTTATTGGTGATGTCACTGATCCGCAGTGCATACACCGGACATTCCACAAGCTGGGCAACCTCTTCGGCAATCACGCCGTTGTGGTGGAATTCCCATCCACCGTCGGAATCGGTTGCCATGACAATCAAATCCGCCGAAATAGTGTGTGCTGTATTGACGATTTCGTCGACGGGGTCGCCGTAGAGAAACATCAACCGGGTTCTCACTTCGGCGGAAACATGTTGATCGACGGCATTCTGCAGAGCATCTTCATGCCGCAGATCGTTTCCGCTATCTCCTGAGCAGGGCAGGACGTACACAACATGCAGCACAGCATCCATCGATTTCGCCAGCACGCTGGCAGTAGCGAGCGCAATGTGTGACCCTTCGTTCAGGTCCACCGGGCAGAGTATCGAGCGTACAGGCATAGCTACCTCCTTTCCTCAGAAGTAACAACAACGATACAACGCCTGATAGTTTCGTTGTTTGAATAATTGTTTTCAGGCATCGAAATCGGCTCAGAGAACACGCTATTTGTCTTGTGCAGGCATGTCGCAGCCCACAAAAACAAAAGGCACTTGCATTGAGTGCAAGTGCCTTCAAGACAACTCTTCCGTATTTCGAACTCTACTCCGGCAGCGGACGAACAGTCAACACCGGACATTTTGCAAGACGCACAACACGCATTGCCGTACTGCCGAACAGAATCTGTTCAACGCCGGTATGTCCGTGCGTGGCAATGATAATGAGATCGATATTTTTCTCTTCCGCTTCTTTCAGAATTTCCTGATGAGGTTTTCCCAACCGAACATTCGCATCCGCCTTCACCTTGTTGCCGATTTCTTCCTTGATGAGCGACTGGAGTTCGTGCTCGCTTTTCGTCCGGATTTCTTCCTCCACTCCCGGCATCACCACCTGGCCGAACCCGAGATCTGCAGGATAGATTGTGGGTTCGATGACGTAGATCAGATGCAAACTTGCGCCGTACTGCCGGGCAAGCGGAACTGCGTATCGAAGCGCGTTCTTCGAATAGCCGGAAAAATCCACAGGAACGAGTATTTCGTTGATGAATTTGGAGAGAGTCTCGGGTACGGCGGGACCTTGCTTTCGTGCAGGCTTTTTCGCCGACGTCTTTCGTTTTGTGGTTCTTGAAGGTGTCGCGTTCTTCTTGCTGGGGGACTTCTTCATGATTCACCTCCGGTCTTGGAGAGTTTCGAACTGCGGCTGCAGATCAACCATCGATGTGCAGCTGACAGTTCTGTATTCGTTTCTAGCACTTCAATCGTTGTAGACGTACTTTAACCAATTGTACGGATCGTTGGCATTCTTCACAACATCAAAGAATTTTTTCTGCAATTGCATCGTAATCCGGCCCGGCTTGCCGTCGGCAACCTTCAGTTTGTCAACCGAACGAATCGGAGTCACCTCGGCGGCCGTTCCTGTGAAGAATAACTCATCCGCAATATATAACATCTCTCTTGGAACGTTTGTTTCTTTCACCACGTATCCCGCGTCTCCCGCAAGCTGGATAATCGAGGAACGGGTAATACCGGGAAGCAATGATGAACAAATCGGCGGAGTAAAAATAACATTGTCTTTCACGAGAAATATGTTCTCTCCGCTTCCTTCACTCACATAGCCGTGCACATCAAGAGCAATCGCCTCTTTAAATCCCGCCTGAATTGCCTCGACCTTCATTATCTGCGAAAGGGCATAATTACCGCCGGCTTTTGCCATTGTTGGCAACGTGTTCGGTGCCGGCCTTGTCCACGTTGATACGCACACATCGATTCCGTCGGATAGGGCCTGAGGTCCGAGGTAGCTGCCCCACTCCCACACGGCAATCGTCACATCAACGGGGCACGGAAGCGGATTCACGCCAACATCGCCGTACCCGCGGTACACCACCGGGCGAATGTAGCATTCCTTCATCTTATTTGCACGGATAGTCTGCAGAATCGCCTCTTCGAGTTCGGCTTCATTATAAGGACATTCAGTTTTGTAGATTTTGGTAGAATCGAGAAGGCGACGGATATGCTTGTCGAGGCGAAAGATTGCAGGGCCTTTGGCGGTTTGATAGCAGCGGATTCCTTCAAACCAACTCGAGCCGTAGTGAATGACGTGGGAAAGGATGTGGATCTTTGCATCGTGCCAGTTCACGAGGGTTCCATTCATCCATATTTTTTCTACTTCTTTAACAGGCATGACTTACCTCATTCGTTTTCTTGTTTGAAAGGTTAGGATCATAAGTGGAACAAATATACACTGCTTTGAGGGCCGTCGCGTGGACTGCCGTCACCGGCATGTTACAACACATAGTCGTACACGCGGTACGTCTTCCATTTTTCTCCGTTCATCAATTCGGCGCCACGGACCATCATTACATTATCTTCTAAGACCCAGCTTGCTTCGCCGTGCGGGTAGCCTTGCTTCACGGATCTGGCTCCCGTTTCATAGAACAATACGCCACCGATACCGGAATTCAGGTATTCCGGCAAAACTCCCAGAATCATCACCCGACTGAAATCGATCTTCTTCTTAAAGAGCAACATCCGGATAATCGCCGGAATCAACCATCCTCTCTTGTTCTCCTTCAAAACCATGTTATAGTCCGGAAGAGTAAGGCCGAACCCGACCGGATTGCCCTTCACCTCGGCAATAATCACCAGCTCCGGATCAACAATCGCCTTCAAATCCTTGGCAACATAGTTGAATTCATCTTCCGTCATCGGTACTTCGCCCCAATTCCTTGCCCATCCTTTGTTGTATAATTCACGGATGAGTTTCACTTCCTCGTCGAAGCGTTTCATATTCAACGGCCGGACGGTAACGCCGGTTTTTTTCTTCACGATTTCCGTTACCCGCGTGAGCTTCTCCGTGAAAACTTTCCGGCTATCAAGATAGAATGAATACAAATCCTTCGCCTTCACAAAGCCGTAGTTTTCAACCAACTTCTGATAGTACGGCGGGTTGTAGCTCATCAGAATTGCCGGTGGATGTTCGAATCCCTCAATCAGCATCCCATACTCATCGTTCACGGAAGGACTCGCAGGGCCGCGCATCGCGGTGACGCCCTTCGCCTTCAGCCATTGCTTTGCAACATCGAACAAGGCGTTGGCAGCTATCTGATCGTCGATACATTCAAAGAACCCGAAGAAACCGATGTTCTCGTTGTGTTCTTTGTTGTGATTGTCGTTGATGATGGCTGCGATGCGTCCCACCAATTCGCCATCGCGCTCCGCAAGGAACATCTCCATTTCAGCATGTTTGTAGAAAGGATTGTTCTTGCGGTCGATCAGCTTTCTTCTATCCATCAGCAACGGAGGAACCCAGTTTTGATTCCCTTCATACATCTTCCACTGAAGCTTTATGAACCGCTTTTCATCTTGTTTCGAGCGGACGGGAAAAATGGTTACGGATGCGATTGCTGTATCTCCGGATTGTGCTGAAAACTATAACGGAATAGCGGAATGAAACATCTGCGGGCAGAAGGCGTGCCGACATGTTCCGGCACGCTGCCGCTTCAGGAATATCAATGAACAGTGGTTAGTGAATAACGCCCAACTTCTTGCCAATCGTACCGAACGTTTCAAGAATCCTGTCGAGATGGCGATCTTCATGCGTCGCCATATAGCTCGTGCGGAGCATTTGCATGCCGTTCGGCACACCGGGACTGATGAATGCATTGACGAATACTCCCGCATCGAACAACGCCCGCCAGAACACAAATGTGTTGAGATCATCGCCGATGACAACGGGAACAATTCCCGTCGGACTGTCAATCACCGTGAAGCCCATTGCCTTGAAGCCTTTGCGCATTTTATCAGCGTTGGCTATGAGTTTCTTAATGCGCTCGGGTTCCTTCTCGAGAATATCAAGCGCTGCTAGCGCCGCAGCAACGGAGGCCGGAGTCGGACTTGCGCTGAAAATCAGTGCCGGGCCGATGTGTTTCAAATAGTTAATGACGGGCTTATCCGCCACAACAAATCCGCCGAGCGAGGCAAACGTTTTGCTGAACGTCCCCATCGTCATGTCAACTTCTTTTTCCAAACCGAAATGACTTGCTGTTCCCCTGCCGCCTTTGCCTATAACTCCCGTTGCGTGAGCGTCATCCACCATGACTCGCGCATTGAATTTCTTTGCAAGCACAACAAGGTTCGGCAAATCTGCTATCGTACCGGTCGTGCTAAACACGCCATCCGTTGCAATCAACTTGGGTGCTTCAAGCGGAATCTTCGACAGCACTCGCTCCAAGTCCTTCATATCATTATGCTTGAAGCGAATGAACTCCGCAAACGCCCCCTTTGCCATCAGGTTTCCTGCAACAATACATGCATGATTGTCGCGGTCGGAAATCACATACTCGCCCTTCTGCACGAGTGTCGGAATAATCCCCTGCGCTGTCTGGTATCCTGTACTGTAGAGAAGGCACGACTCTTTATGGAAGAAATCGGCAAGCCGTTCCTCCAACTTGATGTGCAGGTCGAGCGTTCCTGTGAGGTAGCGCGAGCCGGAGCAGCCCGTTCCGTATTTCTCTATCGCTTTGATGGCTGCTTGCTTGACACGCGGGTCGGCAGTTAACCCCAGATAATTGTTGGAGCCTGCCATAATCATGTGCCGGCCTTCGATCTGAACCTCAGGCCCTTCGTTTTCTTCTATCGGACGGAAATAGGGATAGTACCCGGCGGCTTTGATTTCATCGGCGCGCGTAAATGTCCAGCATTTCTCGAACAAGTCAACAGGTTTCTTCTCGGCAGTACTCAAATGTGTGCTTTCTCTTAATCCTTGATTGGTGGGATATGTCAAACTGCCGGTGTTCTCTCGCATCGCAAGCTCCTCTTCCACCGCCTTCATGCAGGATTGACTCTCAGATTCGTTTTCAATATACTTGAACGGCTTTTCAAAGTCAATCAGACACAAGATGAGCCAAGTTGTCGGTAACCTGACAAAAGCCACAGAGAACTCAGAGACTTCGCGAAGATTGGTGTTCTGAACCTCGTTTCAATCCCACTGTGGTACCGTTCATTCTTCCACTCATTTCAGCAAAAAAATCCCGTGAAAGTACTTGTCACCGGCGGCACCGGATTTGTCGGCAGCCACCTTGTTGATTTGCTTCTCCAAAAAAAGCATGAAGTCCGATGTCTCATCCGTAAATCCAGCGATACAAAGTGGCTGAAGGATAAGCCAATCGAATTTGTGTATGGAGATTTGTTTGATGAGAATGCCTTGCACGAAGCAGTCAGCGGCGTAGATTACATTTACCATTCTGCAGGCGTTACAAAAGCCAAAACAAAAGAAGAATATTACCGCGGCAACGCAACCGGAACGAAGAACATCCTGCAAGCGACTTTGCAACACAACCCGAAACTGAAGCGCTTCGTTCACATCAGCAGTCAGGCCGCCGTCGGGCCGAGCGAATCCCGAACACCAATTGCTGAGGATCGTCCTGCCAACCCGCTAACTACTTACGGCAAAAGCAAATGGCAGGCCGAGGAAGAATGCCACAGAGTGATGGGCAAGCTGCCGGTTACCATTGTCAGGCCACCTGTTGTGTACGGCGAGCGGGATAAGGATGTGTTTGAATTCTTCAACACATACAGGAAAGGCCTGCAACCGATGGTCGGGTTTTCGGAGAAGCTCGTGAGTATGATTCACGTGGTTGATTTGGTGAGAGGGATTGTGATGGCGGGAGAGAGCGAAAAGTCTGTCGGGCAAACCTACTTCATCACTTCTACGCGTCAACACGGCTGGGAAGAAATCGGCGAAGCCACGCGCAAGGTTATGAACAAAGGCGCGTTGCGGATCAGGTTGCCGGAGTTTGTTGTGTATGTTATTGCTGCATTTGCAGAGTTTTTCTCTCTCTTCAGCTCAAAGCCCGCCCTCATTAACTTCGAGAAGGCGCGGGATATGGTGCAGGATTACTGGACGTGCGATGCCTCGAAGGCAAAGCGAGATTTCGGGTTCGAGCAGGAGATTTCGCTGGAAGAGGGAATTCGGCGGACGGTTGAGTGGTATGTTGAGATGAAATGGCTGTAGGTTTTGGCTTTGTGATCCATTAAGCACACGAAGAATCACTCGGAAAATTCACCGCGGAGACGCCGAGGGCGCTGAGATTCAGAAACGCTAAAAACCATCCGCGCCCTCTGCACCTCAGCGGTGTAACAAGGAACGGAAATGTATCACGCCTCCGAAAGGATAGAATCGAGATTCTTCCGGAACGACTTCGGATCAATGGAAGGAAATCTGTAGAGAAGCGGAAATATTTCTTCAAAAAGCTGTCTCAGACGAACCGTTTCGACAAGTTTGCGCGTGAGCATTTCCTTGACATCCAGGACGTCACGATCATGGAAGCGCTCAATTTTGGCGAGTGCCTGGGCATAGAAATCATAGTGAAAGAAAGAAACCTGACCTTCATGCCGGATGAATCTGCTTCGTGCCTCCCATCCGGGAACCTCGGGAACAAAGTCCGATGGTGACGCAAGCTCGATATTGATGCCCATTTCCTCTTTCAGTTGGGGAATTGCACGCAACGCCCGGTCATTTTCCGGGATCATTTGAAGATCAATATCGATCGTCGCATCCCTCCAACCCACATCCACTGCGGTAGCCCCTCCAGTTAGATAGACCCTCAGGGGCTGATCTGGCGCTGCAGCAAAAGCACGCAAGAATCGCTCGAGCCGTTCTCGATCTACTTTACGGCGCATTCCGCAGCTCGCTCAAAACTGACAAGTGTTCGGATGAGGGCATTGTATCGTGAGTGGGCGGAGTCGGGATTCTCCGTTGAGAGAAGTTCGTACAGAGCATGCTCGGGGTTCTCGCGGCCTCCTGGAACGTTAAGTCCGATGCTTCGTAAGCGCGGCCCTCCAATTTGAACCAGAAGTGCGGGCACACTCTGCTCTCCGTTCCCCAAGTCCTCCAAACCTTTCCGAATCAAGTTGCCGCCGGGCAACGCGTGCAACAACTCATCAAATGCTGTTTTACCTGAACGTTCCATTTGGTTCCCTTGGTGTTTTCATCGCATCCCAGTCTTACAACCAATATAGGTAAACGCGCTAATTTACAAAAGCGGCCAACATTCAACGCCGGCAATCATGTTTGGGTGTTTACACGCTGAAACGGCCTGAACACCCGGCCCCTCGTTCCCATCACCCCCTATCACCTTCGTGTACTTCGTGGTTTACCCTCTCCACCAGTTGCGTAACACCCACAGGATGGTTATTTTCTCACCAAGATTTGTTCTTTTTCACATCCCCAACGCAAACTGACCATGCCAATTGCTCGCTTGGCCGGATTCCTTCTTGCACTTCATGTTGCGTTTAACGTTTCTGCGTTTGCACAATCCTACCTCTTTGATCACTACAACATCAGCCACGGACTCCCTTCCAATTGGGTCACCTGCATCTATCAGGACTCGAAAGGTTACCTGTGGGTTGGCGGAGACGGCGGAATGGCGGTGTATGACGGAGTTTCGTTCAAATCAATCGGGCCTGCAGATGGTTTGCCCGCCACACTGGTCTGGTCCATCATAGAAAGCCGCGTCTCACCCGGCACAATTTACGCAGGTACGCATGGCAGCGGAGTGAGCAAACTGCGCGACGGCAAAATGAGCACCATTCGTGTCGGCGAAACCCAGAACAGCAATACGGTCGGGCAAATTATGGAGGACCGCACCGGCGTTATCTGGTGTTCCTCAAGCCCCGGCCTGTATCGGATCGAAAATGACTCTGCTTCCATCTTCCCCGTCGAAAAGGATACGGGCTGGATAGAGCTCATTCATCAGACCAAAGACGGTTCAATCCTCTTCGTCGCGAACGGCTTGCTGTATTCATCCGCACCCGCCGGCGCTTCCCCAAGCCGGATGCAATTCGGCACTGATGATCCTGTCTTCTTGAGTCTCTTCGAGGATGCTGATGGTACATTGTGGTTCGGAACGCGGGAAGGCGTGGTGGTCAAAGTCTCAAACGGCCGCATTGTGGATCGAGTCGCATTGCGCTCGGGGGCGTTGCATTCGGTTGCCGGCGATCAGGACGGCAATCTTTGGTTCTCATCCTCATCGGGTATTGTTAAAGTCTCCAGGAAGAACTTCCCGCGAGGAGAGGTTGTCCGGTTTTCCACCGAAAACGGCTTGTCCGGAAATGACATTAACGTTTGTTATGTTGACCGCGAGGACAACCTTTGGGTCGGAAGCAGGAGTAAAGGGCTTTCCAAACTTTCCTACCGGAACATTCTGAAATTTCGCATTGAAAACCTTCTTCACGAGATTCTGAATAAAGCGGTCGCAGTCGATGCATCCGGCCATCTCTTTGTTCCGGCTCAAAACCTGGTATTGGAATTTTGGAAAAACAGTGATGGAGTCTGGCAGCGCCATCCCCACAATGCTCCCTCTGTCATACGCGAATACAGCAAGGATTCGGATCTGCGGGGAGGATTTGCGGCGGATATTGCACCCGATGGGACTTTGTGGGTCGCGTCCGAATGGGGCGGTTTACGAAACTATCGAATTACGTCACGACCGGGCCAGCACTCGATTCTCGAGCCGCTCCGCACGTTGCGCCCGGGTGTGGAACTTCCGAAAGGCTCGCCGCTCGGCATAACAATAACAAGAAACAATCAACTGTGGTACAATATCCGGACGGGGCCCCTGGTTCAGGTTGATTTAGGTACAGCCCGTGTCGTTGAGAAGTATGACATCGGCGGAGAGGCTGTAGGCGGAACCGCACAATCCATTTGCGAACTGCCGAATGGAAACTTGTGGATTGCACGATTTAATGGAGGAGTCTATGTACTCAGTCCGAACGGTACAAAGTATTCACCCTCACGCATTTTCACTGTTGGTGACGGACTTGTGAGTGACCGCGTCCGTTCGATCGTCCGGCGTCGCAACGGCGACATCTGGATTGGTACCCGCTTCAACGGCATTTCCATCTACCGCGACGGCAAGTTTCACACGCTCGGATCGGAACACGGCCTTCAGAACAACGCTATTTGGAGGATGGTCGAGGATGAAGAAGGACGTTTGTGGATCGGCACATCCACCGGCGTACAGTACACCGAACCCGACAGCAACATTCTGTTCCGTCAGCCGCGATTATCGGGAGAGCAGATTCTCGGCATCGGCTTTATCCCGGGGGTGAAGACGATCTGGACTATCACATCCGAGCATTTGACGCTCTTCAACTACGGCAACGAGAGTGGTCGCATCATCCCTCCGCTGGTTTCCATTGCGGGCCTTCGCATCAACGGTATTGACCGCAAACTGGAGAACGAACAGAAATTCTCTCATTCGGAGAACTTCTGCGTCATTCGATTCAGCGGCATCAGCTTCAAAGATCCGGAAGGGCTTCAATTCAGGTACCGGCTTATTGACACTGATACAGCGTGGCAGGAGCCGACGAGCCAACGAACGGTAGCATTCGGCTCACTGCAACCCGGTACGTACACGTTTGAAGTGCAGGCCATAACTGCGGACGGAACCCGGAGCGACGCCCCCGCAAGCCTCGCATTCACCATTCTGCCCCCCTGGTATCTCTCTCCCTGGACCATCGGGTTGTACGTCATCTTCGGCACATTGTTCGTCTTTCTCTACACAAAAATCCGGACAAGGAAGCTCGAGCAACGAAGCCATGAGTTGGAGAGGATTGTTGCTGAACGGACAGGCGAAGTTGTTGCACAGCGCAATCGGCTGCACGAACAGGCGGAACGCCTGCGCGAAATTGATGTTCAGAAATCCCATTTCTTCGCCAACATTTCGCATGAATTCCGGACGCCGCTTACCGTGATCCTCGGCCATCTTGACCGGCTGATGCACAAGGATGGAGTACAGCATCTGCGTGATTATACTGTCATGGACAGGAATGCACGGCGACTGCTGCATTTCATCAATCAACTTCTCGATCTCTCAAAAATCGAAGCCGGCGGCATGACGCTGCGCGCCGCTAATACCGACATTGTCGCTTTCGTCAAGCGAACGACGGCATCTCTTACTTCGTACGCCCAACACAAAGGAATCGACCTGACGTTCAACGGGGCATCCCCTGATTCTGCCGGACAAAGTCCCGTCTTCGCGCATTTTGATCATGACAAGATTGAGAAAGTGCTTGTTAATCTCATTTCGAATGCATTGAAGTTCACGCCTCATGGCGGAAGTGTTGATATCTCTCTCTCATCAGGTCATGCTGTTGAAGATGTTCAGTGTGTTGAGATTTCTGTGAAGGATACCGGAACGGGAATTCCTGCATCAAAGCTTCCTTATGTGTTTGATAGATTCTATCAGGTTGAAGATTACTCCCGTCCCGGCTATGAAGGTACGGGCATCGGGCTGGCACTGGTGAAAGAACTTGTGGAGTTACATCACGGTTCTGTTGCCGTACAAAGTACCGACGGTGAAGGAACGACATTCACCGTCCGATTGCCGCTTGGCTCGGCGCATCTTGATGAGGGGGAGATTGTGAAGGATGATGATAGAATTGAAACGCATGATTTGAAAGTCTATCCCGATCTCGAAACGCTAATACCGGAAGAACCGGTTGTTTCTGAAACATCAGACGAGTCGAGGGTACTTGTGGTGGAAGACAACGCCGACCTGCGGAATTTTATCAGGGAACAGCTTACTGAAGAGTACACAATCATTCAGGCGGACAATGGAAGGGATGGCGTTCGTAAGGCCGAAGATTTCATGCCCGACCTCATCATTAGTGATATTATGATGCCGGAGATGGATGGGTACAAATTGTGCCGGGCAATCAAAACGAATGAGAAAACGAACCACATCCCCGTCATTCTCCTCACCGCTAAAGCTACTACTGAGAATAAGTTAGAGGGATTGGAATCGGGCGCAGACGATTATTTGATGAAGCCATTTAATCCGCAAGAACTCCAAGTACGCGTCCGCAATCTCATTCAAATCCGAAAACAACTCCGTGAGAAATTCAGCAGCGAAATGTTGCTGAAGCCAACGGAAGTAACTGTTCCTTCACAGCAGAAAGTTTTTCTCGAACGCGTCACCGCCATCATCGAAAACCATCTTGCCGAAGAGGAATTCAGTGTGGAAACACTCGCTGCCGAAATCGGCATGAGCCGCTCGCAGCTTCACCGCAAACTCAAAGCCCTCACCAACAAAGGCCCGAACGAGTTGATCCGATCATTCCGCCTCCAACGCGCCGCAGAGCTCATCCGCAAAGATGCCGGCTCGCTTGCCGAGATTGCCTATCAGGTTGGCTTCGGCAGTCAGGCATATTTCACGCGCAGCTTCGGCGAGGAGTTCGGCATGAGTCCGTCGGAGTACCGAAAATCCTCTACTCACACTTAGCAACTTTCCCGCTTCCAGCCACACTCATTTCACTTTACAGATTCGAATTGGCAAGGGCAATGCCGAAGAAGATGAATGCGCAACCGCCTGCTTTGTTCACCACTGATCTGCCCCGCGGAGAATTTAGCCATCTCCTGGTCTTGCTCGCTGTCAACGCATAGAGAAAATGGACCGCAACGACCAGCGCGCCGTACGTCAGCACAAGCAGCGTGAACTGTGCGAAGTACGATCCGTCGGGACTGATGAATTGCGGAAAGATGGAGATGAAGAAGAAAATGGCTTTCGGGTTGGAAAACTGCAGCGACAATCCTTCCACGAAGCGGCGCCTCCAACTTGATGTTCGTGAGGAGATTTCGGCGGGCGGCTTTGCCGGCGAGCGCCACATTCTGACGCCGAGAAAGATCAGATAGGCCGCCCCCGCATACTTCATCACGTCGAACGCCAGCGGTGAAGCTGCCAGCAGTATTCCGACCCCCGAAGCGGAGATGGTAGCAACGGCCATTGCGCCGACGGCCACGCCGACAATTCCTTCCATCGTTTCGATCAATCCAAAGCGTAACGCATTCGTGAGCGTCAGTGTCACGCCCGGACCGGGACTGAGGATGGCGGCAGTGACCATTGTCAGGTAGAGCGGGAAATCACTCATCTTCCGTATTCCATTATTCAAAGAACGCTTCCAATCATCCATCCGCTGGTCGAGACCGCTATTTGGAGTCAGATTGCGGATACAAGGTATACGGTGAAATCGACGGGGAGGTTCAGGAAGCAGATCCAATCCCATAGCTTGCGTTGACATTTCCCCTTTGGGGACACCACAGAAAAGGAGTCTCCTGCTCAGTGTGCTCACCTTAGATGGGGGTAATTCTTGCTCCGGCTACATTTCTGCAATAGGGTGCGACAAGAGAACAAGTCTATACGACAATTTCAGGCCGGGTTTCGCAACCCTGCCAACCCCCTGCGACATCAATCCTACACTTCGCCACAAGCCTGAAAGACTTCGCCCCCCTCGACAAGCTATATTTGCATCGTCATTAGCGACGGTTCAGGCCGTCAAAAATATCAATCATCAACAACATAGGAGGTACAACAATGTTCAAACGCATCGCTGTTTTTCTGTACGGAGTATTCAGCTACGCGCTCTTCTTCAGCACGTTCCTGTACGCCATCGGGTTCATCGGCAACTTCTTCGTTCCGAAGACGATTGACGGGCAGCCGGAGATTCCGTTCGGTGAGGCGCTGCTCATCAATTCCGCTTTGCTCGGATTGTTCGCCATTCAACACAGTGTGATGGCACGCCCGGCATTCAAGCGGTGGTGGACGAAGTTCATCCCGAAACCTGCCGAGCGCAGCACGTACGTTCTCTTTTCGAGCGCCGCGCTTATTCTGTTGTTCAACTTCTGGCAGCCGATTGGCGGGGTTATTTGGAATGCAGAGGATGTTGTCGGAAGGATCGTCCTTTACTCGCTGTTCGGTATCGGTTGGGCGCTTGTTCTCTATGCGACATTCCTGATCAACCATTTCGATCTCTTCGGCTTGCGTCAGGTGTGGCTCTACTTGCGTGGCAAAGAGTACACGCGTCTGCAGTTCAAGACGCCCAGCTTGTACAAGTTCGTCCGTCACCCATTGTATGTTGGCTGGTTGATGGTGTTTTGGTCAACCCCAACGATGACTGTGACACACCTCCTCTTTGCTATTGCAACGAGCGCATACATCCTCATCGCGATTCAGCTTGAGGAGCGTGACCTTGTTGACGAACACGGAGCGAAGTACGAGGACTATCGCCACACGGTGCCGATGCTGGTTCCGTCGTTCAAGACGAAGCAGTTACAGCAAGCAGTGAACTGAAACGAATAGGAGTTGATTCGGCCAGCCCACGACTTCAGTCGTGGGCTGGCAATGCAAAACTGAAACGAGAAATCGTTTCAACGGTTTCAAGAAAAGGATACTAACAATGAAATCTTGGGCAATCGTCAGCAGCACCGTTCAACAGAACATCCTGTTCCGTCTCTACAAATCCTACATCATTGACAGCATTCTGATTGTCAAGCGGAGCGGGTTCAAAGAGCTGATTAGGCAGCGGGGATGGAGGGTTTTCTGGATTGTCGGCGGCTACTACCTCGTCAGAGATACGCTGGTGTACATCATCATCCCGTACTGTATTGCACGGGGAATTTTCTAAACAACACAATAAACAGAATCACACAACCAACAATCAATCATAACAAACAATCATAAAAGGAGTAACCCATGAACTACCTTCTTGCAACACTCGCCTCGTCCATCGTCTCGCTTTCGTCCATCAACGGAAACGAATCTGTGGTTGCCACTGCAACGCCGGCAATGAAACCTGCGGAGATCGTCCGCATCGACAAGCCCGCCTATCCCGACTTTGCCCGTCTCTACGGCATGGAGGGAGAAGTGGTTGTTGAGGTTCAGGTCGGTGAAGATGGCAAAGCAAAGCACGTACATCTGGTGAAGGGCGATCATCCGGTGTTCAACAACGCCGTTATTACGGCAGTTACCAACGCCGAGTATGCCCCTGCTAAAATGCAGGACAATGCAGTACAAAGCTGGGTGAAAATTCCGTTTACGTTCAAGAACAGGAAGTAAACCTCGGCGCATCATTAACCAACAAGACTGCGTTCGAAGGGACGCAGTCTTGTTTTTATGAATGAAGTGAAAGGAAATGGAAACGACATCTCAACATATACACCCTGCAGGCCGCAAAATGGAAACCAGGCAATTGTTCATCGCCATTGTGGACATCAGCGGGTACACCAGCTTCTTGCGACGACACAAGGATGACCTGGTTCATGCGGAGGAGATTATCATTGACTTGATGTGCCTGCCAGAGGTAGCAGGTTATGTATCAACCCGACAGGATTCGTTTCATCGAATTCCCTTGCTTTGCAGTGTTGAGTTTGCGAACTGACCCCGAGAACACGAAGAATCACCAAGAAAATTCACCGCAGAGACGCTGAGGACACAGAGATTTCAGATCTGTGAAAACCCTCCACATCCTCCGTGCCTCGGCGATGAAAACTGCCCTCTGCCGGTGTTGCCATTCCAACGAAAGCAAGCTATATTGAATCAAATCAGAAACAGAAACCTGAAAAGCATTACAGTTGAAGCAGCGACTCATCTACGTTGACACGTCAGTGTTCGGGGGGTGTTTCGATCCGGAATTTGCTGAAGACAGCACTCAATTCTTCAGAAGCGTCCGAAGCAAGAAGTTCATTATACTCGTTTCGGAAACTACTCAGGCGGAGATAGTATCAGCGCCAACGAGATTTCAGAATGTTCTTCGCAGCCTCCCCAGCAAATCTATCGTGCATGCTACAGTTTCAGAAGAAATAGAAGGTCTGGCCGAAGCGTACATATCCGACGGAGCATTGACCGACTCCTCGTACAATGATGCACTACATGTGGCGACGGCTTCCGTTTATCACGCTGATCTGATCCTAAGCTGGAACTTTCGCCATTTGGTCAACATCGATAGAATCAGACAGTTCAATGCGGTAAACTTACGGAAAGGCTACACAATTATTGATATCAGATCGCCAAAGGAGTTGAGTTATGAAGAAGAAGTTTGATGCTGTGAAGATGAAGAACGACATTCAGGCTTCAATGTATGCCGAGATGAAGGATATGACCCCGAAACAGCGTTTACAGTATATCCGCAGCCGTGCAGAAGCATTTCGAAAACAACTCGGTGCCGGGACCGCTGCTCCGCAACGCCCGCCGCGGAAGAAAAGGCAGCGGCTGCATTCTGCTTAGGTACTTTTCTCTGCATCTTCCGCACCTCGACGGTGAAACCATCCATTAAGCACACGCAGAATCACCAAGAAAATTCACCGCGGAGACGGTGAGGGCGCAGAGATTTCAGATCAGTGAAAAACCCTCCGCGCCTCGGCGGTGAAAACTCTAACCTCTCAGAATATTACTTGACCAACGCCATCTTAACAGAAGAAATGTAGCCTTCTGCCTGCATTCTCGCAAAATATACTCCGCTGGCAACAGGCCGACCCACTGCGTTGGTGCCGTCCCATTCCATTCTGTAGTCACCCGGCGCATATTGCTGCTGATCAGACAGAACCTTTACCACTCTCCCCTGAATATCATGAACCGTGAGACTGACAGGCGATCTGTGCGGCACCGAAAACCGGATGGTTGTGGCCGGGTTGAACGGATTGGGATAGTTCTGATGCAACGCAAAATTCTGAGGTACGCCTTCGCCCACTTCAACATCCAGCGGCAACGGATGCTGCCCGCTGAACACTCCGGCGCCATGCGTCCCCACGATCACGACTCCGTCAGGCTGGCGGCTGTCGATATGATCGACGACGACATTCCCGATAGTAGTCGAACCCTCCTGCACCCAAACGGTTGCCATCCCGTCAATACTTTCGGTAGAATACAAGCCCGTGCTCGTTCCGACGAGATAGTAGTTGTTGAAACGTCCACGCACAATCTCCGCCCAACGAACGGAAGGTCCGTTACCCGCTCCGCTGGCAAACTGTTCAAGATTTCCCGCGATAGCCGCCCAGTTTGTACCGCCATTTGTCGTCCGGTACAAGCTGACGACGCTGTAGTTTGAGAAGACAGCAATAGCATGTTCTCCATCAAACGGGTCTACTGCAATACATGAAACATACGCGTTCGCGGGCAAGCCTTTCCCCGTCCAGATATTGACGGGAGTCGGGTTACCGGTTGAAGGGGCGTCAATCTTGTAGATTTCCCCGTTCGTTGTCCCGTAGTAGAGGCGGTTCGTGGGAGCGTTGAGTGTATGCTCGAGCGCGCTGATTTTTCTTCCTGTCAGAATGGTGTTTGTCAGATCACTCCAATTCAGTGTGGCAGGCGTGCTGGAGCCCATCGGGATTTCAGTGACGTTCGTATTCCGTTTGATGCGATCTTTTCCTGCAAGATACATGCGGTTGGTAAAGTTCCGATCAAGCACAAACGGAGTGATGAACAAATAGCCCGTATCATTAACAGGATCGACTCGCGTCCAGTAGAATGTCGTAGTTCCACCCCCGTTGTCGTTCAACAAATATCTGTATGTTGTTCCGTATTGAGATGATAAATAATATGATCCGCGCGGCCATGAAAGCTCGAGGAAGCCTCCGTCTCCGCTATGCACTTTCACCCAGTTGGCCGCTTGGCTTGTGCTGTTGACGAACCACGTACCGTTATCCTGTGTGCCCCCAAGAACGATGTTGTTTCCGGGATCCCGACGGTCAAGTCCGACAGCATAGAACTGTGTCGTGAAATAGCCGTTGTTCAGCCGCGTCCAGGATACCGTTGCGGCAGCAATGTCCGTGGTACGCGACAGGCCGCCATCATGCGCTGAAAGGAAGGTGGTGTTGCTGCCCGGAAGAAACATGCCCGCATGTTGGTCGGCATGATGGTTCGTATAGTCGGCATACGTTGACGCTGTCAAGTATCCCCCTATGCGCGCCGTATTTGTACTCGTAGCAAATCCATCCGTTGAGCGGTAAAGATTGACCCCGCCGACAATCACAAAATTCGGGTCGTTGGGGCGAACACAAATCATCTGGTCGTACCCGCCTTGAGTTGAGAAAACGCCATTGTTTGCAAGCCCGGTTTCGTTGGGAAGATTCCCGCCGCGGTTGATCCAGTTTCCTGTTGAAGCATCGTAACGCCAGAGTTGATGTCCGCCAACTCCGGTTCCGCTGTTTGCGCCTTGCAGAAGGAAGTACACGATATTCTCATTGGACGGCGCAATAGCGATAGTAATTCTCCCATACACAGTCGGAAATCCAGTTGTCGGCGTGATGTTCGTCCACGTTGTACCGTTGGTGGACCTCCTCATCCCGCTCATGTTCGAGCCGCTACTGCCGGCGGCGTACACAATTCCCGTCGTTGTTACGGCAACGTCCGTCGAAGCGGAATAGGGACTTGCACCGCCCAGCACAGGAGTCCAGGATGTGCCGCCGTTCGTGCTCCGCTGAATCGAGCCGTACGTTGCTGCGTAAACTTCCTCCTGCGTTGTGTTGGAGGGATCGGTTGCGACATTCCACACAAAATCAAACAGATTGTCGAACGTCTGCGGTGTTCCGCTTGCCGTTGATGACAGGAGAGTCCATGTCACACCGCCATTCGTTGATTTGAAAATGCCGTTGCCTTGAAACAGGGCCGATCCCTGGGCACTCGCGCTGTTTCCGGTATATTCCCCCGTACCGTAGTACCATTTCTGCGTATGACCCGTGCGTGTATCCTGTGCGAGGCACGTCACGCTGTGCAACGCAGCGGCATCCGTTGTCTTCGTCCACACTCCCCCGCTGTTTGTTGATCTCCACATTCCGCCGCTTACTCCTCCGGCAAGAATGACGCTCGTGTTTGACACGTCATACGCCATGGCACGGGTACGGCCCCCCACGTTGTAGGGTCCGCGTCTGTTCCACGTAATCGCAGCATTTGACATCCCTTGAGCATTCTCCCGCGTAGGAAGCGTGGCAGCAAAGGCAAGCTCACGCTCCCTGATGCCCGAGGGAATCCTGCCCGTAGCCGGGTCATGCAGGCGCAGCCATTCGTGCCGCGCACGGCCGTACGGATCGTCTATGCTTCCGGCTGACGAACGAATCTTGGGCGGGCGCGGTGCCTGTGGAATCTCCGATTCCTGATGCAACAATGCCCAAACACCGGCAGCTCCAATCGTCATCAGGACGCCTGCAAGCAACAATACTATTCGCCTCTTCATGAAATCCTCCTTGATTATGTTGGGGATGATTGAGTTCTATTGACGTTCATAGCTATGTACTGTGTACCGCGGCTGCGTATCACCTTCAAGTGTTTCATGTCCTGCAACGTCGGCCTTGAACCGTGAGCCCGATTGCAAGCCGGGAAGCCCTGGCTTCATTTCCGGCATGACATCATCCGTGGGACTAAGCGTATAGGCGAACTTCATGCGATAGATTTCACCCTCCATGAAAGGCTGCGGGAACGCCATCCCTGTACCGAGCACCGACACGACGCGGACTTTTGCGATGCAAGGAAACCGAGAACAAGGGCTGTCAACTTCAGGCGGGTCGAATGTTGCCGATTCAACTTCAACCACTTCACCGACAATCACAGCATGATTCGGGGCAATCACAGCAGGTGTACTGCTCAACTGTTCGTTCGACCCGGGCTGTTTGTCTGTTTCCTTTGCCGGCTGCCCGCACGACAACAGCGTGGCGCAGAGGGCAAGTGTTGTAAGGTTGCGGCTGTGTTTCATTCCGGTTGTGCCTCCGCTTGAGAATTGAGAAAAGGAAGAATGTTTCCGAGGTATTCTTTCAGGACGTATCCTTTCACGCCGACAGCATCGGCTTCTTCACGATACGCCCGCTCGCTGTACTGAGTGAGCATCACGATATTTGCTTCCGGATCGAGCTCACGAATTTGCCGTGCAGCAACAAGCCCATCCGAGCCATCCATTTTAATATCCATCAGCACCCAATCCGGCGAGAAGGATTTATACACACCAAGCGCATTCCGGCCGCTTGTGCATTCCTGTATCTCGTGTTTTATCAATAGGTTACGGCTCAAGAATTTCCTGACCAGATTGCGGAACATGGCGCTGTCGTCAACGAGTAGAATTCGCATAGGTGTAAGATGTTGGGAATGATGATAGAACTACTGAGAGGTAATTACAATGGAGAGATGTGCTTGTTCTTATAGGCAGATGTGCTTACCTGCCCGTGCGAAGCGTATTGCGGAAGGACCTTACAGAGAACTTCGGTTTTCGAGGGCGAATTGAAGGAGTTTGTTATAGCCTTCGAGATTCAGCTTTGTGCAGATATTATTGCGGTGATGTTGAACAGTGCGGATGCTGATGCCGAGATCCCCGGCAATCTCACGGCTGGTTTTGTTCTGACTGAGTAGTTTCAGGACGCGGCGCTCCTGTGCAGTCAGGTCATCAATCGAGGGTTTAGCATTCCGTGGTTGGCGTCTTGTCGTACGACGGACAAGATAATGGGAAACGAGCGGGCTCACATACGGAATTCCGTCTGCAACAGATTGAATGCAGGCAAGTATATCCGACGGCGCGCTATCTTTCAATAAATATCCTTTCACACCGGCATCCATTGCTTCAGTAAAATATGCTTCCTCCTGGTACATCGTCAGAATAACAAACTCAGTTGAACAGGAGTTATCCTTCATCGCTTCCTTCACGACGTCAATCCCTTCCATTCCCGGCATGGAAATATCCAGCACGGCGATGTCGGGTTTCTTTTCAAGAATAAGTCTGAGGGCATCTTTTCCGTTTCCGGTTTCTCCGAGAACTGAAATATCAGCGTCATGCTCAAGCACTCGCAGCATCCCCTGCCGGAACAAGGGATGATCATCTGCAAGTATGATCGTCATTTTGCTATTCTTCATGATTCATCGGAATAAGAATTGACAGCGTCGTTCCCGAACCGGGCCGGGATGAAATCGAGTACGTTCCGCCAAGCAACCGGACACGCTCGGCAATGCTCACCAAGCCGAGACTCCATTGTTCCGGGGGACGCGACAAATACTCGTTGGCGTTGAAACCTCCGCCATTGTCTGTGACGACAAGTTCGAGTGTATCGGAAATTTTCCGCAACTGAACTGAAGCTGTTTTCGCCCCCGAGTGTTTTACAACATTCGAAAGCGCTTCCTGAACAATCCGGTACAAGCCTATTTCAAGCTGGCTGTCGAGTCTGAGGGGAAGGCCGTCGAACTGCGCCGTAATCAGGGTTGGAAAACCCGACGACATCTTCTCCACCATCGTCTCGATTGCTTTTTGCAGGCCCAATCGGTCGAGAACGTGAGGATGAAGGTCGAACGAAATTTCCCTCACTTCGTTTAAGGATTGTTGCGCCAGAGCAGATAGTGAGGAAAGTTCTTCCCGCCCGTCCTGATTGAGTTCCCGGTTTTCCGCAGACTGTTGAAGCATGTTCTTCAGTACAAGAAGATTCTGGCCGAGACTGTCATGCAGTCCGGCCGCAATGCGTTTGCGTTCCGCCTCCTGCGATTCTATCAGGCGGCGGGAGAACTCCTGCCTGTGTCCCAGTTCTTTCCGGGCATTCAGGACACGCCTTCGAATAACCAATCCGACAACAAGCATCGTACAACCTACCGCAACCAGCCTGAACCACCACGTTCCCCAGAAAGGCGGCAAGATGGTAAACTCCAATGTCGCCGGCTCAGGATTCCAGTCACCGCCCCTCGTTCTCGCAGTCACCGCAAACCTGTACTTGCCCGGCGGAACAGATCCGTAGGGAATGCTTCGCTGCGTCGTGGTTCGCCATTCCTCATCCATTCCTTCAAGCCTGTAGTGATATTCCACGGCATGTGGAGCGCTAAGATAAATGGCGACAAAATCAAATTCGAGCAGATTCTGCTTGTGGGAAAGCTGCAGGCCGCTTTGAACTGGCACGTCATGATCGAACACCCGCATCCGGGTAATGTATGTCGGTGGCGGGTTTTCTTGCGTGTCGGGAGTATTCGGATCGATTCGTATGGCGCCATGTGACGAGCCGAACCAGAGATGCCCCGAACGATCGCGCAGGGCGGCGCCGGAATTCATTTCATTCGAGATGAGGCCATCCTTCACAGAATACGTTCTGAATGAGGTCCCGTCAAAGCGGCTGATTCCTTTGTTCGTTCCAATCCACATATTGCCGTGAAAATCCTCCAACGCAAAGAAGCAGACATTGTTGGCAAGACCCTCTTTTGTCGTGTAGTTCACAAACGAACCGTTACGGTACACACTCACTCCTCCGCCATCCGTTGCGCACCAGATTGAACCGTCGCTGTGAACAGTAACCGAACGGATCGTGTTGTTCGCAAGGCCATCATGCGTTGTGAAATTCGTGAACTCTTTACCGTCAAACCGGCTGAGGCCGCCATCGGTACCGAGCCAAATGTTGCCATCGGCATCTACAACAACAGACCGGACACGATTGCTCAACAGGCCATGTCGTGTATCTAAAACTTCGACCTTGTCGCCGTCAAGAATGCTAACTCCTCCGTCAAAGGTTCCCATCCAAATCCGACCCTGCTTGTCTTCTAAAAGCGAAAGAATAACATCGCTTGGCAGGCCGTGGCGTTTGTCGTACACTCTCGCAGTACTGCCGGCAAGACGAGCAACTCCTTTGTGCGTACCGAACCAGAGGATGCCGTTCCGGTCGCTCAACACAGCCCTGATGGTGTTGTGCGGCATTGATACTGTAAAAGTCTGAAACCTGCCGCTCGTCAGCTTGCCAACCCCGCCGCCGTACGTTCCAAACCAGATACTGCCACCGGGTCCCTCGGCTATCGCCATAACGATATTGTTGGGAAGTCCGACCGCGGCCGTGTACGCCTGAATTTTTTCGGAACCCAGTCGGGCAATTCCGGCGTATGTGCCGAACCACATATTCCCTTCCCTATCCTGAATAATCGAACGCACGACATTGCTCGGAAGCCCGTTTTCAAGAGAATATGAAGAAGAGGAACCCTCAAGATATTTCACCACTCCGGCACCGTATGTACCGACCCAAATCCCTCCTTCATCATCCACATGCAGCGAATAAACTTCCATCTTCCGTTCAGCAACACTGCTCCCCACGGGACTGAATTTCCCGGCCTCTTTCCGATAAACGCCGTTGCCTTCAGTACCCAAGAGAAGTGTCCCGTCTCTACTCTCAGCAAAACACTTGACAGGTGATGCGGGTAAACCGGATTCGGTGCTGAAGCGTTGAACCTTACCGTCACGCAATTCTATGACTTCGCCATTTCCGCCGAGATACAACGTGCCCGCTTTATCTTTGAACACGGAAAAGATTTCGGCGCCATCAACAATCTTCGCAACGGAATCTGATTGGATGCGAATCAGTCCGCCCTTCGTTCCCATCCACAAAGTGCCATCAGGGCCGGAAAGGATTGAGTACACTATTCCATCAGGAATTCCCCGGGCGGCGCCGAAGGTTTCAAATCTGCCATTCGAGAATCGGGATACGCCGCTTGCCGTGCCAAACCACATTGCGCCAACATTATCCTCGGCAATGCAAAGAACGCGGTTGTTGACGAGGCCTTCATCCGTTGTGTAGTTCGTGAACGAGTAGCCGTCAAATTTGCTGACCCCGTCCTGTGTGCCAATCCAAAGGAATCCCTTGGAATTCTGAAAAACAGAATAGACGGTAGATTGCAGCAGCCCGTCGTTGACGGAGTAGGTGTGAAATGGAAGAACCTGTGCCCCGGCTGTTGTGAAAAGAGAGCATAAAAGCAGGCCGAGGAGGCAGCGGATTCCGGTTCGAAAATGGGGGCGAATCAAGGGAAAGTAGCTCGTGTTTTGGTGAACAAACTGACTCAATCTACGATGCGGACTGATATGAGTCAACCTGAACACTCCCACCCCGCTATTTTCCACCGATTTGAAAGAATTAACACGACAAATTTGTTATTTCGACTCTTGACAAGACGACAAATTTGTCGTATCATTACATCAGCCGAAACAACTACCCTAACAAAAGGTGATGTAATGGAAAACGTCGAACGTGTGCTAACTCTTTCCACGGCAACGTGTTGCCTGTGCGAGCATCCGCTTGGCGAGCGGGAACTGCACGAACTCCGCGGCCGGATGGACGACTCGCTGAATGAAGTGTATTGCCGATCCTGTCTCGAAGAAAATCTGGTAGTATGTCGGGAATGTTCCGTCCGCTACACGCCGGACGGCATCTGCGGGGAATGCGCCGCGAGGGAGTATGCACTGGCAGTATAACAGGCACGCAACGGTTCAGCCGCAACCCGCAATGCAGGCCGGACAAACGCTTGTTCCGTACACAACCGTGCTGCAAAAGTTCAACACGGCGCCGCCGGGCAAGTTGTACTGTTTGTATGGCGACCGGAGTGTCTTTCGCCTGTCGCTGTACGCCGCCTCGCATGCGCTGCTTGCCGGTGTACCCATTACGCTGGTGGACGGCACCAACAGGTTCGACGCATACTATATTGCCGAGTTCGCGAGAAAAGTGACAAGTCGGCGTTTAGCAAAGCGGCGGGTAACTCCCGAACAATTGTTAGAGAGTATTTTCATCTCCCGTGCATTTACCTGCTACCAAATGGAGGCAACGATTACCGAGCGGCTTCCGGCGTTTGTGCAGAAAAAACACTCCCCCGTCGTCATCATCTTCGGGTTGTTAGACACGTACTATGACGAGCAGGCACCGCTGTTTGAGGTGAAGGCGAGTCTGCAACGGGTGATCGCCGCTCTGCACAAACTCAAGCAGAACAATATCTCCCTCCTGCTTGCGTCACTGGATATGAAATTGGCATCGAACGAACGCAATGCGCTGTTTCCGAAACTCCGGCTGGCAATGGATGAGGTGTATCGTGTGGTGGATACCGACTCGGGGCAGCGCATTGTTTGTGAAAGGGGTGAGAGGGAAAAGAAAAGTCTCACCGCAGAGACGCCGAGATCGCCGAGATGACTATAGGAGATTTTCCTCCGTGATCTCTGCGCCTCCGCGGAAAATTTATCCGAGGGGTAAATCATGGGCAGAACCGTACCGACATTTACGATGGTGATCCAGCAGGAGATGGAAAGCTGGACGAAATTCCGCCGCGGGTTGCGGCAGGAAGACCAGGAAGCGCTTGACGAATTGTTCCGAGCAGCGCGTCTGCAGCTTGCGAGTTGCGCCTACGCCGCCCGCCCGATTCCGTTTGAAAGCATTGCGATGGCAATGTTGGTATCGCAGCAGAGGGTGATCGGTAATCTCAAAAAGCGCGTCGAGAGGCTTGAACAGGCCGGCAAACAAAACTATCACGATGCAGCATAACCGAAATGCGTTTTCGGGCGCTGGGGAGAACGTGTGTCACCTTCCATCATCACCGGCTGGCTGTTTGACATCTATCCTTCCTCCGATGGCATTACTATTTGGTTGATTGACAAGGAGGGCGTGAAGCATCGGGCATTCACGCCCTTTGTTCCGTCGTTCTTCATGCATATTTCCCCTGAAGAAGAACGACGGGTTGCGGCTCTCGTCAAATCATTTCCCTTCAAGATAACGCTCGACCGGGTGATGCGACGGGAATTGTATTCCAACGAAGAATGGAATGTTCTTCGCATCAACGTTCACGACACGCTTCGCTTCAAACAGGTAGTGCAGCGGCTCGAACGGCATTTTCCCCACTACGTCTTCTTTAACTCGGATATTCAGACACAACAAATCTACCTGTATGAAACGGGACTCTTCCCTCTTGCGTTCGGCGAATACAGCATCAACGAGAGCGGGATGTTGACAGAATGGCAGCTGCACGACACATACGACGCCTCTGAGTATTCGATGCCTCCCCTTTCAACAATGAAGCTGATGAACAGGCCCGATTTCGTTTCTCCCAAATTCCGAAAATCATATCAGATTGAAATCAGCTACGAGGGAGAAACATACAGTCTCGAAAACGACCAGCCCGCCGAAATTCTGCACGCCGTAAACTCTCACCTGAAACGCTGCGACCCAGATATTGTGCTGACGGAATACGGTGATGCCATTCTGCTTCCGCTGTTGGTAAAGCTTTCTGCTGAACTGAAGATTCCCCTTCTCCTCAATCGTGACCAACGGGCCGGTTACTTCACAACGAAGGAGTCGAGCTATTTTGTGTACGGAAAGATTGTGCACAAGGACGGCGCATTCGAGCTTGCAGGGCGCTGGCACCTCGATACCGAAAATTCATTCATGATGGACGAAGCGAGTCTCGACGGCGTTGTGGAGATTGCCCGCCTCACGCAGCTTCCCGTTCAGCACCAATCCCGCTCGACCATCGGTACGGCGCTTTCGTCAATGCAACTCTCGTGGGCATACCGGAACAACTATTTGATTCCTGCAAAGAAGCGTGAGCCGGAGGAATTCAAATCGGCTGCGACGCTGCTTCTTGCCGACCGCGGCGGACTCATCTTTCAGCCCATTATGGGTTATCACGAGCAGATTGGCGAGCTGGATTTTGTTTCGATGTATCCTACTATCATGGTCCAACACAACGTCTCGCCCGAAACGGTGAATTGCAGATGCTGCAACAACGAAGCCGTGCCTGAGTTGAAATACACCATCTGTACAAAACGAAAAGGTATCGTCCCGGAAACCCTGCGTCCAATTGTTGCAAAGCGATCCTTCTACAAGAAAGAAAAAAAGAGATTGAAGAAGTCGGGAGATGCAACATGGCACATCTACGATCGCCGGCAGAATGCGCTCAAGTGGATGCTCGTCACCTGCTTCGGCTATTTGGGATACAAGAACGCCCGTTTCGGCAAAATCGAGGCGCATGAATCCGTGAATGCGTTCTCACGCGACGCCATCCTGACGGCAAAGGAAATTGCCGAATCTCGCGGATACAAGTTCCTTCACGCAATCGTTGATTGCATGTGGCTCAAAAAAGAGGGTGCATCAGAAGCCGACTACGAAGCTCTCTGCGAAGAAGTGAGTTCACAAACAAAGATAGAAATTTCACTTGAGGGAATTTACAACTGGATACTGTTCCCTTCCTCAAAGATGGATCCAAACATACCAACGGCGAACCGGTATGTTGGATTTTATACGAGCAAGGAGATTAAGGTCCGCGGGATTGAAGTCAGACGACGCGATACGCCAAAGCTTATCAAACGCATGCAGGGAGAGATGTTGGAGATTCTCGGTGAAGCTGAGACTATTGCTGAAGTCAAGACCCTTGCATCAGCTGCACTCGCAAAAGCGAAAGAATATGTCGAGCTGCTTCGGTCAGGAAAAGCTGATCCGATGGAACTGGTCATCCGGCGGCATATCTCGCAAGAAGCGTCCGAGTACAAAAATCGAAGCGCAAATGCGGAAGTCGCAAAAGCGCTCGATGAAGCAGGAATGAAGCTGCAGCCCGGAGAATCGATTGAGTATGTCTTGCTGGACTCGACCGGTAAGAAGAAACCGGAGAAAGCAAGGCCGTTGACATTCTACTCCTTTGATGACGGCTATGACATTGAGAAGTATATTGAGATGGTGTTCAAGTCCGTTGAAACGCTTTTGTTGCCGCTGGGATACGATGAAAAGACGCTCAAACAAGGTTTTGGAATGAAGATTCAAAAACGGAGAAAGTCTGTCTCTACCCCGTTTCTTCTATCACAGTACGTGGAATAAGCCGCAACCGCAACTTGACTCAAGAGCCGAAGGTTCGTATATTGTTACACATAATGATCGCGGGGTGGAGCAATTGGTAGCTCGTCGGGCTCATAACCCGAAGGTTGCAGGTTCAAGTCCTGTCCCCGCTACTAGGACACTGCGAGAAGGCATCTGAAATTCAGGTGCCTTTTTCGTTTTCTACATGTATTGATACACGTTAACCACCTGCCGTTCACCATCAGAAGTTTCCCAAAAAAGGCATGCACTTTGTCTTTGCCTACTTCCGGCTACTTCGCTGCGACTGCTTCTCTGAAATTTCTCGTTAGTAGGGCTGCGCGGGTCGTCAAGACATCATAGCGACCTTCCTGAATTGCCTTCTTGTCCAGCAAATCGCTCCCGATTCCGACAGCCACTGCGCCTGCGGCAACCCACTCTCCCACGTTCTCGATGCTCACGCCACCCGTTGGCATGAGTTTAATGTGAGGAAACGGCCCCGCAATATCCTTTAAGAACTTGGGTCCGAGGCTTGTCGCCGGAAAAACTTTTATAACATCAGCCCCGGCGTTCCATCCTGCGAGAATCTCCGTCGGCGAATAGCATCCGGGCATACAAGCAACATCAGCAGACTTGCATGTACGTATCACCTCAAGATTGAGAATGGGACCCACAACGAATGTTGCGCCGGCATCGATAACGGCCTTTGCCGTTTCGGCATCCGTGACCGTTCCGGCGCCGACAACTATGTCCGGAGGCATCTCACGAACAAGTCTGCCGATGAGTTCAACGGCACCGGGAACCGTCATTGTGATCTCAATGCACTTCACACCACCTGCCGCAATCGCTTCGACAACCTTTGTGAGCCGTTGCTCATCGGTCATTCTGATGACGGCTACAACGCCTGTCGAGCAAATATAGGACACCGTTTCAGATCGTGTCATATTCTTTAACGTTTGATTCTTGCACTGCCGCCGCCCATGATGTGTTTTACTTCTTCCATTGTCACCATACTCGTGTCACCGCGTGTGCTTTGCAGAAGCGCCCCATGAGCAGCTCCCATCTCGACACACTCTTGAGGAGACATTCCGTGCAGCAACCCGTACACAAATCCGCTGCAGAATCCGTCGCCCCCGCCAACTCTGTCCTCTACTTCCAGCTTCTCGTAGCGACGAGACTCATAGAAGTTGCCGTCATAATACATGATAGCCGACCAGTTGTTGACAAGGCCGCTCACCACTTCACGCAGAGTTGTTCCGACAGCATGAATGTTGGGATACGTCTTGACAACTTTCTCCACCATCCTTTTATACCCTTCAATGGGAAGGCTCTTGAGATGTTCGCCGGCTCCTTCCACCTCAAAACCGAGAACTTTCTGAAAATCCTCTTCATTTCCGATCAAAACGTCAATGTACGGCACGAGGTTCTTCGTTACCTCAATTGCCTTCTTGCTCGACCACAACTTGCTGCGGAAGTTGAGATCATAGCTGACGATTGCCCCGGCGGTGTGGGCAGCTTGCATGGCTTCGCGCGTCACCTCC
>JAANMV010000107.1_pt1 | contig 91259 bp, 75 predicted proteins | sample 7279661 | NCBI WGS metagenome assembly JAANMV01 (sample SAMN14094540, study PRJNA606508) | bioreactor metagenome | isolation source: A lab-scale SPAN reactor treating ammonium-rich wastewater day 121 | place: Ireland: Galway | collected 2017-05-16 | reverse complement strand
ATAGATTGTGGTGGCTTGTTTCCGGTTACTCAGACTGTCCATCTTACCAAATAACCGCTCTTTTGTCCACCACCTACCGGAAAGGTTTCCTTATTTCAGCACCATCATCTGCTTCGTCTCGACATTGCTTCCTGCTGTGAGGCGGTAGAAGTAAACGCCGCTGGAGAGGTTGCCTGCATCGAACAGAACTGAATGCTTGCCGGCCTGCTTCACTTCATCCACTAATGTTGTTACTTCCCGACCCAACACATCAAACACCTTCAGCTTCACGTGTCTGATTTCTGACATCTGATATCTGATCTCTGTGCTTGGATTGAACGGATTGGGATAGTTCTGCAGCAAGGCGAACTTGCCCGGCGTGATGTCGCCGACGCCTGTCACCCCCGTTATCACGCCGATCGGTTCGGTGTAGTGTGGTGTTCCATCTAAATCAACTTGACGGAGTCTGTACTGATACGTGCCGGGGGATGGAATCGTCGTATCATCGAATAAATACCAACGCGGCTCGTTCGTTGTTCCGTGTCCGGGGATGAAGCTATTGGGTACCACTGCAAAGGGCACTTCGGTTCCGAACCTTCGCTCAACGTAGAAACCGTAGTTGTTCACTTCCGAGATCGTCCCCCAGTCCAAGCGTACATGGTATGGGGTAACAACTGTTGCTGTAAAATGCGAAAGGACAATGGGCAACGATGATTCCAAAGCCCGAAACACTCCGGCGCCTGCAGTGCCTGCCAAAAGGAATGACCCGCTGACTGCAAGTGCCCTGATACTGGGGTTTGTTAAGCCGGTATCTGCTTGTGTCCAACTTTGGTTGTTATAATTGTAGAGAAAGACTCCGTCATCAGTGCCTGCATAGAAATCTGTGCTCGACGCGGCAAACGCATACACAGAGAGATTCGTCAAGCCGTTGTTTAGTGCAGTCCAGTTCGCGCCGGTGTCTGTGGAGCGGAAGATGCCGCCCCCATCAGTCCCGGCATAGATACCGCCGAGTGAGTCGAAGCCAAGGGCGAGAAGAGTCAGATTCGTCAAGCCTGCATTGACCGGTGTCCAGCTTGTACCATTATCGGTGGAACGAAAGATGCCGTTGTCAGTCCCGGCAAAGAGAACTCCCGGTACGTTAGAGCCAAGAGCATACACAAAATTGGTCACGCTCGTCGCCGTCCAACTCGTGCCGTTGTCGGTAGACCGAAACACTCCGCCTTGAGTCCCGGCAAAAAGATGTGTGCCCGAGAGGGCAAAGGCGCGAACTTGGATACCCATCAAGGTTGTCGCCGCCCAACTTGTGCCGTCGTTGGTGGAACGAAACACACCAACGATAGTCCCGACGAAAAGTGTCGTCTCCGAGCGAGCAAGAGCAAAGGTCCGAGCGCTTGTCAAACCATCATTGGAAAATGACCACGTTTCCCCGTTGTCTGTCGAACGAAAGACGGTAGTGCCATCAGTTGCGGCAAGGAGATTGCCGCCGGAGGATACAAACGCCCGAACATGCGTTGCCCGTAAGCCGTTGTTGACCTGCGTCCATGATTCACCGCTGTTGGTTGTACGATGGACACCACCCATCCAAGTCCCGCAAAAGACACTCGTGCCCGAAATAGCAAGGGATCGAACATTGGCATTACCATTAATTGATGTGAAACCATTGTTGACGATTGTCCAACTCGTGCCGTTGTTGGTAGAACGAGCGACACCACCCCCGGGACTCGACACATAGAGATTTCCGGACGAGTCAATGACCAGTGCCCTCAGGTCGTGGTTTTGTATCCCGCTGCTCGTTGCAGTCCAGCTTGCACCATTGTCTGTGGAACGAAAGACGCCGCCGCCTTGGGTGGCGGCATAAAGAAAATTGCCGTAAACACCGAGCGCTCTGACGTAGGTGTTTGCCAATCCGTTACCGATTGCCGTCCAGGTTATGCCAAAGTCTGAGGAACGAAAAAGGCCATCTGTCGTTCCGGCGTAAACATAGCTGGCAGAGTCGCGTGCAAAGGAAAGAATATAGAGATTCGTTATGCCTGCATTGGCTGCTGTCCAACTGTCGCCGTTGTTGGTGGAGCGAAAAATGCCGTCATAGGTCCCGGCAAAGATTACTGAATCAAAAACCGCAAGGCACCAGACGCGAGAGTCTGCTAAGCCATTGTTGACAGGTGTCCACTGCATACCGTAGTTTGTAGAGCGGAAGACACCGCCGCCAAAAGTACCGGCAAAAACAATTGTACCCCCCGCGCCGTTTGGCTTGGCGACGACAGTCCACGCAGTCTTAGCCGTCAAACCGCTGTTGACTCCGCTCCAGCTTGTCCCGTTGTCGGCGGAACGAAAGACACCGCCACTGTCAGTCGCGACATAGAGGCTTGTGATCCCACCTTCTTCGTTTGGGCTTACGGCTATGCGATAAATAAAGCCGCCGTAGAGCCCGGTGGCTTGCTCCCATTGGGCATGCAATGGATCCAGATCGAACAATACCCAACAAAATGGCATAAGAACTCCGCCTATCAAACGACTAAGGCTCTGTCTTCCGGCGCAAAGAAGACTGGAAGTAGTTCTCATTGAGTTACCCTCCTTGTGTTATTGAATACTACCGAACGAGGATGAATTTCTTGCACACCATTGCCGCAAAAAGGGCCTTCATTAATCCCCATCCCTTCTTGCCTATGGTGAAATTATGGACTAATGTTGCCCCATCAACCAATCTGTGTGTCTCTGGTTTGTTTGCAGAATGAAAGGGAGAACCCATCAGTACGCAAGAATGTAGAAAATATCTACATAAAATATGGGAAAATGTGTAGTTATGATTGTCAGATTTGCGAATGAAGTCGCTCAAGAGCCGAAATGGCGGGCAACGTCAAACTGTCTCAGCAAGGATCCTGTCTATCGCTTTCTTGACTTCCGGGAGAGACTTCTTAACAGGATTGGAAAGCTCCATCGACATCGTCTGAATCTTGTCGATTGAAACAGTGATGAGATAGAGGGTTGGCAGCGGGCCGATAAGTTGCGCCGATTCAAGCAAATCGCGCAGCCCGATATCGTGCGCGCTGAGTGTACGGGGAAAATCGCTGGCAAACCGGGGCCGGGTCAGCGTCACTGTGCCGGCCGGTTTTTCATCCATTGTCGCGTCAATGAGGACGATAGGATTGTATTCTTGGAAGAGGGACAGGAGGTGAAACCCTCCCGTCCCTCCGTCAAGAATTTTCACATGATCCGCGGAAACGCTTTGCTCAAGCATTCTCACTGCATGAACCCCGACGCCTTCATCTCCCATCAACACATTCCCGACGCCGAGAATGAGGGTGGCTTTTTCCCCGACACCAGCCATTCGCTATGCTTTCTTTTCTTTTTCGATGAACTTCCATCCTCCGACCATCGACGATGTGACGCCGCGGCCTTCAACATAATCATGATAGAACACGAGGTACACATGTACCATCGAAAAGAGGATGAAGAACCACATCATCATGTGATGCCACTGACGCACGGCGAAGTCGCCGCCCATCAGCGGCACAACCCAGGCGAACATCTGCGGCAGCCAGGAGTGACTCATGGCCGCGTACATCCCGAAGCCGGTAACGCACTGAAAGAGGAATGCGAGGAATGTGAGGAAGTAGGTGAATCCCGCCAGCGCATTGTGTCCGATGGATTCAAGCGGCTTCACGCGTGCCTGCAGAATATCCACCGCAAGAACATCCTTGACTTCTGTGAACTGTTCTTTCTTCGTCAGAATGAAGTTCCGCCAATCGGCGTATTTGTTGCCTGCAAATCCCCAATAGATGCGGAACACGAAGTTGAAGAAGAAGACAAACGCCGCAACAAAATGAATGAACCGGATTGTGCCGAACCAATAGCTGAACGATGCCTCGCCGCTTGTCTGCAGTGACAGCGGCCAGCCGATGAAGTATCCGGTAAGTGCTAATACTGTCACTGCCAGCGCATTGATCCAGTGATAAAACCGCACCGGCAGTTGCCAGACGTAAACGCGACTGATAGTTGTGTTGTTCATACGAATCTCCTATTAGAATTAGTCGCTGAGACGCGGAGTGAAATTGCCCTACTGCCTCCGCGTCTCTAAACTCACAGCGGCGAATCGTTCCTAAAACGTCGTTATCTGATGAACGTACCGCCCCTTCTCATCGTACAAGTGCACCGCGCACGCGATGCACGGGTCGAACGAGTGAATCGTGCGCAGAATCTCCAACGGCTGGTCGGGATTCTTCACTGGCGTGCCGATGAGGGACGCCTCGTAGGCCGACATCTGTCCCTTTCCGTCGCGGGGCGAAGCGTTCCACGTACTTGGCACGACAAGCTGGTAGTTGTCGATTTTTCGATCCTTGATGACAATCCAATGCGCCAGCGCGCCGCGCGGGGCTTCCGTCAACCCGACACCCTTTGCTTCTGCAGGCCAGGATGACGGTTCCCACTTCTCTTTGTTGAACGTTCGCGAGTCGCCGTTCTTGATGTTGCTGAGAAGTTGGTCGTAGAATTCCTTCGCCCACACAGCAACGAGCTTCGTCTCGAGTCCGCGGGCGGCGGTTCGTCCGAGTGTCGAGAAGAGAGCCGCGACGGGAACATCCAACGCCTTCAGTGTTCCGTTGACGACATCCTGTACCTCTTTGTGTCCCGACGCATAGGCGACCAGCATCCTTGCCAGCGGCCCGACCTCCATCGGATAGCCTTTCCATCGCGGAGTCTTCAGCCAACTGTATTTCTTCTCTACATCAAGATGTTCGTACGGCGGCTTCGGGCCGGAATATTTGAGCTTCGTCTCGCCCTGCCACGGATGCTTGCCGGCGGCATCGCCATCCGAATATTCATACCACGAATGTGAAATGAACTCCTCAACCTGCTGCGGGTCGTGGCCATCTACTTCATGGACTGTCCCAAGATCGCGGTTCAGAATAGCGCCGCGGGGGAACTTGAACTTCGATGGATCGTTGTAGCCGTTTGTCGGAAGATCGCCGTACACGAGATAATTGGGCAGACCGCCGCCGATTGCGCCCCAATCCTTGTAGAAGCCCGCGACAGCAAGCAAGTCGGGCAGGTAGACTTTCTCAATGAACTCCTGTGCTTCATTGAGAAGCCTGCCGACCATGGCGAGACGCTCGGCGTTGATGGCATTCACTTCTTCAGTATTGATGGAACAGGGTGCCCCGCCAACAAGATAGTTCGGATGGGGATTTTTGCCGCCGAAAATCGTGTGAATCTTCACGACTTCTTTCTGCCACTCCAACGCTTCAAGATAGTGCGCGACGCCAAGCAAATTCACTTCTGGAGGAAGCTTGTACGCAGCGTGCCCCCAATAGCCATTAGCAAAAATGCCTAACTGCCCGCTGTTGACAAACGCCGTCAACCGTTTCTGCAAATCCGAGAAATACCCCGGCGAGCTTTTAGGCCAGTTGGAGATACTCTGTGCAATTTCCGAAGTCTTCTTCGGATCTGCCTTCAAAGCGCTCACGACATCAACCCAATCGAGAGCGTGAAGATGATAGAAATGGACGACATGATCCTGCATATACTGCGCGCAAAACATCAGGTTGCGAATGAGTTCGGCGTTCGGCGGAATGGTGATTCCGAGCGCATCTTCGACTGTACGTACTGACGCAAGCGCATGCACGGTTGTACAAACGCCGCAGGCACGCTCGGTAAAAGCCCAAGCATCACGCGGATCGCGTCCTTTCAGAATGATTTCGAAGCCGCGCACCATTGTGCCGGAGCTGTACGCGTCAACAATTTTTCCGTCTTTGATTTCCGCTTCAATGCGAAGGTGGCCTTCGATGCGGGTGATGGGATCAACTACAATGCGGGTGGACATATGGGATTCTCCTTATTTGATGGCTAGCATTTTCTTGACACTCGCAAAGCCGTGTGTTTCAAACCGGTAGAAATACACACCGCTTGACAATTGGGTTGTGCTTATATTGATCTGATGATATCCAGCATCCCTGTGCTCATTTATGAGATTCAGAACCTCGCGCCCGAGTATGTCAAATAGTTTTAGCGACACGAAGCCGGCTGCTGGAAGGTCAAACGCGATGGTCGTTGATGGATTGAAGGGATTGGGGTAGTTTTGGTGTAGCGCAAAATGCGAAGGTTGTAATTCTACATCACCTGCTATGGTTAAGCTTTTGTTTACAGCGGGCGATGTAGCGGCGCTTCCATTCGCCGTACCTTGCAAGAGCAATCGCGCTACTGCAGTTAATTCCGACTCCGGAAAACGTTGCTGCATGAGCGCATATTGCTGCTCGGCGTCTTGTCCGTTGCCCAGCCCAAAGAGATTCGCGGTCACAGTTGTGTAAAGTGCTTGCTCATCAAGTTGCGTATTTGGATATTGATTGGAGATCACTTCCGCAACTGCAATTGCCTGATTCCATGCCTTGCGCTGCATCAGATCGTTCTTCGTTGAATTGAGCAGAATTCGCCGCATCCTGTTGGACTGTGTTGCTGAAAGCAAGGAGTCGCGATAACCCGCAAACGCCGTTCGCAACGAGGGGTTACGGTTGAAACGGGCGTAATCAGCCAATGTTTGCTGAAGCACAATGAATACAGCCGGAGCCAGATCGTTCGTTGCACTCTCGCGGATGAACTGTTTCATCAACGAGACTGCTTGCGCATACTTCTTTTGCGAGCGGAGATTCAATGCTGCATGCAGTGTTGAATCGGCGATGCCTCCGCGAAGAAGTGAAGATTCTCCCTTCAACAGCCCCTGCGTTTTCGTTATTGTGTACGGTGCCGATGCAGGATGATATCCAAAGTCTTCCAGCGGCAACTCCCAATCAATGGTTGAGAACCCATAACCAGAGGTGTGAAAGGACGATTCCTCATCAGGAGGATATTCAGACCAATAGTTCTTCCTTGCAATCACCGCACTTTCGTTTTGTGCCCACACGTCGTATTCATGTTTTTCAGGGCCAAAGCTGTTGTAGCCACCGTAAATGCCGTCAATCCTCTCGTCAGCATAGCCAAGGAAGGGGGAAGAATTATCTACGAAGAGATTAGCAATGCCGTTGCTATTGAGAACATTGCAACCGGGCGCATCGATTTCGTTTCTGCTGACAAAGGCATTACCGTTGTCTATGCAGGCAATGCCGTACTGCACATTATCTTCGATGGTGTTTCTCTCAAGTATCGGTGCACTGTTGGTAATGTAGATGCCCGTTGTGTTTGATGAAACTATATTGTCCGTCAGCAATGGAACGGCGGAGGGCTCTATGTAATCATACTCGCCGTCGATGATAATTGCTTTGATAATATTGTGGGTGAACAGAGAATTCGTAATTGTCCCCGCACTTTGGAAGAGCGACACGCCAATCTTGCACGAATCGAACGTACAATGGCTGATGGTTGGTTGGACGCTGTTCGCGCTGATGCCAACCTGCGCATGCAGAATGTTGCAATGGCTGAGCGTTGCCGATGCAAACTCGTTCAGTGTGATGCCCGACCAATAATCGTTGTTGCTGGTTGCGCGAGTAAGCAAGATTGGGCTTGCTGTGGTTCCTTGTGCGATGAATGTACCGGAGACGTTGATGCGAGATCCGATGCCGAAATATGCCTTGCCGAGTGTATCAATGCGCAATGTTGTTGCAGAGGGCACCGAAACAGTGACGCTGTCTGCAGTTTGCACTGTTGTTTTGATTTTGAGTGTCGCCCCGCTTGCAAGGAGAATAGTTCCTGTTGCGCCGATATGGACTTTACCCGTACCTGTGATGGTGACACTACCGTTGATCTCCAGTGTTCCATCAATATTGAAAGTAACGCCACTATCGATGGAGACCGTGGATTGGGAGAATACTCGAAGATATTTTCCCGTTGGAATATGAGTATCCCCATCCAATTCAACATCCGAACGCCATTCCAATGCATTCTCGGGATCAGCCGTCCACACTTTCCCAAGATACTTCTTTCCCGAGAAGTGGCTGATGATGTTGGTAGTGATAGTCTTCATGCGGATGACATCGTTCGTGTCGATAGTTCCCGGTTCAATCACAATGCTATACACCCAACCGCCCCCTTGAGCGCCTTGGGCAAACACGCGCGCATTGCTGGAAGTGTCTTCGTAGTAAACCATCTGATGGAGGATATCTCTGTATTGACGAATGCCACCGGAGTCGGCGCGGCTGTACACCCAACGTTGTGCCAAGACCTCAAGGGTAGGGAAATCGGCGCTCGCAGTGAGAAGATTGTCAACTTCACCACTAACAAGACCACGCTGCCGATTCTCCTGTATCAAACCCAGACCAAATTCTTGCGCTGAGTCTAACCCGGTGTTGCGGAATATCCAATGCGATGGGTTGATGAGTATTGCCGGCGGTTGCTCTGTCAGTGAGTCGGAGTTGATGTCGTTCCACCCAGTTTCATACTGTGAGCCGAGGAACTTTGCTTCTGGCATTGCCGCACGAGGTGGCGAGACGGAGGTGTCTGCCCTACGCCACAAATCAAGAGGAAGGTGTTGGTTACCCGGATAGTTGTGCTTGCGACATTGCAGCTGCGTGTATTTGTCGGCAGATGGCCCGATCCACCGAATAAGCCAGTAACGCGAGTTGGAGGTGAATCGGGCGATGTTCCCGTGAAATCCGCTTTCATGGTCGCCCTTGAATGACTCAGTGTTAGTTCGTTCAGGCTCCGACCAATACTCGTCATGCATCCAGATGACCAGCGTTTGATACTGTGATAAGAGTTGAATGCCGAGATCTGTTCCCGCGCTATCCAGGTCAATATTGTTACAGTACTCCATTGTGTAACCGCTATCCCTTAACGTCCTTTCAAATGCTGCAGTGTACGAAGTCCACCGACTGTAATCTCTTCTCATCGGACGGTCAAGCGCAATCACGCTGTCGGGGGTAAGCGTTACGGGGTCCTGATCCCACGAGTAGAGCGAACCTCCGCCCCAGTAGTTGTACGCATGCAAGGTGCTCCAATCGAACTTGAATAAAATCTTTGACGAGGTTCCCGGATGCAATGCGCGGACGATAAACGGAATGTAATTGTATTCACTTTCTGCGTTCTGATGTATCAGTTGTGCGAAGTACAACCCGCTAGGCCATCCGTTCGGTATAGTAAAACTCACGGAGGTGCTGTCCCATTGAGCCCGGCATCCTTTTTTGAAGTCAACGGGCCTTCGGCCCGACGTATCGCCGGGGAAAATAGGCGCGTTATCAGAATCATGCAGGGGATAAAACCGACCCTGATTGTTAAGAAACGAGTATCGCACGGTGTCCATATCGGGACTTCGGAAGATCTTTATATCGTAAATCTGTCCGTCGGGACTCTGCGGTAGCAAATCCATCACACTTGTGTAGAAGTTGATTGTTTCACCCGGCTTCACACTTGCGGGCCATGCGAATCCTTCAATCACATGGCGTTCGTATGCCAGGTTCTGCGTCTGTGGTGGGACTGAGCCGCCCCAGGGATTCTCGTCTCCTTGTCCGTTGGCGGCTACATGGCAGAGCGGAAGCAGCAGGGCAACTGACGCGAACCAGCGAACAAAGATTCTCGTTTTCATACATGCCTCCAGTGTTTGTGGTTACTTGACAAGTATCATTTGTTTCGTTTCGGTGAATGCGTGTGTCTTCATCGTGTAGTAGTACACGCCGCTTGCAAGCCCATTGGCATCGAAGTAGATACGGTACACGCCCGGCTCGTGCTCGCCGTTCACAAGCGATCTCACTTGCTTTCCCTGAGTATCGTACAGTCCGATTGTGACTTGCCCGCGTGCGATGACTTCGTACTCTATCGTCGTGGTCGGATTGAATGGGTTTGGATAGTTTTGTTTGAGTGCGTATGTTTTGGGTGACCGCTCAAGCCGTTCGGGAACACTTGACACAAGTCTGTACGCAAACACACTCCCTGCGCCTCCTACCGCCCAGCCGTGATACCTGTCGAGCATCATTCCGTCGAGGATTCTGCGAGCCCCACCGACATGTTCACGAATCCAAGAAGCACCTCCGTCAGAAGTCTGAAAAATGACAGCGGCGATGTCTCCTTGATAAAACATGTGTCCAAACGCCCAACCGTTCAAATTGTCTACAAACGAAAGGGCTGCAGGAGCCAAATCATCCCACGGTGGATCATAGATGCGACCTTGCAGTGTCCATGTGACACCTCCATCGGTTGTCGTATAGCTATACGTGGGTGAGTTCGAATTCACCGCCCACCCTCGAAGGGTGTCAATAAACGAGAAGGATTGAAAGTAGCGAGGAGCCCGAAACAAATCCCACGTCATCCCCCCATCACTGGTTTTCAGAATGCCTGACTGGTTCCACGGATTCACTCCTGCCAACATCCATCCATGCACACTATCGATGAACTGAACTTGGAGGAGCCCGCCGATACTATCGGCAATCGTTTGCTCCGTCCATGTTGTTCCGCCGTTGCTCGTTTGCACGACCTTGCCTGTGTCCGGAGAGAAGTTGTTCGTGTAACCGGATGTGATGTTCCTTGTCAACGCAAGGCTGGCCGTGCCGAGATAGTTGCGGTTATCACCTGCAAATTGTTGAAACCAATTGGCTCCGCCATCAGTGGTCTTCATGATTCTTCCTGGCGATGTGCCCTGCGCACCGACGCACCATCCAATGGTGGGATTGAGCATGGAAATTGCCCTTATCGCGATGGGAGCATTAAAAGAGCATTGGAGCCATGTATTGCCTCCGTCCGTCGTTCGAAACCCTGCACTGCTTCCCGATGCAGTCCATCCATGCAGTGAGTCCACGAACTCTACAGCCTGCAAGGTGGTGGACTGGTTTCCCAACTGAGCCACCCTCACCCAGCCGTATTGCTGGGCGTACGTAGGCAATACAAATGCAATGGTCAACAAGAACGTCCATAGTGTTTTCATGAATCACGCTCCTTACACAAGTGATTTTCCGGAGCAAAGGTACGCATCGCACATGCCACATGCAATCTACTGCTCGGAGGCATCCTGTTCTTTACTGCTTTGAATCTCAGCTTGAATAATCTTTCTCTTCCGTATATTCGTCGAGATGGCATGTGCGGCAATCCCCGCCGCTGTGCCGACACCGAGTGCAACGCCGATAGTATCAGCAGTCGATTCAATGCCGAAGCCCGGGAAGGAAGCGAGTCGTTGATAGAAGGGCCCGTTGTCCCAGAAGTTCGCTTCGCTGCATCCGATGCAGCCGTGACCGGATTGAATCGGGAAACTGACGCCGTTGTTCCACCGCGTTGTGCCGCATGCGTTGTACGTCATCGGGCCGCGGCAGCCCATTTTGTAGAGACAGTAGCCGCGTCGTGCATTCTCATCATCAAATGATTCCACAAACAATCCTGCGTCGTAGTTCGGGCGGCGATAGCAAGTATCATGCACGCGCCGTGAGTAAAACGCCCGCGGCCTGCCAAGTCCGTCAAGTTGCGGAATGCGGTCGAAGGCGAGCAAGTGAACGATCGTCCCAGCCATCACTTCGGCTATCGGCGGGCAGCCCGGCACGTTGATAATCGGCTTGCCGGAAATGACTTTATGAATCGGGGTTGCGCCTGTGGGGTTTGGCCTTGCCGCCTGTATGCAGCCGTTTGACGCGCAACTTCCCCATGCAATCACGGCTTTCGCATCGGCAGCGGCTTCTTTCACGATATCAAGCATTGTTCGTCCGCCGATGCAGCAGTACACGCCGCCTTCTTCCAGCGGCACAGATCCTTCCATCAACATCAAATACTCTCCCTTGTACTTCTTCATCGTAGCGTGCAAAGCCTCTTCGGCCTGATGGCCTGCAGCTGCCATGAGAGTCTCTGTGTAGTCAAGGGAGATTTTGTCGAGAACAATGTCGGAGACAATGGGATGAGATGAACGGATGAACGATTCGCTGCAACAGGTACATTCCTGTCCGTGAAACCAGACAACAGGAAGTCGGGGCTTGGTGTCCATTGCGTGGACAACTTTGCCGATGGCTGAAGCTTCAAGTCCGGCAGCAGCGGCTATCCAGCCGGCAAACTTCAGAAAATCGCGCCGGGAAACGCCGTTGAGTTCGGCATATTCCCACATGGTGAGGGGTGTTTTCATGGTACCTCCAATAATGGTTTAGGGGTAAAGGTCGGGATCAGCATTGCCAAGAAAATCAGGGTCTTCAAGTCGTGGATCGGGTTCGACGGTCTGAATGGAAATGACTCCTTCCAAGTGAACTGTGTCGCCCAAGTGAGCTGCATCGAGCATCGCCATGGGGAGTTCGAGATGAACGGGCCGGCAGGAAATTTTCGCGAGTTGAATTCCTTCTCTCTCAAAAATCTCCACGACCTCGCCGGTCAGGGAAACAGTACATGGTGTGTTGATGGCGTGCATCGCAAGTGAGCCACTGCTGAGTTTTTCATCCGAGGAGTGATTACATCTTCAACAACATCTCTAACAAGGCAATGGATATGCCAGTCGGAATTTGCGAAGAATGGCTGGAATGAGAGATATAGAAGAAGGAATGTGGCGGAATTCCGTTATTCGCAAACGGATTTCCGCAGGCGTGGACTATTCGATGTTGTGCTTCTTTAATTTATCACGGAGAGTGGAGAGACTCATGCCAAGGGCTTTTGCCGCGTGTGTGCGGTTTCCGTTCGCTTCACGCAGAGCCTGCCTGAGGAGGTTTGTTTCAAGGCAGGCTACAACTTGGTCGAACGTCATATTCTCCTCAGTGAAGCAACGCTGGCATGCTTTGGCAATCATATCAAGCGGAGCATCTTCGCGGACTTCCGGCGGCAAATCCTTGAGCTGAATCTCGCCGTCGGCAAACAAGGCCATGCGTTGCACAACGTTGCGCAATTCACGGATGTTGCCGGGCCACGAGTAGTCTACAAGTGTTCGCAGAGCATCCCCGGCAACATTTATCTGTTTGTCGGGCGCGTAGCGCTGAAGGAAATGGTGAATAATGGGCGGGATATCATCCTTTCGCTCACGCAACGGCGGAATGACAAGCGGCACGACATTGATTCTGTAGTAGAGGTCGGATCTGAATACGCCGCGGTTCACAAGTTCCTTCAAATCAACTTTCGTAGCTGTAATCAGACGGACGTCGATGGGAATCGGCGTTGTACCTCCGACACGCATTACTTCGCGGGATTCGAGCACGCGAAGCAGCTTTGCCTGCAGCGCAATCGGGAAGTCATCGATATCATCAAGGAAAATGCTTCCCGTGTCTGCAAGCTCGAACAGTCCCTTCTTTTCGCTCGCTGCACTTGTATATGCGCCGCGCTCGTGACCAAATAATTCACTCTCGAGTAATTCCGGAGGTAGGGCTGAAAGTCCCACCTTGACAAGAGGCTTGTCGCTGCGTGGACCGGTGCGGTGAATATACTCCGCAATGAGTTCCTTGCCGACTCCTGTTTCACCAATCAGCAACACAGAGCTGTCCGAAGTGGCGATCGTGTCAATTCGTCCAAGAATGGAGCGCATCACATCGCTTGTGGCAATCAAGGCAAGTGAATGATGCGGGTGCATAATGGGGAAGGGCTTAGTGGAACAACTTGCCAGAACCTACACAAAGAAAATGAGCAATGCAACACGAACTGTTCTCTCCCTCGAATCTGAGAAAGAAATGCGGTTCAGATCATCGGATTCGGCATCACGGTTGCTCGTCTCCGGATGAAGAATCCAGAAAAACAAAATCCCGGCTTTCACCGGGATTCTCTTGCAAAAGTTTGTGCTTTGCCACGGTCTTTACTTCAAGAGCAACATCCGCTTTGTCTCGACATAGCTTCCAGCTGTGAGGCGGTAGAAATAAACGCCGCTGGGGAGGTTGCCAGCATCGAACAGAACCGAATGCTTCCCGACGTGCTTCACTTCATCCACCAGCGTTGTCACTTCCTGACCTAACACATCGAACACCTTCAGTTCCACGTATCTGACTTCTGACATCTGATATCTGATTTCCGTGCTTGGGTTGAACGGATTGGGATAGTTCTGTTCCAAACGGAACTCGAAGGGAACGCTGCCCTCGCCGCGAACACCAGTGATGAATGGCGGACCCGGACTTTCCGAAATGACGTGCGAGATGTAGCGCGGGATGCCGCTCCGGTGAACGATCATACGTCCCGCGCCGTCAACGGTAATCTCCGGAAACTCCTGAACCGTCCCGCCTGTATCCCGCTGCTTCAGATCGTGCTTCAAGCCGATGTATTTTTTGCCGCTCATTGTCTCGTACACACCCGTCACGGTTACTGCGTGTCCGCGCCAATTGGTTCCATCAAACCACTTGTAAAAAATTTCCACATCTTCCGTGTCGGCAACTTCCTGCTTGAGCCACTGCCACGTCGGGTACGGGCCGGTGTTATCGTTGCGCGCAAACGACGGTCCCGATGTTGCCGAAATGTTCCCTGTTACACCCTGTCCCTGGAACTTCACCTGTATCGGAAGATTGTGCCGCTGAATGAAATCGAGTTTGCCGCGAACGAATGTTTCGATGCTCACGCCTCCGCCAGGTTGTCTGCCCATCAATCTGCTCAGAGAATCGAGTAGCGCCCGGTGGGTGAACGGTATATTGATGTTGGGATAAAGGGATTCGAGCCACTTCAGACTGTTGGCCGCAGCTGCCGGCCCGCACGCATTCCGGTCGCCCGCATATCCGCCCGGCACCGGCGGATTATCGGTGTTGGACAAGTCGATATTGGGAACCGAACACCCGAAGTGTGTCATCGACGTGACGGGCGAACTGAGATTCGGCTCGGGCGTCGGTTGTGAGAGGGGAGGTTCGTTTCCGGTCGGGTCGCCGTATTCGTTGCTTGCATCATCGTCGATCTGGCCTACAGGCAGATCATACTGCTGGAACTGCGGAGGCGGCGTTGGGCTCGGTTGTTGTGCCCAGTGGAAATACAGGCGCATCAGCGCGGATGCAGGCCACGGGGTCCCGTTTGTTATTCCGAGCGCGGCAAGATCGAACCTGATGGCAACAACCGTAGCGATGGTTGCCGCCGCAATGAAGAAATTCTGTGCAACATACGTAAACCCGACGCCGAGGCGTTCCGCACCGATCGTCAGATAAAACGCCGTTGCCGCCGTGTACGTGAACACAAACATGGCCCATCTCGAATTGATAATCTGCGGATTCATGTTCAGAAGGTGAAGCTGGAACATGACGAGATCCTGCACAGTGAGCGGGCCTGCCTGTAGCGGGACTAAAGCGGACTGCTGCTCCGCGAGAAAAGCAGGCAGTTGTTCAGGAGTAAGATAGACAACTTCAACAGGCGATTCCTGTGCCTGACTGTGAACCGCTGGAACAAGGAGAATGAGGGAAAGAAACAAGAACAGGAGGCGATACGAACGAAACAGAATCATAGCTGGCTCCTTTCGGTTGTTGATTGGTTATTTACGCCGTGGGGAGGCCGTTTAACCGAAAGGGTACAGCATATCAACTAAAGAACAGGGCCCTTCAGCAAAGGCCGGAAGAAACGGTAAGGCGACTGTATGATAATAGCAGGCCTTTTCACAGGCTGTGACGACCGCCACCCGGTTTATCAGGCGGGGAGTGATGGCATTGATCTTTCGTAAAATGCCTCAATTAGTTACGGTTTTTCGGTGCCTGTCAATCCAATACATCCACGGAATGAAAATCAGTTGCAGCAATCCGGCGTACGCAAGCGCAGATTCATCAGGCGGCGGCGGGCTAAAAAAGTTTGCGAAGTAGATGACGACGAGAAACGCTACGAGTCCCCACAATGCGTACGTTCCGACTCTATCGATTGCCTTTGTTACGCGTGTATACAACATCACGGCCCCCGCAAAGAGAAGTCCCTCCACAATTATCGTTGCCGCTACATTGTTCCACAACCCCAATCCGAAAAACACATCGCTGCTGGGCGCGAGAGGCAGGTCGGGGCGATGTGTTGCAAAATCCAACACCCAATGGCTGAACACCACAATGCCGAGAATCAGCGAAGCCTGCGCGTTCCGTTTCAGGGCGTAATACACGCCGCCGAACGCAACCGACCAGAGCAGAACGGTCAATAGGCTATGGGAGTAGGGGTAATGGTAGAAATCGAGCGGCGTGAAGGCTGTATTTCCGGGGTCGATACGGGCGGCTTCAATTCCGAACAGAAGAAAGAACGGCCATAGCAAGTCAATGAACTGCGAAGCGATGAAGAGTGTGCCGAGCGAGACCTTTGGCGCCGGCTTTTTGGCGGCGAAACTCACGGCAAAATGGCCGATGAACATAAGACGTACTCCTTGTTGTGTGCAATGCTGCAAACCGGCAGGGAAAGAAGGATCGTTGTCCAATATACGTCGAGGTTCTGATGGTTTCAAGTTGACTTCATGCAACATTTTGTTGAGATTAGGTCAGCTTTCTCCGTCCGGCGGAGAGGGCATCCCAATCCGACAGCACGAATTCAGCAGAGCCCTCATCCGAATCCAAAGCAAAGTCAGGAGGTACACCATCATGGCTGTAAGAACATCGTCGCTTACCGGCGGCATCGGTTTGATCGAAGTTAAAGGAGCATTGACCGGGGGAGAAGAAACGGACGAAGTACGCCGCGCGGTTGCAGGCTTCATCGACCGTGAATACAGCAAGTTGATCATCGATCTTGGCGGCGTCACGTTCGTCAACAGCGCGGGGATCGGCGTTCTCGTGGGGGCCCATACAACCTACACCCGCAAGGGCTGGCATATCAAACTTACCGGCGTGAACAAAAATATCGACAGCGTATTCGTTATTACAAAGCTTTCGCTTGTATTCGATGTTCATGATACAATAGACGAAGCGCAGAAGAGTTTCACGTAACCTCATATTGCAATCCTGCACAGTTCTTTACAAGTAATGATCACACGCTGTGATGTCTAATCCGGACACGCTGCAGTTGCATTCCCTTCAGGAAGAAAACCGCCGCCTCCGGCGCGCCGTCGAAGAACTTTCCATTCTCAACGATCTTGCCGGTGCAATCAGCGCGTCGCTCAACTCGCAGGAAATTATGCAGACGATTGTCCGGCGTTCGCTGCGTGCATTGAACGCCGAGCAGGGTCTTGTAACACTTGTTGAAGAGCAGGCGGATAGTTCCATGAAAACGCTCATCCGCGCAAACGTCAGTTCTTCCGCTCACGAGGAATTCCACGTCAACCAGGCTCTTGTCGGTTGGATGCAGTTGAACAAGAAGCCGCTTCTGCTCAACGAGCCGCATAACGATCAGCGCTTTCGCGGCGTGAAGTGGGATCTTTCGGTAAAGACTCTCCTCTGTGTTCCGATGATGAACAAAGGGGCATTGAAAGGCGTGTTAACCGTCTTCAACAAGAAGGACGGAAAGCTTTTCTCGGACGAGGATCAGCGGCTGTTGACGATTATTGCCGCGCAATCGGCTCAAGTGATTGAGAATGCACGGTTGAATGAGCGTGAAAAAGCGGCGGAGGCGGAGAGGATTGTCCTCGAAGCGGAGAATACCCGCAAGACAAAGGAGCTTGAAGATGCCCGCACATTGCAACTCTCGATGCTGCCGGGAGAAATCCCGCAACTCCCCGAATATGATATAGCGGTGTACATTCGAACGGCAACCGAAGTGGGGGGCGACTACTATGACTTCAGCGTTGCCTCCGACGGCGCCCTGGATGTAGCGCTCGGCGATGCAACAGGTCACGGAATGCAGGCCGGCACCGTTGTGACGCTGATGAAGGGCCTGTTCGCGCTCGATGCCCCGCGTGCCGATATCCGGAGTTTCTTCAATCATTGCAGCCGCGCCATCAAGCAAATCAGGCTGGGAAGAATGCTGATGGGTTTTCTGCTTGTCCGCTTGAAGGATAGCAGTATTTCACTTGCAAATGCCGGCATGCCACCGGTGTTTCTCTACAAAAAGAAAACCGGCTCCGTTGAAGAAATCCAGCTTAAAGGAATGCCGCTCGGGGCAATGAAGGATTTCGTGTACTCTGTGCACGAAACACGATTTGAGGTTGGCGACACGCTCCTGCTTTTGACCGACGGGCTTCCCGAGCAGAAAAATAGTCGGGGCGAAATGTTCGATTACGGCAAAGTGGAGGAGATGCTTGCAGAGACGGCTGCCGAATCATCCGGCGAAATCATCAACCGGCTTGTTGCTGCCTGCGAGTCATGGATGACCGGAGTGGCGCAAGAGGATGATATTACTTTTGTCGTCATTCAAAAAAAGTAAGTACAGGGCGGAGTCTTTTACGGGGTTGACTCGGCCGTTCACATGCTCTTTGAACTAAAGGGAATCACTGCATCATGCACATGCGTCTTGTTCGAGTCAAGGTGAAAACCGATATGGTTTCTGAGCTTGCCCGTCTGTATGAGAACAGGATTATTCCCGCGCTTGAACACGTGAAGGGATGCCGGTACGCGGGCCTGATGCAGAGTGCCCGTCAACCCGATGAATGCCTCTCGTTGACACTATGGAACTCCGAGACCGATGCCCGCGAGTACGAACAAAGCGGCGTGTTCATATCCCTCCTCGATGAATCAAGGACGTATTTTCTTGAGTCATCCGACTTCAAAATCCAACTTTCCGATAATCTGACACTTGAGTATGTACCGGTTCCCGAGGAGCCTGTTGTCAGTACATTTGCAGTAGCTGCTGCTGGAACATCGGACGACGATGTATCTGCAACGGCCGGAAGTATCTGGGTGAGAATAGTCTCGCTGAAACTGCGTCCCGATTCGGCAGGTGCATTCAAACAGGACTATATCGCCCGCGTGATTCCGGCTCTGCGGTCGGTCCGCGGATGCCGGTATGCCTATCTTACTGAGCGTGCAGACCAGCCGAACGAAGTAATCTCCGTGACAAGCTGGGCTTCCCGGCAAGATGCGGAGGCGTATGAACGAAGCGGCCTCTTCGTGAAACTCCTCGAATCCCAACAACATCTTCTCTCGGAACTGTACCAGTGGAAGAAATCGCATGAGCGGACAGACAACGTGGATGTGACAACAAGCGAGGATGTTGCCGTTGAACACTACAATGTTGTTGTCGGCAGGAGTTTCACATGAACGAAGGAATGGCTCCGGAGCGGATGATCTCTCTTGAAACAATTACGCAAAGCATCGAGCATCTGGAAAGTGTTCAGAGGAAGAGCGTACGTCCGGGGGATTGCGTGATTGTTGCGACCTGCAACTCCACGTATTCCCTCAAGGCCCGGGATGACGGAAGTTACTTCGTTTCGGGAGGGTGGTTCGACAGGATGAGTTCGGTTCCGCTACGCGTGCGGGTAAACGGATGCACATGGGGCGGCTGCATCATCAATGTGGATATCGTTGCGGCAGTGGGTTTGTGTCTGGAGTTCAGTAATCGCGTGACCACAAGCCCCATTCGGAAGATCGTTGTGATATCGAAAGAAAGACAGAATTGAGGATCGGGCATGCAATCCGACATTGAGCAGGGGTATCTGGTTCTTGTAGATATCTCCGGGTTCACACCCTTTGTTGCTGAAAGCGAGCTGGACCATTCGCAGGCAATTCTCAGTGAAATCCTGAATCTCATTATTCGTAATCTCACACCTGCATTGACCATAGCCGAAATCGAAGGAGATGCAGTCTTCGCGTATGCCTCACGCAAGAAACTTCCCCGCGGCGAGACCCTGCTGGAGATTGTCGAGGCGACGTATGTGGCATTCCGGGACAAACGTGAATCATCGCGACGGATGGCAACATGCAGATGCAAAGCGTGTCAGATGATACCCGGTCTCGACCTGAAATTCATCGCCCACTATGGCGAGTACATACAGCAGAGCATTGAAGGGAAACAAAAGCCGCTAGGGTCATGCGTCAACTTGATTCATAGACTGCTGAAGAACAAAGTCAACGAGGCCACGGGATGGCGTGGCTATGCCCTGTTCACCGACCAGAGTTTGCAGAGCATGGATGTACACCCGATCAACGTCCATACACAAGTCGAAACATACGAGCATCTCGGAGACGTTACCACCTACTGTGTCAATCTGGACGATCGGTACAAAGAACTCACCGACGAGCGGAGGGTGTTTTTGCGGCCGGAAGATGCCGATGTCGTGATCACGGCGAGTTTTCCGGTTTCACCACCCGACCTGTGGGTGTGGCTGAATGATCCCGAGAAGCGCACGAGTTGGAGAATCGGGTCGGAGTGGCACTCGGGAGAGCGGCCGGACGGCCGGACAGAACGTGGTGCGCGCAACCACTGTTCCAACAGCGACGTGGTAGAGCTTATACGCGACTGGCGTCCATTCAGTTATTACACTGTCGACCTCCTCAAGCCACCCATGAATTTAACCTCGACAACAGCACTGGAGGCTCTGCCCGACGGTACCCGGCTCACCAATACGTTCCGGTTCAATGGCAGGCTGCCGCGATGGGTTTGCCGCATTTTGTGCAAACTCGCTGTTGGCAGGGGAATGAAAATGAAACAAAGCCTCGAGGTATTAGGGCGCCTTCTTTCAGAGAAAGAGAAAACATGATTGGTCAAACCATTTCTCACTATAATATTATCGACAAGTTAGGCGAAGGCGGCATGGGCGTTGTCTACAAAGCCCAAGACACCAAACTCGACCGGCTTGTGGCGCTCAAGTTTTTGCCGCCCCATCTGAATACAAGTGAGGCCGAGCAAGAACGATTTCTGCAGGAGGCAAAAGCAGCATCGGCACTGAACCATCCGCACGTGTGTAACATTCACGCCATCGGCGAGCATGAAGGACCCGCCTACGCTGGGGCTCTGGCGGGCAAGCAGAGCTTCATCGACATGGAATTCGTTGAGGGAGAAACGTTGCGGAAGAGGATTGCAGGCGGCATTTTGAAGGTTGATGAGGCAATCGGTTATGCCATCCAGATCGGCGAAGCGTTGCATGAGGCGCACTCAAAGGGAATTGTCCATCGGGACATCAAGTGCGAGAACATCATGATCAACACCCGAAATCAGATCAAGGTGATGGATTTCGGATTGGCGAAATTGAAAGGCTCGCTCAAACTGACGAAGGCATCCTCCACTGTTGGTACTCTTGCCTATATGGCTCCGGAACAGATTCAAGGGGGCGAAGTCGATGGTCGATCGGATATCTTCTCGTTCGGCGTTGTGTTGTTTGAAATGTTGACAGGCAAACTCCCCTTCCGCGGTGAGCACGACGCGGCAGTGATGTATTCCATTCTCAATGAGGAACCGGAGCCGCTCCAAAAATATCTCCCCGACCCGCCGCCGGAGATTTCTCACATCATCAGCAAGTCGCTCGAAAAGAATCCCGACGACAGGTACCAATCGGTTGCGGATATGACCGTCGATCTTCGTCGCATGAAAAGGGACTCGTCGAGAGTGTCGCGAACGATTTCACAGCCTCCGCCATCCCAATCTGAACAACCTTCTGCGACTCAATCGGTTCACGGGCGACAATTCCTGAGCAAGAAAACTCGCGCCGGAATCGCTGGAGGAGTTGTCGTGCTGATTGCGGCTGCCCTCTTTCTGACCAAACCGTGGCAAGCGGAGACGGAAAGCGCCGGACCGAAGAAACTGGCGGTACTTCCTTTTGAGAACCTCGGTGACTCGGAGAAAGAGTATTTTGCTGACGGCATTACCGATGAAATCACCAGCCGGCTTTCGCGCCTGTCGGGACTCGGGGTCATCGCACGATCAAGCGCACGGGAATACAAGAAATCAGCAAAGAGCATCAAGCAGATCGGAGAGGAACTCGGGGTGAATTATGTTCTCATGGGGACTGTGCGCTGGTCGGGAGGTGCCGATCAGCGTGTCCGCGTGAACCCGGAGTTGATCAACGTGAGCACGGCGCTTCAGACCTGGTCGCAAGCATTCGAGGCAACATTCTCCGATGCATTCAAGATCCAATCCGATGTGGCATCAGAAGTTGCCCGTGCGCTTGACGTTCAGCTCCTTCGGGATGAGAAGGAAAAGCTCACGGGAAAACTCACAGACAATGCCCAAGCCTACGACTATTATCTCAAGGGGCGGGAGTATGAGAATCGTTCCTCGTCGCGTGCCGACCGGGAAATCGCCGTCGAACAATACGAACGCGCTATCGCCCTCGATCCTTCTTTTGCAGGGGCGTATGCGAGGTTGGCCGCCGCACACGCGAGCATGTACTGGTTCTTCTATGATCGCTCGAAAGAGCGCGTTGAGAAGGCCAGAGTTGCAGGCGAAAAAGCCCTCACTCTTGCCCCGAATCTCTCCGAGGCACACGAGGCAATGGGGTGGTATCACTATCATACGCGGCTTGATTACGCAGCCGCCATCAAGGAGTTCTCCATTGCCCTTGAGCTGGATCCGAACAACTCCGAAGTGTGGTACGGCATGGCGGCAGTGTTCCGCAGGCAGGGAAACATACGCGAGTCGCTCACTTATTGGTACAAGGTCGTTGCCGTCAATCCGCGGGCTCCCGAAATAGAACGTCAATTGGGAGAAACACTGACGCTGGAGAGGCAATATGCCGATGCGGATGAACGCTTTGCAAAAAGCATCCGCCTTGCTCCGGACAACGGCACTGCATACGGACAGCGCGCCCTCAACTATCTCTTGTGGAGGGGCGACATTCGTGCGGCAACTGAAGTCATCACGGAGGGTAAGCGGTACAGTCGGCCGGAATCAAGCGAAGACTTGCTTCTTCTCTATTTGGATTACAAGACATCCCTCATTCAGGGAGACTACAAAACGGCGGAGAGCGCTGTTGGTCGAATGGCATCTGCGGACGGCCTCAATAACCAGTTTGTGTTTCATCCGAAATCTCTTCTGCTTGCCCATTCCGCCGCGCTGCGCGGCGCAACGGCACAAGCTCGGACACTCTACCAAGAGGCACTTCTGATAGCGGAGAAACGCCTGAAGCAGGCACCCGAAGATGAGCGGGTGCATAGTGCTTTAGGGCTCGCCTATGCCGGCCTCGGTAGGAAAGATGAGGCAATTCGCTCGGCACTGAAGGGCGTTGAACTTCTTCCTGTTGAGAAAGAAGCATGGCGCGGAAGCTACCGGATGATGAATCTTGCGCAAGTCTATACGATGGTCGGGGAACATGAGAAAGCAGTTGACCTGCTGGAACGGCTTCTCTCAATTCCGTCGGACCTGTCCGCACAGTATGTGAAGCTCGACCCGACGTGGAAACCGTTGAGGGAGAACGCACGGTTTCAGAAGCTTGTGAAAGGGAATGAGGGCAAATGATCGGAAAAACTTCTCATGATCAAAGTAAATCAACGGGGTATCGTATGCGCACGAATCTGCACCGCTCGACCACAGTACTGACATTCATTCTTCTCATCACGTATCCGCCCGCCCATGCCGATGAGCAGAATCGCAGCGGCTCACATGAAGTGTTAATGTCACTGTTTCGTGAGTTTCGTGCCCTTGCGCATCCAGCATTGCCGGACGGCGTCCCCGACTACACCGCGGCGACAATGGCCGCAACGCATCGCAAGCTGCGAGCTCTTCAGCAAAGACTCACATCAATTGATCCAAGCCCATGGCCACTTGAACATCAGGTTGACTACGAACTCCTTCGCGCCGAAATGAATGGCCTTGATTTTTCCATACGTGTGCTTCAGCCGTGGGTACGTGACCCGGCGTACTATGCAATCGTCTGGCCTGATCAAAGCGATACTCCCGCTCACGAAGGCCCAACAAGCCACGCGGCAATCGAGCTCTGGATGTACACATTCCCGCTGTCCAAGACGGATGAGGCGAAGCTTGTAAAGCAACTGAAGGTGATAACCCCGCTTCTCCAGCAAGCACGCATCAACCTGACAGGCAACGCACGCGATCTCTGGATCACAGGCATCAAGAACATACGCGATCAGGTCGGCGATTTGGATGAACTGGCGAGGAAAACGGTGACGGCGGGCCGTGAGTTCAAGAAAGTCCTTGCCGAAGCGCGTGCAGCAACGGTCAGTTTTGCGGAATGGCTGGAGCAGCAAGCTCCTTCCAAAACCGGCCCGTCGGGAATCGGCAAGGACGCGTACACGTGGCACCTGCAGAATGTCCTGCTCATTCCCATGACGTGGGAGGAGGAGGAGATGCTGCTGAAACGCGAGCTCGACCGCTCGTATGCCATGTTGAGTCTGGAGCGCCACCGCAATCGAAACCTCCCTCCGATTCAGCCGGTATCATCCCCCGCCGAATATGATCAACGGGCGGATGCATCTGTCAGGAAGCTGATGGACTTCCTGAAGAATCAGGGCATCCTCACGGTCAAGCCATACATGGAGCCGGAACTGCGGAAGCACCTCGGAGGCTACAGGCCGCCGGAGAAGCGGAACTTCTTTACCAACGTCATGCATCTTGAGCCAGCCGTGTTGTACACGCACCTCGTTCACTGGTTCGAGACGGCAATGATGCGGGATGAACCGCACCCGAACCCGATGCGACGTGACGCCCTACTCTACAACATCTGGATGAGCCGTTCGGAGGGGTTTGCAACGGGAGTGGAGGAGATGTTCATGCACGCCGGACTGTACGACGACAACCCGCGTGCACGAGAGCTGGTGTGGATCATGTTAGCGTTCCGCTGCGCGAGGGGTCTCGCGTCATTATACGCACACGCAAACGAAATCACACTCGAAGAAGCCCGTACGTATCAAATCGAGTGGACACCCCGCGGTTGGGTGGGCGAGGACCTGAGTCTGGTCGGGGGTGAGCAACATCTGTATCTGCGCCAGCCGGGCTACGGCACAATCTACGTTACTGGCAAATACCTGATCGAGCGGCTCATCGCCGACCGCAGCCGTCAGCTCGGCGATGCGTTCAAGCTCAAGACTTTCTTCGACGAGATGTACGGTGTCGGTATGATACCCGTCTCGCTCATACGCTGGCAGATGACGGGGCTGGATGATGAGATGAAGATGATAAGGAATAATGCGGCACGGTTTCTAAAACTTGAGGAGGACAAACCCAAACAGTGAAAGCCAAATCCATCGAAGGCAACTCGCCTGAAGAAATCCGCTCAGCTCTGCAGCAAGCTACGGCTGACGGGTTCTCACCAACATTGGCCATCGTATTCATATCCATCAAACAAGATCGGGAAGCTGTCTGTGAAATCCTGAAGAAAGAAAACATTGATTTCATCGGCGCTACGTCTTCCGGAGAGTTCATCAACGGGCATCAGAGCCAGGGTGCAATAGCCATAATGCTTCTGGACATCAGCAGGGATCATTACTCCATTTGCTTTGAGGATACTCATGATAAGGATTTGGCCGATGCCGCCAAAGAGGTAACCGATATATCGTTGTCAAAATTCAAGAACCCGGCGTTTGTTCTTTGCAGCACGTGTTTGTCGGTAAAAGGGGAGATGTATGACGGCGTGACATTGATTCAGAGTATTCAACGCAACGCAGGAAACGACGCGGAGATTTTCGGAGGCATGGCCGGAGATGACGGCACGCTAACCGGCACTTATGTCTTTACGGGCAACCAGTCAACCGATGAGGGTTTCGCGGTGCTGATACTGGACAATGACCGTATCCGCGTGCGCGGGGTGGCCGTGTCGGGCTGGAAACCTCTGGGCACAGTCAGAACGGTGACCAAATGTGAAGATGGCTGGATGTACTCGATTGATGGTAAGCAGGCACTGGAAATGTATTTGCGCTACCTTGGTGAGTCTCTTCACAACACAGATGGAGAGCAGAAGAACTTCGTTGAGGAAATCAGCTTCTACTATCCTTTTCTTGCACTTGATGACGGCGACCCTGTTCTGCGGACACCCATGGCGGTGGACAGAGAGAAGAATGCCATCAAGCTTGACTTTCCCATACCCGAAGGGAAGCAGTTGCAGTTCACCATGCCGCCCGATTTTGACATTGTGGAGACTGTCCTGAACCATGCAACTGCAATGAAGGCGAAGAATGATTCGGGGGCCGATGCCTTGTTGATCTTCTCATGCCTCGGCAGGTTGAGTGCATTGGGGCCCATGGTGCAACAGGAAAACGAAGGGCTGCAAGAAATATGGAAAGCGCCGATGGCTGGATTTTTCAGCTATGGCGAATACGGCAAGGATATCAACGGAAAACATGGACTTCATTCCACCACTTGCAGTTGGGTGGCGTTGAAAGAAAAATAATCTCCAACCATAAACATTCAGGCGAGCATGATCAAGGCAACAGTGTTATACAGGCATCCCGCCTGCAGATGCATTTGAGAAATACTACCACCAGACGCATCTACCGCTGGTGGCCAAAGTTACAGGCATTGCAAAAGGAGAATACACGAAGTTCCTGCCGAATCCCGATGGTTCAGCTCCGGCGTATTACCGGATGGCTGAACTCTATTTCGCAGGACCTGCCGAGATGCAGCAGACATTGGGTTCTCCGGAAAGCAAAGCTACCACTGCCGACCTTGCCAATTTTGCAACCGGCGGTGTAACCATCATTGTGGGAATAGTTGAAAACTGATTTCAGGAGACAGATGCCGACATGAAAGCAAAATCGATCAAAGGACATTCAGCAGAAGAAATGAGAACCGCACTGGAGCAAAGCATAGCTGATGGCTTTAAACCAACTTTGGCAATTGTCTTTCTATCAATCAAACAAGACAGGGATGCAGTATGTAAAATATTAGATGATGAGGGGATACAAATTTTCGGCGCTACTACCTCCGGTGAATTCATCAGCAGTCAAATAGAAGAAGGAAGTATTGCAATCATGCTGCTTGATATGAATCCTGCGTATTTCAAATTAATGTTCCTCGAAGCCGGAGAGAGTTCAGCTCTTGAGATTGCAAAACAAATCGGTGAGGAGGGAAGAAACACATTTGCGAACCCTGCATTTATCCTTGCATCTGGTTGGAGTAATGAAATTGACGGCGAGGAAATAATAAAAGGCATTGAAGATGGATTTGGAGAAGGAGCCACCATTTTTGGCGGTATGGCCGGTGATGACCTTACCTTGACCGGACCAATAGCGTTCACTCTTGGCAAAAGCAGCATCACAGGTCTGGTGGCTCTGATTATTGACGAGGATAAAGTAAATATAGCCGGGGTTGCCACCTGCGGTTGGAAACCTATAGGCATCACCAAAACAATTACCAAAAGCACCGGCAATATTGTTTATACCATCGATGATAAGCCAGCATTGGATTTGGTCATGAAATATCTCGGGCTCACCTTGGATGAGCAGCCTCTCACGAATACCGTTTTCAATCTTGGCGCATATTATCCACTGCAACTGGAAAGAGAAGACGCCCCATCGGTGATGAGAACAGCCATGCTGGGTAATGCTGAAGATCGCTCTTTGGTCTGTGCCGGCAATGTGCCGCAGGGAGCCAAAGTCCGGTTTTCCCTTCCTCCCGATTTTGACGTGATTGATACAGTGGAATTTGAATGTAAAGAACTGAAAGATGAACAGGCGCAAGATGCAGATGCAGTGATTATGTTTTCCTGCGTCAGCAGGTATTTATCACTTGGTGTAATGGCAGGCGAGGAAATTGAACGTGTGACAAAAATGTGGAATGCTCCTTTTATTGGTTTTTTCAGCTATGGAGAATATGGAAAATCGAAAAGAGGGAAACATGAGTTTCACAATAACACGTGTTGCGTGGTGACGTTGCGAGAGAAGTAATGCACCAGGCACTACAGAATATACTCAACCTCATCGAGCAATCCGGTACTCTGACGCCTGAGCAGAAGCAATCTGCTGCCGACCGGGTGAAGGAAGCCGACAAAGCATTCGCCATCATCGAGTTCAAGTTGGACCGGACGGAGAAGGTGAAGCGGACCACGGCTATTCTTCTGGAAGAGACCATTCAGGAGCTTGAGCAAAAACGGGAAGCCGTGGAGAAGTCACATGCTGCTTTGCAACAATCGCTGGAGGAACTTCGAGCGGCACAGGCTCAGCTCATCCAATCTGAAAAAATGGCTTCCCTCGGGGAACTTACTGCCGGCATTGCCCACGAGATACAAAACCCGTTGAACTTTGTTAAAAACTTCTCGGAAGTAAGCAGCGAGTTGCTGGAGGAGATGAAAGAAGAAGTGGACAAGGGTCACTACGAAGAAGTGAAAGCCATTGCCGACGACGTGAAGCAGAATCTTGAAAAGATATTACATCACGGAAAGCGTGCAGACGGAATAGTAAAGGGCATGCTGCAGCACAGCCGGGCGAGCACGGGACAAAAAGAGCCCGCCGACATCAATGCCCTTGCAGATGAATACCTCCGATTGGCATATCACGGTCTGCGGGCTAAGGATAAGACATTCAACGCAGCGACAAAAACCGAGTACGATACGAATATCGGTACGGTCAACGTCATTCCGCAGGACATCGGCCGCGTCATTCTCAATCTCATCACAAACGCATTTTATGCGCTGGCCGAGAAGAAGAAACTCGATGCCGGAAGTTATGAGCCCCTTGTCACCGTCAGAACAATGAAGGTTGGAGACAATGTTGAAATTCATGTTGAAGACAATGGTAACGGCATCCCGCAAAAAGTACTCGACAAGATATTTCAACCCTTCTTTACAACCAAACCAACGGGACAGGGAACGGGATTGGGCTTGTCACTCAGTTACGATATTGTGAAAGCGCATGGAGGAGAGCTGAAGGTGCAGACGGAGGAAGGCACAGGAGCCTGCTTCATCATCAACATACCCGTTCATCAATGAACATGAAACTCACCAAGAAACTCGAAGCTGAAATCCTCAAGATCTACCATGCCTATTGGGATGCTTACCTCCGTGGAGACATGAAGACGTTTGCTTCGCTGTTGGATGACAACATCAAGATTTTTGGATCGGCAGTGAGCGAAGTGTTCAACAACAAGGCCGAAACCGTCCGATTTTACGAAGCAACAGCCGATCAGCTAACGGGCAAAGCGCAATTTCGCAACCGGAAGATCAGCGTGCATCCAGTGGATCAGACCGTGCTCATTCATGAACAGAGCGACTTGTTTGTCTTGATCGACAACGAATGGACCTTCTACGGCCCTGCACGCATTTCCGCCCTGTTTGTCAACACACCCGACGGTTGGAAGCTGGCTCACCAGCATGGTTCGTTTCCCGACAGTAGGGCGGAAGAAGGTGAACAGATTGCTGCCGACAAGATCAAGAAAGAGAACCTCGAACTCCGTGAAGCCGTGAAGCGCCGCACAGTCGAGTTGGAGCAGAAGAACCGTGAACTGGAGATTGAAACCGCACTCGAGCGTACCCGCACACGGAGCATGCTCATGCAACACTCGAATGAGTTGGATGGCATCTCACGAATCTTCCATGAACAAATGCTGTTGCTTGGTATCGATTCCGAATTCTCTTTTGTTTGGTTGCCTGATGAAGATAAACAGGAGCACATGTTTTGGGCTACATGGGTGAGCGAGTTGGATGGAGTACCCCTATACCATAGCCGGGCTATCAAATATCCATTGGATAAAACCGAGCCGGGCACAGCAGCCTGCTATGTGGCCTGGGAGAGCGGTGAACCTGTGATAGAGACCTATGTGCCGCCCGGTGATATTGTTTCCTTCTTTGCCACCTGGGAAGAACTCCTGCGGGGAGCTGAGCGCTTCAAGCCTGAGCTGTTTCCGGAAGGCATCTACTACACTGAAGCATACATGAAACACGGCTGCTTCGGTATTGATATCAAGCGTCGGTTGACCGATGATGAGAAAGAGATCATTCGCCGCTTTGCGATTGAGTTCGAACGTGCGTACACCCGTTTTCTTGATCTGCAAAAAGCCGAAGCACAGGCACGGGAGGCACAGATAGAAACTGCATTGGAAAGAGTGAGAAGCCGCTCAATGGCCATGCAAAAAAGTGATGAGCTCAAAGAGGTTATTCAAATTGTCTACCAACAGTTCGTTCACCTGAATATTCATATCGAACACACAGGATTCATTCTCGACTACAAGGCAAGGAATGATTACAACAGCTGGATAGCCGACCATCTGGGCAGTCCTGCAAACATCGCCATTCCCTATTTTGATGCGGTGTATTACAACCTCTTTAATGAAGCAAAGAAGAACGGCCTTGATTTCTTTGCAGTCAATCTTTCCTTTGAAGAAAAGAACACATTCTACCGCGATCTTTTCAAACATCTCCCCGGATTTCCTGAAGACTCAAAGGAATTCATTCTCAGCAAACCTGCTCTCACTATTTCAACAACATTGTTAGACGATGTCGCCTTGTACATTGAGAACTTCACGGGCATTCCTTATACAGATGAAGAAAATGTCATACTCAAGCGGTTTGGGAAAGTATTCCAGCAAACCTACACCCGTTTCCTCGATCTGCAAAAAGCAGAAGCACAGGCAAGAGAAGCACAAATTGAGCTTTCTCTGGAACGCATCCGCGCACAAGTAACTGCTATGAAAGAGTCTTCCGAGTTGCTGGATATTGTAGTAACCATGCGAAACGAGTTTGTGGCGCTGGGTCATGAAGCCCACTATTTCTGGCATATGCGGTGGCTGCCCGATAAATATGAGAAAGCCATGACGTCAGGCGATGGTACACGGATAGGCATGGTGATGACACTGCCGCGCCACATCCACGGAGATATCAAGCTTGTGGCCGATTGGGAAAAAAGTGATGAGCCCACTGTAGTGCTTGCTATGGATGTAGAAACAGCAGTGGATTATGTCGGTAAAATGATCACACTGGGCGATTTTCAACAAGTAGATCCGCAAGCGCCCACACTCGATGATATCCGACATATTGGAGGTCTTACTTTTGTAATGGCCCGTACCACGCATGGGGAGATCGGCTACAGCTTGCCCGGCGTAGTGTCCCAACCTCCGGCTGAAGACATCGCCACACTGGTCCGTTTTGCAGGCGTATTCGATCTCGCTTACAGACGTTTTGAAGACTTGCAGACTTCGGAGCGTCAAAACCGTGAATCCCAGATAGAGCTTGCGCTTGAGCGGGTTCGTGCAAGAGCCCTCGCAATGCAGGATCCCGGGGAACTTGTTGAAGTGGCCCAGGTTCTCCGAAAGGAAATGGGCGGGTTGGGTGTGGAGGAATTGGAAACAAGCACCATCTTTATTCATGATGATGGCGCCGACAGGGCCGAGTGCTGGTTTGCGATCAAAGATACCAAGCAATCGGAACAACGGCTCGTGGCGGATCACATAACACTCGACCTTCGCGCTGCATGGGTTGGACGGGAGATGCGAACGTTCTTCGATTCGGACAGGAATCACATCTCCATACCCATGAAAGGTACAAACCGGCGCGAGTGGATCGAGTATTGCTATACACTTTCCCCCGTGCTCGACGGCTTTTATGGCAAGGAGATCCCCGATCGTACATATCATCTCTTCAAATTTTCAAACGGAGCCATCGGCGCTGCTGCGCCGGGTGATATTTCCGATTCAAGTTGGGGACTGTTGAGCCGCGCCGCTTCTGTGTTCTCCCTCGCCTACTCACGGTTCAAGGACTTGTCACAGGCACGGCTCGATTTGCAACGCTTGAAGGAAGAGAAGAAGAGAGCCGAGGAGGCCCTGACCGAACTCCGCGCCACGCAGGAACAGCTCCTTCAGCAGGAAAAACTCGCTTCGCTCGGTCAACTTACCGCCGGCATTGCGCACGAAATCAAGAACCCGCTGAATTTTGTCAACAACTTCTCTTCGGTGTCGGTGGAGTTGGTTGATGAAGCGATGGAAGAGATCAAAAAACTCTCCGGCAACGGCGGGGATGCTCAGCAGCTCCTTGATGACGTCAAGAAGAATCTCAACAAGATCATCGAGCATGGTACACGCGCAGACGGCATCGTCAAGTCCATGCTGCAACACTCGCGCGGCGGCAGCGGGAAAAAAGAGGCGACCGACCTGAACGCTTTAGTGAAGGAATACGTCAATCTTGCTTTCCACGGGATGCGTGCAGGAAAGAACCCTATCAACGTTGACATTGCGCTTGACTTCGGCGATTCCGTGGGCAAAGTCCCCGTCATCGCGGAAGATTTCAGTCGAGTGATTATCAACCTCTGCCAGAATGCGTTCGATGCGATGAGGGAAAAACAGATGTCAGAGGTCAGCCTGCCCGCCGGAATGCTTGCGAAGGCGGGAGAACAGAAGTCGGATCCATACCTGCCGCGTTTGGCAGTGCAAACCCGCCGAGATGGGGATAAGATCGTGATTGAAGTTGGAGATAACGGGCCGGGTATTCCCGACGCGATCAAAGATAAAATCCTGCAGCCCTTTTTTACGACAAAGAAGGGCACGCAGGGAACGGGGCTGGGACTTTCCATCACGCATGATATTGTGAAGGCTCATGGCGGGAACATGACGATTGAATCCTCGGAACCAACGGGTTCGATTTTCAGAATTGCCATTCCGCTGTCGGGGTTATAAGCAAAACAGATGAAAACGATAACATCAGTTCTACTCTTCTTTGCGGCCATTCAACCACTGTGTGCAGGGGATTCTGTGCTTGTCCTGTCGGCGAATATGTTCGATTCCCGTCAGCAGATACTTCTTGCTCCGTTGGACGGATGGATGTTCAAGCAAGGTGACGATCCTTCTCGGGCAAGCGATGATATCGATCTCGGAGACTGGAAGCGCATGAAGCTGACGGAGCTTTCATCGGCGATGGCAGATGCGGATGGCAGGGTTGAGGGCTGGTTTCGTTTGAGAGTGAAGTTGGATTTTTCTTTCGCAGGCATGCAACCGGGCGTCAGCAGGGGCCTCTGGGCTGCGACCGATGTCTATCTTGATGGAATGCTCGTTGCTTCGTTCGGAAACACGGGAGAGCCGTATGAAGCCTACAATCCGCACCTCAAATCCGCAACGACCGTGCCGCTGGTTCCGGGGAGGGTTCACACTCTTGCCATTCATTTCGTTGATTATGAGACGATCTTCACCAACCGTCATCTCCGGCTGAAACCGGAAAATCTCTCAAAGCTCATCAGCCTCACGGGTCCGCGCTACAATCACTTCATAACAGAGGAGCTGAAGCGTACATACATCTACAATACGCTCTGGATTTCTGTATCGTTACTCTTGGTGATCTTGTTCTGGCTCCTGGTGTATCTGAATCCGGACCAGACGTTGTTCCGGCTTGTGGCGGTGCTCAGTTCGATAGTCCTGTTTACTTCGCTTGTCTATAACTTCAATTCGTTCGTCGAGCTTTCATATCCGGCGGAGAAGTTGCGGGATATACTTTTCGGAATTTTCGGTCCGGTTCTCACGGTGTTCACGCTGATCATCGTTGAGTGGTCCCTCAAGCGTAAGGTCTCGCTTCTCACCAAGGCGATCCTCGTTCTGCTGCCCATGGCGAGTGTTGTTGCGCATTTGTATGATATCTCATGGCCATTCGGCATCGTGAATTCCACCATGCTTGCAAGCTTCGCATACCTTATCTTTTCATTCAGAAAAACGCTCACGTGGTCGCGGTGGGCTCTTATTGCTGCCATGCTCTTTCCCGTGCTTGGTGCGGTTGTGTTCACCAGCATCCACAAGTACTCATACGATCTTTACCTGACGTACGAGAAACCTCTGTTTACGGTTATCATACTCGGCGCGCCGCTCATGCTTCTGACGTACATTGCAGTCCGCTTCAAGGAGATTCTCAGAGAAACGCAGGATGAGGCAACCAAGGTTCTCAGAATGACTGAGGAGAAGAAGGAACTCCTCGCAAATCAGAATATCATACTTGAAAAACAGGTTGAAGAGCGTACGGCGGAGTTGAACCGGTCGCTGACTGAACTGAAGAACACACAAGCCCAACTTGTACAGCAGGAAAAGCTTGCCTCACTTGGCCAGCTTACCGCGGGCATTGCGCACGAAATCAAGAACCCGCTGAATTTTGTCAACAACTTCTCTTCGGTGTCGGTGGAATTGGTGGACGAAGTAATCGAGGAGGTCAACAAGTCTGCCGTTGCAGGCAACGTAGATATTTCCCAACTTCTTGGCGACATCAAAACTAATCTCACAAAAATTATCGAACACGGTACCCGCGCAGACGGGATTGTCAAGTCGATGCTGCAACACTCACGCGGAGGTAGCGGGAGAAAAGAACCAACGGACTTGAATGCGTTGGTCAAAGAATACGCCAACCTCGCTTTCCACGGAATGCGGGCAGGAAAGAACCCGATCAATGTTGACATTGCTCTTGACCTCGGCGATTCCGTAGGCAAAGTCCCCGTCATTGCGGAGGATTTCAGCCGCGTGATTATCAACCTGTGCCAGAACGCGTTCGATGCGATGAGGGAAAAGCTGAATGCCGGCAGCAAATCCTATCTCCCGAAACTGACTGTACGCACACGGCGTGAACCTGACAAGGTGATTCTGGAAATTGAAGATAACGGTCCAGGGATTCCCGATACGATCAAGGATAAAATTCTCCAACCGTTCTTCACGACGAAGAAGGGGACGCAGGGAACCGGCCTGGGACTTTCCATCACGCACGATATTGTGAAGGCGCATGGTGGCGAAATGAGGATTGAAACAAACAGAAGCGGCGGAGCGACGTTTAGTGTTGGGTTACCGGGGTGAGGTCGCCCTTTGGCAAAACAACAAACAGTTAATAGAACAGCCATGAAATTTCTTGTCGTAGATGATGAAAAAGATGTCGAGCTTCTCTTTTTGCAGAAGTTCAGAAAGGAAATCCGTAACGGCGAGCTTGAACTGGTGTTCGCCTTTTCCGGACAACAGGCGCTTGAGATCATCGGCAGTGCCGAGCCGCCCGATGTTGTCTATGTCTTTTCGGATATCAACATGCCGGGCATGACGGGACTGGACCTGCTTGAAATCATCAAACAGAAATACCCCAAGATCCATGTGAGCATGATTTCGGCGTACGGTGACAGCGACAACCATAAGAAAGCAATGGAATCGGGAGCAAAGGAGTTCTTTACGAAGCCGATTGATTTCGACATGTTGAAATTGGAAATACAAGCACTCATCAGTAAACAGTAGAATGTTTGAAAAATATGAAATCATCCAAAATCATGGTCGTTGACGACGAGCCCGATCTGCAAATGCTGATCCTGCAGAAGTTCAGGAAGCAGATTCAGAACGAGGTGTACGAGTTTGTCTTTGCCGAAAATGGCGAAGAGGCATTGAATCACCTGAACGGTTCGGACGACATCACCCTGATTCTCTCCGACATCAACATGCCCAAGATGGACGGGCTGACATTGTTGCAGCGCTTGCAAGAAAAAGACAATCCGGCACTGAAGACGGTGATTGTCTCCGCGTACGGCGACATGGAGAATATCCGCACAGCAATGAATCGCGGTGCGTTCGATTTTGTCACCAAGCCGATTGACTTCAACGATCTGCACGTGACCATCGAAAAGGGGATGAAGGAAATCAGCGCGGTAAAGGCTGCGCTTGATGACCGGAAGAGACTTGTCTCAGTCCAAAACGACCTGGATGCCGCTCACAAAATACAGCAACAGATCCTCCCGCAGATTTTTCCGCCATTTCCCGACCGGAATGAGTTCTCCATCTATGCAGAGATGCACCCGGCAAAGGATGTCGGGGGAGATTTTTATGATTTCTTTTTGATTGATGATACACACCTCGGCTTCGTCGTCGGCGATGTGTCGGGAAAGGGAGTTCAGGCTGCCATCTACATGGCCGTTGCCCGGACAATGATCAAGAGTGTCGCCTTTCAGACGCTTGATCCGGCCGAGTGCCTGTCGAAGGTGAACGCGATGCTTATTCCGGAAAGTGATTCGAGAACATTTGTTACCGTTTTCTACGGCGTCCTGGAGACGACGACCGGCATTGTGCGGTATTGCAACGGCGGACACAATCTTCCGTTTATCGTGAAGAGCAACGGGGCAGTGGAGCAGGTCGAAGATTCGCCCGGCATTATACTCGGAAAGTTTGAGGCATTCAAATTCGGAACGCGTGAACTGCAATGCCGCGAAGGCGACAGGTTGGTATTGTACACGGATGGAGTTACGGAGGCGATCAATGAAGCCGGCGAGATGTACATGGAGCAGCGCTTGCTGCCGTATCTCGATACGCACAGACCGCAGAATCCGGATAACGTTGTGCGTGGTGTCGTTGTTGACGTGCTGAAATTCATGGGCAAGGCAACACAGAGTGATGATGTCACCGTACTGAGTTTGGAGTACAGGGCGAAGAAAATATGAAATCCTGAAAATCAAATCCATGGTAAAGCTATTCATATCAATAACTTGCCTGATACTTCAGGCTTTTTCTGCGACCTCAGTAACCGTTCAGGATGCTGCCGAGTTGCAGCGGCTCTTTCAATTCCCTGTCGGAAGCTTGGTTGTGACTCTGATGCCCGGCACGTATCATCTTACTCCCTCGTATATTCTTGATTCGTCGTGCGGAAATTGTGAAGACGCCTCGACAAAAGTTGAAGCGACGGTTGGACTTCATCTTCGCGGAAGACAAATCCATCTAATAGGTCCCGCCGACAAGTCCGCGATCATTCATACGCACGCCGGCTACGGATTGTATTTTGAAGATTGTGACGATGGCTTGGTCGAGAATCTCACCATCACCGGTGGCCAGCGTGATACAAATGGCATGGCAACCGATGCGGCAGTTGTAGCAAAGAACAGCGTCGTCGCAATTCGTAACAATCTCATCACAAATAACATCGGCGACTCAGCAACGGTTGCGAAAAAAGTTGTTGGGGTGATGGGAATTTGCGGGCGCGAGGGTGCGGTTCTCACAATCTCCAACAACGAGATTATCCGCAATTCGTGGGATGGTATTGCGTTGTACCGCAGTGCACTTGCAACAATTGAGAACAATGTTGTTGACGGTGTAGATAAAGCACGCGGCGCGCAGGTGGGGGGAGGGCGTGGCGTCGGCATCGGCGTTACATGGAACGCAATGGCAACAATCCGGCAGAACCTCGTGACCCGCTATTGGAAAGGCATCGGTCTGTTCGTGGATGCAAACGGAGTTGTCGAACAGAATATCGTAGAGGATATCCTCACGTGGGGAATCGCCTACTGGGATGCCGACAAGGGAATGCCGGTCGGTTTCATCAACAAGAACGTTATCTACAAAACCGGCGCATGTGGTGCATCGATTACGCGTACGCGGGAAGGTGAGAATCCCGGACTATTTACCGACAACATTATTGTCGGTACGGGACAAAACGAAAAGTATGATTCGCCGGACTATTATTGCTATCAATGCGCACTTGCCCTGCACGCCGTGCCGAAAGGCTTTTTGATAGAGGGGAATATCTTCTACAACAACCGGCGTGCAACAGCCGATCTGCCCGACTATGATATTTCGCGGGATAAGTTTGAAGCGGCTGTCAACGATCGGTGCAAGGAACTGGCTTCCCGGCCTGTCTTCCGGCGATCAGTGTTTCTGAAAGATTTCCTTCGGTAGAAGAGCCTTTCATTGAGTCGATCTCCGGGCGTCGAGTACGAAACGGATTTTTCTCAGCAGTTGATGCGGTGAATACGGCTTGTCAACAAAATCCCGCACGCCAACTCGGAGCATTTCCGAACGCTGTTCTGGGTCAAGGTAGCCCGTTGCTACTACGGCTATCACGTCGGATTTCTTCTTTTGCATCTTCTTGAACGCATCCAACCCGCCGAGTTTCGGCAAACCGAGATCTGTCAACACAAGCGCGACCTCACCGGAATGTTCCGCGAATACTTTTACCGCTTCCTGTCCGTCGTGCGCAACAAGCACGGTGTATCCCTTCTCTTCCAACGCGGCGCGTACCAATTCCGCGAGCGATAATTCGTCTTCAACCAGCAGAATTGTTTCTGTTCCGTTGATGCTTGAGTTGAGAACTTCCTGTTTCGATGCACGATCCGCTCCGGTCGGAGGTGTGACGGGAAAATAGAGGTGGAAGGTTGTGCCGAGTCCCACGCTGCTGGATACGGTGATGAACCCGCGATGGCTGTTGACGACGCCGTACACCATCGCGAGGCCAAGCCCGGTTCCTTTGCCGATTTCCTTGGTCGTAAAGAACGGTTCAAAAATGCGGGGAACAGTGTTCTGGTCAATTCCGACACCTGTGTCGGAAACGGTGATATGGATATAGCTGGCGCTTGATGCATCGCGGAATTGATCTCGAATATCATCGCCCCGGACCACGGTTGCGTCAATCGTTATTGTGCCTCCGGCGGGCATGGCATCGCGGGCATTCACGCACAGGTTGAGCAGTGCCAGATGCAGTTGATTGCGGTCGGCGATAATTGTGGGAATCGTCGCATCCAACTGTGCGGAGAATGTGATGGTTTTCGGGAACGTCTGCGAACACATGCCCGCAACTTCTTGCACGATTCCTTTGACATTGACAGGCTCGAAAGCGACGTCGCTTTTGCGTGCAAAGGTCAGCAGTTGACGCACGAGTCCCGCCCCCCGCTGAATTGCGGTCGTCATTGCCTCTGCGCTTTTTTCGAGATGCTCTCGGTTGATGGGCTCCCGCGTCAGCATCGAGGCATAGCCGAGCATGATTGCCAGAACATTATTGAAGTCGTGCGCTATGCCGCCTGCAAGTGTTCCAAGACTCTCCATTTTCTGGGAATGCAGAAGCTGCTGCTCGAGTTTCTTACGCTGCGTCACGTCACGCGAAACCACAACAATGTTCATCGGGTCGCCGTTCCGGTCTTTGATGACGCTTGCTTGCGATTCGATGTGGCGGATATTGTCGTCCTTTCCTCTCAGACGGTACTCGGCCCGCTGGCCGACTCCGGTTCGTACGGCTTCTGTGAACAGGTTGACAATCCGCTCCCGATCGCCGGGGTGAATTTCCCGAAATGAATCGGTTCCGCTCAACGCCTTCGGGTCACCGAGGATGTCGTTGTACGAGGGACTGTTGTACAACCGCTTGCCTTCCAGATCCAACAACGCGATCAAATCCGTGACATTTTCCGTAATCAGCCGGAATCGTTCCTCACTTTGCCGCAGCTCTTCTTCCGCTTGCATTCTTCTGGTGATGTCGCGGTCAACGCCGCGAAACCCGACAAGTTCATGCGCATCATTCAGAACCGGAGTTGCATTGCTTTCGAACCACCGGTACGTTCCATCCTTGTGCCGCCAGCGGATGATGCGTCCCGACCAGCCGACCTGATCCGTTACGCGGGTGCGGAACTCATCAACCAACGAAGCTCTGTCGTCGTCATGAAGATATGCAAAGCTTTCCTGTCCTATAACCTCGGAGACGGGATAGCCCAATAACCGCGAGACAGACGAGTTGATAAGCGTAATACGCCCCTCACGATCCACCTCCCAAATCAAATCCTGACTCGACTCGACAATCGCATGGAATTTCTGCTCTGTCTCGCGCAAGGCTCTTTCAGCACGCTGCCGCTCGTTTCGCTCGGTGATTTCATGCAATGCCCGTTGGATGGCAGGGACAAGCCGTGAAAGGCGTTGCTTCAGAACGTAATCTGTTGCACCGCGTTTCAGGCTGTCGATTGCCCGTTCCTCGCCCATCGCTGCCGAGACAAAGATGAACGGGACATCAGGCACTTTTCCCCGGGCAAGTGCAAGGGCGGAAATTCCGTCGAACGCCGGCAGCGAATAGTCCGAGAGAATCAAGTCGAACTGACGCCGGTCGAGCGCCGTATCAAAATCCTGCCGGGTGGCAACACGCTGAATAACGCAGGCAATACCGCTGTCGTCGATCATGTTCTGGATCAACTCTGCGTCGTACTCGCTGTCTTCAAGGTGGAGAATACGAATGGTTTCCTTCATGTCCGCTTACCGGCTTGAATGTGGCTGTTCAGGATTTGCGTGAAGGCGGTTCGTTGGTCAGTACCCAGAATGCACCGATTTTCTTAATTGCTTCAACAAACTCCTGAAACGCGACGGGCTTAACAACATACGCGTTGACTCCGAGGTCATAACTTCTGATGAGATCGCTTTCCTCGCGGGATGAGGTAAGAATGACAACCGGTATTCTCTTAAGGTCCGGGTCGGATTTTATAGTCCTCAGCACCTCCAGTCCGTCCACCTTCGGCATCTTCAGGTCAAGAAGAATCACGACAGGATTTTCCATCGGTCTGTCTTTGAACGCGTCCCGCCTGTAGAGGTAGTCCAGCGCTTCAGCGCCATCATGAACCACAACCACTTCATTTGCGAGACGGTGATCGGCGAGAGCCTCCAGCGTCAGTTCTATGTCGTTGACGTTGTCTTCTGCAAGCAAGATACGTTTGATGTTATTCATGACCAACCCTCCTTGTTACGTATTGCGATATACTGTCCGATCAAGCGGCAGGGAAAAAAAGAACGTCGCCCCTCCGTCGATTTTGCTTTCAGCCCAGGTTCTTCCCCCGTGACGATTCACGATGCGCCGTACGTTTGCCAGCCCGATCCCCGTTCCCTCAAACTCCGTGTCGGCGTGGAGCCTCTGGAACACGCCGAACAGTTTATCGGTATACCTCTCATCAAATCCGACACCGTTGTCCCTCACAAAAAACACATGTTCGTTCGGGTCACTCAAATGGCCTACCTCCACTCGCGGTTGCGTGCGGGTGCGGGTGTATTTGATTGCGTTGGAAAGCAGATTAACAAACACAAGTCGTAGCATTGAGGGATCTCCCACAACTTCGGGAAAACGCCCGATAGTCCATGTAATGTTGCGGCCGTTGACTTCGTTCTGCAATTCAATCAGGGCTTCCTTGACCAGTACTTCCATGTTTACATGCGAACTTCGCATCTCGGTACGTCCCATGCGCGAGAATACGAGCAGTTCATCAATTAGTGTACCCATTTTCTTGACTGAGTCGGAGATAATAGAAAGATAGCGCCGGCCTTTTTCATCCAGACGCTCGGACGCAGTTTTCTGCAGCAACTCAGAGAACCCGTCAATATGACGAAGCGGTGAACGCAAGTCATGCGAAACCGAGTAGCTGAATGCCTCAAGCTCTTTGTTTGCCAACTCGAGTTGAGCCGTGCGTTCCTTCACCAGGTCTTCGAGGCGTTCACGATACCGTTTCAGTTCCTCGTCCATTTGCCGTTGTTTGGTAATGTCTTCAGAAAGAATGAATGTTCCTTCGGGTACGGGCTCAAGGCTGAGTTGAAACCACCCAGTCGATCCGTCGGGGAATCTGAACTCATTGACCATACGATGTCTGATGCGATCTGTCATTGAACGTTTGAGCGATGCAAAGAACTCCGTGTTTTCGATGCCGGGATACACCTCCAATATCGTGCGTCCGAGAAGCTGTTCCTTTGTTGATTTGCCCTGCGTCGCGGCAACCTCGTTTACATACAGATAGCGCCAATCGAATCCAATAATCTGGCAGCCTTCCATCATACAATCCAGCGTTGTCCGGAACCGGTTTTCCGATTTCCGCAGCGCATCTTCAGCCTGCTTGCGTGTTGTGATATCGACGACGGAACCGAGTACCATTGTTCCTTCCGACAACTCAATAGGGCTCAGTCCGATTTCCACAGGAAACTCAGTGCCGTCTTTCCGCAAACCATGCAAATCACGCCCAACGCCCATAACTCTGGCTTGAGGGTTTGTTAGAAAGCCGTTCCTATTCTGAATATGCAGATCGCGGTGGCGTTCGGGAAGGAGAGTTTCAATCGATTTTTCTACTAATTCGGAGCGGGAATAGCCGAACATCTTCTCCAGTTGAGAGTTGACGAGCGCAATGTTGCCCCTGCGATCCACCATCACAATACCGGTGGGAGATGCCTCGACTACCAGCCGGAATCGTTCTTCAGCCCGGGTTCTCTCGGTAACATCATTCGCAAGAACCAGCTTGGCATCTCTTCCGGCGTAACGTATTTCGTGCGACGTTATTTCGACATCAATAACGGTTCCGTCTTTCTTACGGTGTTTCCACACGCCTGCCGAGTCGAGCCCTTTGTGCTGCTGCGCTACATCGTTGATGAGTCGTGCAATTTCTTCCGCGGGCCTGATGTCTTTGATTGTCATTGTTAGGAATTCATCGCGTGAGTATCCATAGTGGTTGATTGCGGCATTATTGACTTCGATGAAGGCAAGGGTTTTCGTATCGAAGACCCAGAGGGGGAGCGGGTTGTACTCGAACAGATGCCGGTAGCGTTCCTCGCTTTGCAGGAGAGATGTAGTTCGTTCCTGAATGCGGTATTCCAGATACTCATTCAACTGCCGGAGCGCATGTTCCGCCTGCTTGCGCCCCGTCAGATCGCGCTGCACAACTGCATACGTTGCCGCAAGCATGCATGTAACGAGAACGGCAAGCAGGGAAAAGATATTCACCATGTTGCGTGAGCTCCTCTTTTGCACGTCGGCCCGCCCGTTCAACAGCAATCGCTCGGCTCGTTCGATATTCTCGACATGTGCATGAAGCTGAATCATTGTCGGTGCGGAGATTCTGTCGCGTACCATCCTCTCGGCAGCGGCAGCGCCTTCCGCCTCAAACACCTCTATGGTTTTGTTGCCGAACTCCACTTTTCGTTGGATGAGTGAATCCAGGATCCTTATCCGTTCCTGTTGTCCGGGATTATCTTCGGTGAGAGACCTGATCCGGCCAAGGTGTTGTGAAATTTCCAGGACAGAAGCGCGGTACTCGACAAGCTGTTCCTTTTCATTCGTAATGATGTATCCGCGTGAGGCGTTCTCCATATCCTTGATAGATGAGAGAAGAGCCGAGACTTCAGCGAGCACTTCGTGTGTATGCGTCTCAAGCCGCGCCGACTCAAGTGTTTTTGCAATACTGTTGTAGGATATGATGCCGACAATAAGGATGGCTGAAAATGCGAGACCGAACGCAGCGAGGATTTTTCTGTCGAGGGAGACATGAAGATGCTTCTCTGCTTCGTATTGTTGCGAGAAATCCTTCACGGTTACGGTTGCGAACAGGGCCACACCGAGAAGAAAAAAACCGACGGCAGTATTGAGTGCCATCGGAATGACTGCCTCGCTGTAAAAGAAGGGAGCATCAAGAAAATATGCGACGCAGAATGCTGCTCCAAGACATGCTACAACAATGGTGTTCACGCCGGCTATGTTGTTGAGGTTGCGGCGCTCGCCTGAAAAGGACAACAGGATGAGAGAACTCCCCACAAACAAAAAGTTCACAGCAGTGAAGAACGCCATTCGTCCGATGGGTGCAAGGCCCAAAAACGCTTCCGGGACAGCAAAAATCCACCTGTCAACACCGATGTTGAAATGAAATACGAACTCGCATACGCGCAAGAATGACATGAGCACAACAACAAGTCCGGCGAAACGAACAAGCAGGATGTTGATTCCGGTCGGAAACCAGAGAAGAAATGTCGATATGCCCAGTACCACGAAGAAGATCGCGGTGTTCGGTGCCATGGGGATGTAGTGGATATCGAGACTTGTGAGAACGCGAGAACCGAAAATCCAGCCTGCGATAGCCACGCCGCCAATCAATGCCACAAGAATCGCACAAATCTGGGCGATACGTTTGCCTGCTGCCAACATTATCGGCGTCCGGTTCATTTCGTGGCCAGGCAGCTATGCTTGATGCGGACGTGAATTTTGAGGAAGGTGTCGCGCTGATCCGGATTCGATAGAGCGAGGCTCAACCGCTTAAAAATACCATTGCGTGTTTTCCTACGCCGGCTCTTCTCAAAACTGAAGTAGTGCATAGAAGACGCTCCCGTTGCGACACAACACTATCGGCATTATGGGTGAGCGGGGATCGAAATCAAGTGGACTCCCCGTCCCTATGCGAATTGAAGCGGACAGCACGTGTGAAGCAAGTCTACGCAATCGGGCGGGTGGGGAACCCGCACGGCGTCCGATTCGCAGTTTCATACTAATGAACTCACAACTGAAACGCAAGCATGTTTGCGATGATATTGAATTCAGTAACCGTATGCCGGAACGGGGATTACGGCTGCTGTCCGCGTTGGAATTCCCACCCTCTTTGATTAAGTTAAAGAAAGTAATTTCTGCCCCATGGCAATCCAATCCAGCATCGCCAATATTTTCATTGACCTCATTCCCGACATGTGCTTCGTCGTGTCGAGTGAACGGGCCGTGCTTGCGTACAACCAGCGGGCCCGCGAGTTGCTTGGCTTGCCCGATGTTCCGACCGGTGACATCAATTTCTATGACCTTCTTGTTGATGATTCACCCCGTCCGTTGCTTGCCGTATTGCGGGCAACAGACAGTGCCCGTGAGGCCGAGGCCCGGTTCAAAGGCATGAACGGCCAGATTGTTGACACCGAGTTGGCAATCAGAAAAATATCGGGGCCGAATACCGAGTTTCTGTACGTGATAGCCCGCGACGTTTCCGAAGAGAAGAAGAAGGAGCTCGACCTTCTGCGTTTCTCCAACGTGGTTCATTATACCGTCAATCCGATACAGATCACCGACGCTCGGGGCCGGATGGTGTACGTAAATCCGGCGTTTGAAAAATCCACCGGTTATTCGAAGGAAGAACTTATCGGCAAGAACCCCAACATTGTCTCAAGCGGAAAGTACAGCAAGGAATTCTGGTCGAAGGTCTGGGCAAAAATCAGTATTGGAAAGATCTGGCAAGGAGAGATTGAGAACAAACGAAAAGACGGTTCATCGCTGTTTACTCAAGTTCTCATTTCTCCGATTGTAGATGCCGACGAAAAGGTGGTGGGCTATCTCGGTTCGCATCGCGACATTACCGAACAGAAACAACTTGAACAGCAATTGATGCATTCCCAGAAGATGGAAAGTATGGGGACTCTCGCGGCGGGCATTGCCCATGAAGTCGGCAATCCCCTCACCTCTATCTCGTCAATTGTGCAGGTTCTTCAACGTACCATCAACGATGAGTTTGCAAAAGAAAAGCTCGGCCTTGTGCAGTCGCAGGTTCATCGTATCACGAAAATTATCCGAGACCTCGTCGATTTCTCCCGCCCTTCGAATTACCAATTGCAACCCACAAGCATCGTCAACAACGTGAAAGAAGCGGTGGAAATTGTGAAGATGGCAAAGAAGGCCCGGAATGTAAAATTCTTCGTTGATGTCAAGAACGACATTCCGTTGTTGTCTCTGGTACCGGATCAGATCTCGCAGGTATTCATTAACATTCTGCTGAATGGTGTTGATGCGATGGATGGAAAGGAAGGCCGCATCGATGTTGTTGTCGAGCGGGGCGATGATGATGTCCGCATTGCCATTTCGGACAGCGGTTGCGGGATTGACGAAGACCATCTAGCGAAAATCGGCGAGCCGTTCTTTACAACGAAACCCGTCGGACAGGGGACGGGCCTTGGGCTTTGGGTGAGTCATGGAATTATCAAGAGTTTCCACGGCGATATCCGGCTAAAGAGCAAACGCGGCGAGGGGACAACATTTACGATTATTCTACCATTCCATCCGAAGGAATAAGTTCATGGCAGAGTCTATTCTTATTGTTGATGATGAGGAAATCATTCGCGAATCCCTTTCGTTTGTTCTGAAGAAAGAAGGATACTCGGTTCAGGAAGCCGAAAATGGCAAAGTGGCGCTCGAATATATCAAAGAACGCGCCTTCGATCTCGTCATCACCGACATCGAAATGCCTGAGATGAAGGGGATTGAGTTGATGGAGAATATCTCACGTCTGAGTCCTGAAACCATGGTTGTCGTGATTACCGCATACGGTTCCATTGAAAGTGCCATTGCCGCTCTTCGCAGAGGTGCCATCGACTACGTGCTGAAGCCGGTGGAGTTCGATGAATTGCTGGTAAAGACAAGGCGGCTGTTGGGCGACCGCCGGATGAGGTTGGAGAACAAGCTCCTTCGGAGCGAGATTCACCGGCACTATGATTTTGACAACATCATCGGCAAAAGTTCCGCAATGCAGAGGGTGTTCGAGACCATCAAAAAAGTCGCGCAAACGGACGGCACCGTGTTGATTACGGGAAAGAGCGGAACGGGAAAAGAACTTGTTGCGCGGGCCGTTCATTATAACAGCAAGCGAAGGGAAAAGCCGTTCATTCCAGTAAACTGCGGCGCAATCGTCGAAAACCTGTTTGAGAGTGAATTGTTCGGCCACAAAAAAGGAGCCTTTACGGGAGCCTCAATGGATCGTGTCGGGTTCTTCAAATCCGCCGACGGCGGAACAATCTTTCTTGACGAGGTGAGCGAGATTCCTCTGCATTTGCAAGTGAAACTTCTGCGTGCCATCGAAATGAAGCAGGTGACGCCCGTTGGTACTTCACATGAAATACCGGTCGATGTCCGGATTATTGCCTCCACCAATCGCAACCTCGAAAAGGCTGTACAAGACGGAAAGTACCGCGAGGATTTGTTCTACCGGTTGAATGTGGTCGGTATAGAACTGCCGCCGCTGAGCGAACGTATTGATGATATTCCGCTGCTTGTCCAGCATTTTGTATCGCGGTATGCAACCGAAATGAACAAAGATGTGCGCGGCGTTGACCATGAAGCTATGAAACTTCTTCTTGCCCACAACTGGAAAGGAGAAGTTCGCGAGTTGGAGAACATCATCGAGCGGGCGACAATCTTTGCCGAAGGCAACATGATTACGACGAAAGAACTTCCGGCCTTTTTCGGGCAATCCACCGGCTCGTATTCATTCGGCGGCAACAAGCCTCTCAAAGAAGCTGTTGCCGAGTTTGAGCGTGAATACATCGGCCACATGCTGCGCATTCATCCAAGCAAGGATGAACTTGCAAAGGCGCTGAACATCAGCCTCTCTTCACTCTATCGAAAGATTGAAGAACTCAACATCCCTTCTCAGAGTTGAGAATCCAATTTCCCCCGATTCCCACAAATTGGAAACCAACCCTGTCATTCACATCTCTGTGGTAAAATCAGCCTGATTTGCCCTATTCATCCACACAAAGCAAGCGTGGGTGTCTCTTGTGTTTGGCACATATGTTGAAAAACGTGCTATGAGCATAAGACACGTCGTCTTGTGCAGGACACGAGGGCAAAATGATAAATCTCAAGAAAATTCTCATCACAACCGATTTGTCGGAACATTCTGTTGCCGCGTTCGATCACGGGTTTTCGCTCGGCCTTCTGTACGCATCGAAGATTTACGTGATGCACGTTGCCGAAGACGCACAACCGATGTTCAGACTGTACGGACTTGACACGGTTCTCCGGCCTGAACACCATCGTGAAATTGAATCTGCTGTTGAAAAACTGGATCAGTTCATCGCCACGCATGTCGGCACGGAAAGGAAAGTCGTTCCGGTGGTACGCGCCGGTGTTCCGGAGGTCGAGATTATCCGTTTTGCCGAGGAGGAAGGGATTGACCTGATTGTCCTCGCAACGCACGGATGGACCGGCTTGCGGCATATACTGATGGGCAGCGTGGCGGAAAAAGTGCTGAGAGGTTCAACAGTTCCCGTTTTGACGGTGAAGCCGATCCCGATGCGTGAGGAAATTGTAAGCAAAGAAGATATTGAACAGGAATTGCACATTCGCTGACCGGCAAGGGCAAGAGGATGGTTTTCAGTGACACTTGAATACGAAAAGAGCCAGTCTAAGAACGAACCCGGCGGCGTAACGACCATGGATGAGAAAAAGAAGACCATACTCATTTACAGTCCCGATCTGAATTTCTGTTTCAGTCTTTCCATGCTGTTTCAAGACAGATACAACGTTATTACGACCACGAGTTCTTCGATGTTGGAGGAATTGGTGACGCATTATGCGGCAAGCCTGCTGATTGTTGATGCGTCGCCGACAGAGAAGCTCATCCGGCTTCTGCATCATGTAAAAGAACTCAACACGGATCTTCCCATCATCATGGTTTACGTGTACAGCACCAAGGATTCGGGTCTTGATGCTATCGCACGCAACGAAGTGGATTCGGTGTTCTACAAGCCGTTCGACCTCTCCGCAATGTCGAAACGTATCAATGAACTGTTGCCGGTCTGAGGTTCCCTCAACTGTGGCCGGTATCGAGATTTTCCTGCAAATGCAAAGTAGTCCCACTTTTTGGAACAGCACGCCCGCTAAGAGCCGAAAGTGTTGTGTTTTTCTACAAAATCTACCTTATTTCCGCCTAAATGATTGGCATGTGAATTGACCCTACCATTGTCAATTTGCATAGCGCAGCCTCAACGATAACACCGATATTTTACATGAGTTTACGACATCTCTCTCTTCGAAGTGTGAACATTGCCGCTATGATGGTTGCGGCAGTAGCCCTATGGAATCCACTCAATCTCAAGGCACAGGACAAGGACGATTGCCTTGTTTGCCACTCGGAGAAGTCGTTGACAATGGAACGGAGAGGCAAATCCGTTTCGCTGTTTGTGGACGGGGCGCACTTTGACAAATCTGCCCACGCAGACCTGGGATGCGTTTCGTGTCACGAAGGATTCAAAGCCGATCAGTTACCGCACGCCAAACGCATCAAGCCTGTTGATTGCGGATCGTGCCACGCCGATGAGAAATTCACCAACTACCGGCAAAGCGTTCACGGCTCGTTGAAGAAAGGCAAGGCGGCTGCGTCGTGCACTGATTGTCATACGGCTCATGCAATTCAGAAATTGTCCAAGAAGCCGCTGCCGGAGAAGAAAGCATTCACCGAACAGATTTGCGCAACCTGCCACTCGGCGGTCGCAGCTAAGTACATGGCTTCAGATCACGGGAAAGCCCTTACTGCAGGAACACAGGGCGCGCCGACCTGCATCGATTGTCACGGCGAGCATGAAGTAGTAGCACCCGCGTCCGAGGATGCCCAGACAAGCCGCAAACATGAAGCGAGGATGTGCTTGAGCTGCCACCTTGATGATGAAGAAGTCAGAAGGCGAGTAGGCCCCTCGGCGGGTTTCATTGCAAGCTACGAAAACAGCGTTCATGGCAGGGCGCTACAGCATGGCAACGAGGGAGCTGCGACGTGCAGCGATTGTCATGGCAGCCATGAAATGAAGAAGGGGTCGGATCCTAACTCCAAAGTATCGAAGAAACATATCGCCGAGACATGCGGACAGTGCCACGGTGATGTTCAAGAACAATTCGATTCAAGCATTCACGGCAAAGCGCTGATGAGGGGTATTACAGCCTCCGCAACATGCACGGATTGCCATGGCGAGCACAATATTCTCTCCCCCCATGATCCTCGTTCACCTGTTGCCCCGCGAAATGTCTCGTCGCAAGTATGTACTCCGTGTCACGCCTCGTTGAAGCTGACGGAAAAATACGGGTTGGCAGCAAACCGGTTCAAGAGTTTTGCAGATAGCTATCATGGACTCGCAAGCAGAGGAGGCTCTGTGGAGGTGGCAAATTGCGCGAGTTGCCACGGCGTGCACGACATCAAACCCTCGACGGATTCAACATCCCTCATCCATCCGGCAAACCTTGTGAAAACCTGCGGTTCGTGTCATCCCGGCGCCAACGAGAACTTCACCAAGGGTAGGGTGCACGTTATTGCAACCTCAGGTGATGATGCGATTCTCTACTACATTGCTACGGGCTACATTGCTCTTATCATTCTGACTATTGGGGGTATGCTGATTCATAATGTGTTGGATTTTGTCAAGAAGTCGAAGCGGCAGCTCATGTATCGGCGCGGGCTTCTCGAGCGCGAGCATCATTCCAACAAGCTGTATCTCCGCATGTCGCTTAACGAGCGCGTTCAACACGCTACGCTCGCAATCAGCTTCATGATTCTTGTGGTGACGGGTTTTGCATTGCGCTACCCCGATGCGTGGTGGGTGGTTCCCGTTCGCGACATCAGTCCCTGGATGTTTGAACTGCGCAGTCTATTGCACCGCATTGCCGGTGTTGTGCTGGTGCTGGTGAGTCTCTATCACGTCTACTATGTTCTCGCCGTGCCGCGGGGAAAACGTCTCCTGCGGGATTTGTTGCCGGTTCGTCAAGACATAGCGGATGTTGTTGGATCCTTCAGATACTATCTCGGATTTTCCGAAGAAAGGCCGCAGTTCGGCCGATTCAGCTACATCGAAAAAGCGGAGTATTGGGCACTGATCTGGGGAACGGTAGTCATGGCTGTCACCGGCGTGATTCTGTGGTTTGACAATACGTTTATGGGTCTGTTCACGAAAATGGGTTGGGATATCGCACGGACAATCCACTTCTATGAGGCATGGCTTGCAACGCTCGCCATTATCGTCTGGCATTTCTATTTCGTCATCTTCAATCCTGATTCGTATCCTCTGAACCTTGCATTCTGGAAGGGAACTCTGACTGAAGAAGAGATGGCCGAAGAACACCCGCTGGAACTGGCAGACATCAAGAAACGTGAAGAGGCGGAACTGGCCGAACAAGCCAAACAGGAAAAGGAACAACAGCAGACAACAACCTGAACCATGAAGAAGCTCTCAAAACATCTTCTTGTGATTGCTGTAAGTCTGGCAGCGGGTATGTCATCGCTGCTCGCGCAGGAAAACGATGAGTGCTTCTTATGCCACGGGGACAAAACACAGGTCGGAAAACGCAAGGGGAAGACGATCCCCGTTTTTGTTGCCGAAAAGAAGTTTGCGAACTCGGTTCACGGATCGCTTGGCTGCATTTCGTGTCACGCGGATCTTGAAGGGAAAGAACTACCGCACGAGGATGAACTTGCGGTTGTTGAATGCGGCACATGCCACGATACGCAACAGGAGCAGCACGCTAGATCCTTGCACGGCAAAGCAATACTTCGCGGTGATCCACTTGCACCGCAATGCAAGGATTGTCACGGATATCATGATGTAGTGTCGGGGAAAGATCCACTTTCGCCGGTTGCGGCCCTGCAGGTGCCGTACCTCTGTGGCAAATGCCATCAAGAGGGGACGCCGGTGACCAAACAGCGCACAATTCATCAGGATCATATTCTTGAGAATTTCTCCGAGAGTATTCACGGCGAGGGGTTATTGCGGAAAGGTCTCATTGTTGCTCCCCATTGCGCGACCTGTCACACCGCCCACTCTATTCTGCCGCATACCGACCCCGCTTCATCTATTGCACGAAGGAATATCGCGGCAACATGCACGAAGTGTCATGCTCAAATCGAAACAGTTCACCGCAAGGTGATTCGCGGTGAGTTGTGGGAGAAACAAGCACACATCCTTCCGGCATGTGTGGATTGTCATCAGCCTCACAAAGTCAGAAAAGTCTTTTACTCCCTCGGCATGTCGAACGCCGATTGCCTGCGTTGCCACAGTAACAAAGATCTGAAGTCCGGCGAAGACGGGCGATCGCTGTATGCCCGTGAAGAAGATCTGAGTCATTCCCGCCACTCGAAAATTGCGTGCAGCCAGTGTCACTCGGAAGTGAACGCATCACACGTCCGACCTTGCGAAACGATTACGAAAAAGGTTGACTGTGCATCCTGCCATGAAGAAGTCGGCCAGCAGTTTGCGAACAGCATGCACGGCCAGCTTGTTGCAAAAAATGATCCGAACGGGCCGACATGCAAAGAGTGTCACGGAACGCATACAGTCAAGGGCAAACTCGATCCGAAGTCACCGATTTTTGCAACGAATATTCCCGGTTTGTGTGCACGCTGTCATCGTGAGGGAGAAAAAGCGGCCGTCCGCTACACCGGCGAACAACACGACATTATTGCTCACTACACTGAAAGTATTCATGGCAAGGGCTTGATGAAGAGCGGGCTCACGGTTACAGCAACGTGCACAAACTGCCATACTGCCCACAGTGTTTTGCCAAAGAATGACCCGGCATCGAGTGTGAACCCCAGAAACGTGCCCGCCACATGCGGTCGCTGCCATCACGGCATAGAGGATCAGTTCGAGAAGAGTATTCACTTCAAAAAGATCGGTCAGACGGATAAACAATTGCCGATTTGCAGCGATTGCCATAGCGCGCACACCATTCAGCGTGCCGATGCCCAAGGGTTCAAGCTGGAAATCATGTCGAAGTGCGGCCGCTGTCATGAAGATATTGCAAGAACGTATTTCGACACGTATCACGGCAAAGTGTCGCAGCTGGGTTACACTAAAACTGCAAAATGCTATGATTGTCACGGCGCCCATGACATTCTACCAACATCCGATCCGGAATCACATTTGAGTCGTGAGAATGTCGTCGCCACATGTCAGAAATGCCACGAAGGGGCTACGCGCAGATTCGCCGGTTATCTTACGCACGCAACACACCACGACCCCGAGAAGTATCCGATTTTGTTCTGGACGTTTTGGGGGATGACTTCGTTACTGGTTGGCACGTTCGTGTTCGGGGGTGTGCATACGCTTCTCTGGCTTCCCCGTGCTGTGCAAATGCGTCGGGAATTGAACAAAGAAAAAACTGAGAAGCTGAGAGCTTTGGTTCCAAAGCAGGAAGAAAAGCCACCGGAAGATGAAGGCACGACAGGGTAAGGAATAACGATCACGAGTTCATACATGCAAGATGCTTCACACACAGCAGAAGTGGTAGTGCCGCCGTCAGCACTCACTGAAGTTGTCGCAGAAGAAAGACAGTTTCTTCGCTTCTCGCGGCTCAACAGAATTCTGCATATTGTTATGATTGTCAGCTTCATGAGCCTTGCACTTACCGGCATGACTCTGAAGTTCTCATACACCGGCTGGGCTGTGATTCTGGGGAAGCTCTTTGGCGGGTTCGAATCGGCGGGGTACATTCACCGGCTCGCTGCGGTGTTGATGGTCGGCATTTTCGTAGCCCACATTGCCAATCTCGTTCAGAGAAAACGAAAAGAATTTGGTTCATGGAAAGCGCTTCTCTTTGGCCCTGATTCCATGCTTTTCAACAAGAAAGATTGGCAGGATTTTGTCGGCAACATCAAATGGTTTCTTGGCAAAGGGCCCCGCCCGAAGTATGGGCGATGGACATATTGGGAGAAGTTCGATTATTTCGCAGTGTTCTGGGGAATCTTTGTGATCGGGTCAACCGGCTTCATGCTGTGGTTCTCCGAGTTCTTCACGCACTTTATGCCCGGTCAGTTGCTAAATGTCGCCACAATTATCCACAGTGACGAAGCATTACTTGCGGTCGGCTTCATCTTCACGGTGCATTTCTTCAACACGCATCTTCGCCCGGAAAAATTTCCGATGGATATTTGTGTGTTCAGCGGGAGGATGGATTTTGAAGAATTCAAACGCGACAAGCCATTGGAATACGAAGCTCTTCTGAAAAGCGGCGAGTTGGAAAAATATCTGGTCGAACCGTATCCACCGATTGTCATCAGGGCTATACGTGTATTCGGTTGGACTGCGCTCACGATCGGATTCAGCATCGTTGTGTGGATTATCTACGCAATGCTGTTTGCCTATCGCTGATTCAGGATTTGGTGGTATGAATACGCTGCGCAGAAATTGTATTTTGCTGTCTAATGTTATACTTTAACCGTGGAGATGGTTAGCTCCATTTCAACAACACAAGCCAAAAGGAGAACAATATCGATGAGAACAACCCGGTTCGTACTCGCGTGTATGGTAATGTTTGTTCTGGTTGTCGGAACAAGCCTTGCACAAAACAAGTTCAGCGGAGCAAAAATGTGCGCTGCCTGCCATAAGAGCGGTAAAGGTGGAACGGCATTCGCCGTGTGGGAGAAAAGCGCCCACGCAAACGCATACAAGACTCTTCTGAGCGAAGAAGCCAAGAAGATCGCAAAGGAGAAAGGGCTGAAAGTTGCACCGCACGAAGCGCCCGAATGCTTGAAGTGCCATGTGGCCGGCGGCGGAACGGCAAAGAACATTGAAGCAAGCTTCAAGAAGGAAGAGGGTGTCACGTGTGAAGCCTGCCATGGTGCGGCTTCGGGCTACAAGATGCTTCACAGCAAAGGCGACCTGGCAAAGTCGAAGGAAGCCGGCTTGATCAAGGGCGAGAAGAACGAAAAAGCCTGCGTCACGTGCCACAACTCGGAAAGCCCGACCTTCAAAGGTTTCAGGTTTGATACAGAGTGGGCCAAGATCGCTCACACAGCAAAGAAGTAGTAACATAGTCTCCGATCTTGCGAAGGGTCTGAAGGCACCCTTTCATTCAGGCTCTTCGCATTGTAGTACAACGGGAATACGTTCCCGACTCTTCCTATTCAAACGATCCACATGAAACGAAGACTTCCCGATAGCTTTTATAACCCGATAACCATAACCGGCGCGGCGCTTGCAGTCGTCAGCTTTGCGACCATCATCTTTCTCACATTCGTTGAAGTATTTCAGGAGCACGCGCCCGCATATATCGGCATTATTTCGTATGTGATGCTGCCGGTGCCTCTCATTGTAGGACTGTTGCTCATTCCTGTCGGGGTGTGGCGGGAGAAGCGCCGACGTGCGAAGGGCTTGCCTGCAAGCCGCATGTCATTCCATGTGGATCTGAACAACTCGCGACAGCGTTCCGCGATCATATTGTTTACATCTGCCACCGTCATCTTCCTGCTGTTCACTGCGTACGGAAGTTACCGCACGTTTGAGTGGACAGAATCAACAGAGTTTTGCGGCGAAACGTGCCATTCCGTGATGGAGCCCGAGTTTGTTGCGTACCAAAACTCGCCCCACGCCCGAGTGAAATGCGTTGACTGCCATGTCGGTTCGGGTGCGGGATGGTATGTAAGATCGAAGTTGTCGGGAGCGTACCAGGTGTACGCCGTTGCAGTGAACAATTATCCTCGCCCGATTCCCACGCCGATTGCAAATTTGCGCCCTGCTCAAGAGACCTGCGAGCAGTGTCACTGGCCGTCACACTTTGCAGGCGAGAAGAAGTACGTGAATACCTACTTCAAGTCGGATGAGGAAAACACGCGCTGGACGATCGCCCTGCTGATGAAAACCGGCGGCGGCAGCACCGACCGCGGCCCTACGAGCGGCATTCACTGGCATATGAATATCGCTAACGAAGTCACGTACGTGGCAACCGACAGCCAGAGGCAAGTAATCCCGTGGGTACGCATGATGAACAAGAATACCGGTGAGGTCACAGAGTACTTCTCCACCGAAGAAAATATTTCGGACGAGGATCTGGCAAAGCTTCCGAAGAACAAAATGGACTGCATCGATTGCCACAATCGCCCGTCACACATCTACCGGCCTCCCGTGCGGATTGTTGACCAGAGCATGACGTTGGGGCGTATCAGTACGGAGTTGCCGAACGTACGCGCCGCATCCGTTAGCGCCCTTGTGCAGCCCTACTCATCAACCGCCGCGGCAATGGACAGCATCCCGCTGCTGTTGCGGGAGTATTACCGCGACAACTATCCTTCTGTAGCCGGAGAGAAAGAAGAATTGATCCGGCTTGCCTCCGAGGAATTGAAGTTGCAGTACAGTCGTAATTTCTTTCCCCGCATGAAGGTGAGTTGGAAGGCATACCCCAACAACGTCGATCATATGACAAACATCGGCTGTTTCCGTTGCCATGGAGGCAAGCATGTGAGTCCCGGAGGCAAAGCGATCTCCAGCGATTGCAATACGTGCCACACAATACTCTATCAAGGTACCGCCCCCGTTCCGACGACAATGAATATTGCGGGGCTTGAATTCGAGCATCCTGAAGATATCGGCGATATCTGGAAGGAAACGTTGTGCAGAGATTGCCATACCGGGCAATAGGCCATAGATTCCGAAATCTTATTTTCCAAATCCGAATTCAGGAGAGAGAGAAAGCAGACGTTGGTAAGCATCAACTAAAGCGATTGCCGTAAGTCCAACTTACATACTGGAGGTCATTCATGACCAGCGATCCCGACGATCACGTACAACCCGGGAAGCGTGATTTTCTGAAACTCATTCTGGGTGGCAGCCTTGTCGCATGGGCTGCCTCGATTCTCTATCCGCTCTTTGCATATCTCAAACCACCCAAGCAAGCCGAAGTCGAAGTAACAAGCGTCAAAGTCGGCACACTGTCGTCGATTGAAAAAGACAGCGGCATGATCGTCCGGTTTGGCAATAAGCCCGTTATCCTTGTTCGCTCGGCTGCCGGTGAACTGCGTGCGTTCGATGCAACATGCACGCATCTCGATTGCACCGTGCAGTACCACAAGGAGATGGGTGTAATCTGGTGTGCCTGTCACAACGGCAAGTACGATTTCAACGGGCGCAATATTGCCGGCCCCCCGCCGCGGCCTCTCGATGAATACCGCGTCGTGCTGCAAGGAGAGGAGGTTCTCATCTCGAAAAAATCATGAAAACCTTCCTGACAAAAATCTATACATATGTTGACGAGCGTGTGCAGCTCGAAGACCTTGTTCAGTTCATGGGAAAGAAATATGTTCCCGTGCACCGGCATTCTGTGTGGTACTACTTTGGCGGCATCACGCTGTTTCTTTTCCTCATCCAGGTTGTGACGGGCATTCTTCTCCTCCTGTATTACAAAAGCGGGGAAGAACTTGCCTTCGAGAGCATTCAGTTCATCATGTCGAAAGTGCAGTTCGGCTGGCTGATTCGTTCGATTCACAGTTGGGCCGCAAACCTGTTTATTCTTGCTGCCGTGATTCACATGTTCAGCGTTTTTTTCGAAAGGGCGTATCGCAAACCGCGAGAACTCACGTGGCTCACAGGGATGTTGATGCTGTTCCTCGGTCTCGGCTTCGGCTTTAGCGGCTACCTGCTTCCGTGGAATGAACTCGCGTTCTTCGCAACCAAAGTCGGCACCGACATTGCAGGCGTCGTTCCGGTCATCGGCAAACCGATTTTGATATTCCTTCGGGGAGGAGAAGACGTAACCGGAGCGACACTCTCACGGTTTTTCGGTTTTCATGTTGCCGTTTTTCCGGGCATCTTCACGGTGTTGTTGGGAATCCACCTTCTCCTTGTGCAGCGTCAGGGGATGAGCGAGCCGCTTGGCGTGGAGGCAGGGGCTGCTGCTCCGCAAAAGACAATGCCGTTCTTTCCCAACTTCCTGCTCAGGGATCTTCTTCTTTGGCTGATTGTGCTGAACATTCTGGCTATTCTTGCTGTGTTTTTCCCGTGGGAATTGGGGCAGAAGGCCGACCCCTTTGCTCCGGCTCCGGCAGGAATTCTGCCCGAATGGTATTTTCTCTTCATGTTCCAGACGCTCAAGATGATTCCTGCGCAAGTCTGGTTCATTGACGGAGAAGTGCTGGGGATAGTGACATTCGGGATAGCCGGCTTGCTGTGGATGCTGGTTCCTTTCTGGGACAGAAAAAGTGCCCGCGGAGAACAAAACCGGACCACGACATATATCGGAATATTCGTTGTCGGGTACATCATCATTCTCACTATTCTCGGGTGGCTGCTATGAAACGACTCGCTGCAATATCGGCGTTGCTGGTTGTGTGTGCAAGCTACTCATTCGGAGCGGATGAATGCGTGAAGTGCCATCAGTTGCTGGGTGACAAGCCGACGCAACTATTCAAAAAGGATATTCATGCTTCGAAGGGAGTCTCGTGTGCGGATTGCCACGGCGGAAACCCCAGGTCTGACGACATGGAACGGGCAATGAGCAAAGCCGCCGGGTTTATCGGCGTGCCGAAGGGCGATGCGATTTCCGAAGCATGCGCAAAGTGTCATGCGGATGAAGCAAAGATGAAATCATACGGCTCGGCACTGCCCGTAAATCAATGGAAGACATTGCAGACGAGCGTTCACGGCAAACTGGCCGTGGCCGGTAAGGAACATATCGCGCAATGCACAACATGCCATGGCGCGCATGGCATAGTGTCGGCGAAGAATCCTGCTTCTCCCGTTCACCCGTTGAATGTTGTGAAGACATGCGCAACGTGTCATTCCAATGCCGTCTATATGCGGTCGTACAACCCGTCGTTGCCTGTCGATCAGAATGAGAAATACAGAACAAGCGTTCACGGCATGCGTAACGCGAAAGGGGATACGAAAGTGGCTGAATGCGCAAGCTGTCATGGTGCGCACGACATCCGCTCGGCGAAAGATTTGAAGTCGAAAGTGTACGCGACAAACCTGCCGGCAACATGCGGGTCATGTCACAGTAACGCGGAATACATGAAGGAGTATGATATTCCGACTGACCAGCTTGAAAAGTTCTCCTCAAGTGTGCACGGTATTGCGCTGCTGCAAAAACATGATTTGGGAGCCCCGGCATGCAACAGTTGCCACGGCAACCATGCGGCGACCCCGCCCGGTGTCGAGTCCATTTCTAAAGTGTGCGGTACATGCCATGCGTTAAATGCTGATCTGTTTTCGGCGAGCCCGCATAAGAGGGCGTTCGATGATCTGCAACTCCCTGAATGCGAAACCTGTCACGGCAATCATGAAATTGTTGCAGCAACGAATGAGCTTCTTGGCACAGCGCCTGAAGCAACATGCGGCAGATGTCACAGTGAAGAAGACAACGCAAAAGGATTTCAAGCTGCGGCGTTGATGCGCCTTCTTGCCGACAGTCTCGAATCGGGTGAACAACGGGCTCAACGGCTGGTCGAGGAGGCTGAACAAAAGGGGATGGAGATCAGCGAAGCAAAATTCAAACTCCGGGATGCACGGCAGGCTCGATTGGAAGCTCGAACGATGGTACATGCTTTTGACAGCGATAAGTTCAGCGATGTGATTGGAAAGGGCCTTACTGTTGCCTCAACGGTACACGGCGAAGCGCAAGCCGCGGTTGACGAATATTATTTCCGTCGTGTCGGTTTGGGGATAGCGACCTTGATTATTTCAGTTTTGGTTGTTTCATTATACCTGACCATTCGACGCATTGAGAAAAAGCAACAGAAAGCAACTGTTCTCTAAGAAGCACACGGAGGTGCCCGGTGCGCGAAACACTTCCCATGAGCGGCTCTTTCACTCTCTATAGCGGGTCGTTTACCGCGTTATCGTTTTCGATTGCAGCGCGCTCATTCCCGGCAGAAGTTCTTATTTGTCGGAAATCACTAAGATGTTCTCTTAAAAATTGGAACCCGGAAGCCTCGGTATATCGGGGAATTGACGTTCTTTGATGTGAATTCGCCACTTCCAGCTCATTAACCGTGGCACGCAGGTTGCCGTGACACAAACATATCCTATCTCAAACACTACTGAGATACCTATGAAAACGTTCACTCCTTTCGTTCTTTCTTTCGCACTTATTTCGTTCTTGGTTCAAGCGACTGCCTCAGCGCAGGTCATCAACGGTCGCCTAATCGGCTCATTCTACACGTACGAGAAGTACGATACAGTCGATGTCTCGAAGAGATTTGTGCGCGGGTTCCAGTCCGCTATTTTCGATGCAGCGTTCTCCGACTTCAGCATTCACACCCATTTCCAGGTTTCGGGGATGTTGCAGAAGAAACTCGATGAACGCCCCGACTATCGCTTTTACTATGTGTACGGACAGTGGAAGAATATCTTCAATACGGCGGATCTTTCGTTCGGACGCGTTCCGTATTTCGCCGGCGTCGGCAACGGCACAATCGACGGAGGATTGTTGACGCTCCGTTTTGCGGAAAACAAATTCCGGTTCACAGCCTACGGCGGACAAACGACACCTGTTGAGTACGAGCTGCGCGAGTGGAAGAAGCTGAAGAACAATTTTACCGTCGGCGGCCAGTTCCTCGTGAACGCAATCGAGAATGCGCGCATAGGGATCAGCTACATCAACCGCCATCGTGAGCGCGTCGGATACTGGGCCTCCCGTGCCGACTCGCTGTTCAATCCCTTCCTTGTCTATGTCATGCCCGAAACGGAAAAAGAACAGTACGTCAGCGGCGATGTGTCGTACAGGTTCGGCGCTTCCCGTGTGTACGGCAGGTATGATTATGATTTGAGTTTCAAGAAAATGCAGCGCGGACAGTTGGGTATCCGGCTTGGCTTGTTCGACGACTTGAGTGTCAGCGGCGACTTCATTCGCCGTGAGCCCCGGGTGATGTACAATTCGTTCTTCTCACTGTTCGATTTGAAGTCGGTGGATGAGTTTGAACTCGGCGCCGACTATATCCTGTTCCCCGACGTTCGTGCGTTTGCCCGTGGTGCGTACGTGAAGTACTCCGACGACAAAGGCTTCCGCTATACTGTGGGTCTTGTTCACCGCTACATCGGATTGTCATATCGCGGCACAACCGGCTATGCCGGCGAGCAGGATAATGCAAGCATCCAGGCAACATACCCGTTCTTCGACAATATGTTCATCCCCTCGTTGGGGGTTGCATACATCACGTACAAACTGGACAAGTACGCAAAGCGTGAAGAGGGTATTGCAACAACTCTCGGCGCAACATTTCGCCCCATGTCGCAGCTCTCGTTCGACCTGCAGGGACAGTGGCTGCAGAACAAGATTGTCCGTAGTGACGTCCGTGTCTTTGGGAAGGTCAACTACTGGTTTACGACACAGTTCTGATACGCTGTGAATCAAAGACACGAATGACGCACAAAGAACTCAGTATGAACACCGAGAGAAATAACCCGCAATCCAACTTTGTGGTAAATTATCCGCCTGACGCTGCGCGGCATGCGGATCAGCCGCTGGCTGAGTGTCTTTTCCTGTCTGCCTCCGTGTAACCAAGGAGGCAGACACGATTTTTTTTATGGTTGAGTTTCTAAGTAAAGGATAAGATTATGATACGCCGATACATCATACTTCTCATTGCATGTGCCGTCGGGCTTGGCGTTGTTGTTCTTTCGGAGAAATCTCCACTGAATGCAGGAGGAAGCTCTCCTGACGGAAGGAGAGTCCCGACGGTGAAGTTTTCGCACGAATTCCACATCAAAGATGCCGGAGTTGAGGATTGCGCAACCTGTCACGCGGCGGCGAAAACGAGCAAGTTCATGTCGGACAATCTCGCTGCCAATCATGACGCATGTATCACCTGCCATGAGGAACAGGTAAGCGATCCGGAAATGATTCAATGCGGGTACTGCCACAAGAACACCAGTGATTTCCAGGCTGCTCCGCAGGTGAAACGGGACCTGATTTTCTCGCATGAAGCACACGTTGCAATGGAGGGAGTTGAATGCGCCACGTGTCACGCCGGTGTGGAGAACGTCGCCAACGTAACGGCAGCGAATTTCCCTTCGATGGCAACATGCAACACGTGTCACAACGACAGAAAAGCCACGAATACCTGCGAAGCCTGCCACACGAATTTTGTCACTCTGATTCCTCCCGATCATGAGCGATCCGATTTTTCAAGAAATCATCGCGATATGACACGTCTCGGAGCGTTGAATGCCGATTGCCAGATGTGTCACAAGGAAACATTCTGCCAGCAATGCCATCTCGATCCGGGATTGAAATCGTACAGCTACGGCCGCGGCAGAGATTTGGCGACAGAACCGTCGCACAAAACTTCGACAAAGGATTCGCCCAGACAAACATTGTTGCAGAACGTCCACGATCTGAATTACCGCTTTTCGCACGGCATTGATGCAAAAGCGAGAGAAGCAGACTGTCAATCATGCCATTCAGTACAGACATTCTGCGCGGATTGCCACAGCGCCGGAGGCAATATTTCGCAGTTGCGGTTCAAGCCTTCATCGCATAGCATTCCCGGATTCACAACGCTCGGACGCGGCTCAGGCGGTGGGTTGCATGCCGAAGAGGCTCGGCGCGATATGGAAACCTGTATCACTTGTCATGATGTAACCGGAAGAGACCCGTCGTGTCTTACCTGCCATATGGATAATGGTCGGGTCCGGTAGAGTGTAGTTCCAGTAACAGATTGTTGAGAAAGCAAAGTCGAATATACTTCGAATCACAAGGAGACATCGTCATGAAAAAACCATTCACTCCATTAGCAATGCTCGCAGTGCTGGTTGCATTTGCGCTTGTGCTTTTCGGTTGCGAAGGGCCTGCAGGTTCCGATGGCAAGGACGGAAAGGACGGGAAAGACGGGACTACGGGCGTTCTGAACCTCGAAGGATTTGCACCGAACATCAATTGCGGCTCGTGCCACAATCCCGACATTGACACAACATACTTCTTGTGGGCACGTCGGTATCAATGGGAGCGTTCGCTGCATGCCTATGGCGGCGATCTGGAGCGCAACGGCCCCGATTGCGCCGGATGTCACACGACCGAGGGTTTTATTGAAAGATGGAAGAATAATTTTGCAACGCAGACCGTGGCGCCGAAGAGCAACCCCAGCCCGCCCGGATGCTTTGCCTGCCATTCTCCGCACTCACGGGGTGACTTCTCTCTGCGTAGCTCCAATCCGGTGACACTTGCCTCCACCATTGTCGGGTATTCTGCCGCGACGTTTGATTATGGTAAGGGGAACGTGTGCGCACAATGTCATCAACCACGTTCATTGAACCCGAGGCCCGATACCTCGAAATATGCTGCTTCCGATACCATTGTCATCACATCGTCGCGATGGTACCCGCACTACGGCGTACAGGCGCAGATGCTGATGGGAACAGGAGGCTTCCAGTTCCGGGGAACGGCGTATGAGAACTCCGGTCACACGCTTAACACCGCCATCAAGGAAGAAGGCTGCGTTGCGTGCCACATGGCGTCACAAGTGTATCCGCCCGATCTCGGTGCCGGACGCGGAGGCGGACATACGATGAAAATCCGGTACTCGTCAACGGAAGCAGCAACGGATACCCTCTTCGTGCTGGCGGGATGTAACGTGAGCGGCTGCCACGGAACGGGCGGGTTCACGAAGGCAACGTTGCTTGCATCCGAAAAGGCAATTGAAGATTCGCTGCATTCCTTGTTCACTCTGCTTCGTCAACGGAACTGGGTGACTGCGTCGGGAAGCATCAACGCAAGTACTGGCAACCCGCTGCGGATCAGTCCTGCGTACAGGGCCGGGGCTCTCTACAACTACTTCTTTATCGAGCATGATGCGAGCCGCGGCATGCACAACAAGAAATACACTCAGGCATTGCTCAACTCATCGCTGCAAGCATTGCGAACACCTTAACGTGGTGACGATTATGAAAACGAGAATTGTAGTTCTCACAATCATCTTTAGTGCAGCCGTTCTCTGGAATGGCTGCACGGAACTCAAGGAGGGCCTGCCCCCGGTTTCGCCCGGAACGCAGGTTCACCTCGACAGCTGGCTTGATACAGCGTCGACGAATTTTCACGGCACCGTTCTCAAGGCCGGAAGCGCGACGGTTGCGTCATGCCTTGTGTGTCACGGGCAGGATTACGACGGCGGCAGCTCGCAGGTTTCCTGCATCACCTGTCATAACGCGACAGGCGCGAATATTCACGGCCGCGGATTCGAAGATCCGTCATCCCCTAACTTTCACGGCAAGGCAATTGCGGCGAACAACTGGGATATGCGTCCGTGTCAAACATGCCACGGGGCAAGTTACGCCGGCGGCACAGTGCCTTCGTCTTGCAGAACGTGCCACAATCAACCCGGAGGGCCGGAAAACTGCGTAACATGTCACGGCACGACGAATCCCGCGCCACCGCGCGATCTCAACGGCAACACTGCACGAACTGCCCGCGGAGTCGGTGCCCATCAGATTCACTTCCTCGGAAGTTCGCTGGCATACCCGATTCTCTGTAACGAGTGTCATGTGGTTCCGGGGCCGACGTACGCTCCCGGCCATATCGATCAGACTCCCGGTGCTGAAGTAATCATGAACAACGAACTGACCCGAACGGTTACAAACAAGCCCGGAACTCCGAACTACAGCCCGAATCTTCCATTGTTCACCCCGAATCCGGCGTACGACCCGATTACCTTGAAATGCTCGTCAACGTATTGTCACGGGAATTTCAAGAACGGCAATCCGCAATTTGCTCCCGTGTGGAACGATCCGAGTGGAAGTCAGATGGCGTGCGGTACATGTCATGGCGATGTAACTCGCCCGACATTGATGTTGCGCGCCCTTCCCAAGACGGCAGCGGAAGGCGGTTCACATCCCTCCATTCCGCAAGGATGGACTTGCGCGAACTGTCATGGCGAAGTAGTCAACGCCAACACACAAATCATCAATCCCTCGAAGCACATTAACGGCAAGCTCAATATCGCCGGCACTGAAATCGACTACTGATTTGTGAAAAGATGAATGAACCGAATGTCCCGTTTGCTTTCCGGCAGACGGGACATTTCATTTTTAAGAATGGGCCCGTGGTTCTTCCCAGATTTAAGAAGGCACAGACGCAAACCAGGTGCATATTCGGGTATTCACTGTCCAATCATGTGTCCTCGGAATGGCACATCAATTGCCCTCTCAAGTGTTGAATTGATATACATTTCAAAGTGGTTACTTCCATGCGTATTCAGATTTACCTTGCCGCTCTTGTGTTGCCGTTTTTGTTTCTTCTTCTCGTTGCCGCTGCATTTGCGCGGTAGCGTTTGAGGCTTTTTTATCCGTTTTCCGCTGAGTGGCACGGTGCATTCAGCCCTTTCTCTATTTCTCCTCCTCATTTCGCATTCTCAGTATTGAGAAAATGAACGCTTTCGAATCGCTATTCTCTTCTTCTTGTAGCGTTTTCCCCCTCATTTTGCTGGCATTAGTATTGCGGTTCACATGTGTGGGGGAGAGGTTTTCCCCGCCAGGCACATGCTCGAAACGGAAGGAGTTACTACAATGAGAGATGAAGCAATCACCGCTACGGCTCAGGCTGGGGCACAAAAGACGACCTACGGACGTTCGGAACTGAAGAAGGTTTTTCACAAGAACTACTTCAAGGGTATGGTGATTTCTTTTGTCGTCCACACAGTATTCTTGGGCTCGTACTATCTGATCAAATACCTGAACGCGGAAGACGACATTCCCATGGTATCTGTGCGTATCATGAAGTACAGCGACCTTGGTCCGCCTCCGTCCATCTCGGCTGTGCCGCCACCGCCCGCAGTGGGTGTTGCGGCAAACGTTAAGCCGTCCATCGGCGTTCCCGTACCGGTACCCGATGCGGAAGTTACCGCCGAACAAACATTCGCTACGCAAGCCGAACTGAGTGCAGCACCTTCACCTGCGCTTGAGCAAGCCGCCGGAGTAGGTGAAGGGGTACAGATACAGCAGGATATTCTCATTGATGACGATCCGGAAATGGATGCGTTCATTCCGGTTGAGAAGCAACCGCAGATTGTCAAGCGCGTGATTCCGAAGTATCCCGATATGGCAATCCGCGCCGGACTGGAAGGGACAGTGTGGGTGAAGATTTTGGTGGATAAGGATGGCTTGCCAAAGAAGGCAGTTGTGATAAAGTCAACCGCCGAGTTGTTCAACGATCCTGCGGTTGAAGCCGCGATGGGATTCGTGTTTACTCCGGCCGTGATGAATCAAGGTCCGGTGAGAGTATGGGTGTCGATCCCGTTCAAGTTTGCGCTGAAAGACGCGGCATCCGGGTAGAAAACGAAAGTGTGTAACGGCTCCGTTGAGCGAAAGAAATGTAATCATGCCGACGCGAGAAGAATACTGGGAAGCACTTCAAGCGAGGATTTGCGTGAGGTGTCTTGATGGAAGCGGGGACGGCAATTGCCGTATCGCAGGAGATGGATTCTGTGCAATGAAGGAATACTTACCCGCGATTGTGGACGCCATCAATTCAGTGTACAGCCATTCGATCGTTCCGTACGAGGAACAGTTGCGTAAGCATGTATGCGGCTCATGCACACACCAGTCGGCCAACGGAAACTGCTCGCTGCGCGATGAAGTTGACTGTGCACTCGACCGGTATTTTCCGCTGATCGTGGAGGTGATTGAAGAAACCCGGAAGCGATCACATATTGCGGCAAGCAGATAGGGTGTTCAGATGATTGAGTTTCTGTTTGTCATCAGTTTTCTCATCAACTTTGTCGCAATTTCGATTGCGATGCCCACGATAGTTGATACATACCAACGCTACAGTCGCGGCAAACTTGTCATCTGCCCTGAAAAGAAACAACAGGCAACAGTTGCAGTCTCTCCCAAGATTGCTGCCGTTTCTTCAGTTCTCATTCCCAAAGATATACGGATTGTCAAAGCCTGCTCGCTTTGGCCTGAAATGGACTGCTGCCACCGGGCCTGTACGGCGCAAATCCGCTAATCCGGCCTTTATCACTCCTGCAAAATCTTTCCCACGAATCGGAATTTCAACAATGTTGGAATTCTCATCACGTCAAAAAGTCGTGAATAGCGCCTGCATTCGCCGTTTGCCCGCGGTGGGCAGTGGCACACGGGTTGACCTATAGATGCCGTGTGTTCACGTATTTAATCTGGAGGTTGTAATGACTGTTCTCGGTTTCTGGGTCACCGTTTTGGCGTTGGTCACTTCATTGGTGGCGACCCTCAACTACTATCGTAATGCGAACCATCAGCGGTTTCTGCTCTATCCTGCCCGCGTGTGGATGAAACTTAGTGTAGCAAGTATTCTTGTTGCATCGGCACTTCTTCTTGCACTCATCATCAATCACGATTTTTCAAACGGTTACGTGTACAGCTACAGTGACCGTTCGCTGCCTGTCTTTCTTCTTGCTTCGACATTCTGGGCAGGGCAGGAAGGGAGCTTTCTGTTTTGGGCGCTCTGTTCATCGTTGATTGCTCTTTGGCTTTCCCCCTACACGGCAAAACGTAAAACGGAGCCGTATGTAATGGGCGTGTTCATGGCGCTTCAGTCGTTTCTTCTGTTATTGCTCGTAGTTAAGACTCCGTTCATGTATTTGTGGGAGATGTTTCCGGATGCTGCGGTCGGTCAGGTGCCGCCCGACGGAAGCGGGCTGAATCCGTTGTTGCAGAATTTCTGGATGGTCATCCATCCGCCCGTGCTGTTTATCGGGTTTGCAGCGATGTCGGTGCCGTTCAGCTTCGCGGTTGCCGGCTTGTGGCGAAAGGACTATCAGCAATGGATTATGCAGGCATTCCCGTGGGTATTGTTTGCATCCGTGTCACTCGGCATGGGCCTTATCATCGGAGCGTATTGGGCGTACGGTGTGTTGGGTTGGGGCGGCTACTGGGGTTGGGATCCGGTTGAGAATTCGTCCCTTGTTCCCTGGATTACATCCGTTGCGCTTATTCATACGCTTCTCGCTCAGCGACGTTCCGAGAAGTTTGTTCGCACGAACTTTTTCCTCGCCATCATCTCCTACTTCCTTGTCGTATACAGCACGTTTCTAACACGTAGCGGAGTGTTGGGCGATTCGTCCGTTCACTCATTTGCCGATCCCGGCATGCTCGTGTATTCTCTGCTCATTCTCTATCTCGTGTTTATTGCGGCTCTCGGGCTTGGCATGATGGCAGCTCGTCGCAAAGAACTGAGGCCGGTAAACGGAGAAACGGAGTTCGTTAGCAGGGAAACAGCGCTGGGCGCGGGGATGATCATTCTTCTCATCAGCGCGGCTGTTGTTCTGTTCGGTACGAGCCTGCCGATTGTGTCGAAAACAACCGTCGAGCCCTCCTTCTACGACCGGACTCATTTGCCTATCGGCATTGCAATCGGCCTGTTGATCGGCTTCAGTCTTTTTGTGCAGTGGGGAATTGACGAGTGGAGGTCAATGCTGAAACGATCAATGATGTCTCTTCTTGCGTCGGCTGTCATTACAGCAGTTCTCTGGTTTGTCGGGGTAAGGGATTGGATGTTTGCACTGTTCGCCTTCTCGGCGGCGTTTGCGTTCTTCGTCAACATAGAAACCGGCGTGCGAACAATGAACGGCAACGTGTTGCTGCTCGGCGGAAAGTTTGCCCATCTGGGGCTTGCATTGATGTTCCTCGGCATCATAGCGACGGGGAAGTACAGCAGTTCGCAGCATCTTTCTCTCCCCCTCAATCAACCACAGCAGGTTCTCGGTTATACAATGACATACACCGGCTATCACCCGACCGACGACGGCAAATTTGCTTTTCATGTGATGGCTGAAAAAGATGGAAAGACATTCCGGCTCGATCCGGTCATGTTTGATGCCGGCCAGCAAGGCTTGATGCGCAACCCGGACATAGTATCCTTCCTGACGAAGGATGTGTACATCTCTCCTGTCTCCCTGCAGCAGGACGACGCCCATGCATCACATACCCACGAAACATACACAATGCCGAAGGGCGAGACTGTTGTGTGGGGCGATGTGAAGGCAACGTTCGTGAAGTTCGACATGAATGACCATTCGCAGGGAGGAATGATGGCAAGCTCGCAAGGTATGACCATCGGCTCGGTGATTGAACTTTCCAACGGATCGGCACACGAAACCGTTGTTCCCGCAATGCACTACTCGGGCACCGGAGAACCCCGATACACCCCGACACCGTCGAAGTTGGTGAACGGTGAAATCCAGCTTGTGTCATTGAATGTAGGGACGGGTTCAGAAACCTCATCAGTGACCGTTACGTTGCACCGCGGTGACGAATCTGAATCTTTAGTTCCTGAAACACTGGTGGTTGAAGCGAGCATCAAACCGTATATCAATCTTCTCTGGGGGGGAACGGTGATCATGACCCTCGGATTTTTCATAGCAATGGTTAAACGCTTGAAGGAGGCGTAAACATCATGAGCGAAGCGGCGAAACTACCGGAGAATGTGCCGGGCAGATATCATACAACAGAAGAATGTGACGGCTGCGCGTACTGCGCGGCAGTGGCACCCGACAATTTCGAGTTCCACAAACCGACGAATACGTACTATGTGGCCAAGCAGCCCGTTGACCGTGAAGAAGAAGAATTGGTGCTGGAGGCGAAAGAAGACTGCCCGCTTGATGCCATTCGATCGGAAGACGAAGTGGTTGAGGCGGAACTCCAGGAAGACGATCATGGCAACAATCGAGGTTGATGACATAAAAGGTATGCAGACACCTGCGTTTGATCCGTTGAGAACTCCCTACGAAGTGGAAAATATGCCATTCCCGCGGGAGGGTTCTCTTCAGGAGCAGTTCACACATTTGGTGCGGTATGCAATACTTGCGCCTTCAAGTCACAACACACAGCCATGGATGTTTCGTCTGTTTGAGAACGGTGTCGCCGTGTATGCGGATTACACACGGCGGCTTCCGGTTGCCGATCCGGACAACAGGGAATTGTTGATGGGTGTCGGAGCGGCGATTATGAATCTGCGCATTGCCGCAATCCATTTCGGATTTGATGTCCGGGTGGATTACAATTTCAGCGGCGACAGCGAATTGCCGATAGCCTTTGTCTCCCTTTCGCCATCTCTGCACAGCCATGGAGACGAAAAGATCGAGAAGTTGTTTGGCGCTATTTCCCGTCGGCACACCAACCGGCATCCATTTCTCGCGGCACGTGTTGCCGACGTAATGATGGAACGATATCGGGAAGCGGGAGAAGAGTCGGAGGCTTCCATCTTCATCTCTACAGATCCGAAGAGGAATGCAGCGGTGGCAGAACTGGTTGCATACGCCGGGCGTCTTCAGCAGGCCGATCCGGAGTTCAGAAAAGAACTCGGCGAATGGCTTCGCCCGAACAAAACACAGAAGCCCGACGGCATGACGGGCGCTTCCTTCGGAATCGGCGATATGCCTTCGGCAGTTGTACCGTGGGCTGTGAAGACAATTGACATGGGTGGAATGAGGGCAAAGCACGACGAGCGGCTGTGTCGTGAGGCACCGGCGCTTCTCGTTCTTTATAGTGAAGATTCCATTCCGGCTTGGCTTGGCGTCGGAGAAACGTTGGAGGGAATCCTTCTCGGCCTGACGCGTGACGGGTTACAGTTCAGCTTCTTCAACATGCCCATCGAAATACCGGAAGCACGATTGCAGCTCAAGGAAATGCTCGGCCTGGGCATGTGGCCGCAACTTCTGCTCCGCATCGGGTATTCAATGGAACAACCGGTGCCAAGTCCGAGAAGGCCGGTGGAAGATTGCATCATTCGTTGAGAGGTGACAATATGAAATCGAACAAAGAACTCAAGAAAGACAACAGCCATTCAGTCGAAGCACATTTGATTTATGGCCAGGCACAAAATCCGCGATGGGACTATAGCCACCACCTGTTGCCGCCTATTTCATCCTCGGCAACATTCCGTCTCGATTCTGCACAGCGCGGCGCAGAGGGGTTCGCGGAATTTGCGCATTCAAGCGACGAAGTCACAGTCAAAAGCAAGGCGCCCATTTACATCTACGACAGACTCGGGGAGCCGAATAAGGATATGCTGGAGGAAAATCTCGCGTATGCCGAAGGCGGAGACATTGCCGTTACATTCGCAAGCGGAATGGCGGCAATCTCGGGTATTCTGGGCATGCTGACGGGAAGCGGCAGCGAAATTATCGCCCACAAGACTCTCTACGGTTGCACGTACTCGTTGATGACGAATTGGTATCCGCGACTCAAGATTGAAACAAAATTCGTCGATATGACGAATCCGAATATCATTCTTCGTCACGTTACGAACAACACACGCGTTGTATATCTCGAATCGCCTGTCAATCCGACACTTCATCTCATTGACTTGAAAGCCGTAGCGGATATTGTGAAAAATCTCAACACAAAACGATCCGACGAAGAAAAAATCTACACGGTTGTAGACAGCACATTCGCAACGCCATTCTGTCAACGCCCGATCTCGCTCGGCATCGACTTCGTCGTGCATTCGTTGACGAAAGCAATCGGGGGATTTGGAACAGATATCGGCGGCGTTGTTATCGGCCCGAAGTGGAGTCATGACAGGCTGATGTTGTATCGCAAAGATTTCGGGGGCGTGCTGTCATCGAAGGCGGCGTGGCCCGTGCTTGTGCAGGGATTGCCATCGCTGGCCGTCCGGATGCGACAAATGCAGGCAACCGCGCAGAAGGTTGCCGAATTTCTCACAACACGCCCGGAGATTGAATGTGTTCACTATCCGGGGTTGCCGCAGTTTGGTCAAGCGGAACTGGCGCGACGCCAAATGGTCGATTACGACGGCAACTTTGCCCCCGGCGCGATGCTCTACTTTGTGATGAAGGGCGAAAATCCTGCCGATCGTTTGAAGCGCGCAGAACGTTTCATCAACCATGTGGCGAAGCATGCGTATTGCATCACGCTTGCCGTCAGCCTCGGTAACATCAGAACGCTGATCGAGCATCCCGGTTCGATGACGCATTCGGCCATTCCACCCGAAGAACAAATGGCGGCAGGAATGAATCCCGGCGGAATTCGACTGGCGCCCGGACTCGAGAAGCCGGAGGATATCATCATGGATCTTGCAGTATCGTTGGACGAAACCCATTAGTTGCAAGAAAGGATTCGAATAGGAGTATGCACTACAGTTCAGTGTCACCGTCAATAAAGTCGAAATACGAAAGAAAGTTCGTCAGCGCGGAAGAAGCTGTTTCCGTTATCCGCTCGGGCGACCGCGTCTACATTCATCCCGGCTGTGCTGTTCCGCAGGTGTTGGTGGATGCGATGGTCGGACGGTACAGGGAATTGTTCGATGTCGAAGTCTGCCACCTGCTTGGCGTCGGCGAAGCGGCGTATGTACGCCCCGAGATGAAGGGACACTTCCGGCACAATGCCTTCTTTATCGGGAAGAATGTGCGCAAGGCGGTCTGCGAGGGCCGGGCGGATTTCACACCGATTTTCCTTTCGGAAATCCCGGCGCTGATCCAAAGCAAGAACTACAGGATCGACGTTGCTCTCATCCAAGTGTCGCCGCCCGACGAACACGGATATTGCAGTTTCGGCGTCGGTGTTGAGTGCACGAAAACGGCAACGGATGTTGCAAAAGTTGTGGTTGCCCAAATCAATACCAATATGCCGCGAACCCTCGGCGACTCCTTTATTCATATCAGCAAAATCGATTATTGCGTTGAAGTAGATACACCCCTGCGCGAGCTTCCGCAGATGGAAGGCGATGAAACACCGGAAGAATTGGAAAATTACAGAAAGATCGGCGAGAATGTTGCGAGCCTTATTGACGACGGCTCAACGTTGCAGCTCGGCATCGGGCGTATTCCCGATGCAACGGTGAAATTCCTGGCCGACAGAAAACATCTCGGCATTCATTCCGAAATGGTGTCGGATGGCATCATCCCGTTGATTGAGTCGGGCGTGATCACTAATCAACGAAAGACACTGTTGCCCGGCAAGACGGTGACGTCGTTCGTGCTCGGCTCCCAAGAGTTGTTCAACTACATCGACAACAATCCCTTCATGGAGTTTCGCCCGACACAGTTCACCAACGATCCGTTCACCGTTGCCCGCAACCGCAAAATGGTTGCCATCAATTCCGCAATCGAGGTCGATCTCACCGGCCAGGTGTGTGCCGACTCGATGGGCTACAAGTTCTTCAGCGGCTTCGGCGGACAAACGGATTTTATTCGAGGCGCTTCGCGTTCCGAAGGAGGCAAGCCGATCATAGCTCTTCCTTCGACCGCAAAGAATGACACCGTTTCCCGCATCACGCCGCATTTGAAAGAGGGAGCCGGAGTGACAACAACGCGTGGCGATGTCCACTACGTTGTCACCGAATACGGTATTGTAAATCTACACGGCAAATCAGTCCGTGAACGCATTGAGCTGTTGATCAGCATTGCGCATCCGAAATTCCGGCCGGAGTTGGAGGATTTCGCAAGAGTACATTATTTCACGTGTTAGACAAGCGCAGAACCAAGGAGAACACATGGCAAAAGGAACAGTCAAATTTGAAGTTGAAACCTGCAAGGGGTGTGAGTTGTGCATCGAAGCGTGTCCGCAGGGAAGCATCGAACTATCACCCCACCTCAACAAGCAAGGCTACCACTATGCCGTGCTTGTGAAGGATAACTGCACAGGCTGCGTCAACTGCGCGCTTGTATGTCCTGATGCGGTGATCACCGTGTATCGGGAGAAGAAGAAAGGTAAAACGCCTGTTGCAACGATCAGCAATGTAAAGCAGGATATCACGGTGACAGTCTCGTAGAGACGGGCCGAATCATTCCACCGAAAGGAGGAAACCATGGAACTCACAGCTTTCATCAAAATCATAACGCTTGTACTTGGCTTTCTCGTGTTCGTGTACGTGATTGCATGGGTGTTTCAGGGAACGACGGAGGAAGATGAACGGGGCCGCAGGCCGCTCTTTCCTTCAATGCGAAGGCGACGGAAGAAGACGCAGGCACGGTAGAAAGCCGGTATGACGGATGTTTTCTTGAGGATGATGTATCATCCTTATGTTCGAACAGCATGACGAGGCATCTTCATGCGTGACGGAGAATGTTAAGCGCAATGCCTCACAGTTTCATATAACGATGGAACCATTTGCACACATCAAGACAACGAGGAAAATAAAATGAAAAGGAAGTCAGTTTGGCTAATTGTTCTCACGTTCACTCTCCTGGTCTCCGTTGGAATCATCCTATCGGAAACGATGGGCCACATACCGATTACCCATGATCACTCAACCAGTGTTTGCTATGGATATGCACAGGGACGGGCATTTGGAAAATCGGCCGCTGATCTTGAATGTGACCCCGCCAGAACCTTTGCAGAAAAAATTGATGAAATCTACTTTCCGTTTGTGGCAGATCCAACATTGGCGAGTATTAGGGTCGGAGATATTGTCGTCTTCGGGACGGTTCGAAGCTTCCCTGCCGGACACGCGGCTTTCGTCGTTGAGGTTCCTGTTCCATTAGTAATTAATAACATCAGAGTCGATCAGGTTCCGAATCAGGATAGTTCAGAACAGAGAGGTGTCCTGTTGAGCACCGTGAGGCAGGCCCAAGGTGATCCTGTTGGGTATCATCGAGGTACTGGTGGGACAGGTGTTGCCGTGTCGTTTCGCAACAGTTTTGACGGGGGCTCGGTCTACGTAGGCAAGGACAAGTTCGGCAACTGGAGACCACGTCCATCAGGTTGGACAGGCGAGTTCTTCCAAGGAAGTCAGCTGGAGATGATGGCGATTAGTCCACAGCAGGACAACGCAGGCAACAGGCAGCGTTTTCTGACGTGGCTCAGAGGCACATTTGATCTTGGAAGCGAGAACCCTCGCACAGAGATTATCCCGGGAAGCGTAACCTACACCGCCGATTTCTCAATCGAATGGGATGTTACGTTTCAAAATAACTTCATAGGTGCAAGCGGTGGCCAGATCAAGGTGAATGGTCAGTTGCGTCCTGCCCCTCACGTTTCTCAGGTTCTTGAAAAGGTAAACCCAAGTATCACAGCCGAAGCTATCACCAACGAGATCGATCGTGTCAGCCACACATTTGCACAATGGAACGATGGCAGCACGGTTAACCCGCGGACATTTGCCGTTGGAAATCACGCCACCTACACTGCTCACTACAATGCGAGACCACTCCCAACTGCCAACATTGCTGCTGGTGGCCCAATTGGCTCTAATGTGTGTGTAACATGGCAGGTTCATCCCCATCCTCAGGTTACTATATACCAGATTTGGCGAAAGGTCAAGCACCAGAGGCAGGGCACGACGTCACCGCCCGTTTTGTTGACGACGCTTCCGAGAACTAGTACGCAGTTCATAGACTACGACTATGTTGTAACCGAAGGTTACACGCACGACTTGGTCTGGTACGACGTACGCTCGTACTACTCACCGAACTCTACCTATTCGGATGAGAACTGGACTGCTGTCTATGGCGATGGTTCTATTCTTCCCAAGATCGCATCAACCCAGTTTACACCTGTCCAGTGGCACCTCGGCAACAGCCCGAATCCGTTCAATCCATCCACTCGCATTATCTACTCGCTCCCTGAAGGTGGTTCGGTGTCGCTTGTTGTTTATGACGTTCAGGGACGTGAAGTAACTTCGCTTGTTGACGGTTATCGAGAAGCAGGATACTACAGTGCAACGTGGGATGGTAGGAACGGTTTTGGATCTGCCATAGGCAGTGGAGCGTATTTTGCCCGGTTGAATGTCACCAATAGCACGGGTAAGGCTCTATACGCGAAGACGATCAAGCTCTTACTTGCGAGGTAGCGGGGAGGTGAACATGAAAGCACTTCACATGCTGGCGGTCAGCGCCGCTATGACCTTTGTCCTGTTCAGTGGAGGCTGCAAGAAAGACCCTGTCGGACCAACACTTCCGAAAAACCCACGTGAATACACCTGGACAGTAGACACGTTAGCCTATCCGGGAAGCTTTCAAACGATAATGCGTGCGATATGGGGTTCGTCAAGCAACGACATTTACGTTGCCGGGCACAACAATACCGCATTTGGCAACATGTATCACTGGAATGGTCATGTATGGACAAACGTCAGGCTTGTTATAACCGAGGGGGGGCCACTAAGCAGAATTGGGTCGTTTGCTGCGATCTTTGGCATTAGTGGACAGGACATCTATGCCGCCGGCTATATCCCTACTAATCGTTATTCGCTGGACGGTTTCCTCATCCATTTCAATGGCACCACATGGCGAGAGATTAGCTTACCAAGCGAGTCCAGCTTGGAAACTGTTTGGGGGAGGTCACCAGACACAGTCTGGATCGGTGGGTGGGATGGCTTCCTAGCGTATTACACAGCGTCGCGTTTTGTGCGGGACACTGTGCCGTACGCCTTTGATACAACAGGTCGTGATATCGTAGTGCGACAAATTGAAGGGGACGCCAGAAGAACATTTCTTGTTCTTGGAGTTTCACCACGTGTACTCCATCGCGAGTTCTATTATTTGTACGAACGCGTGGGGTCGCAGTGGATAGTTCGTGACGGTACCTACGAATATCCTTCCATATTCATTGCACCGGGAGGAACGATGTATCGAAGCGGTTATGGGGGAATCCAACGCAAAGCGGAGACAACTTGGACAACTGTCCTATCAGTGCCTTACGTTGGTAGAAGGGGTATGGCAGCATCAAGCGAGAGCAACATATTTGCTGCAGGCATGGGGGATCCTGTGCCCACTAGTCGGCTCTACCACTACAACGGTACCGACTGGTTTGAATATACACACCTGCGAATGGAGGGTGTGGAATTTTCGGCGGTCTGGACTGATGGGAAAGAGGTTTTCGCCATTGGTCAAACAATTGGCTCTCCGATGAAAACCATAGTGCTTCATGGGAGATGAACCAGCTTCCCCTTGTAGTTTGACTTGTGACCAGCGTGCGGGGCACTGCGCTTAACACAACCGTAGCAACGGCGCTCGCTCATATCGTAAGGCAGCGCTCATGCCACGCACGGCGTGATTATAGAGAACATGGACAGCGGGGCTGCGTTGCTAGGTTGCTTCGGTGAACGTTATTTGTCAACCAGAACGTCGAACGGCAGCGAACGGTACTGCCTCTTCGGCGTATTCTTTTTGGAGAACTCTATAAACTCCATAAACTCTACAAACTATACAAACTCGAAATTCGAAAGGAACAGACGTGTCAAACGATAACATCAAGCTCATGAAAGGGAACGAAGCGTTGGCAGAGGCTGCGATCCGCGCGGGCTGCCAGGCGTACTTCGGCTATCCCATCACACCGCAATCGGAAATCCTCGAATACCTCACCGATGAAGGACGCAAGCGCGGCATGATTGTCCTGCAGGCCGAAAGCGAAGTTGCTTCGATCAACATGGTGTACGGCGCGTCGGGCGCAGGCGCACGAGTGATGACCTCGTCCTCAAGTCCCGGCATCAGTCTGATGCAGGAAGGCTTGTCGTACATCGCGTGCGGTGAGCTGCCGTGTCTCGTGGTGAACGTGAACCGCGGCGGACCCGGACTCGGAACAATTCAGCCGTCGCAAGGAGACTATTTTCAGGCAACAAAAGGGGGCGGGCATGGCGACTACCGGCTCATCGTTCTCGCGCCGGCAAGCGTGCAGGAGATGGCCGATTTCGTATTCGATGGCTTCGACCTTGCGGACAAGTATCGGAACCCGGTTATGATTCTCACCGATGGCGCTCTCGGACAGATGATGGAGAAAGTAGAATTTCGTGAGTACGATCCGAAAGATCACACTCCGGTAAAACCATGGGCAACAACCGGCAAACCGGCCGATCGTCCCCGCAACATCATCACGTCGCTGCATATCCAGCCCGAAAAGATGGAGGAAATCAATCTTCACCTGCAGGCAAAATATCGCAAGATAACGGAAAACGAAGTCCGCTATGAGTTGATGGACGCGGACGATGCCGAGTTTATCATCGTGGCCTACGGCCTCGTAGCGCGCATCGCGCATCGGGCGGTTGAGTTGGCGCGTGAGCAAGGAATCCGCGTCGGACTGTTGCGGCCGCAGACGTTGTATCCGTTCCCGTCGAAGGCTCTGACCGGTTTGGCAGAACGCATACAGGGCGTGCTCACTGTCGAGATGAATGCAGGACAAATGGTGGAAGATGTTCGCCTTGCCGTTGAAGGCCGGGTGCCGGTCGAGTTCTACGGACGGATGGGCGGCATCATCCCTTCGCCGGAGGAGATTGTCAAGGCGTTGGATAAACTGATTCGGAAAAATGTAGCACAGACGGCGGAGGCATACTGATATGTCAACTGAAATTCTTGATTTGATTGAACCCGAAATCGCAAACATGGATTGCGTGTACGAGAAACCCGACACGCTTACGGATATGCGGCTGCATTACTGTCCCGGCTGCGGACACGGCGTCGCCCATCGTGTGTTGATGGAAGTGATTGATGAACTCGGCATTGCCGAACAAACAATCGGCGTTGCGCCGGTGGGCTGCTCGGTTTTTGCCTATCACTACATGAACATCGATATGCAGGAAGCCGCGCACGGACGAGCATCGGCGGTGGCGACGGGCATCAAGCGCATTCATCCCGATAAATACGTCTTCTCTTATCAGGGCGACGGCGATCTTGCTGCCATCGGCACTGCGGAGACAATTCATACCGTCAACCGTGGTGAGAACATCCTCGTTGTCTTCATCAACAACGCAATCTACGGCATGACAGGGGGACAAATGGCCCCGACGACACTTCTCAATATGAAAACCACAACGTCGCCCGCCGGACGTACGGTCGAAACTGCCGGCTTCCCGATGAAGATTACCGAGATGGTCGCGACGCTTCCCGGCGCGTATTACGTGAGCAGAAATTCCGTTCACACGCCGAACGCCGTTCGCTATTTGAAGAAGGCGATAACCAAAGCGTTCCAATATCAAAAAGAAAAGAAAGGAACCTGCTTCATTGAGGTCGTCTCCAACTGCCCGAGCGGCTGGAAGATGACGCCGTTACAGGCAAACAAGTGGATGGAAGAAAATATGTTTCCGATCTATCCGCCGGGAGAAATCAAAGTCCCGAAGTAGAGACGTTCGATTGAACGTCTCGACGGAGACTCAAACGGAGGAAGGAGAAATTTCTATCATGCTACACAAACACTACTCGCATATCATCATCGTTGTTATGCTTGCGGCTTCGTTCGGCGCAGTACGTGTTTCTGCACAGACGGAGGAGGCTAACGCAGACAACTCACTGAAGGAAGGGGCATGGGCGTTACAATTCCAGATTTCCGGTAATTTCACACTGAGCCCATTTGAGGGATTAGCTCTGTCGGGGAAAAGGCATCTTTCGGCCACCGACGCGATTCGTCTGGGGATTACGATCGGATTGAACAATAGTGAATCGGACAGGATAGACAAGACCATTGAGAATGATACAGTCTCTCTCTTTTCTGAAGGAACGACTGCTCAATCAGTCAACGGACAGAGCATCGACATTCATGCGCATTATCTTTTCTATACAAATCCACAAGAAGAGGTTAACCTCTTTCTGGGATCAGGGCTCTCAGTTCAATATTCGCGGGGGTATCAAGAGGCTTCAGGAATCGAACCTCGTCCACCGGGGCTTTCAAGTCGAGCTTATCACCAGTCGGTTGAGAACAAAAAAATAGGTTTTGGGATCGTAGGACTTACGGGAGTGGAATGGTTTGCAACGAAGAGACTTTCTCTCCATGCGGAACACAGCATCGCTATTTCCTATGAAAAATCCACATACTCGGAGACAAGAAAAACGTTGATTGGTCCTCCTATTGAATACAGCGGGAGAAGTGTGAACGAATGGACTGGCAAGGGATGGAGGGTGAGTTCACAAGGAGTGAAGTTCGGATTGAGTGTTTATATCTAAAAATGACAACAGGAAAAAGATGACACACGAACTACTTATCGCAGGCTTCGGCGGACAGGGCGTCCTTTCGATGGGGATGACCCTTGGCTACGCCGCAATGATTGAAAAGAAAGAAATCAGTTGGATGCCGTCGTATGGCCCCGAGATGCGGGGCGGCACGGCAAACTGCATCGTGATCGTATCGGACAAGCGCATCAGCTCGCCCATCATCACAACATTTGATACCGTCATAGCGCTGAACCAACCATCGCTCGACAAGTTCGAGAAGGCGGTAAAGCCGGGCGGCCTGCTGATCTACGAATCCACAAACATCATCAATCCGCCCACCCGCACGGATATTGACGTGCAGCCGATTGCGGCAAGCGAAGAAGCATCGAACATGAAGAACTTGAAAATCATGAACATGATCGTGCTCGGCGCTTTCCTTGCCCGAAAGGATGTTGTTGCATTGAATTCCGTGATGGGCGGCTTGAAGAAAGTGTTGCCCGACCGTTACCATCACTTGCTGCCGCTGAACGAGCAGGCACTGCGGCGCGGGCAGGAGTTGGTAGCTCATGTTGAGCAGATGTAATTGCGAATCTCGAATTGTGAATTGCGGAAAGAGGAATTCGCAATTGGCAATTCGTAATCCGAAATCAACAAAAGAGGATTACCCATGAACACAACCTGCGTTCACTCGTGCAAGGGCCTTTGCAACGCGCTGGAAGTCACCGAGCATCGTGAGAAAGAGGCGATCAAGGAGTACAAGCGCTTTGCCGAACATTGCGACTACCCGGATGTTCGTGTCCTGCTTGAGGATTTGATCAAAGACAGAGAACACTCTATCCGGCTTCTTCAGGAAAAGCGATTAATGCTCGCAGCGAAGTTCGAAGCCATTGACCGCATTACAGACAGCTTCACCTAACAACGGAGGCGGGCATGACGCATCAGCGACATGACGACATAGATTGGAAGGAAGCGACGTTGGAGGAGATCTTCGAATTTGCCATAGCGGATGAAGAGTACGCACGCGACTATTACAGGAACGCAGCCGAACTCGCAGGCAATCCGCACACGAGAGATGTGTTGTTGAAGCTTTCTGAAATGGAGCAGGGTCATGCAGACGTATTGCGGAAGGAATTGGAGGAACTCCGCATCGAACGGCAGGAAGAAGCCGGTATGGCGGACTGATATTGTTTGACCGGAACTCGACCATGAACTCGCAGGGTGTTAAGTTCCATCTGACAAGCGCAACCGGAGCAGACTCCGACGGTATGCGTGCAGTACATTGGAGCAATCAACTCTTTCACAGGAGGCTGATATGAAGTTAGAATTGAAACAGATTTTCAAGCTGTTCCTGATCACATTCGCCGGAACGGCCGCAAGCGTTGCGGTAGGATTGATTTTCTACGGCGGGAAAGTCATGCAACCGACTTCCGTGGCATTCGCATTCTTTTCGTTTGGACTAAGCGGCTCGTTTATTTTTGCGTTCTATCACGTGCGTAACCTTTCGGAAACAGTTACAGCAGCAATTGTGGTCAGCGCAATCCAGTTTGTCATTGGGTCGGCATGGTTTCCGTGGGCGAACGCGTTGATCTGGTCGTTCGGCGTCAATATGCCCGTTGTGGCGTTGGCGTTCACATTTGAACGGAAGCTTGCGCATTTCCGGCAGGCGAAGTTCACCGTTGTGGCAATTGTGTACAGCATCATGTTTGTGCTGCTCACGCTGATTGTCGCGTTGTTCACCGGAGTGGAAATGCTTCCCGCAACGTTGTTTCGCGACAACTGGATTGACGGCCTGCTGATCGGTCTGGGAATCGGGCTTGGCGTTGAAGGTGCCGAGTCGCTCATTCATTCGTGGCAGGAACACAAAGCAGAAAAGGCCGCAAGGTCATAGAATCAAGCAGGTATTCTGTTCTTTTTGTCCGATTTACTTATCGCCGGGGTGGCGTGAGTTCAGCTCATTGTCCGTCTTGGCGATTGTCATACTATCAAACAAGCAGAGTCTGAACAACATTGAATTGAGAGGATTGTTACATGAGTAAATACAAAATTGCGTGGCTTCCCGGTGACGGTATCGGGCAGGATGTTATGGATGCAACGAAAATCGTGTTGGATGCGGTCAAGCTCGATGCGGACTACATTCACGGCGACATCGGATGGGAATTCTGGTGCAAGGAGGGGGACGCGTTTCCTCAACGTACCGTTGATCTGCTTAAGAGCGTTGATGCTGCCATGTTCGGTGCGATCACGTCCAAGCCGGTGAAGGCGGCGGAAGAGGAACTCGTCCCGGAACTGAAGGGCAAGGGACTGACATACCGTTCTCCGATCGTTCGCATGCGGCAGCTGTTCGATTTGTACACTTGCTTGCGTCCCTGCAAAGCGTATGGCGGCAATCCTCTCAACTTCAAAGAGGGAATTGATATTGTTGTGTTCCGCGAGAATACCGAAGATCTCTATGCAGGCGTTGAGTTCAATCCGGTGCCGCAGGAACTGGCCGACGTTCTCGCAAAAATCTCAAAACCATTTACGCCGTTCAAAGACCTGCCCTTAACCCACTATGCAATCTCCTGCAAGGTGAACACACACAAAGGTTCGGAGCGGATCGTTCGAGCGGCGTTTGAATTTGCACGAAAACACAAACGAAAAAAGGTCACCGTTGTTCACAAGGCGAACGTCGTGCGTGCAACGGACGGACTCTTCTTCGAGGCGGCAAAGAAGGTGGCGAAGGACTTCCCCGAAATCCTGATGGATGATGCCAACGTCGATGCTATCTGCATGTGGCTGCTGAAAAACCCTTACAGTTACGATGTACTCGTCGCGCCGAACCTGTACGGCGATATCATCTCCGATCTTGCTGCTCAAATGGTTGGCGGTTTGGGGTTCGGGTGTTCGGGCAATATCGGCCGGAATCTTGCGGTATTCGAACCCTCGCACGGCTCGGCGCCGAAATATGCGGGGCAGTACAAAGTGAATCCGATTGCCACAATTCTTGCGGCTAAGATGATGCTCGATTGGTTAGGCGAGACGGAAAAGGCTGATCGTATCGAGAAGGCAACCGCATCGGTGATCAAGGAAGGGAAAGTCCGCACGTACGACATGGGCGGCACAAGCTCGACACTCGAGATGGCGAAAGCCATTGCGCAACATTTGCCGGACTGAGAAATCTCACCGCAGAGGCGCTGAGGGCAGAGTTGAATGAAAACATCTCTGCGTCTCAGCGGTGAACAATCACAAGAGTTCATCATGCACAACATCATCATACACGAAGTAGGAATGCGTGACGGCCTGCAGATGGAGAAGCAGGTTGTTCCGCTGGAGAAAAAGATCGAATGGATCGAGCGTCTCATCGAATCAGGCGTTGACATCATTCAGGTTGGCTCGTTTGTTCGTGCCGACAAAGTCCCGCAGATGGCGGATACGGATAAGCTGTTCAATCACCTCCTCCAACAGAAGCCTGCTAAAACGATACTCTCGGTCCTTGTGTTGAATGAGAAAGGATTGGAAAGGGCGCTTGAATGCGGCGTTGAGATGATCTGCATGGGAGTTTCGGCAAGCGAGACGCATAGCAGGAAAAACACCGGAATGTCTGTTGCCGACGCTACACGCCGCATCATTGAAATGGCGAAGTTGGCGGAGGCTTCGGAGAAGAGAGTGCAGGTTTCCGTACAATCCGCATTCGGTTGCGGTTACGAGGGACATGTGCCGCAAGAACGGGTGATGAGAATCGTTGAACAATATCTCGAAGCAGGACTGCGCAACATCAGTCTTGCCGACACCGCCGGACACGCTACGCCCGAACAGGTGGAGAAGATGTTCGGGGCGATTCTGGAATTCGGCGAGAACATCGAAGCTGCCTGCCATTTTCACAATACGTACGGACTTGCCCTTGCAAACTGCTACGCAGCAATGAAAGTCGGCGTAACATCGTTTGAATCGTCGGTGGCGGGACTCGGCGGCTGTCCGTTTACCAAAATTGCAGGCGGGAATACCTGCACGGAGGATCTTGTGCACATGGTGCAGAGGATGGGGTTGCGGGAGGAGATTGATCTCCATATGCTCATTGCTACGGCCAACGACACAAGCCAGTTCTTCGGCAGGGAACTGCCGGGGATGCTCTATCGGGTCGGGGCACTGGAGGTAGTCTGAGTTTCTTGCTACCATATGCACACACAGGTCGCGGGAAACACAGGAGGGCGATACAATGAAAGGCAGATTTGTACAGATCGTTCTTGCTGCTGCGTTGTTGGTCTCCTGCAACAAGAACGAAGTCGTGATTGAGGGAGGCGAGGGTTTCAACATGCCTTCGGTTGCAAGCACGCTGAATGCGTTCAGCTATAGCGTCAATGCGCAACGACTCGGCGGCTCTCAGACAATTCCGCTGACATTTAACAAGAATCGTCTCTACATCTCCGCCGCTGTTTCGCATCTCACGCAAGGGCATGCAATCTTCGCATTGCGAGATCAAGCGAACGGCTTGATTCATGCGGACACGTTTAGACTTGCGGGCATGTATCAGGTGCTCATGGTGGTAGGCCTGCCAGCGTCAATCACTGTGTCCTTTCAGAACTTCAGCGGCAACATCCAGTACGCGCTTGCCGCGGATTCTCTCGTTTCCACATTTTCAGTAAACGAATTTCCGAACACCCGCGGTACGTTCTGGCTTTATCTTCGTCACGACAGCGTTGCAAATCGTACCGATTCTGTGAGAGTACACGTTCACGATCAGGTAATCCTGCCCGGCGGCATCCGGGCAACGGTTTGGCAGCGCGTTGCCTATCCGGGCCCAACAATTGACACGCTGTATGTAATGCAATCCGAGGATACAATCCGGATTCTCCGTGAACCAGAATGGGTCCGGGTCAACACGATGTATGCCTTTCCTTTTGTACAGGGTAGGGGATGGAGAGGCGAGTACGGATTTGACTCAAGTACCGTAATGCGTGTGGGAACCGTTTCGACTTCAGGCGGGACTTTTGCCAGCGGATTCCTTCTCGTCCGTGATTTTGCGGAGCTCAACGAATACGGACATTCTGAAACGTGGTTGGTTCCGAACGTAGGAATCGTCAAACTCTACCGGAGAGAACATCTCTTCAGTTACATGACAAGGGAAACTTGGGAGTTACTACAGTTTCATATAACAGCATCAAGGGAATGAATATCACACAAAAACTTCTTTCAGGCATCCGCGTCCTCGACCTCACCAACGTCCTCTCCGGGCCGTTTGCGACGCTGCATCTGTCGTTGCTCGGCGCCGAAGTCATCAAGATCGAAAATCCGAAGGAAGGCGATCTTGCGCGCAAACTGGGCAATGTTCCCGAATTGAATGAGAAGTTGATGGGGACGAGTTTCCTTGCACAGAATGCAAACAAGAAATCTCTTACTCTCAATCTCAAAGAGAAAGAGGGCAAAGAGATTTTTCTGAAACTTGTGAAGACGGCGGATGTTGTTGTTGAGAATTTCCGTCCCGATGTGATGGATCGCCTCGGTGTCGGATACGACGTGCTGAAGAAGGAGAATCCCCGCATCATCTACTGCGGCATTTCCGGCTTTGGCAAAACGGGCCCCGATGCGATGAAGCCGGCATACGATCAGATCATTCAAGGCTTGAGCGGCGAGATGGCCATTAACGGCGACGAACGGCTGAATCCGTTGCGCGCAGGCTTTCCTGTTTGCGATACAGTCGGCGGACTGAATGCTGCGTTTGGAATCATGGCTGCGCTGTTCTATCGTGAGCGAACAGGCGAGGGACAGTTCATTGACGTAGCGCTTCTCGATTCAATTATGCCGCTGATGGGATGGGTTGCGGCCAACTGGCTCATCGGCAAGCAGCCGCCTGTGTTGATGGGAAACGACAACTTCACGGCCGCGCCGTCGGGTGTGTTTGTCACGCAAGATGGCTACATCAACATCGCTGCAAACAAACAGGAACAGTGGGAAGCCGTTGCAGAAGAACTCGGCGTGCCGGAGTTGAAAACCGATCCTCGATTCCAGAAGCGTGATGTTCGCAAGAAGAACAGAAAAGAGCTGACGCCACTGCTTGAAGCGAAGCTGAAAGAGCGTCCGACGAAGCATTGGGTTGAAGTGCTGAACAAACGCGGCGTGCCATCGGGAGAAATCCTGAGTTTGCAGGATGCGCTTGAGCAGCCGCAAATCAAGCATCGCGAGACGATTGCGACAATCCCCGCCGAAGGCATCGGCGAATTGAAGTTGTTCAATTTGACGGCGAAGTTTGAGAAAACGCCGGGCAGAGTCGAATGTCCGCCGCCGACACTGGGGCAACACACAGAGGAAGTGCTTACGTCTATCGGCTATTCAGAAAAGCAGATTTCGGAACTGAAAGAACGAGGCGTAGTGTAGCAAGGTAATCTATTGATGTTTGTTCGAGCGTCGTTCACGACGCTTCGTTTGACCGGCGTCGTCCTTCAGGACGATACGAGATAACAAGGGAAAAAGGAGAACACGCAATGGGAATGACTGTAGTAGAAAAAATCCTGGCAAAGGCAACGGGCCAATCATCGCTGAAAGCCGGAGAGGTTGTCGAGCCGAAAGTTGATCTGGCGATGTCGCACGAAAATGCCGCGCTGGTCATCAACCAATTCTTGGAAATCTACAAAGGAACTGATCTCCAACCGAAAGTCTGGGACCACGACAAGGTTGCCATCATTTTCGATCATCGTGTTCCCGCTGAATCTCCCAAAACGGCAACGAACCAGAAAAAGATACGTGACTTTGTTACATCTTACGCCATCCGCAAGTTCCACGATATCCGGGGCGATGTCGGCGGCATTTGTCATCAAATACTTCCGGAAAACGGCTACGTTCGTCCGGGCTATGTTGTTGTCGGAACGGATTCCCACACAACAAGTCACGGCGCGCTTGGGGCCTTTGCCTTCGGCATCGGTGCGACGGAAATGGCAAGTGTGTGGGCGCTCGGCACGGTGCTGAATGTTGAAGTGCCTGCAACGATACGCGTAAACGTCACAGGGCATTTTCCCGAATTCGTCGGTCCGAAGGATCTTATTCTCCACTTGATCGGTAAGATCGGTGCAGAAGGGGCGAACTACAAAGTGATTGAGTTTGGCGGAGAGACGGTCGACGCGATGCCGACATCCGGGCGGCTGGTGTTGTGCAACATGTCTGTTGAAGCGGGGGCAACTTCGGGGATTGTACCGGGTGACGATGAAACACTGCGTTACTTGCGCCACGAAGCAGGTGTAACAAACAATCTCGATCTCGTACAACCGGATGCCGATGCGCGCTATGAGAAAATCATCAACATTGATGTGTCGGATTTGAAACCGCAGATTGCATGCCCGCATACGGTTGACAATGTGAAGCCCATCGATAAAATCAATCACGTGAAAGTGAATCAGATCGTGATCGGTTCGTGCACCAATGGCCGCCTCGACGATCTCGAAGTTGCAGCCAAGATCCTTCACGGCAAGAAGGTCGCAAAAAATGTTCGCATGCTTGTCTTCCCTGCCTCTGCAAAAATCTATCGTCAAGCGCTCGGCAAAGGCTACATTGCAGAGTTCATGAATGCAGGGGCTGTTGTGATGAATCCGGGCTGCGGACCATGTCTCGGCGTGCATGAAGGCGCATTGGGTGACAATGAGATCGCACTTTCTACAACAAACAGAAATTTCAAGGGTAGAATGGGGAATCCGACAGGTGAGGTGTATCTCTGTTCGCCGGCGGTTGCGGCAGCATCGGCGATTACAGGAACAATCACTGATCCGCGGTCCGTTTGAAGGTGAAATCCGAAGCACGAATACCGAAATCCGAAACAAATACAAATGGCGAAAAATGGGACCAGGGATTTGATATTTTGAACTTCGATATTGTTTAGGGTGTAGAAATTAGTATGTCGCATTTGATACAGGGATTTTCCAAAGGAGAACACATTATGCCACATGTTGTGTTGAAACTTGGCGCTGATATTTCTACTGACGTCATCTATCCGGGCCGCCACATGGCGACCGTGTTACCTACTGAGACGCCGCAGTTTGCTTTTTCGGACATGACGGAGTTCAATGCAAAGTTGAAAGCAAAACAGATTCCGCCGGGCAGTGTGATTGTTGCGGACAAAAACTTCGGCTGCGGCTCGTCACGTGAGCAAGCCGTCTCGACGTTGAAAGGTCACGAGCTTATCATTGTGGCGAAGAGTTTTGCCCGTATCTTCCTGCAGAACTCGGTGAATCTCGGTCTTCGCTTGGTTGAAGTCCCCGACATCGAAGCGAACGAGGGCGATGAGTTGAACATCGGGCACGACTTCGTTTTGAACAAAACGACGGGAAAGACATTCAAGATCACGCCTCTGCCCAAATCCCGTCAGGCGATCATTGATGCGGGAGGATTGATTGCGTACACGAGAATACGGCTCGTCGAGCAGCCAACCTGATCGCATTTCCCAAAGCTGGGAAAAAGGTGACAGATCTTCTCACATTTTGCAGGGAGCATCTCCTTCCGACCAAGAATCGCTGAGTTTCAGCCGGAAATGGCTATATTGAAAGCAGTTCCTTGGCATCGGGTTTGCAAAAACCTGTGCGTAACCAATGAAGGAGTTCTGTTCGATGCAAGCCCTGTTCTCTCAAGTTGATCTCGGATTACTCAAGAAGTACGACACCCCCGGTCCGCGCTATACCAGTTACCCTACCGCGCCGTTGTTCAGCACGGCATTTACCGCAGAAGATTACAAACAGGAAATACTCGACACCAACGCTGCCGATGCGACATCTGATCTCTCGTTGTATTTCCATTTTCCCTTTTGCGATACGCTTTGTTACTTCTGCGGCTGCACGATGATGGTGACGCGGGATCGGAACCGCATTGCCGAGTATCTTCGCTATCTCAAAAAAGAAATCGATATGATTGCGCCGCTGCTTGGCCGCAACAGGAAAGTGACGCAAATCCATTGGGGCGGCGGCACTCCGACACATCTATCGCCGGAAGAACTTCTTGACATCGGGGAGTATATCAAGTCGAAATTCAACGTAGATCCCGAAGTAGAGATGAGTGTTGAGATTGATCCGCGGGAGCTGACACAAAAGCATCTTGGTACGTTGCGCCATGTCGGCTTCAACCGGATGAGTATGGGGATTCAGGATTTTGATGAGCGGGTGCAGAAGGCCGTCAACCGGATACAGCCCGAAGAACTCTCGTTGCAGGTTCTGAAATGGGCTGAAGCGTTGGATTTCCACTCGATTAATCTAGACTTGATCTACGGACTTCCGTTTCAAACGGTCGAATCGTTTGAGAAGACGGTGAGGAAGGTTCTGCACTTCTCGCCTGAACGGATTGCCGTGTTCAATTATGCTCATGTTCCGTGGATGAAGAAACATCAGCAGCTCATTCATCCTGAAGATTTACCGACGCCGGAGCAGAAGCTGGATATTCTCAAAATGACTATCGAGTTGCTTGCGTCGCACGGCTACGAGTATATCGGGATGGATCATTTCGCTAAACCGACGGACGAGCTGGCAATCTCGCAGAAGGAGAAGACTCTCTACAGAAACTTCCAAGGCTACTCGACGAAATCAGGAGCCGACCTGTACGGTTTCGGCATGTCGTCGATCAGTCATTTTCAGAACGTCTACGCGCAAAACGAAAAGAACCTGCAGGATTACTATAAAGCCATCGACGCCGGCCGGCTCGCTACACACGTCGGTTACAGGATGACGGAGGATGACCACATCCGCAAGTACGTCATCATGCGGCTGATGTGTGACCTTGAATTGGATCTCGCAACGGTAAACGAACGGTTTGGCATTGACTTCAAACGGTATTTCGAATCATCATTGCATCAACTGCAGCGGTTCGTCGACGATGGTCTTGTCGAAATTTCTCCTGACAAAATCTCCATCATCGGAGCGGGACGGCTGTTGCTGCGGAACATCGCCATGTGCTTCGATGCGTACATTGACACAATAGGCAAGACGAAGCCTGTTTTCTCGCGTACCGTGTGACTATTCACCGGTAACGATCCGGAAATATTTTTCCGAAATGTGACGCGGGCCTTGTTTTCTGAAGTCCCGCGCTATATATTTGTATCAGCAACACATCTCACCCTCTGCTTTTTCACAGTTCAACAACAACATTTCTTAACAATGTCATGCGATTCATTCGCGTGCATATGTCTTCACGCAAGACGGTGATCTACCATCCGTCATTCGGAGATATCTGGAAGCGGCTCCGCTGTGTTTTCGGCGTCCATTCTTACGAGACTGTTCTCGAATACCCGAGTGCCGGAGCGAAGGAAGAAATGTGCGTTCATTGCCTCAAAGAACGCTATACCGTCAATCTTCAAGCCGCCGCTTCGTACAAAGCTTCCCACGCCGCATAGTTTTCTTGCTTTCCTGACGTATTTCTCCTATTCTTAACAAGAACTTTCCCAACAATTTCCCTTTTGAGGTTATGAGAACATTGATTGTTCTTCTTTTTGTATTGCTCGCAGCAATGCCGGCTTATACACAGGATACGTTTTCCATTGTTGCTGTTGATACGGCAACGGGAGAGATCGGAAGCGCCGGGGCGTCGTGTGTCGGGGCGATTAATGGAGTCGGCGCATTTATTTTGAGCGACGTACTGGAGGGGATCGGCGCAATCCACACGCAAGCATCCTACCTTGAAACAAACCAGTTAGCGGCCCGTCAGCGCATGTTGGCAGGCGATTCACCGCAGCAGATCGTCAACTACATGGTGGCGAACGACGCGCAGGGAAATCCTACCATCCGACAATACGGAGTTGTTGACCTTCGCAGGCGAGGGGAAAGCGCTGCATATACCGGCGTGAATTGCACGAACTACAAAAATCACGCAACGGGACCCGGTTATGCTGTTCAGGGGAATATCCTCTCCGGCCAGGTCATCATCGATACGATGAGGAACACGTTTCTGCGTACGCCGGGCTCTCTTGCAGACCGGTTGATGGCAACGCTGGAAGCGGCGAAAATTATCGGGGCTGATACACGATGCGCAGTCCGTAACACGTCGTCACAGTCGGGATTCATCAAAGTTGTCCGCATTGGCGACGGTAGCGTTCCGTATTTGCAGAAGGTCGTTCCGACCACGTCCATCGGCGTCGATCCCATCAATCTGCTTCGTACTCAATTCAACCAGTGGAAAGATTCGTTGCGGATGAAGGTTGATCCTTTTCTCTCTCAACTTACCATTAGCCCTGAGACATTGATTGCCAACGGCACATCAACGGCATCAATAACAATCATTCCTAAAAATAACTCCGATACGTTGCTGTCCGGCGGAAAGATAATTCTTCTCCGCCAAACAGGAATCGGCGCGTTGAGTGCGGTGACCGACCTTGGTAATGGAACGTACTCTGCAATAATTACAGCACCGTTGACTGTCGGCACTGACACGATTTCTGCCCGCGTTGTCTCCGGTACAGATTCCGTGGACATCTTCTGGAAACGTGTGGTTCACTATTTGAGTCCGACGTCAGTTGCGAATGAAAACCATCTGGTACCCGGCGAGATTATCTTGCTGCAGAACTATCCCAATCCCTTCAATCCGACAACAATCATTGAATACGGCCTGCCTCGCGATATGAACGTGAGGCTGATAATATATGATGTTCTCGGCCGGACGATTCAGAACATTGTGAACGGACACCAGCAGTCTGGTTTTCACCGCGTTGCAGTTGACATGACGGGGATTTCCGCCGGAATCTATGTCTATCGCCTCGAAGCGGAAGGTGTTTCCCGCAGCCGGAAGCTCGTCGTGCTGCAATAGCTATTGACATAAATGAGAATTGTGCCTACTATTTTCAGCACGCATACGCCTTCTTCCCACTGAACTCAACAACTATTAGCAGGAGCAGTAATGTCGCGCATCGTGAAATGCGGTCTCATTCAATGTTCCATCGCAACCTCTAACGACCAGCCGCTTGATGTTATCAAGAAGACGATGATTGACAAGCATATTCCGTTCATTGAAGATGCTGGCAAGAAGGGTGTGCAGATTCTTTGCCTGCAGGAAATATTCTACGGTCCCTATTTCTGCGCCGAGCAGAAAACAAAATGGTACAACTCCACCGAACACATTCCCGACGGCCCGACCGTAAAGCTGATGCAGGAATTTGCAAAGAAGTATCAGATGGTGATGATCGTCCCGATTTATGAAGAAGAGATGGCGGGCGTGTACTACAATACCGCCGCTGTGATTGATGCTGACGGTTCGTATCTCGGCAAGTATCGCAAGACGCATATTCCGCAGGTAGACCCGGGATTCTGGGAGAAATTCTATTTCCGGCCCGGCAATCTTGGCTACCCCGTATTCAACACGCGCTACGCAAAAGTTGGTGTTTACATTTGTTATGACAGGCATTTCCCCGAAGGGGCACGATGTCTCGGATTGAACGGCGCGGAGATAGTCTTCAACCCGTCGGCGACGGTTGCTGGACTTTCGGAGTACTTATGGGAACTCGAGCAGCCTGCGCATGCAGTTGCGAATGGCTATTTCGTTGGCGCAATCAATCGTGTAGGCGTCGAAGCACCGTGGAACATCGGCGAGTTTTACGGCAAGAGTTATTTTTGCACTCCTCGCGGCAAGATTATTGCGCAGGCAAGCCGGGACAAGTCCGAGCTTGTTGTTGCCGATTTGGATCTGGATATGATAAAGGAAGTGCGCGAAACGTGGCAGTTCTTCCGCGACCGGCGGCCTGATGCGTACAAGCCTCTCGTGGAAGGATAACGGAGCAACGGGTTGTCACAATTTGTGATTACCCCACGAGCATATTCCTGACCAGACCATCATGGCAAACATAGTTCCGACGGAAATCATTGAGCAACGCATCTTTCTCATTCGGGGTGAGAAAGTGATGGTTGACCGTGACCTTGCTGAATTGTATCAGGTACAAACCAAGGTTCTCAATCAGAGCGTGAAGCGAAACCTTGATCGTTTTCCCCCCAACTTCATGTTTCAATTGTCCGAGAAAGAGCGGGATGAACTGGTCACAAATTGTGACCGGTTCGAGCGGTTGAAGCATTC